>Ga0302324_100027439_pt1 | contig 10847 bp, 9 predicted proteins | sample Palsa_T0_1_FD_201949 | JGI IMG/M metagenome (GOLD analysis project Ga0302324, IMG submission 201949) | Peat permafrost microbial communities from Stordalen Mire near Abisko, Sweden - Palsa_T0_1 | ecosystem: Environmental > Terrestrial > Soil > Palsa > Peat permafrost | place: Sweden: Abisko...
GTCCCGGTCAAGCGATTCGGAATAACGCCGGAGAGCCACGGGCGATGCACGTGGCCCCGGGGCTCTGGCTCGTGCCCGATCCCGAACCCGATCTTCTCGCGCTCCTCCAGTCGGCGGTAGCCGAAGCCGGCGGGATGCTGACGGACGTCTCCGGCAAATGGCGAGGGCTCGATGTAACAGGTCCGGGCGCAACGAGCGTCTTGCGCGCGGCCGTCGCCGTGGAGTCGGTGCTCGCCGACCGCGATTGCGGCGCACTCATTTTGCTCGACTATCCGTGCATTCTCATCAGGCAAGCTGGTGGATTCAGCGTCTGGGTTGTATCCACTTATGCGGACGCGTTCGAGGAGCTTTTGGCGGGAAATTCCGGCAGAAATTCCGGATCCTAGATTCGAAGCTCGATCTCGGGGCCTACAACATCGCGAGCACCTGCTCGGCCGCGCGCTGGCCTTCCAGAGCCGCGGCCTCGGCGTTCTGATGTCCAGAAAGCTCTGAATGTGCGAAGGTGAGCCCGCCTAGCGGCTGACGTAACACGTCGCTCGGAGCCGGCTTGCCATCTTTGCCAAAGAAGAAGCCGGGCCCCGCGGTGACATAGGCGTGCCCCCAACGGTTGAGCACGATACCCGCGATGTCACGGCTGGGATCGAACCCGGCGTCGCCGAACAACTTGACCATCTGCCGTCGTATCTGCAGCTCGTAGTCGCGATAGCTGGTCGCGAACATCTCCTGCCGAGCCCGAGCTCCCTGCTCAAGACGGGAGGGCCCGCGCCGATTGAACGGCACATAGAAGGTCAATAGCGCAGGCGAGTCGGGATCCAGGCGCGGTCTATAGTCGCCCACGTACATCGGAGAAACCAAGTTAGCGGTGTAACCAAAGCCGCCGCGCCACGAGCATGCCGTGTAGCCCAGCTTGTACAGGAATCGCCAGTTATCCAGCGCAACGTTGGCGATCAGCATCGGCGCTCGGGTAAAGCTCTCCATGGCCGCCCGGTAGTCCTGCGGAAGATTTTGTACTGCGTGTTTGGCAGACCAGGACGCACCCGCCCAGATGACCGTCTTAGTGCGTAGCGAGTATAGCTTTCCGTCCCTCGCATAGATCACGGTGGTCGGTCCTTTGCGATCGGGGTCGGAAATCACTCTGACAACGGTCGAACCCGGGCGCATTCGGCAAGGGTTGGTGGGCCGATCCATGGCCTCCGGCCGAAAGTTTCCCAGATAAAAGTCCGGGAACTGCGCGCGTCCCTCGATCATGTCCGGAATCAGCCACTTCAACAATCCGCGCATGGTGCCGTCATTGCCGCCGGGGAAGGAGAAGATCCATTCGGCGCTCTTTAGCCTTTCACCCTTTACCTCGATGAAGTCCGGCTGTCGGGAAAGACCCTGAAATCCTGGGTAAGAGAAGTAGTAGGCGGCGTTGGCGGAGATGACATCGCTCCCCAGCCCTAAACCGGCGGCGACGATGGGATCGACGTACTGCGCTACTTCGGGGCGCAGCTTGCGATGATTCGTCAAGAAGTCATCGTACGTCATGGTATCGAGCCACTTCTTCAGCGCCGTCTCGTCACCGTCGAAGGGCGGCTGTCGCTCATTGCGCCAGCGCAGCATGTCCCTTTTGAGCGCATCGTCCCAGGGAGTGTTGGCGAGGTCGCGTCCCCAGGGATTGGTGACCCAGTGCGGTGTGGGCGTATCGAAGAAAAAGCCGTGGTTCTCGGACTTGTCGCCCCATAGGAGGTACATGTAGTTGTCGCGGGGAAACTCCATGGACTTGCGCTCGGGCGCAAGTTTCGCGAACTCGAACTCCCGAGGCAGGCCGACGTCCTTCCATATCTGGGCCATGGGGTGCTCGCTGTCTTCCGGTACGACGGCTTCGTTGGATCCCTGCGGTCCAATCAGCCGCTCGCCGCGAACCAGAAACTCATTGCGCTTGGCCTCGCCCCCCATGATGGGATGATTGTCCAGGATGAGACATTGACGCTTGCGCCCAGTGTTCTTCAGGAACGTATAGGCCGCGACGACACCGGAGTAGCCTCCCCCGGCAATCACGAGGTCGTACGTCTCACCGGTGTCGGTCGCGGCCGCAATCGCCTGCTCGTACAGGTGATCGCGTATGCCGTGGCCCGCCCTCATCACCTCGAAGGTATTACCGTTGGAGCGGGCGTAGTCGCCGACCCCGGCATAGCCCGTCCACGGACTCGAGTCATCGGCAGGTGCGCGGCCGGCGGCGCGCAGCACAGTCGGCGCCGCGGATCCCAGCAGCGCTGCACCCGATCCCAAAGCAGCAGCATTCAGAAAATCACGACGGGTGATTTCGGTATGGATCCCCAGCTCCTTGTCCTCGTTGCTCATATACGCTCTCACTGCGCCTCGTGGCCTGCAGCCTCCGGCATGTTGTCATCGAACCAGGTGACCATCCGCTCGAGCATGTCCACCACATGCTCCGGATTCTGGAACTCGTGACCCTCGTGCGGGTAGATGACGAGCTGGGTCTTCACGCCGAACGATTTCAGCGCATGCCAGTACTCGTAAGACTGCGGTGGCGGACACTCGACGTCGCTATCACCCACGAGCAACAACGTCGGCGTGCGCACGTTCCTGATGAAATCCATCGGCGAGCTCTTGGCATAGACGGCCGGATCGTCATACACGGACGCGCCGAAGTACGGCAGCATCCATTCGTCGATCCCGTTCTCCCCGTAGTAGGACAACCAGTTCGCCAAGCCGGCACCCACCACCGCTGCCCGAAAGCGATTGGTTTGGGTCAGCGCCCACATCGTCATGAACCCACCATAGCTCCAGCCCGTCAGGCCGATGCGCGAATCGTCCACCGGACTCGTATTGACTACCTGGCGTATCCCCGCCAAGATGTCGCGTAGGTCGCCACCGCCGAAATCCTTGATGTTGGCTTGCTTAAAGCGCTCGCCGAACCCGGCGCTACCTCGGGGATTGGGGAAGAAGACGTAATAGCCACGTGTGGCCAGCAGCAGGATGCGGCTGTCATCGAGTGGCGCGGGCCAGCTCGGCGCGGTCAACCACGCGGGTCCGCCATGCACCCAGACGACCATCGGATATTTGCGTCCAGGCTCCACGACGGCAGGCGGCACGAGCCAGCCCTGCACGTCGAAGCCGTCGATGGTCCACTTCACGCTCTGAGCCTGTCCCCATAGCTTGAGCGGCTCGACAGCCGGTTCGGACACGCGGCGCCAACTGCCAATGGCGCCGGTCCACAACGCGGGAGGCTCGTTGAACGATTCGCGAATCACGGCTGTCGTGCGGCCATCAGCGGCGATCGAGATCCCACGGGCGAATTCCGCGGGCCCGACCACTGTCTCCGCTCCTTTCCACAATACACGCACGCCTCCCGTGCGAGTGTCGACCGTCGCCAGTGCGCTGCCACCCTCAAGTGCTTCCGCGATCACGAGGGACTTCCCGTCCGCGCGTTTCCCACCGCCCTTTGGCCACGCAAACCAGTAGGCCGAGCCCTCGAGCCCGGGCGTCAGCGTACGAGCTTCGCCACCATCGGCGGGAATCACGCTGATTTCGCCGCTGGCAATGCCCTCGTCACTCATGAGTCCGGCGATGAAGGCAATCTGTTGCCCATCCGGCGACCAGCGCGGCACGGCGATCTGTGTGTGTGGCGCGAAGACTTCGTGCGCTTCGCCTCCGGCCGCGGGGATGGTGTAGATCTTCGCGATATACCAGTTGTTGTCCCCGGAGCCGTGGGCCGCAGTCACCGCAAAGGCCTTTCCATCCGGCGACCAGTCGTACTCGTACACATACATATCAGGCGGCGAAATCACCTTGTGCGCAGCGCTAGCAACGTCCACGACTGCAATCCGCTGCTCGAGCACCTGATCGTCAATTACACCGGTCGGCTGCGGCACAGCCGCCAACGGACCCGCCTGGCGCCCGGAACTCTCCGTGAAAAGGATCGCGATACTTCGGCCGTCTGGAGACCACGAGGGCGTGGTCAGGTCTCCATTCAGATGTGTGAGCTGGCGGATGGTGCCATCGGTCATGTTCTTCACATACAGCTGCCGAATACCCGGCGAGCGCCCATCGGAGAGGAAGGCCAACGACTTGCTGTCCGGTGACCATGATATCCACTCTTCATCAGTAGGCGCAGAGGTCGACTCACCCGACGGGACCACGGAGACCACCGCCGCCGGACCCTGCGGTGCTAGGGTACGAGCGAATACCTCGGAACCGGACGCGAGCGGATTCTTCTCGCTCGTCGTGCGCTGGACCCAAGCGATCCAACGGGCATCCGTCGATATCCGCACTTCTCGATATTGCGGGAAAGCAGCCAGGTCTCGCATGAGGTCCGAGGTCGGCTCGGGCGCCGCCGCTGTCCACGGCATAACAGCCAGGACCACGGTCGCAAGACCAATCCGGCGCAGGCGCCCTCTTCTCGCCATTGCTACTACCTCAGAAGCCGTAGTGGATACAAATACCGAATCTATTCGGTGCCCCATCGCCAATGCCATGATCCCTTTAATGCCAAGATCGCAGTCCGCTAGGCCATTGTCGAGACAGCGCCGTGCTTTGATTTCATGCTTGTCCGCTCGGCCTCCCTCGGTTTCTTCATCTTTCGTGGCGCAGACTCATTATATCGGGGGCGACAATTCGACCCGACTCTCTTCTTCCGCGCAGCGGCATATTTCTTAGGATATCCGACACCGGATCTTGAGCGCACCCTTGTGTCGTGAGGCGGTAACGCCCGGGCCTTTAATGGTTCCTACTCCTTGGCGGCCTCCCGGCGCACTCCATAGGAAAGCGCTACATTTGGCACGTTTTGGCAAACACCATAGGCGACGCCAAGAATGTTCGGCGGACGTAGGCGCGGCATCCACAGGGGAGTTGGAAATTGCCCATGGATTCGATTACCACTACTCTCGAATGGTTCGCGGGCAGAAGGCGGAGGCGATTGAATAGCTGCAGGCTGTCAGAGAGCGGTGGAATGAGTGTCTTGTCCCGAAATTTACGCGTCAGAGTCAGCTTCTTTACGTAGAACTCATCCTCCTTCTTTAGATCGCTCCAGAGTGGCACAAGAACTGATTAGCGATTGAGCTGTCCATTCGTCGGCATCCTCAATAGGACACTTTAAACGTGGGCGAATCCTCTGGCTTGGATCGACGACGATCGTAGATCCGTGTCGTTGCGATATTGGCATGGCCCAGCCATTCCTGCACCTTGGCAATATCGGCGTCGTGATCAAGTGCATTGGTTGCCGCGGTGGCGCGAAGAGCATGAGCGCCGATCTTAAGTCCCAATCCGAGCGCATACCGCCGCACCAGCTTGTAGACTCCGTCGGGTGTTATGGCGTTGTCGAGCCGACCCGTGCGGTTATTGCTCACCGGGCGGAACAGGGCGCCCTCAGTGTCGGCCGCGTGATGGGCTTCGTCGAGGTAATCGTTCAGGAGCTCCTGGGCGCCGGCGTGGAGAGGCAGATACCGGGTTTTGCTGCCTTTGCCGAGGACTCGCAGATGAGGCACTCCGCGCCTGGAATGAATGTCCTTGACCTTCAGGCGGCACAGCTCCTCACGTCGGAGCCCGTGATAGAGAAGCGTCGCGAGCATCGCGCGATCCCGGAGGCCTTTCAGGCTCTTCGCGTTGGGCAGGTTCATGAGCTGCCGGGCCTCTCTGTCAGCGATCGCCGGCGTCTTACCCTCGTAGCTGTCGACCTTGGGGCGCTTAACGCCCTTGACCGGGTTCGTCGCCACCGCGTTCTTATCCGTCAAGAACTCATACAGCGAGGACAGCGCCGACATCTTGCGCCGGATAGACCCCGGAGCGAGGTTCCTACCGTCCAAGTCCTTGCGCCAGGCAATGACGTGCGACCGGGTAATCAGCCGGAGCTCCTCTGGCGACCGTATGCCCGCGAAAGTCATGAATTCCTTGAGGTCGTTTCGGTACGCGCGCCGGGTATGCTGAAAGCGGTCTGCGAACCTGACTCGCACTATTGCCATCACGTTGCGACCAAAGATGACTAAGCAAGCTCTCACGGTGCTCGGTGGCACCGGAATTCGCAACCACCAATAGTCACAAGATTCTGATTAGCCCACCAGAGGCCGAGCCGGAGGGAAGCCGCCTAGGGAGTCCGGGGGTCCGGGCGAGCATACCCTGCGGCATCGTGGAACTCGTTAAAGAATCCGAGCAACAGAGCAACAGGTGGTCGATGGCGCTGGTATTGCTCGTTTTTAGAACGTGCCTGAGGACGATCTCATTCTTGCGGATGGGCCCTCGCATCTCATCGGGAGGCACTACGAACGTTCAACCCCTGAATTCCAACGAGACCACACTCCACCTGCAAGGCGGGTCGGCTTCCAGGTATTCAGAAGCGAAGGCAACGGCACTTGCGAGGGCCGATCTGTCTTCCTTGCGGGCTCTTTAGTATTTCGACGCGATCGATGTTATTGAAGGGGATGGAGGCGCCCACTAAGGAGGGGATACCGGGTGCCAATACCGCGGAAGAAGTAGCATGTCCTTCCCTTTTAGAAATTCCTGTCAATTAACTTCATTTCCATTATTCCCTGAAACATCGTGAAGGGATGGGTAAAAACGATGTCATAGTTAGTTATCGCTATCGTGTAGTCATGCATCTTCTTGGTACGGGTTAGACGTGCAACTTGAATGTGAGACTTGTCCTCAAGATTCGTAATTACCATGTTTGGATCTCTTTCTAGCTTCCAGCCAGTATTGCCGTACTTGTCATAAATAGCTTCAACAAATTCCTCTTCTTGCAGTGAGTCAAAAGAGACGTCAATGGAATGAACCACCCCGTTTTCTACAAAGATTTCGCAGCTTCGTATACCGTGATCATGTCCCGCACCGAACACACCTAGCATGCGAGGATTGTGGCAATAGAACTTCTTTGGTCCTTCATTTTTGCAGTATGGACCAATTTGCCATTCCAACCTTTCTACCATATAGGTCGTTCCGTGCTTGTCTACTTCGGGTGCCAATTCAGGAGTCCAAATATTGATCTCGGGATCAACTTTGAAAGTGTCCGCTCCGAGTGCGTGCATAATCTGAGCTTGAGTCATCGCGGAACCTAGTCGGATGCCGCGGAATTCCGGTAAAGCGTCACCCGCCCTTGCTACCCCCGACAGCAATATCAGCATCAAGAACAATCCCTGATTCATGAAAAGTTCTCCCGCAATGAAGCGCATTACAAGCACGGTGCCTTTCTTGCATTCGCTTTTCATGCAATAGACCAGCTGCCGTCCGATTCGTCAACGTTGCGCAAATGTCTGCAATCCCGAAGGCCATTCGCAAGCGGGGCAGACGGCGCTTGGCTGGGATCGGCGGTGGGCTCGAATGAGTCCTCGCGACCCTCTGCGGGTCCTTTGCGAACGGCGGGTTAGTGGCGGCAATTTGAGCTCATGGAGGCGACGACCGGAAATCGGCCCGACGAATTAGACAGCGAACTCGTATGCCATTTGGGCGACTTCCTGCCGAAGGCGGCGGGGCGGGCGCCATGTACACCGAATATCAGCCTGTTCCCCGACTGTTCCGCCTCTGTTAAGCCAACGATTAGGGCGCGGCGACCGAGGTCGGCGCTATTAGGCCCTCCGACATCCGGGGCAGCGCTTTTCCAGGATTGTGTACTCACGCAAGGCGGGGATCTCAGAGACGGCCGATACTCCTCCCTCGGTCGGTCAAGGAGGAATACTGGCATATGTCCCGACACTACTCTTGGATATTGGCGACGGCGGTCGCGGTCACGGTAAGTATTGCTCCAAGTCAGCGGGCTCGGGCAGCTCCAGCGTGGGCAGAGCAATACGCTATCTGCTCCAGGCTCTTGGCACGGGATCCGCAGTACGCAGAGATCGCCAAGAAGCTTCCCTTAATGCTCAACCAAGACATCTCTCTCGAGATGCTCGCCGATCAAACTAGGCCCACTCCAATACAGCGCGAAGAAATCGCGAGCTGGTTTGACGAGCGAACGAAGTGCTGGCACGAAAATGAGGACACGTTCCGTAGGAGCCTCCCTGTGGCGGCATTCGAAGTACTGACCGAAGCTAACAGCCAATTTGAGTCCATTGGAGCCGATCTCTACAACCTGAAGTTGAGTTACGGGCAAGCAGACAAGCGGCTCAGGGAAATCAACGACAATATGACGGCTCGCCTGCGCCAGATTTTCGAGAAGCAGAAGGAGGCGATGGTTGCGCAGAGGGCGGCCGATGAGCAAAGACAGCAGCAACAGCAAGATGCCGAATTGCTGCGCCAAGCTCAGCAACGAGCGGCGGCGGCGCAGGCACGGGCGACAGAAGATGCTGAGGCCGATCGTCAGGCCATGCTTCGGCAACTAAGAGCCCTGCAACCAAGAGCCCAGCAATCTTTCACGTGCACTACTTTCGGCAACATGACGACGTGCAATTGAGGTAATGCAGCGCGGTAATCAATTCGAGGCCACCATCGCCCGGTCTACATCTATGCAATCTTGTGACGCAAGCACGGCAACCGCCTGGAGCACGGGGCGACACTCCGTAGCTTGGTAGGCCAAGGCGCTGGGGGTCGATATGTGGAAGTCGCTGCTAGTGGTTCTGGTTTGCAGGGATGATGCCTGCCGCAACGTCCTTGGCGACGGATAGCTGCACGCCAAACCTCGCCGCAATGCAAGCAAAAGACCCCCGCGCGTCGATCCAATACCTTTACGAGGACTGCACCGCGGCGGACCCGCAACGACAGATGTTCTGCTCTGGATTCATCAGCGCCATGTCGGATCACATGTGGCTTCTCGGTGGCAGCGAGTCGACACGAACGTTGTTGGGTATCTGCACGGATACGCCATTTAGCTACGGCGCCGCTAAGCAAACGTTCAAGAATTGGGCGCAGAAGCACCCGGAGAAATGGAGCCTAGACAGGATGTACGGTGTCATCTGGGCGTTGCAGGAGGCTTACCCGTGCAAATGAACAAAGATCAACCGCCCTTTCCAGACTATGACGATGCACTGTGGGAATTCGAGAAACGATTCAGGCCGGGCTGTGAGACAAAGATCATTCTCTCGCCACGCAAGGTTTTCAACCAATACAAAGCCACATTCCCGACCAAGACCGCCTACGAGTTACGCTTTCGGGGCATCCCGGTTGAGCTGGCGGAAAATCAGGACTTCGTGTCAGTACGCGGCACGACCAGTTCCGGTTACCCCTGCGAGTGGCCGGACCCCGAGTGAAGCAGCAACATCACGACGGAATCGTTAGTACTGCGACGCTGTTACGACGGATCAAGAATCGTGAAATTCGGCGGAATTAAACTGAGGCGCCTCCTAGCTGGAGGCTACCCGGCCGGAATAGCGTTTGCGCTCTACGCCGCGTCCCTCGTCACGCTGTGTGTCGCATTGTATGAATGCAATCGAAGGGATGGAACGCTCACGGAATCCGCCTCTGGCTCCTTGTTGTACGTTATTCTCTCGATCATTCCATTCTTGTGTCTTCTGTTGACCGGGTGGGGCGCTTTCTCCAGCCTGGTTCGAGCCAAGCGCGACGGCGGTATATTAACTGCCAACCTATCGGAACTCGGTCGAATCGTTGTCCTGGTAACCGCGTTGCCGTTGATTTTCTTTTGCTCCCTCTTGCAGGTTCCCGCCGTCCCACTCGTGCTGTCGCGTGGCTTCCACGGCCCGCCGTGGCGCGTAACGGTCGATCGCCGAGTGCTGATCGTCTCGGGAGAGTTCACTCCAGGAATAGCGGAAGCGGTTGAGCGGTCGCTCGCAGCCAACCCCTCCGTTGGAATTGTGGTGTTCGAGAGCCCAGGTGGCGACATTGAAGAGGCGCTGAGAATTGGGCTCGCCATCAAGCAGGACGGGCTAGAAACCGGCGTCGCAACAGTATGCGCCAGTGCTTGCCCGTATTCCTTTATCGCGGGCCGCGAGCGCATACTGCTTCCCGGTGGCAAACTCGGTTTTCACGCGTGCCGGAAACGTGTCTGGTACTTCGAATGTGAGAACCAAAAATATTCGAGCTACTTGATTGCTAACGGGATTGACGAGACATTTATTCGCAAGGCTGACAGTGTAGCCCCTCAAGATATCTGGTATCCCAAGCCCGAAGAGCTTTTCGCAGCACATGTTATAACAAGGACGCGGCCCGATGGATCGGGGAATCTGGTGGTGACTAATGGTCCCTAGATGTCCGTACCCGAATTCTTTATTCAAGGCGGCGCCGGGACAACGACGATGCAGTGCTGCTCTTCCTCAAGATCGTGTCTGTCGAGTCGCGCTTCACAGTCGACGCGTGGCTCATGTTGTGCTAATTCCGCATAGATGTTAAAGAGCTTTGTTGAGTGCCCGGATCGACCATCATGACGCCTGCGCGACAGGAAACGGCTGAAGCGGCTCGATTGCGACCTGGCTTCGCAGCCGCACGCTCAGGGCATCCAAGATCTTGGCCGGGCGCTCCAACGTGATGCCAAAGTATTCATTCCGCTTGTCCCGGGACACTTGTGTTTCGCGCACTCCCAAACGACGCGCGAGCTCGCGTTGCGTGAGGCCTGGAGCGATTCGCGAAGTGATGAGTAGATGATCCAAGCCGCGAAGGTTGTCGAGTTCCTCGAATTCTCCACGTTTTAGTCGTTCGTACGCCTCTACCTCTTCCCGCAACTGCAAGTGGGAAGATGCAAGTGAGTCGATGACGCACTTAATTTCATCGTCGTTGAGCCCGGCCTCTTTCAGACGCGCACGGTGCTGCTCGAGTCGCAGCGTTTCATCGTCCAATCGCTTCGAAGCTTCTTGATATTCGTCTTCGTTACGGATCATGACGTTCAATGCCACGCGGTCGGTGTCGATTTCAATATTCCATGTCATTTATTCCAACAATCCATGTCATATTCGGCATTGGGCGGTCGGCAT
>Ga0302324_100027440_pt1 | contig 10847 bp, 9 predicted proteins | sample Palsa_T0_1_FD_201949 | JGI IMG/M metagenome (GOLD analysis project Ga0302324, IMG submission 201949) | Peat permafrost microbial communities from Stordalen Mire near Abisko, Sweden - Palsa_T0_1 | ecosystem: Environmental > Terrestrial > Soil > Palsa > Peat permafrost | place: Sweden: Abisko...
CGCGTTCATTGTCGCTGGAGACCGCATTCGTCCGAGCTATCGCTACAATGTTCGCATGGCATCAACATGTGTTGCACTTGTCACCGGCGCGGCCAAGCGAGTCGGCAGGTGCGTGGCCCTGCGATTGGCGGAAGAGGGATTCGATCTGGCATTCACATATCTCAGCAGCGGGGATGATGCGAAGGAACTTTGCGAACAGATTCGGGCAATGGGACGAAAATGCGTGATGATTCGCGCGGATTTGACCAAACCGGATCCTGCAATCAAATACATTCGCAAACAGTTTCAGGCGAATTTCTCTCGGCTTGATTTACTGATGAACAATTCCTCGCTCTACGCGCCGGATGATGGGACCTCTGCACAAGCCGCGCGGTTCTGGGCGATTCATGTGCTCTCGCCGATGCTTCTTGCCCGCGCGATGGGCGATCTTTTGCGGAAATCGCGCGGGCATGTGGTGAATATGGTGGATGGTCAGACCGATCGGCCGATGGCGTCTTACTCAGCCTATAGCGCCTCCAAGGCGGGGCTTTTGAACCTGACACTCAGCCTGGCAAAGCAACTGGCGCCCCAGGTCACAGTGAACGGAATCGCGCCGGGAGTGGTCGAGTGGCCACCCGGAATGCCGGCTCGGGAAAAAAGAAAATATTTGCGCAACGTCCCCCTCAAACGGGCGGGGACCCCCTCGGATGTGGCCGAGGCTGTAATATTTTTTTCACGGTCTGAAAGCTACGTCACAGGACAAATTCTTCGCCTCGATGGCGGCCGGTCGCTGATTTGATTTCAACTCCATTAATGACATAGACTTATTGCTCATCCAACATGGGGCCTGAACCGGGCTGAGCCGATGGTAGCTAGTGAACTCTAACATGTTGTTGGCGTACCTCTGTGGCGGGCGGATTATCGGAAATGACGCTTGACGGGTCACTGTTAGGTTTGCAAACTGCCCGCCCCAATCGGGAGTGATTGGTGAAGATTCTCAAGAGATCGGTCGATACCGGGCTAGGTCCTAGAAAAACCGGGTCCGGGAAAATCGGTCCAGAAGAAAAAGGGATTGGCGAAAACGGGAATGGCAAAGAAAAACGCAAAACATCTGGTCATCGTCGAATCGCCGGCCAAAGCCAAGACTATCAATAAGTATCTTGGCGACGATTATGTGGTTCGGGCGAGCATGGGGCATGTGCGCGATCTCCCGTCCAAGGGGATGGGCGTGGATCTCAAGACTTTCGTCCCCGACTATGAAGTCCTTGAGAGCCGCAGCAAAGTCATTGGCGAGTTGAAGAAGCTGGCCAAGGACAGCGACATTGTTTATCTGGCCACCGACTTGGACCGCGAAGGTGAGGCCATCGCCTGGCATCTGAAGGAGGCGCTCGGCCTGCCGGATACCCGCGTTCGTCGGGTGATCTTCAACGCCATCACCAAAACCGAAATTCAAAAGGCGTTCAAAACGCCGCATGCAATAGATATCAATCGAGTCAACGCTCAACAGGCGCGGCGAATTCTGGACCGGATCGTCGGCTACGAAATCAGCCCATTGCTTTGGCGGAAGGTCGCTCGCGGCCTCTCGGCTGGACGGGTGCAATCCGTGGCGGTGCGGTTAATTGTGGACCGTGAGCGGGAAATCGAGAAGTTCATTCCCGAGGAATATTGGAAAATCGGCGGAGTATTCACCGCCAACGGTTCAACCGCCAGCAAACTGATTCAGGAATGGACCGATTTCCTCACCAACACCGGCAACGGCGAGCGCACCAAGGTCGAGCGCGATAAATGGCTGGCCGAGCATGCGGCTTTCGTGGCTGAAGTGGTGGAAGTCACGGGGAAGAAATTCGAAGCCGGCAACAAGGCCGATGCGCGGAAGGTGGCCGAGGCGCTGGGTTTCGTTGTCACCAGCGAAAAATCCGAGGAAGACCCGCAGGGCAAAGGGCCGGCGAAGTTTCCGACGAAATTTGAAGGCAAGATCGGCAAAGCGCCGCAGTTCGTGGTGCGCGGGATTGAAAAGAAGCGCGTCACCAGCCGGCCGCCGGGGCCGTTTATCACCAGCACGCTTCAGCAGGCCGCCAGCAGCCGAATGGGATTTGGCGCGCAGAAGACGATGCGAATGGCCCAGAGCCTGTACGAGTCCGGCCACATTACCTATATGCGAACCGACAGCACCAACCTGTCGGCCGATGCGCTGACGATGGCGCGATCGTACATCCAAAAAGAATTTGGCGAACGATATTTGCCAGAGAAGGCGAACAGCTACGCCTCCAGCAACAAGAGCGCGCAGGAAGCTCACGAAGCCATCCGCCCGACCGATGCGAGTTTCACTCCGGAGGACGGCCGAGGCAAATTGGGCACCGATGAATCTCGCTTGTATCAACTGATCTGGAATCGCTTCGTCGCCTGCCAGATGGCCCCGGCGGAGTTTGATGCGACCACCGTGCAGATTGCATCCGGTGATGTGATTCTGCGAGCATCCGGCCGCAAGCTGGTGTTCGATGGATTCATGCGAGTGGCTGGCGTGAGCAGCGAAGATCAGCTTCTGCCCGAATTGGCGGAGAACAAGCCGGTATTTCCGATCGAAATTTCCCCAACCCAGCATTTCACGCAGCCCCCGCCGCGATTCAGCGAGGCGACCTTGGTGAAGGAACTGGAAAAGCTCGGCATCGGCCGGCCCAGCACCTACGCATCAATTATCTCGACCATCCAGGACCGCGAATACGTCGAGCAGCAGGATCGCCGCTTTTATGCGACCATGCTCGGCTCGATCGTCACCGACAAATTGATTCAGGCATTCCCCGAAATCATGGATGTGCAGTTCACCGCGGGCATGGAACTGAAGCTGGACGAGATCGAAGAGAAACACCTCGACTGGATCAAGCTGCTGAAAGATTTTTACGGCCCGTTCCACAAAACCGTGGATGGCGCGCTGGACAAACTGGAACACGCCGGCGGCACGGCGTCGATTTACAAATGCGACAAGTGCGGCTCGCCGATGGTTTATCGCATCAGTAAGAACGGATTCTTCCTCAGTTGCAGCAATTACCCCGAATGCGACGGCATCAAATCGGTGGACAAGCAGGGCAAGCCGAAGATGCAGGAGAAGAGCGAATTTAAATGCCCCAAATGCGGCCGCGAGATGCGCAAGATGCGCGGGCGATTCGGCGAATTCCTGGGCTGCTCGGGCTACATGATTAAGAAGCCCGATGGCACGCGCGAGTGTGAGACGATCATCAACCTGGACAAGGAAGGCAAGCCCATGCCGCCCAAGCCCAAGGTGCTGACGCCGGTGAAATGCGAGAAGTGCGGCAACAACATGATCCTGCGCGACAGCAAGCGCGGTCCGTTTTTGGGATGCAGCAATTTCCCCAAGTGCCGGGCGACCAAGCAGGTGGCCAAGCTCACGGGCGAGGATTTGAAGATTGTGGAGCAACTGGTGCCGGCTCTGAAAGAAGGCGAAGCCAAGGCGGCGGCGCTAGTGGCACAACTCACCGGCGGAGTGCCCATCGCGGCGGGCAACGGAAAGACCGGCCCGATTCCAACCGACATCGACTGCGACGAATGCGGCAAGCCAATGGTCATCCGCGACAGCCGACGCGGAAAATTCCTAGGATGCAGTGGATATCCCAAGTGCAAGAACACGGCGGATGTCCCGGCGAAATTGATCGAGGAGATGGGGCTCAACGGCAATGGCAACGGCCATGCGAAGGTTGCGAAATCGGCGCCGGCCACTGACGAATCCGTGGATGAACCCGTCGATGAAGCTGCCGCGGACGAAGAATAATCACGCGAATTGATGCTCGGCACCCACCCCTGCCGCCACAGAGTATCGGAGGAGGGGAAATCCTTTGTCGCACATCCCACAACATCCACGCCAACGCGCTCCCCTGCGGGTCGCGGCTAAACAGTTTTGCGATTCCCTAGTTTACCAGATGCTTCGCGTCGCCACAGCGATGCAAACGGAAATCGTAGATCATGTTTGGGAGATCGAGGAGTTGGTGGGCTTATTCCAATAAGGAGTATATGGGCGTATTATGCTGTTGCCGACAAAAAACAGTAGCCAGCCGACGATGGTTGGCGTCATTCCCTGTGGTGACCAAAAACGGCTGAAGACCAAACATGCGCCGAACCCACTGATTATCCCGCCAACGGTCTGATGCGTGAATGTTTCCTTGAACCGCGATATTGCGCGTCCATACGTCACCAGAAAATCATTCTTCAGCCATGTGAACATGGGATGCCTCGCTTATTCGGTGCCATACTCTAACAACAACATCAAAAATGTCATTGATAATTCAAACTGACCCAATACCGCCATTCCGCGGCCTTTGCCTCCCTCCTCTCACTCTGCTACAATCCTTCGCTCGCTATTTTGGTTCGGCTGACGGACGCTCTTCCGAGCGTCTCGCACGTCCGGGCCGGAGGAATTGAATCGTGAAAGCTAAAATCCATCCCCGTTACCAGGCTTGTACCGTCCATTGCGCTTGCGGCAATACGTTTATCACGCGCAGCACGCAGTCGAAGATTAATGTCGATATCTGCAGTTCCTGCCATCCGTTTTTCACCGGCAAGCAGAAGTTCGTCGACACCGCCGGCCGCGTCGAGCGGTTCAGCAAGAAGTTCGGCGGAACGTACAGCTTCCAGAAAACCGCCCCGGCACCGGCAGGCAAGAAATAATTGCCGGGCAAGAAGTAATCCTTCCACTGCGGTGAATCGCACAGCTTCATTCCGGCATCGCATCTGTTCCGCGGTGGCGGCAATCGTTTTGGCATGCGCGGTCGGCTGTGCGCATGAGGCCGATTCATCCGCACTTCGGGCAAAATTGGCCCAGCCCACGACCCAGCTCAGCTCGCCAGTTTACGATCCCGACGTCTTCGCCTATTGCGATCCGCCCATCGGCTGGAAGCCCGATCCCCTCAAACACACCTCGGCCCACACGCATCAGGTATGGATCAGCCCGACTGGCGCAACTGCCTACGCCGTGATCCATTTCAGCCTGCCTTTTCCAGTCGGAATAAACCTCGCACTGACCGGCTTCCTCAACCAGATGAAAAGCACCAGCGGCCAGGCAATTTTGGACAGCCGCGAGGATGATCCCCAACTCGGCGGCATTCGTTTCGTGGCGGAGGGGGGACACTACAAGATTCGCACCAATTTTTTCGTGGAGGGGTGGGAAGGATGGGCCGTTTATGCCGGAACTTTGCGAAACCTGCCGGAAAACTCGGAAGAACTTGACTTAGCCGTCCTTGCGCGAGAACATACAATCATCGGGCGGCCATCGGGCACACAGAAGTGATCCACCGTCCATTTGGGTCCTGAACCGACCATTTCGCGATGACCTCCTCGCATCGCTCCGTGTACCGCGTTGGGTGTATGGAGAAAGAATGTTTGACGCACGCCGCATACTGTTGGGCGTTCTGTCGATTGCGTGTCTGAGCCTGACCGGCTGTCAGTTCCAGAGCATCTCCGCACTGGCATTGCAGGTGCATCAGTCGCGGGTGGACGGCAGCGGGCTTGAGCCGCCGATGACGCAGGATTCTCTGGACATCACCTGCGCCCTCCCGCCGGGCTGGGACCAGATGCACCCGGAAAAAAATCTGCTCTATTCCCATCGCCAGTGGCGCTCGCCCGATCGGCATGCAGGCTTCGGCGTCGCATACTTCCGCACGCCCATCCCGCTTTCAGCCTCCACTATAATCTGGCTGGCGAAAAACCAATACGTCAAAAATGAGAGTGAAGACAATAGCGGCCGATTGATCGGCCAATGGACCGACACCCTGGGCCGAAGTTGGTTCGAGGCGGAAAACTCGCTGTATCACGTTAAAGGTTACGCCATGACGCACGGCTTTGACGCCTGGATCGTCTACAGCGGCTACCGCGTCCGCACACCACCGCCACCGACGCAGATCGATCTCGCCGAGCGCGCCGCAAATTCCGTGGCGCCGATCACGGCTGAAGTGCACTAATTTTTTATCCGCCAATTGATTTTGAGGACCGCGACGAGGCTTTTTCACAGCGGTCCTTCTACCAGCGCTTAAAATTCTAAATGCAATGCGGGGGCGGGAGAGAACCATATAGCCCTCAAGTTTCTCTCCCGCCCCCGCACCCCCACCCACTCTCCTTCTCCCTAACCGTCCAGACCGAGAAAATGCGGCGCTGCAGTGATTTCGCCGGAAATTTCGCGCCTTCTTTTCGCGTCGCCGGACGGTTGAGGGGAAAAGGAGATGGGTGGGGAAAGTGCGGGAGGGGCGGGAAGAAACTTTTGGGGCCTTATCTGGTTCTTCCCGCCCCTCCTGCATTGGTTTAATTCTACATTTAATTGAATTACGAAACGTGGACGAGAGAAATCTTCTGCCTAACATGAGCGACGCATGAACCATCGCCCCGCCATTGTGCTCAGCAGCGGTGGGCTGGACAGCACGACCTGTCTGGCCATCGCGCGGCAAGAAGGATTCTCGGCGATTTATTCGCTGAGTTTTGATTATGGCCAGCGGCATCGATTTGAGCTGTCGGCGGCGGCGAAAATTGCCAAGGTGTTTTCGGTGGCGGAGCATCGGGTGATGCGCATCGATCTGCGGCAGTTCGGCAGGAGCGCACTGACCGATGCGATCGATGTGCCCAAGGATCGCAGCGAAAAACAGATGTCGGCGGATATTCCCATCACCTATGTCCCGGCACGGAATACGATTTTTTTGAGCTATGCCCTGGCATGGGGAGAAGTGCTGGACACGCGGGATATTTTCATCGGCGTGAACGCGATCGACTACAGCGGATATCCCGATTGCCGGCCGGAGTTTATTTCGGCATTCGAGGTGATGGCGAATCTGGCGACGAAAATGACGACAACGCCGGGCTCGCGCCCGCTGCGGATTCATACGCCACTGATTCAGATGACCAAGGCCCAGATCATTCGGCGGGGTGTAGAACTCGGCGTGGATTATTCACTGACGCATAGTTGTTATGATCCGGATGAACAGGGGCGCGCGTGTGGAAGATGCGATAGTTGCGTGCTGCGGAAAAAAGGATTTGCTGAGGCGGTAGTCGCCGATCCCACGCTATATCAGTTCGAATAAAATCAAATTTAGCCACCGATGGGGCACCGATTGGCACCGATGAAAACAGATGATAAATTGAATTATCTTTCTTAATCGGTGCTTATCGGTGCCCCATCAGTACTGTCCGGTTATAAGTCGAATAATTCCAGTTGGTTGTGATTTTGGCGTCTCGCTTCCGGGTCCGTATTCTCCAAAAACGCCTGATTTATCGGAGTTTTCTCGAAGGCGCGCACGCTCAGGATTGTGAGCATTTGTGAGGGCGTCACGTCCAATGATTCGCGTTTCTTCACGATCGCCAAGAGCACGTAAACAATCACGCCGATCCAGACCTGGGTTCGCACCGCGTTGGGACTGGTCCCGAAAAATGCCTTCATGCGCAGGTACTGTTTGACCCATTTGAAAAACAATTCCACCTGCCAGCGGCGGCGATACAGCCAGGCGATGGTCGTGGCCGAGAAGGTAAAGTTGTTGCTCAGGAAGACCAGTCGTTTGCCGGTTTGCGGATCGACAAACCGCACCCGTCGCAGGGGCGCGGGATATCCTTTTCGGGTGTAATGCCAGATCAGTTCGACGGTCTGATCGCAGATGATTCCGGCCGATTTGTTGGCGGGACGCGATGCGATGCGGCGGAAGCGAAAGTCCTTGCGGGCGCGGGTGACGAAAAACGCATGCGCGCGCGTGAAGCGATGCAGCCGGGCGAAGTCCAGATAGCCCCGGTCCAGGACATAGCAGGCGCCCGGCTCGATGATCAACTGATCCAGGGCGAGCAAATCCTTGCCTTTTCCCGTGGAAATCCGCAGGAAAACCGGAATGTTGCCGCGCAGGTCCAACAGTGTGTGGAGCTTGATGGCGCGCTGCGTAGCCTTGTAGGCGGCCCAGGGAAAAAGACCCATGCACAGCTCGATGGTGGTCGAGTCCAGCGCGTAGACGCAGCCCCGCAACCGCACGTCCATCGGCTGATCGATGTACAGGGCTCGCGCCTGGGCAATGAGCACCTGGGCCAAATCCGCCCAGATGCGCCAGTCGCGTTTTTCGTTGGCGTCGGCCAGGGTGGACCGGCTGACGCGTCCGCGAATGCCCAGATGATAAAGCGTGGTTCCCGAAGCCCGCAGCGAGCAGATGGTGTCGCGCAGACTGTCGCGAAACGTCATCTGCGCAAAGGCCATGCAGAGCAACTGATCGTGACAGGAAAAACTGCGCACCCGCGCGTTGCCTCGGTAGCGCGCCACGCACTTGGCCAGTTCGTAATGCGGCAGATATTGCAGAAGTTGTGAGAACAGAGATCGTCCTTGGTTCATGCCCGCCAGCAGAACCGGGCGGCAAAGGAAGCGAAATTGAGCCCATGAAATTCAAATCGTTTAAACTCCCGACAAGCAAAACCGCTCGAAAACAGCGAGTACATTCACGTCGCCGCAAAAAGTTAACCGGACAGTACTGGTGTCTCATCGGTGGCTAATTCTGTAATTGTATTTCATGACCGATTCGCCCGCTTTCGTTCTCGGAAAAATCCGAAGATCAGCGGCTCGATCGCCTTTCGCAGATCGGCGTTGGCGAACGCAGCCCAGCTTAATCCTGTCGTGCAATCCAGCGGGCCATCGAGGGATTGACCGAGGCCATCGGTCAGGATCACGCCGGTTTCCTCGGCGACGAGCAGGGTGGCGCAATCGTACGGATGACAGCACAAACCCTCGGGCTGGTTTTGCATCGCATAAAACAGCGGCCGCAGGTCGGCGTTGAAGCGGTCGTGGCCGACGATCATTTCGTAAAATTGTCCGCCGGTGGAAATGTATTGATCCTCGAAAACGGTTGCGCGCGTGACATCGGCCGGGCCGATGAGATTGCGCGCGATGTGTTCCATCAATTCGCCGGCGAGGACTTTGGTGCCGGGAAAAAAATTGGCGATTGAGGCGAAGCCGTGATCGATTGTCTTGGCGGTTGATGGGGAAAATTTGAGCGGCTCATGCGCGCCGGTGGCCAGATCGACGCGACGCCCATGCGCTCCGCCGCTTTTGATCGCCCAGAGGACATCCGCCTGTCCCATCTTGCTGGTGGGAAGCTCGGTCATGACGGCGATTTCGATGTCGCGCAGCCGAGTGGCCGCGCCTTTGTTGGGCGCGACGCCAGCCAGCGCCCACGCGGGGCGTTTGTCGTACATGATGCCGCGCGTGCCGTCGATGGGATCGACAATCACTCGAATCGCCGCATCTTCCTCATGCGATCCTTCGGGAAACACGCGGTATTCCGCTTCCCTTCCGTGCTCATCCTCCAATCCCTCGGCGATCAAAACGAGCGGCGTCTCCTTGGACCATTCCCTGCAAAACGATTCCAGCAGCGGATCGACTTCGGTGTCGATTTTGTAAATCGTATCCGCCGAGCTCGCCCGGCTGACCTCATGCAACCCCGCGCCGCGGCGCGAAGCGACAATCATTTCCTGCACGGTTCGCTGGAATGCGATCAGACGGTCGAGGATGGATTGGGGATTGGAGATCATGGTTATTCAAGACTCCTCCGTGACTGCGAAAAGATCGACGACTTCCTGGGCGAGGAACACGCGGTTTCTCTTTCGGCCGGTGACTTCGCGGATGATTCCCGCGTCGAGCAATCGCCCCAGCAATTTCGCGGCTCCCGGCTGGGTAATCCCAAGCAACTTTGCCGTCTGGGTGATTGTAACGGACGGCTCGGAAAATAGTTCATCGATCATGCGCAAGACCAGCGCCGATGCGCCGCGCTGCCGAATCCGCTCGTAGTATTGCTCGCGGAGCGCATCGAGGCGCTCGATTCGCGCGATTGCGTCAACGGCGTCTTCTGCGATGCAGGCTGCTATAAATTCGATCCATTCCGCCCATTGACCTTTGAGGCTGACTCCCAGCAGGCGGTCATAATATTCCTTGCGGCGCAGTTCGAGGCGCGCGCTTGGATTCAATAGTGGCACTGGGATATCCGCCTCGCGCATTAGTTGCAGCAGCAAAAGAGCCCTTCCGATACGACCATTTCCATCCGCGAAAGGATGTATAGCTTCGAACTGATAATGGACCATTGCAACCCGGACGATTGGCGGAAGCTGGTCCTTGTGTTTCAAAAAAGCCTCAAGTTGCTCCATGCAATGATCGATTTCGTGAGGTGGACCTGGAACGAAGCGAGCGTTTTTGATATCGCCGTCTTGCCCGATGTGTGCTTGCACGGTTCGGAAACTACCTGGAGATTTGTCTCCCCCACGAACATCGCGCAGGAGGATTTCGTGCATCTGCTTGATCAAGGAACGGGTCATGCCGCGATTCGCCGAACTTTCCATTGCGAATTTCAGGGCGCGAAAATTGTTCTGGACCTCGCGCACGTCCGGAACATCGTGTTCGACGGCGGGCATTTGTTCAAACAGCAACATGGTTTGAACGCTTGCATGAGTATTTTCGATTTCGCTGGAAAGTTGAGCTTCGCGTCGCAGAAACATCCGCACGAGCCGCTGTGGATTTCGTAGCTTTCTGCCAAGACCCGCGAGTTGTCCCAGCATTTGTGAAGCGTGGGAAGTGACCCGAACCAACGAATCTGTCCATTCGATCCGTGGAGGCAGGGGGTCGGCAACAAACGCCCAGTTGCCTTGCATATTCTTGATGAGCCGGCCGGGCGATGTGGATGTAAATGACTGTTTCAACATGACTTATGTCTTTAATGCACTCGATCGATTAAACAGAGACATAGAAAACTATATCGCGATTTATACCGCTTCCATTTTTTAAATGCGCGCCCGCGCGCGGGGTCCTTTTTTGTGGCATGATTACCGGCAACTCTGGCAAGGAGGCCGATTCATGCATGTTG
>Ga0302324_100027441_pt1 | contig 10846 bp, 10 predicted proteins | sample Palsa_T0_1_FD_201949 | JGI IMG/M metagenome (GOLD analysis project Ga0302324, IMG submission 201949) | Peat permafrost microbial communities from Stordalen Mire near Abisko, Sweden - Palsa_T0_1 | ecosystem: Environmental > Terrestrial > Soil > Palsa > Peat permafrost | place: Sweden: Abisko...
TGATCCGCTGGCAGCGACCGGCGGCGCTAAGAACCAAGAACCCAGGGAGACGTTGAGATGAAGCTCAGGCTCGCAGCAGCGGCTATTGGCGCAATGCTGGCCACGGGTGCGGGATGGGCGCCAGCGTTCGCGCAGAGCACGCCCGGCGTGACCGCCACCGAGGTCAAGATCGGCAACACGGACGCCTACAGCGGTCCGGCCTCAGCCTACAGCGTAATCGCCAAGCTTGAGACCGCCTTCTTCAAAATGGTGAACGAGCAGGGCGGCGTCGCCGGCCACAAGATCAACTTCATCTCCTACGACGACGGCTACAGCCCGCCCAAAACAGTCGAGCAGGTGCGCCGGCTGATCGAGGAAGATCAGGTTGCCTTCCTGTTCAACACGCTTGGCACACCGACCAACTCGGCCATCGAGCGCTACGTAAACCTGAAAAAGGTGCCACAGCTTTTTGTCGCCACCGGCGCGGACAAGTGGGGTGACTATCAGCATTTTCCCTGGACGATCGGTTTCCAACCGAGCTATCGCACAGAGGCGCAGATCTACGCGAAATACATCCTGGCCAACGTGAAGGATCCGAAGATCGCGATCCTTTACCAGAATGACGACTTCGGAAAGGACTATCCGGCTGGCATCAAGGATGTCCTCGGCGACAAGTTCGACAAGATGGTCACGACCGCCACTTACGAAACGACCGATGCCACGGTGGATAGCCAGCTCAACACGCTGCAAGCCTCCGGCGCGAACGTCCTACTGGTCGTCGCCATCCCGAAATTTGCCGCCCAGGCCATCCGCAAGGTCTACGACCTCGGTTGGAAGCCGACCTTCATTATGACCAACGTGTCGACCTCGGTCGGTTCGGTGCTGACCCCGGCGGGTCCGGACAAGGCCATCGGCATGCTGTCGACGGACTATCGGAAGGACCCGGTCGATCCGAGCTGGGCGAAAGATCCCGGCATGCAGCAATGGCGCGACTTCATGGCCAAGTATATGCCGGGCGCCGATCTGACGGATAGCAACTACGTGTATGCCTACGGTGTCAGCCTGACGATGTTGCAGGTGCTGAAGCAATGCAACGGCGACTTCTCGCGTGAGAACGTCATGAGGCAGGCGACCAACCTGCATGACCTCCAGCTGCCGACGCTGCTGCCCGGCATCAAGGTGAATACCAGCCCGACCAACTATCATCCGATCAAGGCACTGCAGATGTTGCGTTGGGACGGCAAGACCTGGGTGCGATTTGGGCCGGTGATCGAAGGCGCCAGTTCGTAGACGACACGGCAGGAACGAAACCGCCGAGTGGGTGGCAGGTAGGACCTTGACCGACCTACCGCACGTTGACCCGCACGCACGCATGGTACGACAGGGCTTCCCACGCTGGGCGGCCCGCACCGACAAGGACGCGCCGACAGGCCCGCGTCGCCAGGCCTACCAACGATCCGCCATCGGATTGTCTGACGGGAGACGCATATGGGTTGGCGTGGAGACCGGGTGATGATCCGCCGCCGGCCGTTTGTCTTGCGCACCTGATGCCGCCGACCGATCCGTCCCCCCTGTTGTGCGTGCGCGACGTGGCCGTGCGGTTCGGCGGCGTGATCGCGCTGAACGGTGTTTCCTTCGATGTCGGGCGCGGCCAGATCTGCGGCCTGATCGGCCCTAACGGATCCGGCAAGACGACACTGTTCAACTGCATCAGCGGGTTCTACCGGGCCAGCGCCGGGCATATCACTTTCGACGGCACCAGGCTGACCGGGTTGGCGCGCCACCAAATGGCTGGCCTCGGCATCGGTCGCACCTTTCAGAACGTCGCGCTGTTCCGAAATCTAAGCGTACGCGACAACGTGCTGGTGGGCGCGCATCACACCGATCATTCCGGTTTCATCGCCAACGCGCTGCGCCTGCCCAGCGTGCGGCTCGAAGAGCGAGAGGCCGCGGCCCGGCTGGCACCCTTGCTCGAGCTGCTCGATCTGGACGCTGTCGCCAACATCGAGGCGCACGCCCTGCCCTTCCCCACGCAGAAACGCGTGGAACTTGCGCGCGCCTTGATCGGCGCGCCCAAACTGCTGCTGCTGGACGAACCGGCCGGCGGCCTCAATCACAGCGAGGTCGACGACCTCGCCGCGCTGCTGCAACGCATCCAGGCGCATTTCGCGCTGAGTATCCTGCTGGTCGAGCACCACATGAGCCTCGTGATGCGCGTCTCGCACCGCGTCGTGGCGCTGGAGTTCGGCCGCAAGATCGCCGACGGCACGCCCGAGCAGGTGCGCAACGAACCTGAGGTGGTTCGCGCCTATCTCGGAGACGCGCATGCCGACGCGGCCTGAGGCGGCGGTTCTCCTCGAAGCAAAACACCTGCACGCGGGCTATGGTGAAACACGCGTGCTGCACGGTATCGACTTCGTGGTCGAGCAGGGTGGTGTCACGGCATTGCTCGGGGCCAACGGCGCCGGCAAGACCACCACATTGCGCGCGATCTGCGGCATGCTGCGCCGCAGTGGTGAAATCCGGCTGGACGGCGAACGCATTGACACTGCTGCGACCGAGGACATCGTGCGCCGGGGTGTTGCCCACGTCCCCGACGGGCGCGGAACGTTCCTGGAGCTGACAGTCGAGGAAAACCTGCGCCTCGGCGCCTACACCAGGCCGAAGCAGGAAGCCCGCGCCGATATCCAGCGGATGTTCAGCTATTTCCCACGCCTAGCGGAGCGGCTGCGCCAACAGGCCGGCACGCTATCGGGCGGCGAGCAACAGATGTTGGCCATCGCCCGCGCGCTGGTGCTGCGTCCGCGCCTGCTGTTGCTAGACGAGCCGTCGTTCGGCCTGGCGCCGCTGATCGTCGCGGAGATCTTCGCCATCCTGCGGCGCATCCGCGCCGACGAAGGCGTCAGCATCCTGCTGGTCGAGCAGAACGCCTCGATCGCGCTCGATTTCGCCGACCATGCCTATCTGCTGGAAACCGGACGCATCGTCGTCGCCGGCCCGGCCGCCGAGATCCGCCGCGACGAAGCGGTGCGCCGATCGTATCTTGGATATTAGGGCGCGGCGATGATGGGCATGAAGAACACACGCAGTATGCGGCGCCATCGGATTGGCCTGCCGCGCTCGACCAGCCACACAACAGCAAGATTGACCACCGAGGCACAGAGACACAGAGCAGCAATGAAATGTGCTATGCCCGAAGCGCCGTTCTGCTGCTTCTCAGTGTCTCTGTGCCTCCGTGGTCAATCTTTACGACCGATGATCCAGTACGACGCACGGCAAACCAAGACGAAGTCACCATGATTGCCGGCGTCCTGCATCAGATCATCTCGGGCATCGCCACCGGCGGAATCTACGCCTCTGTCGCACTCGCTCTGGTCATGATCTACCAGGCAACGCACCACATTAACTTTGCCCAAGGCGAGATGGCGACCTTCTCGACCTACATCGCGCTGACACTGATCAATGCCGGCCTACCCTACTGGGTCGCGTTTCTTGCCACCGTCGCAATCTCCTTCGTCATCGGTGTCGCCATCGAGCGCATCCTCATGCGCCCGATGACAAACGCGCCGGTGCTCGCCTCGGTCGGCGTCTTCATTGGTCTGCTACTGATCATCAACAGCTTGTCGGGCTGGCTGTTCGACTACACGATCAAGCAGTTCCCCAGTCCGTTCGGCAGCGGCAAACCGATGTTGGGCGGCTTCGTATCGGCCCATGAGCTTGGCTCGACCGCCGTCACCCTGATCGTGCTGAGCACGGTCTATCTGTTCTTCCGTCATACCAGTCTCGGCCTGGCGATGCGGGCCGCCGCGTTCAATCCGGTCTCGGCACGGCTGGTCGGCATCCGGGTCGGCTGGATGCTGGCGTTGGGCTGGGGCTTGGCCGCGGCGATCGGCGCCATCGCGGGAATGATGGTGGCACCGATCGTCTTCCTTGATCCCAACATGATGGCGGGCATCCTGCTCTATGCCTTCGCCGGCGCCCTGCTGGGCGGGATCGACAGCCCACTCGGCGCCGTGCTGGGCGGGTTCGCCGTCGGCGTGATCGAGAACCTGGCCGGCGCCTACGTGGTCGGCACCGAGCTAAAGCTGACCGTCGCACTCATCATCATCGTCTGCGTGCTGGTGATTAAGCCGTCCGGCCTGATGGGCCGCACCGTGCAGAGCCGAGTGTAACCGATGCGATCCACGCTGCCGACCACCAAGCCCGCAGCCATGCCGATCGCAAAGCCCGCGGCGCTGCCCACGCCCCTGCCGGCGGCGATGATCGTCCTCGCCGCGTTGGCGGCTGCGACGTTCCTGTTCAGCAACTACCATTTGTTCCAGATTACTCTGGTGCTGGTTTATGCGATCGCGATTCTAGGCATGACGGTGCTGACCGGCTTCAACGGGCAGATCTCACTCGGTCACGGCGCGTTCTATGCGATCGGTGCCTACACCACCGGCGTCCTGATGACCTCGTGGAACGTGCCCTATTGGGCAACCTTGCCCGTTGCAGCCGCGGTGTGTGCCGGCTTTGGCTTCCTGATCGGCCTGCCGGCGCTGCGCCTGGGCGGCCTCTATTTAGCGCTGACCACCTTCGCCCTCGCCGTTGCCGTGCCGCAGGTGCTCAAGCATAAGGCGGTAGAACAGTGGACCGGCGGTGTTCAGGGATTGGTGATCGACAAACCCGAAGCACCCTTCGGCCTGCCACTCAACGCCGACCAATGGCTGTACCTGTTCACGCTGGCAATTGGGGCACTGATCTTTCTGCTGGCCTGGAACCTGACGCGCGGGCGGATCGGCCGCGCCATGATGGCCATCCGTGACCACGCGCTTGCGGCCGAGGCCATGGGCATCAACATCGCGCTGCTGAAGACCCGCACCTTTGCCGTCAGCGCGATGTGCACCGGCATCGCCGGCTCACTCGGCGCGATCGCGGTGCAGTTCGTCGCACCCGACAGCTTCGGCGTGTTTGTCTCGATCACGCTGTTCGTCGGGCTGGTGGTGGGCGGCGTCGCCTCGATCCCCGGCGCCTTGTTCGGCGCGGTGTTTATCGAGTTCATCCCCAATCTGGCGGAACAGGTGTCGAAGGCCGCCCCAGGGGCCGTCTACGGAGTGATCCTGATCGCGTGCATGTACCTGATACCGTCGGGCGTCGGCGGCGCACTGGCGCGTCTGATAAACAAGGTCAGGGCTCGACCTTGAAATCCGCGAGGGGCGTTGCCCCCTTTGTCCGCTCATCGCGGTCCAAACCCCACCCGTCCGGGCTTGTCGTGACCAGGGTGCGCGCGCAGAGTTTGCCGCAACGTTCAACGGAGTTTGTGCCATCGCCACCGCTCTGATCACCCACCCGGCCTGCCTGGGGCATGATCCCGGCGAGTACCATCCGGAGTGCCCTGACCGGCTGCGTGCGGTGTTGCGCGCATTGGAACAGGAGAGTTTCACCGATCTGCTACGCGAGGCAGCGCCGCGCGCCACCATCGATCAACTCGCCCGCGCGCATGACCGGGGCTACGTCGAGGCGATTTTGGCGATCCTGCCGGAGGGCGATGAGCACGTTGCGCTCGATGCCGACACGGTGATGAGCTCCGGCAGCGCCGAGGCCGCGCTGCGTGCCGCGGGTGGCGCGGTCGCCGGTGTGGACGCGGTGATGGAGGGCTGGGCACGCAACGTTTTCGTTGCCGTCCGTCCGCCGGGCCATCATGCCGAACCCGCACGTCCATGCGGATTCTGCCTATTCAACAACGTCGCGGTGGCGGCGCACCACGCGCGTGCGCGATGGAACCTGACGCGTATCGCAGTGGTCGATTTCGATGTGCATCACGGCAACGGCACGCAGGCGATGTTCGGCCCGGATCCGAATCTGTTCTACGCTTCGAGCCACCAGTTCCCGTGCTATCCCGGCACCGGGCATCCGTCTGAACGTGGGGTTGCCGACAACGTCGTCAACCTTACGCTGGCGCCCGGATCCGACAGCGTCGCGTTCCGCCGTGGCTGGGAGGGAACGATTCTGCCGGCGCTCGACCGGTTCGCGCCGGAGCTGCTGCTGATCTCAGCCGGGTTCGATGCGCATCGTGCGGATCCGCTGGCCAACCTGAGGCTGGACGAGCGCGACTATGCCTGGGTCACCACCGAACTGGTCGGGATTGCCGCCCGCCATTCCGGCGAGCGGCTCGTGTCCTTGCTCGAGGGCGGCTACGACCTGGACGCTTTGGCTGCCAGCGCTGCCGTGCACGTGCGAGCACTGATGCAGTCGTGAAGCGACGCGGCCGGTTCGTCGTGCACGGCTGGTCCTACGCCGTTCATCGCGCCTCGGTCGTCCGCCCCGCCCCTCGTGCCCAGGCCTATTGTCGGCCAGGATACGCGCGGATCGGTACCGAGGGGTCTGTGTGCGAAGGCCGGCATGCGCTCAGCCCTTGATTGGCGTAACCGGCGCCTGCTGTGCGGCATGGGTGCGTGCATGTTCTGCCTTCTGCCAAGTGTGGATGTCTGCCTCGGTGATGTAACCTTTGTTGGTCACATCGATCTCGGTGAAGTTCCGGACCACGGACTTGTAGCCAATCTTGGCCTGAGCCAGCGTCAGATGCCCATCATGAGACGTGTTGGCATTGGCAAAGCGTTCGGTCATCGACATGCGGTGATGCTGCGCCGGCGCGGCGGCTTGCGGCGTCTCCGGGGACGTCACGGGCGCGGGTGGCGTGGTCTGGGCATAGGCCGGGGCGGCGAGCAGTGCCAGCGCGGCAAGGGTGAAAACAAGACGCATCGCGATGTCCTCCGGTTGCGAGGCCATGAGTTTCCCTGCGATAGATTGATAATCGGTAAAGCCCCACGAGGATGGTGCCCGAAAATCACTAGTGGCCCGAACGGAGGCAGGCGATTGTGCGCCCGGCGCCCGCCCAAGGGCATTGGCCCAATGGCGCAGACCCAGTGGTGACGTCCCGATCAAAGCTCGGCAACTTTGTGAACGAGTAGCCGCAACTAATATTTTGGCCAATTCCAGCAAGACCTCTCCGCACATGGTCGGCCCACGACCAGGCCGTCGACCCCACGGCGGCTATAGGTCGGTTGCCGGGTCAGGCGTTGCGGACGGGCATACGACCGGGCGCGATACATAACGCTAACCTAACATTACGGCAAACGTATGAATATTTCAGATGCCCTGCACGACTCCTGGCTAAACTAACCAAGTCGCGTCGATGGCTGCCCGGTGGCCTCGACCGGCTCCTGTGGCCCGCGCGCCAATATCTCCGAGATGTCCGGCGAAGGCAGCACAGGATCGTTGTTCAACCGCACGCACGCGGCGATGCGGCGTGGCGCGGTGCGATACAGCGGCGGAGCTTGCTCCAGGCACACGGGCAGGCTGACCGGACAGCGATCCGCGAACCGACAGCCAGGTCCGGGTGTCGCCGCCTGTGCAGCAGGTTGCTCCTCGGCCCAGTCGCGAACTGTGCTAACCCGCGGGATCGAGGCGATCAGCAACTGCGTGTAAGGATGCTGCGGGTCCTTGACCACCAGCTCTACGTCGCCCGCCTCGACCACCGCAGCGCGGTACAGCACCAGGATCGTGTCAGCGATCTGATACGCCGTAGCCAGATCGTGCGTGATGTAGATGATCGAGATTCCCTGTGACTCATGCAGCTTGCGCAGGCTGCCCAGGATCGTCGCGCGCAACGAGGCATCGACCATCGACACCGGCTCGTCCGCGACGATCAGCCGCGGCCGCAGCAGCAGTGCCCGCGCAACCATGATGCGTTGCCGCTGCCCACCGGACAGTTGATGCGGGTAACGGCCCAGGATCTCGTCGGCTTGCAGCCCGACCGCCTCCAGCGCCTGCTCGATCAACGCGCGCCGTGCCGCTTTCGATTGCGCCAGGCGGAACTTGCGCACCGGCGTCGCCAGCACATGGTCCACTCGGTAGAACGGGTTGTAGACCTCGTAAGGGTCCTGAAAGATCGCCTGCACCTCACGACGGAAGTCGCGCCGCCCGGTGGCGGTGAGCCGGCGCAGATCGCGGCCCTGGTAGAGCACCTGGCCTTCGCTCGGCTCAACCAGGCCCAGCAGCAGACGGGCCAGGGTCGTCTTGCCGCTGCCGCTTTCGCCGACCACCGCAATGATCCCGGGCCGGTCGGCGTCGATCGAGAACGACATCGGCTCCAGCGCGACCTTGCGCTCGCGCCCCAGGATACCGCCGGCGAAACTTTTGCCGGCCGCACGCAATTGGATCAGCGGCGGCGCGCCCGAGTCGGCGCGACCGGTGGCGGCGAGGCCAGCTGCGGCGAGGCCAGTGGAAGTAGTCCGCATGGCGGTCATGCGAGATGGCACGCCACGGTTGCGTCAGCCCTCCCGTCGGACGCCACGCCAGTTTCCGACTTGGCCCCCCCTCGCGACCCAACTGAGCGCACCGCCGGCTTGTCAGTCCGGCAGCGCGCAACGGCCATCGGGCAGCGCGGATGAAATGCACAGCCGGACGGCAGATCGCGCAGCAGCGGTGCAAGGCCGGGGATGCCATGCAACGTTCCCCGCACGTCCAGTGACGGCAGGCTGTCGATCAGCATGCGCGTATAGGGATGCCGCGGCGTGGTGATCATCTCGCCGATCGGCGCCATCTCCACCAGGCGCCCCGCGTACATGATGCCAAGCCGATCGACGAACTGCGCCATCAGGCCCAAATCGTGCCCAATCAGAATGACCGCCGCACCAAGCGCGGACTGCACCTGCCCGAGTGTCTGCATCACCTGGCGTTGCACCACCACATCGAGCGCGCTGGTCGGTTCGTCAGCGATGATCACCTTGGGACGCAGGCAGATCGCAATGGCGATGCAGGCGCGCTGTTTCATGCCGCCCGAGAGCTCGTGCGGATATTTGTCGGCCACCTCGGCCGGCAGCCCGACCTGCGCCAGCAGCGCATGCACTTGCGCAACCAGCGCGCGCCGCGGCGGCAGGCTGCCATGATCCTTGAGCGCATCGGCAATTTGGTCACGAATACGCACCACCGGATTGAGCGAGTTCATCGACCCCTGCGGCACCATGGCAATGCCGGCCAACCGCAGTCGGCGGATCGCCTCGTCGGTCAGGCCGGACAGCGCGATGTCGTCCAGCCAGACCTCGCCGCCCTCGATCCGCCCGGGCGGCTTGATCATGCGCAGGATCGCCAGCGCCATGGTCGACTTGCCGGAGCCGGACTCGCCCGCCAGGCCCAGGCGTTCGCCGGCGCGCAGCTCGAAGCTGACGTCATCGACTGCGCGCACTGCACCGCGCGAATGGCCATAGGCCACGCATAGTCGCTCGATGCGCAATACGGCGCTGTTCACAACGCCCGGTTCATGGAAGTCGTATTCATTCCGTGTACGTTCATTCTGACCCGACGCATTGCAACACCGGTGATTACAACGCCGATCATTGCAGCGCCGTGCGGTGCGGTGCGGTATCATTCATTCGGACGCGGTTCATACCTGGCTGCGCAAACGCGGGTTGGCAATCTCGTCCAGCCCGACGGTCAGAAAGAAGAGACCCAGGAATACCATGACAATTACCACCAGCGGCGCCGTCCACCACCACCACCAACCGTTGATGATGGCGGCATTGAAGTTCACCCAATACAGCGTCATGCCGAGCGTCGGCGCCTCCACCGGGCCGAGCCCCAGCACCTCCAGCCCGACCGAGGCCAGGATCGCCGCCGAGATGCTGCTGACCAGTGTCGCCGCAAGATACGGCAGCAGGTTCGGCATCAGCTCGCGGAAGATGATCTCCGGCCCGCCCATGCCATTGAGCCGGGCGATCTCGACATAGCCGCGCTCGCGCAAGGTCAGCACCTGGGAACGGATCGTTCGCGTAGGGCTGAGCCACGCGAGCGAGGCAACCACGATCGCCATCTGGTTCACCGTCAGGCTGCCCTTCAGCGAGACGGCGATGATGATCAGGATCAGCAGGCCGGGCACGGTCAGCCCGACATCGGCGATGCTGCGGATCGTCAGGTCCACCACCCCGCGGTAGTAGGCGGCGGTGAATGCCAGCACCGAGCCGATACCGACGCCGATGAAACCGGCAATGAACCCTATGCGCAGCGTCAGCGGCGTGCCGGTGACCATGACCGCCAGCAGATCCCGTCCCTGCCGGTCGGTGCCGAAAGGATAATCCCACGACGGCGCCTGCAACGCCGGCACCGACAACGGCTGCGCGTTCGCGGGATCGACGATGAAGGCACCGACCACCAGGAACAGCGCAAGTACGCCGAGCAAGGCCGCGCCGACCACCAGGGACACATTGCGGCTTAGATAGCGGCGCACCCGTCAGCTCCGCCGGTATGAGATTCGCGGATCAAGCAGCGGATAGATCACATCGAGCACGAAAGTGGCAAAGCCCAGCGCCACGATGACCGTGAAGACGATCCCCTGGATCAGGAAGAAATCGTTCTCCTCGATCGCCTGGAACAGCAGCGCACCGATGCCGGGATAGCCGAAGATCGCCTCCACCAGGACCGCGCCGGACAGGATCTGTCCGAGCGCCAGCGCCAGCCCGGTGGCCTGCGGCAGGATCGCATTGCGCATGCAGTATCGCGTGAAGATCGTGACGCTGCGCAGGCCCTTGGCCTCGGCAAAGGTGACATAATCCTCGCCCATCGTGGTGACCATCATCCCACGCATCGCCAACGCCCAGCCGCCGACCGAGACCAGAATGATCGACAGCGCCGGCAGGGTGGCATGCCGCAGCACGTCGAGCACAAATCGCCAGGTCCACGCCGGCGTGGCGCCCGCGCTATAGCCGCCGAAGATGGGCAGCAACTGGAACTGGAACGCCAGCAGATACATCAGCACCAGCCCAAGCAGGAAGAACGGGATGGCATGCAGCGCCCACAACGGCGGCATCAGCCAGCGCATCCAGCGCGGTGC
>Ga0302324_100027445_pt1 | contig 10845 bp, 8 predicted proteins | sample Palsa_T0_1_FD_201949 | JGI IMG/M metagenome (GOLD analysis project Ga0302324, IMG submission 201949) | Peat permafrost microbial communities from Stordalen Mire near Abisko, Sweden - Palsa_T0_1 | ecosystem: Environmental > Terrestrial > Soil > Palsa > Peat permafrost | place: Sweden: Abisko...
CGAACTGCCCAAGCAGGTTCCCCGGCACTCACTGGCGGCGCGATTGTTTCACTGGATTATGGCAGCCTCGATGTTTACCCTGCTCTTCACGGCCTTTCTTCCCAAGGTCGGTGTGCAGTTCAATTGGCTGACTTATCATTGGATCGCCGGCAGCGTCCTGACGGTATCCATCGTCTTTCATGTGATTCACGCTTCCTTTTGGTTGGACTTTTGGGCGATCTGGCCGGACAAGGCCGACCTGGCGGATGCGTGGCGAAGAATCCAGCGATTCATGGGCCGCCCGGCGCCGCCGCCGCGCAGGTTCGCGAAATACCCGTTGGAGAACAAGCTCTACCACGGCGCGATCATCGCCACTGGCTTGTCGGCGATCGGCACCGGCGTGTTCATGATGTCCCGCGTCCACACTATCTTCTTCCCTCGCAATCCATATCTGTTCAGCGACATGACGTGGGGCCTGATGTATGTGCTTCACGGACTGGCCGGCATCGGACTCATCGCACTGGTCATGATGCACGTATACTTCGCGGTTCGCCCTGAAAAGCTGGACATCACCAAATCGATGGTCTTCGGCACCATGAAACGTGAGTTCTATCTGAAACACTACGACCCGCAGCGGTGGGCCGTGAAAGTATCGCAGCCGGGCTCAAACCGGACGGACAGGGAGGCATGATTTATGGCCGCGGAAATTGAGGAACGCTTTGAGGCTATCGAGGAATGTTACGAGTTCATGCTGGCATATGCCGCGCAGGGTCTCCCGAGTGACAAGGGCAGCGAGTCGGGCAAACAGGTCAGGGAGTTTTTGACTCGCGCCGTCAACGGTCTCAGCGGGCTCGCGGAAAGCTGTGGGGAGGCGATTGGGGAAGACCGGCCGGCATTCCTGGCCGTGTTGGATCGCGATGCGAGGGATTCGCTGGCGGCCCTGGAACTCGTCCTGGCCCAGCCTGAGATCAGTTCTCAATTGATCGACAACCTGAACGCCTCGGTTCATTTGCGTGCGCTGCTCACTGACGTGTTTCTGCTTGGCGAGGTCCTCCGAACGCAGCGAGCCACACAGGCCGCCGCATTTTGAAACGAGGAGAGTGAGATGACGTTCAACTCCATGAGAAGACAATTTCTGGGAGTTGCCACGGGCGCTTCGGTGCTCGCCAGCGCCTCCAGGTTTGCGAAAGGAGCGAAATCTATGGGAGAAGTTCCGCGCCGCAAGCTCGGTCACACAGGCGAAATGGTCTCCATGGTGGGGCTGGGCGGATACCACCTTGTCCGGCCCGACCTCGATGAGGCCGAGAGTATTCGTATCGTGCGCGCGGCGATCGACCGGGGAGTCAACTTTCTCGACAACTGCTGGGACTACAACGGCGGGCAGAGCGAGGTTCGCATGGGCAAGGCGCTGCGCGACGGCTATCGCCAGCGGGCTTTCCTGATGACCAAAATCGATGGCCGCGACAAGAAGACAGCTACCCAACAAATTGAAGAATCGCTCAGAAGACTTGGGACCAGTCATATCGACCTCCTGCAGTTTCACGAGGTCATCCGGATGGACGATCCGGATCGCATTTTCGCGGCCGGCGGCGCCATGGAAGCGGCGCTTCAGGCCAGGAAAGCGGGGAAGATCCGCCATATAGGCTTTACCGGCCACAAGAGTCCCGCCATCCATTTGAAGATGCTGGCAACCGCGGCCCGCCATCAGTTCCGCTTCGATACGGTGCAGATGCCGTTGAATGTGATGGACGCGCATTACGACAGCTTCGAAAAGAACGTTTTGCCGGTGCTGGTGAAGGACGACATCGGGGTGCTGGGGATGAAGCCGATGGGCGATCACATCATTCTGGAGAGCAAGACCGCTTCCCCGGTCGAATGCCTGCACTACGCCATGAACTTGCCAACGAGCGTTGTGATTACGGGTTGCGACTCCATGCGGATACTCGACCAGGCGTTGAGCGCCGCACAGAGTTTCCAGCCTATGAAGCCGGCCGACATCGAAGCCCTTCTGGCGAAGACCGCACAAGCCGCGCAACTCGGCAAGTATGAGCACTACAAGACGACCCATACATTCGATGGCACATATCAGAATCCTCAATGGCTCGGCTGAGAGGGCGTAGCGTGCCTTCGTCAGGTGACGTCGTCATAGCGTCACGCCTCTTTGAACCGCGGCCCAAACCTCCTGAAAAATCGACGCCTGGAATCTGGGAAATATCCTGGAGCATCCCTTCGGAATGCAGGAAGCCCGCCGCCAGTTCGAAGTCGTTTCCGGGAGTTCGCATAGTGATGGTGAGGTTGCTATTTCCCAGTCGAATCTCGATGGCCTCCTCGACCGCCAGCAGATCGTCCGCATGCGATGCGGCGCCACCTTCCACCCGGCCGATCGGGACCGGTACAACGGCGACGTTCACAGCGCCTTCCCTACGCTCTCCAGCAGATCGAGTGTGACCGCCATCGCATGGCGGCTATCCTCACTGCCCGCCCTCCGCAGCAGTTGCAGCAGCCCCGGCGCCCGGTTCGCTTTTTCGCGTTCGGCTCCCTCCGACGCGGTGCGAACCAGGCTGTCCAAGACTTCCGGCGGGATGCTGGCAAAGAACTTCGTCAACAGGATGAAATTGCGCATCCCGCGGAGAGATTCGGGAGCGCCTGCCGCGGCCGTCAACATGCCCACGATCTGGTCGCCGGCGCCCACCAATCCGCGCAGCAAGTTCAGGACACCGCGGTCGTGCAGGAGCTGCAGAAGTTCCAGCGCGGAGACGATGGCATCGGTGTGCTTCTCGAGCGCCTCCGCCAGGCGTTCCGCGGAGTCGGCCGCGCGTGTGGGCGTCGGGAATGGAATCGGTTGCGCCATCGGATTCTATGCCTCCTTCTTCATCTCGATCTGCACCAACTCGCCCGGAAAGCGATAGCCGGGCTGCCGCCATTTTCGTTCTACTTCCACGCCGTTCTGAGGAGTGGGATGGCCGAAGCGGTGATTGATGCGCGGCAACGGACTCTCACCGACCCGGGCGAGCACCTCCATGCGAACCGCTGTCTCCTTGTATGCCGGCGTATGCGTCGCAGGGTCCGTGTGGCTGCCTGTGAGCAGGTTGACGGGACTGGTACTGGAATTCATCGGCATGTAAAGCTCGCCGTCCTGCACCCGGTCGGTAACCAACGCGCGCACATTCACGCGGCCGTGCCGCGACGTAAGTTGCACCAGGCTGCCGCTCTCTATACCGCGGGAGCGTGCCAGTTCCGGCGATACCTCGACGAAAGTGTCGGGAGTTTTTTCATGAATGCCGGGGCTGCGATAAGTCAGATTGCCTTCGTGAAAATGTTCCAGCAGACGGCCGTTGTTCAAATGCAGGTCGTACTCGGAGTCCCTACACTCCTGCGGTTCGCGCCATGCGAGCGGATACAGGCGGCCCTTGCCGTCGGGGAACGCGAAGCCCTTGGTATAGAGCAGCGGCTGGTCCGTCCCGTCCGCGGCCACCGGCCATTGCAGCGACTTGTAGCCCTCGATCCTTGCGTAATTGACGCCGGCAAACATGGGAGTGAGCCCAGCCACCTCATCCATCACTTCCGAAGGATGGCGATATTTCCAGCCTGCGCCCAGGCGGTTGGCGACGTCCTGAATGATCACCCAATCGGGCCGGCTCCCCGGCAACGGTTCGAATACCTGGTAGAGCCTTTGCACTCGGCGCTCCGTGCTGGTGAAAGTGCCTTCCTTCTCCAGGCTGGGGCTGGCGGGCAACACTACGTCGGCATACTGACAAGTCGCGCTGAAGAAAATATCCTGGACCACGAAGAAGTCGAGTTTCCGGAACCCGTCGCTCACGTAGTTGGCGTTGGAATCGACAAGGCTCATTTCCTCGCCGCACAGGTACATCGACCGCAGTTTGCCGCGGTGAATCGCGTCGACCATTTCGTGATTGTCGAGCCCCTTGGTTGTCGGCAGCTCGACGCCCCAACCGGCCCGGAAGCGCGCGCGAACCTCCGGATCGTCCACCGATTGATAACCGGATACCATGTTGGGCATCGCGCGGTGATCGCTGGCGCCCTGGACGTTGTTGTGCCCTCGTAAGGGGTATGCACCGGTGCCCGGGCGCATGTAATTGCCGGTAACCAGCAATAGATTCGAAATCGCCGTGGAGGTGTCGGAACCGTTGCTGTGCTGAGTGACCCCCATCGCCCACAAAACGCAGACACCCTTCGCTTCCGCAATCATGTGGGCCACGCGCTTCAAGGTCTCCACCGGCAGATTGCAGGTCTTGGAAGCAAACTCAAAGGTGAACGGCTCCAGACTCTGGCGATACTCCGCCAGGCCGTTGACCCATTGGCTCAGGAAATCGGAATCGGCGAGGCCCTCGTCCAGGATGTACCGGGCGACGGCGCTCAGCCACACGATGTCGGTGCTGGGAGTCACCCGTAAGTGGAGATCGGCGCGGTGCGCCATTTCGTTTTCACGCAAGTCGAAGACGATGAGCTTCTGGCCATGAAGCTTGTGGGCGCGCTTCACGCGTGTGGCGAGCACGGGATGGCTCTCGGCGGTGTTGCTCCCGACGATAAGTACAAGGTCGGCCTGCTCGATATCGGAGATGGAGCCGGAGTCGCCGCCATATCCGACGGTGCGGAACAACCCCATGGTAGCCGGCGACTGGCAATATCGCGAGCAGTTGTCGACATTGTTGGTCCCCATCACGGCGCGGGCCAGCTTCTGCATCAGGAAGGCTTCTTCGTTGGTGCATTTCGAGGACGCGATGAAGGCCAACGCGTCGGGACCATGCGCTGCTTTGATCTCGCTGAAACGGCGGGTGATCAGATCCAGGGCCTCGTCCCATTCGGCTTCCCGGAAACGATCGCCCTCGCGGATCAGCGGTTTCGTGAGACGATCCTTGCTGTTGACGAAGTCCCAGGCGAATTTTCCTTTGATGCACGTGGAAACGCCGTTAGCGGGCCCCGCGGCCGGTTCCACCTTCAGAATATGGCGGTCTTTGGTCCACACATCGAAGGTGCATCCCACGCCGCAATAGGTGCAGACCGTTTTGGTGCGCCGGACGCGGGTAGTCCGCATGGCGGATTCCGCTTCGGAAACGCCGAGGATCGTCGAGTAGCCGGTTTCCGCCTCTAGACCCTTCACCACGTCGATCATCTTGTGCAAGACCGGAGCGCTGAAGCCGGTCAGAAAGCCCGCATGCCCGATCATGGTTTTCTCCATAAGCGCGTTGCAGGGGCAAACCGTCACGCAGTGGCCGCAGGAGACGCAGCTCGATTCACCGATCACCGCGCCGCCATCCCATAACACCCGGGGATGCGGATCTTCCCAGCGAATGGACAGCGTCTCGTTGACTTGCAGATCCTGACAGGCCTGCACGCACCGGCCGCACAGAATGCACTGGTTGGGATCGTAGCGGTAGAACGGATTGCTGCTGTCGACCTGATACGGCTTCTCCTGAAACGGGTAACGCTGGTGTTCCACGGCGAGCAGTTTGGTGGTGTTGTGCACGGTGCAGTTGCCATTGTTGTTGTCGCACACCGTACAGTAGAGATCGTGGTTACGGAGAATGCGGTCGAACGCCTCCGTGCGGGCGGCTCGCGCGCGGCCGGCCGTGGTGGAGACCTTCATTCCCGCAGCCGTTACCGTGGAACAGGCGCGGACTAGCTTGCCATCGACCTCCACGATGCAGGTGTCGCAGGTCTGGATCGGCCCTAATATCGGGAGGTAGCAGACCTGCGACAATGGAACGCCGGCACGATTGATCGCGTCGACCAAGCGATCTCCCGCTGCCACATCATGGGGAGTGCCGTCAATGGAGATTTCGATCATAGCTCAAGCCTTTGCGCCTCCAGTGCAATTGACGGTCCAGCCCGTAGTTAGGCCGCCTTTAGTGCCATACACTGCGTCCCGGTGTCGATTAGTTGACACTGGTCGACACTTGAGGGCGGGGCGCAGACACTCGCGCCTGCGCCATGAACATGAAAGAGTCACGCCACCTGGAGCGGCATGGTTTGCTCGATTTCCAACAGGTCGGTGCTATCGAGCTCCATCTCGGCCGCAACGATCACGCCGTCCACCCGTTGAGCCCTGCGGATATCGACGATTGCCCCGGTGACCGCCGGATTCCGCAACGTCCAGGCGATCGCAACCGCGCCGGGCGTTGAATTGTAACGTTGGCCGATGGCGCGCAGCGCTTCCAGCAGACGCAAATTGCTGGTAAGCGCCGGCTCCCGAAAGTTCGCGCTCCGTTTTCGCCAATCGTCTTCGGGACGAGCGGCAATCCGCTCCCGGGTCATGGCTCCGCTCAGCAGACCGGAAGCCATAGGGGAGTAGACGATGACGCCGATTTGTTGCCTCATCGTGAAATGAAAAATCGAGTGCTCGACTGCGGTGGCCAGCAGCGAATACGGTGGCTGAAGCGAAGTTATGGGCGCAACCGCGACTGCGCGCGCCCCGGATCCATCCCAAACCAGGCTGCACTTGGTGAAGACATAAGGACGCTTGCTGAGCCCGCGGACGGCGCGGCCGACCACTTGCTGCTAATGCCCCAGCCCGTAAACCGCGGCGGTATCGATCCAGCTAATGCCTCGATCAAGACCTGACTCTGTATCGTCCTGCGCGCCCCACGCGAACTCCCATTTTCCGCCGCCGATGGCCCAGGCTCCGATGCCAATTGGCGTGATCTTCAGGTCACTCTGTCCCAGCTTTCGTAAGTTCATTCTTGAATTGTTCCTATCGCAAGGTATATAGGAGCCGATCCAGCGATGCTGCGCCAGCGCCCCGCACTACAATTGCGAATCGCCAGGGCAATAGCCAGCAGGTGATACTCGAAGCCGTGCGCTTTCCGATCGCCGAGCCAGTCCATAAAAAGACCGTGACGCCAGTGCACCATTGCAATCGCCGAGAACATGGTGACGCAGACTCCCACTGCCGCCACACGGCTCAATAAGCCGACGATGAGGCCCATGCCGCCAAGAAACTCCGACGTCACGGCCAGGAAAGCCAGGGGAGCCGGCAGGTGGAGATACTCGCGCATGGTTCGCAGCGTTTCCTTCAAGCCGGCCCCGCCGAACCAGCCCAGCATCTTCTGCGCGCCGTGGGCGAAGAAGACCACGCCTAGAATCACGCGGATGACCGTGAGCGTCCAATCGGGATCGGTTGAAAATAGATTCCACAACATCGATTCGGTCCTATGCGGTCGGCGGCAGGGAGCTCTTCGCTCCGGCCGCTTGTTCCATTCGTCGCACCACCGCCGAGAAATCCTCACCGGCGCCACTGGCGGTTTCCGCGGCGTTAACTGCGGCCGCGGCCTCTGCTGCAGGCAGCGAAAGCCCGGCGCGCGCGGCGGCCGCCAAAGCCAAACCGAAATCCTTGTGCATCAGGTGAATTGGAAACTGAGCTTGGTAGTCGTTCCGTTTGGCGCTGGCCAGCTTGGCCGCTTGTACGGGCGAGACCACCGCTGTTTTGGCTAATGTGTCGAACAGCAGATCGCGCGGCAGGCCTAGTGTCTCGCCCAGCGCGACCGCTTCGGCGACGGCCTCCATACCGACGCCCAAGAGAATGTTCACCACCAGCTTCGCCGCGTCGCCGCTGCCGCTCGGGCCCATATAGAACCACTGTTTCGCGAGCGCCGCGAATATCGGTTCGGCCGCGTCGAAGTCCTGGCGATCGCCACCGCCGAGCAGCGTCAGTGTCCCAGCCTCAGCGGCGGGAATGCTGCCGGAGATGGCCACATCCACTACGGAGATTTCCAGTCCGCGAGCAGCCTGATAGAGCTTGCGAGGGGTTTCCGGAGCCACCGTGCTCATTTCGATAATCCTGGTGCCAGTTCTGGCGTTTTTGAGGACGCCGTCCCCGCCCAGATAAACCGCCTCCACGGCCGCTGCGTCCGTCACGCAGGACAGTACCACATCCACTTGGCCGGCCAGTTCCCGCGGGTCCCGCGCCACTTCGGCGCCAAGAATCGAAAATGACTTCGTTTTATTGCTGTCGCGATTGTAGACCACCATCGGAAATCCCGCGGAAAGCAGCCGGCGCGCTATCGGCGACCCGAGGTGTCCGAGGCCGATGAACCCCAGGCGAGAATCTTTGGCAATTGTTTTTGAAGGTGTCATAGCTCGGCACGTGCAAATGCACTTGCGTTGCCAAACCCTCTTAGGGCTGCGATTATGCGCCGGAGCGGCAGTAGTGTCCAACCGGGGTCGCCTGCGAATACTGTGCAGTGCGAGTAACGCTGAAGTGACGTCGGGAGGACGTGAGTGTCGTCCTGGAGTCGCTCACAGTCACCCGCGACCCGGGCTCTGTTTGACGTTTCGCTAGCCGGCCACGGGTCGAACCAACTGAACGTCGCCGACTTGTCGAGTGGCCGTAGGAATGCAAATGGTGCCCGCGTATGTGGATCGTCCGGCTTGCGCTCCGCCGCCCGTATACCTTCGTGGTGATGGCTATCCTTATCGCTATCATGGGCGGGCTGTCGATGGTCACAACACCGACCGATATTTTTCCGTACATTAATATTCCGATGGTAGGCGTGATTTGGACCTACAGCGGTATGAGTCCGGACGATATGGCGAAACGCGTCCTCTTCGTTTCAGAGCGCGCCATGACAACCACCGTGAACGACATCGAGCGGATCGAGGCGACCGCGTACAACGGAGTCGGGCTGATACGCGTCTACATGCAGCCTGGGACGAACGTAGACCTGGCCGTCGCGCAGGTGACGGCGGTTAGCCAGACGCTGCTTCGGACCATGCCACCCGGCATTTTCCCGCCGCTGATCGTCCAGACCGATGCCTCAAGCGTTCCGATACTCCAGTTGGGTCTTAGCAGCGGCACGCTTACCGAGCAGCAACTTTACGATTACGGCCAGAACTTCGTTCGTACGCGCCTGGCGACTATACCGGGAATCTCCGTGCCTCTGCCCTATGGCGGGAAGGTCCGAACAGTGATGGTGGACCTGGATCCCGATGCACTGTACGGAAAGGGACTCTCAGCCACCGACGTTTCGAACGCGTTGAATCTTCAGAATTTAATTCTTCCGACCGGCACCGTGAAGGTGGGGACGCGCGAATACCTGATCCGGCTCAACAGCAGTCCTGAACTGATATCCGCGATGAACGACATGCCGATCAAGACCGTGAACGGCAACCCGGTTTACTTCCGTGACGTCGCCACAGTCCGCGATGGCTATCAAGTCCAGACCAACATAGTTCGCATTAATGGCGGCCTCTCGTCGCTGCTGACTGTCTTGCGGCACGGCGGCGCCTCTACGTTGGCCGTGGTGCAGGGTGTGAAGAACCTTTTGCCGAAAATACAGGCGTCGCTCCCGCCCGCGCTGAATATCAGCCAACTCTTCGATCAGTCCTTGTTCGTGAAGGCTTCGGTTACGGGAGTGGTCCGCGAGGCGAGTATCGCCGCTTTGCTGACCGCGCTTATGATTCTGCTCTTCCTAGGGAGCTGGCGGAGCACATTGATCGTCTGTATTTCCATTCCCCTTTCGATTCTCACTTCCCTCACGGTTCTGGGCCTACTTGGGCAGACGATCAACGTGATGACGTTGGGGGGGCTGGCCCTTGCCGTCGGAATTCTGGTGGACGACGCCACCGTAGAAATCGAAAATGTACATCGCAACATGGGAATGAAAGGCAAGACACTGGTACGCGCGATTCTGGATGGCGCGCAAGAGATCGCCATACCGGCGTTCGTTTCGACGCTATGCATCTGCATTGTGTTCGTTCCCGTGCTCATGCTGTCCGGCGCGGCGAAATACCTGTTCACGCCCCTGGCCATGGGCGTGGTCTTCGCGATGCTGACGTCGTACTTGCTGACCCGCACCGTTGTGCCTACCATGGTTCACTATCTGCTGCAATCGGAGATGGATCTCTATCAGGAGGGTGAGGGGACTGACACGCCGGCCTCAAGGTCGGCGGGCCCTATCTGGCGCGTTCATCGGGCTTTTGATCGAAAATTCGAGAGATTTCGGGATAGCTATCACCGCCTGCTCGAACAAGTGCTGGCCCGCCGTATCGTCGCCGGTGGAGCGTTCTTGGCGTTCGCGCTGGCGTCGGCAGGGCTGCTCGTGGTCATCGGCCAGAACTTCTTCCCATACGTGGATGCCGGACAGATGCGGCTGCACGTCCTCGCTCCTACTGGAACCCGCATCGAGGAGGCTGCGGCCATCTTTGCGTCCATCGACATTGAGATTCGTCGGGTGATTCCGGCCCAGGAACTCGATTCAATTCTCGACAACATCGGACTGCCAAATTCCGGCCTCAACCTCGCCTTCAGCGATAGCATCACCAACGGCAATGGTGACGGCGAGATCTTGATCTCGCTGAAGCCGGACCATCACCCGACGCTCGACTATACGAGGAAGCTTCGGGATACCCTGGCGGCAAAGTTTCCGGCCGAGACCTTCTTCTTCCAGGCTGCCGATATTACAAGTGAAATTCTCAACTTCGGCTTGCCGGCTCCCGTAGACGTTCAGGTGATCGGTAACAACCTCAACCAAAATGCCCAAGTCGCCACAAAACTGCAGAACGAAATTGCCGGCCTGCCCGGAGCCGTCGACGTTTTTGTCCGGCAACGTCTGGACTACCCAACCGTAGACGTGAACGTCGACCGGATTCTGGCGAACGAATCCGGTCTGACGCAGAGAGACGTGGCAAGCAGCCTGCTTATCTCCCTATCGGCGAGCGGCCAAGTGGCGCCAAATCAGTGGCTCGATCCCCAGAACGGCGTGAATTACCAGGTCGCGGCGCAGACTCCGCAATACAAGATCGAGACCTTTGACGCTATGCGGCGCACGCCGATTACGCCACCCTTAGGCGGAGCGACGCAGTTGCTCTACAATCTTGCCGGGTTGAAAAGGAGCAACTCGCCCGAAA
>Ga0302324_100027446_pt1 | contig 10844 bp, 11 predicted proteins | sample Palsa_T0_1_FD_201949 | JGI IMG/M metagenome (GOLD analysis project Ga0302324, IMG submission 201949) | Peat permafrost microbial communities from Stordalen Mire near Abisko, Sweden - Palsa_T0_1 | ecosystem: Environmental > Terrestrial > Soil > Palsa > Peat permafrost | place: Sweden: Abisko...
CTATGGCTCCTCGCGGAGTCACAGGCAAGACTCGAGGCCGGAATGAAGTCGCTTCTCCTTTTCCGTAGGGCTCTTTCATCCCCTACAATGTGCCGGTTTATCCCGGCGCTCTCTGACGAGTAATCTCCACGAAACGAGGTGACCGTCCCCGGGTTACCCCCCCCGGGTTACCCTAGGTTTTCCCCCAGGTTTGCCGTCGTCCCCAGGTTTGCCGTCCACAGCCGTAGCTGTCGCTGCCAAGTCTCTGCGCAAAGCCACGGCGGCGCGCATCTCGCTGAGAGCGGCGCGGGCAAACTTCAGACATTAAAGGGGGCCAATCGCGAGCTATGATTTGATACACCCATGATCGGCGAAACCATTTCGCACTACCACATCCTTGAGAAGCTGGGTGGCGGCGGGATGGGTGTGGTCTACAAGGCCCAGGACACCCGACTGGACCGTTTTGTGGCTCTGAAATTTCCACCCGAGGGCTTGGCTGACCGCCTGTCTCTGGAGCGTCTTCGGCGAGAAGCGAAAGCAGCGTCCGCCCTGAACCATCCCAATATCTGCACGATCTTCGACATCGGGGAACAGGGTGGGAACGCATTCATCGCGATGGAATTCCTGGACGGCATGACCCTGAAGCACCTCATCGCTGGGAGGCCCGTCGATACCGACGTCTTGCTAGGACTTGCTATTGAAATTGCGGATGCGCTGGACGCCGCCCACGCTCAAGGTATTGTTCACCGCGACATCAAGCCGGCCAACATATTTGTGACGAAGCGTGGCCATGCGAAGATTCTGGACTTCGGGTTGGCAAAGGTTATGGGTAAGCTGTCCCCGCATTAGACACTCTCTGCAGGGGCGCATCGGCAATCACCACATTGCTTCCGAAACGAGGTGACCGTCCCCGGGGGAGATAAGAGGACCCCGATACGTATCACCCAGAATTGCTGCAATAGGTATGCCGTCCCTTCATCTTCCGCGCAATGATTCGCTGTGAAGTGGCGGACAGTTTCGTGGACACGGGTTTCGTGGAAATGGGTTTCCATTTCATACTTGGTACTGATTCCGCGATTTGAGGTTTTTGCATTGAAGGGGGCGCTCCAGAACGGAGCGCCCCATTTTTTAAAAGGTTATGATTCGAGCACGGACACTATTGCTCGTCGTCCTCTTGGAGTTCGGCGGTGACTGGGGTCAGGGTTCCAAATAAGCCGTTGGTCTCGTTGTCAGGACCCGCGGTGAAGAACAACGTACTGCCCGGACCGGAAGCGCCGCCATTGCCAAATGCGAGTGCCCAGAGCCCGTCGATGTTTACCGTCGAGCCGTCGGCATTAAGGACATTTCCCAAAAAGCGGCCGGTCAACGGATTGAAGGCCGCGATGGTGCCGCCCCGAAAATTGCCAACCAATAGAGTGTGGCTGAACTGACCGAAGTCTGCCGGAGCCAGGGCCACGCCCCAGGGCGCATTGAACCAATCGCCATGCTCGAGTCGTGCAAGCCTTTTGCCCTGGCCATCGTAGACCACAACAAATCCCAAGCCCGCGCCGCCGACAGGATCGTGTTTTGCCGCGTCTTGCTGGGCAAATGTTATGTAAATGTTGGGTCCGATGCCCTGCACGTTGAAGGGGGCAAAGCCGGGCGGGATTCCATCCATGCGAAAGCTCTCGTCGGGAAGCCTTATCGGCTTGAAGTTGGAATCGAAAACATCAATCTTGCCACTGCGGAAGTTAGCCGCCAGAATATATTCGCTGCCGCCAAACCCGAGGATGGTCGCTCCCTTGTAGACGGCGCCATTTGTTTTGTTCGGGACTTGAGAGTTATCCACCTCAATGATCGCGGTCGTGGCATTCACGCTCGAGTTCCAGCCTTGGATGGTGCCGTCTTCGGTCGCAAACAAGAAGATCGCGGGCTTGCCCGGGGCAACGAGGAAATCCGTGGTGCTGCCATTGAACAATACAGCAGTGGGAGATCCCGGGGCCGGTTGGCCTGGGGCGTTGGGAATCTTGACGCCATTTCCCGGTGTGCCTCCAGGAGCGTTGAGCGCGACGATGCTCACGGGCTCCAGTACCGGAGCCGGGGTTTGTCCAGACGGATTCGCGGGATTTAAACCGGACGTGTTGTAGAGCGTAGACGTGCCGCCAGCGTTGTTTGCGATCCACCAAGGAGTGCCCGGTCCATGAACCAGTCCCCAGGCGTTCTGCAGGTTGGGATCAGAAACGGACGCTGACGGAGTCACGGGTACATTGGACACTAGGTTGGTCTGCTGATAGTGCTGCGCCGATGCCAGTGTGGGAAACAGGGCTAGTGCAAAAGCGGGAACGAGCAGTGGCCTCAGTGATCGGATGGAATGTTTCATGGGGTTCTCCTTTAAACGCGCACAGATTTTCTGTTTGAGCTTTCCTCCCCGCAAAAGCTCACTCATCGAGACAACGGTTAGTTACGTTGCTCGTCCGAGTGATCGTCCCTCTTTCGGCAGGGCGGCTCCATTGGGCTGGTATCCGGCGACAATTTGGGGAGAACCTTGCCAGCTCGAAATCGTATGCCGCCGCGCGGTCGAAGTTGTCACAGTTTTGTCGCCATCGTGTCAAAGTTCGGGGTGACGAAACGGCGCAGCAAATCAAGGCCTTGGCATTGAAGGCATTGGGCATTGAAGGGGCAGACGGAGTCAGTCGAACCGTTTATATGTGCGGGACGGGATGGTGATTGCTCCGTCCCTTCAATGCCCGTTCCAGACGGGACGTTGTCTTTGCAATAGCAGTCGTAACAACTAAGTAAACCCGTCCCGCCTTTGTTTGGCTGTTCGTCTGAATAGATTCCGCCACTGCCCTCTCCCAGCTTACGGCCCACCAAAAAACGTCCGAATCAGAAACCTCGACATCTATCCAATAGACAACCTCTTTGCTGAGACCAGGAAGGCTTTCGGCAAGGTCGACATCCTCGTGAACAATGCCGGCGTGTATGCATTTGCTCCCCTGGAACAAATTACAGAAGACGACATCGACCGGATGTACGACACCAATGTAAAGGGACTGCTCCTGGCCACCAAGGCTTGTCTTCCGCTCATCCCGCCCGAGGGCGGTAGCGTGATTAACATCGGCTCGGTTGCCAGCGAGCAGACGCCTCCGATGTCAGTCGTGTACAGCGGCACCAAGGGTGCGGTCGATGTCATTACGCGTGTGCTGGCAAAGGAGCTGGGCCCCAGGAAAATTCGCGTCAACGCGGTGAACCCCGGTCCCGTCGAGACCGAGGGTTTCAGGTCCTCGGGTGTCAAGGGAAGTGACTTCGAAAAACAAATGCTGCAGAGCACCCCACTTGGCCGCCTAGGCAACCCGCAAGACATCGCCACCGTCGTCGCCTTTCTCGCGTCCGAAGACGCACGCTGGGTCACCGGATCATTAATTCAGGCTGCAGGAGGCATGCGCTAACCTTATTTTCGCCGCGTGGGTTCATTTAGCTGGCCAATTTGGACATCACATAAGCCTTCGCTGAGAGGCAGGGGGGAAAAGACTGTCGAAGGGCACGGCTTCAGCCGTGTCGTAAATGGTCAGACGAGGCTGTCTGAGTATCTAAAGTGGCAGCCCGGCTCCTCAGTCACGACTGCATCGACTAGCACTTGGGCGATTGTCGGAGGGGGAGTCCAACCGCTTATATGTGCGGGATGGGATGGTGATTACTCCGTCCAGTCCCTCCAATGCCTATTGGTCGTACTTTACTTGCAGTATGTCATGGACGGCATAATGCCGTCCATGACATACTGATACAGATGGTGTGGGAAGTTGAGTTTTCGGATTAATTCGGAGAGTGGTGGAACGGGCTGGACGCTTGAGCAAAAAAGTGTCGACTTTTCGGTCACCTTGCTTTCCGAGGCAGGACCGACACTGAAGATGCCCCATTCCTCCGGAGTCGAATCATCGCGGCACAAGCACATGCGCGAGCTCCGAATCCAGCATGAGGGACGTCCGTACAGAGTCCTTTATGCATTCGATCCGCGGCGCACGGCAATCCTGCTGATCGGCGGTGATAAAACCGGCAACGACCGTGGTACGAAGAGTATGTACCTGAAGGAGACGACATCTACGACCAGCATCTGAAAGAGCTGGAAGACGAATAAGGGAAGAAAGAGAACCAGCCCTCCGTACTGGGTTTATCCCACCGAGGAGAGAGACGGTTATGGCAAGAAACTACAAGGAACTGCAAGCAAAGATGAACCCTGCGGATGTTGCCGAGAATCGGCAGCGTGTACGCGAAGAGTTGCAGCGCATGGCGCTCGACGAGTTGAGAAACGCCAAACAACTCACGCAGGCGGATATGGCGGAACTATTGAACGTTCCGCAGAGTTCGATCTCGCGTATCGAACAACGAACCGACATGTATCTGAGCACGTTGCGCAATTATGTTCACGCGATAGGCGGAGTGCTTCAGATTCAAGCGGTATTTCCCGCAGGCGGCGCAATCATCATCAACCGGTTCGGGGACTATGAGGATCAGCCGTACGTCGTGGTGATCCGGATCGAAAAGAACGACGCCTTTCAATTGCAAGCGCGACCATTTCACCACCAAGGCGACACACTGTCCACGCGACCGGTCAAATGGTCAGGGGTCGTGAAGGCGATGAAAGCCCTTCATCTCGCGGAACCACAGATTTCAACGATTCGCAAGAGCCTTCAACAAACGCAAGAGGTAGAGATCAGCGGGCGAGCCGGTCAGAAGATTTTTCAAATCCCGGATTTGGTAGCTGCGGGATTTGAGCCTGTGGGCGCCGCATAGGTTGCAGGGGAGATAAGGGGCCCCGATACGTATCGCCCAGAATTGCTGCAATAGGTATGCTGTCCCTTCATCTCCCCCTTCATCTCCCACCACCACGCCTCTTTACCGCGGCAGCTCGGGCTGGTTTGAGACCTGCTCCTGAAAGCCGATCCCGAGGGGCCCACCCTCATCTCCTATGCAGCTTTACAGCACGGATTTCATTTCACTTTCGACTCCTTCCGTGCTTCTGCAGCACACATGCTGTCACCGCATTAGCCGAAGCACCTTTAGCTACTGCGCAAATCGGTATCCGCGATTGGCGTCGTAGGCGAACTTTACCAGCCCGTCGCGGTAGTCGATACTGATGGTCATCTGACCCAGCGCGGTGATGCCGATAAATCCCGCCACCTCCATATTCAGGTTCTTGCTCAGCCCAGGCGTCGCAAACGCCACCACGTCGTTCACTTTCTGGGCTATATTGGCAAACTTGAAGGTGATGGTGTCCGCGGTGTAAACCTTATCGACCTTGCCGCTGACTCCGTGAACGACGATGTTGTCCTGGCTATGCACCTTTGTGACCTCGCGTGCAACCTCGGGAGTCACGGTAGTAGAGAATGCTCCGGTGTCCAGGATGAAGAGCTTTGGCGGGCTGTCGTTCAGCGATGCGGGCAACAGCATATCGTGCCCGGCACGGTAGACGCGTGTCCAATCCTTCATTTCCGGAGCGATGTAGCGGTCGTACGGACCATGGGCAGCGGACTTGGATGTGGATGAAGTCGCGGCAGCGGAGTTATCCGCGGACTCATCTTCATTCGTGTTGCCGTGAGTCTCGAGGGTCGGTTTCAGGCCACTCGTGTCGTTAGGACGCGGTGGCAAAGGCGCTAGCATCAGCTTACGCATGGGATAGTCGAGGGTGACGACAAAACGGGAAAAGACATCCATGCCGATCAAACCGTCATTGTCCAGGACGCTGCCTTTATCCACGACCTGGACAGCGCAATCTTTGAACTCGAGCGAGCCGATCTTGATATCGTCGGCAAACGCGGTGTAAGAGGCCTTATTGCCCTGGTTGCCGACGCCGCCCACTTCGCTGCGGCTGAACTGCTTGAGACCGGCGTGATCGGCGATCGAGCGGCTGATCAACAAGCCGCTAGCGCCGGTGTCGATCTGCAGCCGGGTATCGTGCTCGTTGAGCTTCACGTCCAGCCCGAAGGCGCGGATATGGGTCGCGTCTCGCATGAGATTGACGAAGGGTATGGTTGCGGTCTCGGTGTTGGAGACCAGCCGGCACGCCTTGTGGGGCTCTATCTCCTGTTGCTTCAGGTAATCAAGGTAGAAGTGGAGGCGCTTGATGGTTTCCGAATCTTCCCCATTCGCGCTCGCGAGGTAAGCCTCCAGTTCGGCGATGCGTTCCTTTCTCGGGAGCGTGTCCAGCCAGCGGCTGCGAATTCTCGGATTGGTTGGATCCAATGCGTGCGCCGTGCTTATTTCGCTTGCCGAGGCCGCGTAATAGGAGTTGAGCCGGAGAATCCTGGCACTCAGCAGACGAGACTTCGGGTTGCAGGGGTCGAGCTTGATCGAGACATTGACCGTCGGGAACGCGAGCCAGGGTTTGCCTGCCCGATATTGCACCTCGCCCAGCGCGGTCATCAGCACCGGGGATTGAGGATTCTGCGTAAGGGCCTTCTGCACAAGGGCATCAGCTTCGGTTACTTTCTGTTGCTGCAAGAGCACTTCTACCAGACCTGCGGTCAGCACGGGATCGTTGGGCTTTTGCTGCAGCTGCGCTTGGTACAGCGTGGCAGCACGATCGTAATCACTGTGCAGGAAGGCGTCTTCAGGCTCTGAAGGATGGTGGGCGCCGCTGACCGTGCAGGTAGCAGCCTGAGCCAACTTGGTCTCGCCAAAAACCGCAAGCATTAGGAAGATGGCAATGCAGCGACCAACGCAGGACCTAAAAACGAGCATGAATATCCCAGCCTCCAGTCAGGTCTTAGGGGCCTGAAAGAGAAATGGGGGCAGGCCGGTGGTTGCATTCTACACATTGGTGCGGCAGACCTGCATATCCTCGTTAAATAGGCAGATAAGGGGACACGATACGTATCAACCAAAATTGCTGCAACAGGTATGCGGTCCCTTCATCTCTCGGTTTGCATAAACGTAATCGAACGATTACAATTGAGCTATGTTCTCGACTAGACCTCTTCCTGGGTTCACGGCCTGGATTGACGGCCTCAAGGACGAGACGGTCCGCGGCGTTGTGCGCTCGGATCAAACGTTTGGAACGGGGTTTGATGGGAGATGTATCGCCCGTGGGCGACGGCGTTTTGGAACTGCGCATACATCTGGGCGCGGGGTGGCGCATCTATTTCACACAGCGCGGCCGGGAGATCATCGTGTTGCTTGCCGGCGGTTCGAAACGGACCCAGAAAGCCGACATCAAGCGTGCGAAGCTATTGGCCGGTTTGCTCAATGGAGAGGAGTGATGGTGAGTAAACGAATTAAGGTGGCGGATCTTCCGGAGTTCGACGCAGCACATTATCTGGACAACGAGAGCTCCATAGCTGCCTACTTGACGGATATCCTGGAAGCCAACGATGCAGCCCTGTTGGCGGCGGCACTGGGTGACATTGCTCGCGCTCGCGGCATGACAGAGATCGCCAAGGCAGCCGGCATCACTCGGGAAGCCCTGTATAAGGCCTTGCGCCCGGATAGCGCCCCGCGATTTGATACGGTGAGCCGGGTTTGCGCGGCGCTCGGGGTGCGTCTGGTAGCACAACCGATCCATCCACGCCCAAGGGTATCCCGCGCTTGATGGATCCACTCTTCTGAATCCGATCGCGTTCTGGATGACGTGTTCCCTTTATGCATTCGGGGCCCAGGATTGCTGTAATAGGTATGCTGTCCCTTCATCTCCCTTCATCTCCCCGTCTCGACAGATGAGAGGGTTCGGCAAATGATCCGAGCAAGCGGGCTCAGTGACGGGCGTTCGTCCCCGTCAAAGTAGCAGTGCCGTCTGATGAGTAATCTCCACAATGTGCCGGTTTATCCCGGCGCTCTCTGACCACTAATCTTCTTGGCCACTAATTTTCCTACATCTCTCCCCATGCTATGGAGTGATAGCGAAGCCGTAACAGTCAAGGATTGCTCCGAGCAAAGCGACGTGTTGATGTTCAAGGAGCGAGCCCTTCGCATGCGGTTTGAAGACGGAAGGGAGACATTCGTAGATCGCGCAGGCATTTCTTGCTGCATCGTGTCGCGCAGGATAGAGGATGCCGTCTGGTTTGATGGGATGTTCGCGAAAAGCGGCGGACCATCGTTGCGCGATGGCGTGAGAACCGCTGAACAGACGCGAGTCTGCTCCGACGCGGGCGAGCCCTCCTGAACTGGACAGATCGATCAGCTTCATCGGGCGCAGAAGTTCGAGGTGGGCTAGGTGGCGACCTTCGAGGGAGGTCGCCGTTACGGTCCGGATCCCGGTTGTTTGGCCATACGTCTCAATGAACGAGCAATATTCGTCGAGACCTGCGTACAGAACACCGTAGGAGCGATCCGGCGAATCGAAGCGGTTGCTTCCTGTTCTGCCAAAGAACAGAGGATTCTTGCCCCGGGCATGCAGCCGGGAGAGGGTGGCACCCATTGGTAGTTGGGCAAGGAGGGGTTCACTGGTTTCGAGGTCCCCCGGCGGATCCGGATGTTCGCCGGGAAAATCGGTCATGCCGCCCCTTGTTCGCCATATGCTTCGGCCGCCCGAACCACTGCTTCAGTCTCTCCCTGACGGAGCGCATCGAGCGGGGTTCTGTTGTTCAGCCTGTCGTTGCCGTTAGCAAAAAAAATCGATTGCATCCACGGATCGTGCCCACTGAGCGCGTCCAGAACTTCTTTCAGGCCTCCGAGCGTCTTTCCGTCCTCGAACTGAAAAGCTGGATACGCATAGCCTCTTTTTCCCTGAATCAGGCCGATCAGCTGGTTCTGGCTTCGCCGCTTATCCACCGCTTGGCGGCTTATGCCGATGAGTTCGGAGACTTGCCCGACGGACAGAGTTCCTCCGAGCTTCTCGATGATCCGTTTCCTGTGCTCGATGCCTCTCAGCTTCGCTCGAATCAGGGGATCGCCATCGCTAGATTCCGCGGCTATCGAAACTGCGGAAAGAGCATTCACCAGGAGCTCGAAGTCGGTGGGCGAAGCGGTCAGTTCCTCGACGCTTTGCGAAGAGAGTTCATTCGTAATCGAGGAGAGCGCGTTGAAGGCCCGCGAAAAGAATACTGGATGCTCGGTTCGCGAGAGCGAGTCGATGACCCTCGTCAGAGGCTTGAGTCGGGAGGTGTTCTTGAGTTCGAAGATAACCAGGAATGTCGTTCCGTTCACCTCGGTCGTTAATGCGAAGTCTGAAACCTCAAGCGAGATTCTTCGGCTTTTTGCCTCGAGGGAGACCTTGTTCTGGGTCACCTCGAACTTTATGTTCTTGTGAATTGCGGTTGACATCAGCAATCGCTTAGGGGTTCCCGACGCGCGGGAGAGCCGGATGCGGGCAGAATCATGGGCCGGAAGGGTTTTGATCCAGTGGCTGACGATCCTCTGGACGTCCTCCAGGGAAGCAGGTCGCTCAGTGTTCGATTCGATCACCAATGGTATACCTCTGGTTGACGAACAAATTATTGACTCATCAAGAATCGCTAGTCAACCATAATTATAGATGGAAATTCCTATAAACGCGAGAAGGCGCTTAGACCGTCAGGGTGTACAGATGCTAGTCGGATGGAGATGCAACATACCGGATGTAACCGATCCGTACATACCTTCGTTTACTGAGGATTGACAGCAGTTCGGATAGGGGTTGAGCTCTGTCCCCGAAGCGTTCTACGAAACGTTCCAGATTGCTCCCGAAACGAGGTGACCGTCCCCGGGTTACCCTGCCCTCCAGAAAGCCGACATCAAGCGTGCGAAGGTATTGGCCGGTTTGCTCGATGGAGAGGAGTGATGGTGAGTAAACGAATTAAGGTGGCGGATCTTCCGGAGTTCGACGCAGCACATTATCTGGACAACGAGAGCTCCATAGCTGCCTACTTGACGGATATCCTGGAAGCCAACGATGCAGCCCTGTTGGCGGCGGCACTGGGTGACATTGCTCGCGCTCGCGGCATGACAGAGATCGCCAAGGCACCCGGCATCACTCGGGAAGCCCTATATAAGGCTTTGCGCCCGGATAGCGCCCCGCGATTTGATACGGTGAGCCGGGTTTGCGCGGCGCTCGGAGTGCGTCTGGTAGCACAACCGATCCATCCACGCCCAAGGGTATCCCGCGCTTAATGGATCCACTCTTCTGAATCCTATCGCGTTCTGGATGACGTGTTCCCTTTATGCATTCGGGGCCCAGGATTGTCCTTCAATGCCCACTGCCGCGGTGCCAAGTTTAAGAGAATACGTTTCGTCCCGCTCTTTCCCTAGCGAGTTCTGCTTCCCAACGTGTCAGGTCTGTCCTGTTTGAAACCTTTGTCCTGCTCGCTCGATGAGAAGCCAGTTCTTGGATCTTTTGGCCGGCTTCCAGTCATTTGCCGCTTAGGCTATAATGACTATGATGTCCATCATGACCATATAGGAGGCTTATGAAGCAGACCATCTGGACAGTAGCCGAAGCCAAGGCACGATTGAGTGAGGTGTTGGACCAAGCCGTGTCGCAGGGGCCACAGACGATCACTCGCAATGGCCGCATCACGGCCATCGTTGTTTCCTGCGAAGAGTGGGAGCGCAAGACCAAGCGGGTTGGCAATCTGGCGGAGTTTTTTGCGGCCTCTCCATTGCGCGGTTCTGAGCTGGAAATCGAACGCGTACCGGATGGGCCGCGAGAGAGCAGCCGCCTGTGAGCTTTCTGCTGGATACCAATGTGGTCTCGGAGTGGGTCAAGCCACGTCCGCATCCGGGCGTGATCACCTGGCTGGCCGAAGCTGATGAGGACCGGGTGTTCCTGAGCGTGGTGACCCTTGCCGAGCTACGCCATGGCATCGAACGGATGGCCGCTGGGAGCCGCCGCGCGCGGCTGGATGTGTGGCTGCGCGAGGAGCTGCCGCTGCGCTTCGAAAAGCGGGTGCTCTCTATCGACGCTGCGGTTGCCGATG
>Ga0302324_100027447_pt1 | contig 10844 bp, 10 predicted proteins | sample Palsa_T0_1_FD_201949 | JGI IMG/M metagenome (GOLD analysis project Ga0302324, IMG submission 201949) | Peat permafrost microbial communities from Stordalen Mire near Abisko, Sweden - Palsa_T0_1 | ecosystem: Environmental > Terrestrial > Soil > Palsa > Peat permafrost | place: Sweden: Abisko...
GCAGCCACAGCCAGCGCACTCCAGCAGTACGCCTCGCACAGGCCATGACCGGGAACCACCGCAACGGGGACAGCGAAAGCCGCCTGGCCATCGCAGCCGGGCCAAGTATGCCCGACAGTTCGCCTCCAGCTCCGTCAGATTTCGAGGGTATTCTTCCACCACCCCCGCATACTACCTGTTGCGCCTACCTGAGTCAAGCGCATACCCACCTCGTGGAATTCTCGCCGGCCTTGCCGTACCACGGCGCGTTCTTCTTCCGAACGAACCAGCAAGGTTCATGTTGAAACCAATACAAGGTGCGGGTCAAAACCGTGCGCTGCTTATCCCAGATTAGTTGTTGGTGGTGTAGGAAGCCGATTCGCAACAGGCCATCCAGCACCTCGCGCGTGAATAACGAGGCGTGCCAAACATACGCGATCCGCAGGCTGGGCACCAGTTCGAAGGCGCCGCTCCAGTCGGCGCGCGTGTCACCGGAGATAGTGGTCTCGGTGCGCCCGACTGTCCGATTCTTCATGTAGCTGGCTTCCGCAGGTCCGCAGCCGTTGAGCCCGGCGCGGTCGCGCCATTCGCTGTCTAACTCTATTCCGTGGGGCGGGTCGGTGATCAGCAGGAACGGCTTGCGGTCGCCCAGCAGTCGGTCCACGGCTTCCGGGCTGGTCGCGTCCCCGCAGAGGATCCGGTGCTGATTGCGCCGATTGCCGCACAGCCAGAGATCGCTAGGCCGGGAAACTGGATTCTCGGGCAGTGGCGGCGCCACGTCGGCCTGCTCGTCGGCGTCTGGTAGCGTGAGGAGGTGTTCAAGCTCCCTGGGATCGAACCCCGTAAGCGAAAGATCGAAGTCGGCCGCGGCGAGGTCCTGCAGTTCGAGAGAGAGTAACTCGTCGTCAAAGTCAGCCCACGTTGCCGACCGGTTCACTAGCAGCCGGAACGCCCGTACTTGCGCGTCTGTCCACTCGTCGCATAGGATCACCGGGATGCCGGTGATGTCACCGCCCGGCCACGATTGCAGCTTGCGTGCGGCCTTCAGGCGCAAATGCCCGTCCACCACGCTCCCGTTGCTGCGGGCGAGCACCGGGATTTTGAACCAGAATTCGCGGAGGCTGGCGCACATGCGATCTACCGCGGCGTCGTTCTTGCGCGGATTGCGGGCGTAGGGGACGAAGCGATCGGTATGCCAGATCTGGATTTCCGGGGTCGCCGGCGAACTGGTCATCCGCGACCTCGATTTGCTATGGGCTTATTGGCTAGGACTCGAAAATCGATCCACTCCGCCGTCCCGTCCGCAAGCATTCCTCACCTTCCCAAAATCAAAGTGGAGGTGCCTTTCGGAGGGTGCGCTTTGCGCTGGCCTGTCGAACCGTGCCTCTATTGGCCATGATAATCCTTCGGCAAGGATTGTACAAGGGCGGTTAAAACATTTTCAGGCCGCCCTGTTCTGGGGCTTGCCGGTAACACGATAACACCTAACGGATTGAAAATAAGAGATGTTACCGTTACCGTGTTACCCGAGGATTAAGGATCTACCCGCGGATTCCACCGGGCGGCAGAGTTTAGTAAGCTATCTCGCTGTCCAGGATGGCGTCGCTGGCATCCAGGCACCCGCCGAGCGTATGGACAGCGCGTCGGGGAGACCCGGAGGAGCAGTTTCGGATCTTGACGCACCTGAGATAATCTACTCACGAGATTCAATTCGATTCGGACTTCGACGTGGGGGTGATTTGTGAGTGAATTGATTGAGAAGTTAGAAGACCTGTTCCATCGGCCGACGACCGTTGCGCCTCCTCCCGCGTCTGCCGAGGGCCCCGCGGCGGTAGCAGAGCCGTCGCCCGCGGCTTCCTCGGACCGGTCGGCTACACCAAACCGTACGCTGCTGATCCATGGGTATTCGGCGTCGGGCCGAGAGTTTCAGGCGTGGAAGCGCGCTCTTGTAAAGGCCAATATCGATACGGCGACGATCGAAATTGGGAACTACATTTCGTTAAACAACGAGATAACGATCAAGGATCTGGGCGAAGCGTTTGACCGGGCGCTGCGGCTGACGAAGTGGAGCGCAGGGTCGCGGGACGACACCTGGACCTTCGACGCCATCGTGCATTCGACGGGGATGCTGATCGTGCGGCAGTGGCTAACGAGCGATCCGTTCGGACCGACCGACCCGCGCAGCAGAGTGGGGCGGCTAAAGCACCTGGTGGGACTGGCGCCCGCCACGTTTGGATCGCCGCAGGGGAAGAAAGGCAGGAGCTGGCTGGGTGCGCTGGTGAAAGGGAACCGCGACCTCGGTCCGGACTTTATGAATGCCGGCGACCTGGTGCTGGACGGCCTAGAGCTAGGGAGCCGGTACACCTGGGATCTCGCGCTGAGCGATATGGTGGGTCCGAAACCAATGTATGACGAGGGGCCAGGGACACCCTATGTCGCAGTATTTATCGGGAATGTTGGTTACAGCGGGATCTCAGCGGTGGCTAACTCGCCGGGGACCGATGGAACGGTACGTTGGGCAGGGTGCGCGTTGAATACGCGGATGGTCCAGTTGGATTTTCGGCGCCAACCGCGGCTGATGGACACGGCCGGCCTGCCGACGCGGCTAAAGATTTCGGACTGGGTGACGGGGCGGCTGGGGTGTCCGATCATCGCGGTGGAGGGTAGAAATCATGGGAGTATCCTGTCCGATCCGGACGATGGCGCGGTAGCGCTCGTGAGTAATTTTCTGCGGAATGTGAAGAGCGGAGACGGCTATCACACCTGGCTGAATGGGGCGCTGGCGCATGGGAAGGATGCACTGGGGAAGATGGACGCAAAGAGCGAATTGGACGGGACGGGAGGCGCGGGGTGGCAGCAATTCGTGATGCATGTGAAGGATGACCATGGGGACGGTGTCGCGGATTACAACGTGCAGTTGTTTGTGGGGGACGCTCTGAGCCAATCCGACAACCCCGATTATCCGCCGGTACCCTTGATTGTCGACAGCTACAGCGGTGACAGCAGTTACCGGTGCTTTTATGTGCGGCTTTCGGAAGACATGGTGAACGTGGGGACGGACGGGCGTCCCAAGAAGGTCTGGATGGAGCTGATCGCTTCCAGCGGGACATCTTACCTCGAATATGAGGCGTACAACAACCTGAAGCCAGATGATCCGAACGTGGATGCGACGAGGCTGACGACGTTATCGGGAGCGACGAACGCGGTCAAGCTGGACGTTACGGAGCTCGGGAGTGATGCGAAGCTCTTTTATCCGTACACCACCACGTTGATCGAGATTGTGCTGGAGCGAGAACCTACTCCGCTTACGGATGTCAGTTCGTTGTTTGTGTTTTGGCAGAATGACGCGGGGGCTGAGGGATAGAGGGGGCATCTATGCGGTGTGGCCAGAATCGATTTACGGGCGCCGGCGAATCGGGCCTACCGAGGGCTGGACTCTTCAATGACGACCGGCTAACGCGCCACGAGCAACCGCAGCGAGGCCGGATGCCGTGCCGTTTTTGATCTTGAAAACCGAGCCGGGGGACGCCGCGGCCACGCAAGCGCCCGATGAGATCTCCAACAGTTTTGAGCCGCGGACGACAGGTGGTTTCGTCATGCCCGGCGGTGGTATTGCAGACTGAGCGGCCCGGCCATGGCTCCCCAGTTCGCGCACGTTGTTGCCCGGCGCGGCGGGTCGGCTCGCCGTACCATTCCGGCGTCTGGGGGGCAGCAAGCGCGCCCGTCACTCGGCGATGTAGTTGGGCATCACTGGGGGGAAACTGGGGGTACCCTTGCGTCCATGGAATAGGAAATTTGGGTAAATATGGGTAATTACTTTTTTCGGCTGTGGTCGGAGCGCACTGCGGCAAGCGGCGTGTTATGTAACAGATACGTTGGAAATAAAAGACTTAGACTGGCTCCTCAGGTAGGATTCGGATCAGAGACCATCGATGATAAGATTGCAACTAACTGACCCTATTGCAATAAATCCAATTGGCTTGTACAAAATCGCCTATCTTGGCCAATATATTTGTCACATGAAACAGTTTTGACTGCTGCGTCTCTGCGGTCATTTGGCCCGGCGCCGGCGTTCACACCACGTGGATGATCGGCGCCTCTTCGTGCCTTTCTGTGACCTCCGAGCAAACCATCGGCAAGAGAGCTCGAGCCGGCGCGACAAAACGTTTAGAACCCGCGCCATTGGGACCAATTGATGCGCTCCAAGTCAGCTCTAGAAATAGGAGGCCGGCCCGCGAAGCGTTGATCGCCGCAGGAACTTTTCAACCCAGGAGCGAACATGCCCATCACCAAAACTACGTGGCAGAAAGGCCGCAGCGGCAACCCCAGGGGACGCCGCCGGTCCGGGGAAGAGTTGGGCGACCTGCTGCGCCACATCGTCGACCGCCGGCGCTTCGCCGATAAACTCTGCGAACTCTGCTATGCCGGCGATGTGCAGGCTATGCGCCTGCTGCTGTCTTACACTGACGGGCCGCCCCAGACCGGCGGCCCGATCCAAAACCCCGAAGGAATTCAGATCACGGTGACCTATGTCCAACAAAATAACATTAGAATTGATGGCCCCACACCCGGCGCAACTGAAAATCATCCAGGAGTCCCGGCGGTTCAACGTGGTCTGCTGCGGCCGACGCTGGGGCAAGACCGTGCTGGGGATGGATCGGCTGATTCAAGTGGCGCTGCAGGGCAAACCAGTGGCGTGGTTTAGCCCCTCTTACCGGCTTCTGGGGGATGTCTGGCGGGAATTGCTGTCCGTCCTGGCCCCTGTTATCAGCCAAAAGAGCGAGCAGGAAAAACGTCTGGAGCTGATCGGCGGCGGCGTGATTGAGCTCTGGTCGCTCGACAGCCCCGACGCCGGGCGGAGCCGCAAGTATGCCGTGGTAGTCATCGACGAAGCGGCCATGGTCTCGGCGCTCGAGCAAGCCTGGCAGCAATCCATTCGCCCCACCCTGACCGACCTCAAAGGCAGCGCCTGGTTCCTGTCCACACCCAAAGGCATGAATTACTTCAAAGTGCTGTTCGACCACGGACAAGACCGCCAGGAAAACGATTGGGCGAGCTGGCAGATGCCCACGCATTCGAACCCGTTCATCGATCCGCTGGAAATCGAAGCGGCCCGCAGAGACATCACCGAGACCAGCTTCAACCAAGAGTATCTGGCGCAATTCGTGAACTGGGAAGGCAGCGTATTTCGTCGCGTGATGGAGGCAGCCACCGCGGTGCGGACGGAGCCGGAACTCAGCCGCGATTACATCATCGGTTGTGACTGGGGCCGCACGACGGATTACACGGTGTTTGTGGTGCTGGATACCCAAACCCATGCCATGGTGGCCCTGGATCGGTCCAACCGCGTGGATTACACGGTGCAGTGTGGGCGCCTGCGGGCCCTGTCGGATCGCTGGCGTCCCAAGCAGATACTGGCCGAACAGAACAGCATCGGGCAGCCCATCCTGGAACAATTGGCTCGGGACGGCCTGCGCGTGCAGCCGTTCACCACGACCCACGCCAGCAAGACGCAGGTGATCGAAGGCCTGGCTCTGGCTTTCGAGCGCGGAGACATTCGCATTCTGAACGATCCGGTGCTGATCGGCGAACTGTTCGCCTACCAAGCGGAGCACTCGGCCTCCGGCCTGCTGCGCTACGGCGCACCCTCCGGTCAGCATGACGATTGCGTGATGGCTTTGGCCATCGCGTGGAGCGCGATTTGCGGACAGCATCAGATCATCTACTCGATTCCGGAATCCGAATTTGCCGTCGAACCGTTCGTGGTCCCGGCCGACTGGAAACGGGCTTATGGAATGAATGTGGGCTGGCACTCCACCGCGGTGATCTGGGGGGCCTGCGACCCGAACACGGGCGTGCTGTATCTGTACGACGAGTATTACAGTCAGGAGCGCGATCCGGCGCTGCACGTGAGAGCCATCAAGGATCGCTGGAGCTGGATTCCGGGAGTCCTGGACCCGGAGGGAAACGGTCGCCAGCGGGAGGACGGGCTTCGTATGCTCCAGCTGTACAACCGGGAGGGCCTCAAGCTGGCCGCGGCCAGCAACAATTTGGAGTCGGGCATCTTGGAAGTTTACCAGCGGATGAGCACCGGGCGGCTGAAGGTCTTCGCCTCGTTGGAACGCTATCGAGAACATCTGCGTAGTTACCGGCGGGACGAAAGAGGCCAGATTGTCACCGAAGGCGGCCCCCTGGCCGAGGCTGCGCGCTGCCTGGTGGTAAGCGGCCTGTTGTGGATGCGCACGGAACCGGTCCAGAGGGCGCCTGTAGATCCTTGGTCCGGGATGTGGGACAGAACGCCGCGCGGTCCCTTAGCATGGATGGGATAGCTGCATTACACTGCCTCGCTGGGAACGCACAGAGGATTGCGAATCGCCAGGTGGCATGGACTTGCTGACGCCCTGGTTCCGCGCCATGGTGCGGCAGCTCCAGTGCGGGATGCCCGCCGGTTAGTTTGCAGGGTGGCATCCACAATAAGGGCGCGCTGCATACACCGCCTGTTCCCGGCGTGTTCGGCACCGACGCGGAGGCCTTACTACTGCTGGGCTGCCAAGCGCTCGTTCGCAGTCGTACCTTCATGCGGACGCAGACGGTGCATGAGTTCGACTCTCCACTGAGTGATTTTCGGGGTCACCTGGGTTGGATGCTTGAATGACCACACTTGCAGAAAGCTGTGCGACCGATTTATTCCGACGGCCGCACGATTTAGTGCGTAAGTTGCTGGCGAAAGGTGCTCCGCCGGCCGAATACCTTACTTGGTTAGAGCGCTACCTTGACACGGTAGCGCTCCAGCGTTCGCCACCGGCCCACCACTTAAACCATCACGGTTCAAACACTTACGAGGGCGCTTCCTTGACTGTCAGGTCCGGAGGCGTGGCGCTGGATCTCCAGGGCTTGTTCGAAGTCCTGAACTGCCGCCGGCAGCGCCCCACGCCGTAATCTGCGACGCCCATGTGCTGATCGACCGGCAGGGCAACGTTGCGGGCCGGCAAAACGGCGCGGCGGGACAAGGTGCGGAACATCCCGTGAAGACGGCGATTGCTTTTTTCGTTCACTCACAAGCCGAAACAATAAAGCATCCCGCGAGTGCGGATATAGACGCGCCGATCGGCAATCGCCGGCGTGGCAAAGCATTCGTCGTCCAGTTCGTTGACCGACAGAATCTCCTGATCCGGACCGGCCTTCAGGATCGTGACCACGCCGGAGTTGCCGACGAAGAAGACTTTGTCGTCGGCCGCCACCGGCGAAGCGTAATACTTGTCCACCGCGCTCCGGAGACGGCCCTGTTTGAACGGCTGTCCGTTTGCCGGATCGATGGTCGTGAGAATACCGCCATCGTTGATCATGTAGATGACTCCACGATAGAGCAGCGGGGAGGGGAGTTGCGGTATCGACCGTTGATACTTCCATCGCAGCGCGGTGGAGGTCACCGTCGGCGGAAGCGAACCTGAAGCCCGCAAGCGCGCCGTCAAATCGCCGGGCCGGGCGGAGGCCGTGATGCTGGCGTTCGCGGAGATGGAACGTGTTCTTGAACTGCTGGAGTATTGGCGCCAAGAGGCCGAAAGGATCAAGGCCGGCAACGGAAGGCAGCATCCCAATCATCCGGAGCGCTGCCCGGAGTGTCAGAATCCGTGCCTCTCGTTGTACGGAGACGCCGGCGGCATCAGGGCATACACGGTGCCCCCGTTGCCGGTGTTGATATACGCGCCAGCGCCGAAAAGCACGCGGCCGCCGTCGGCTATCGCCAGGCTTCCGCCGGAGGGGGGCGCGGCCTCGCCGCCGGGAAAACCATAAAAGCTACCGGTCCAGGCGCCCTCGGGGGTAGGGCCGCCCACGCAGAGCGACCTTGGCAAGGGCTCTCCCGACGCGTAGCAGGATGCGAAGCCGATGCTCAGGCACCCTCCCATATCGCTAACGTTGCAATGGAGCCCTGCGTGCTCAATCTTTTGAGAGGAAATGTGTAATGGCAAAACTAACAGCATCGAAAAAGAAGGCCGAGCCGAACAAGGAATTCGGACTGCCGGAACAACGCAAGTACCCAATGCCGGACGCCAGCCACGCGCGGAATGCCAAGGCTCGCGCTTCCCAAATGGAGCATCAGGGCAAACTGAGCGCATCCGATAAGAAGAAGATCGACGCCAAGGCAGATAAGGTACTGGGCAACTAGGACGCGAGCATCGGTCAAGGGCTTGGGGTAGCGCTTGTGCAGCGTGGAATCACGCATTCCGCTCCGCGGACTCTCGCCGAAATTATGATGTCAAGTGGTGTGGAAGACCGGCCAGGATATGGATGAATCTGATCGACGCTATAGCGGAGTACGAGGAAGGCATCAGGAAATAATTCAGGCTCTCCAAGGAGCAAAAGCCAATGAAACATACGAACCTGTTATGGTTGGCGTGTGCGATGGCGATCCCAACGGTAGCATCGGCACAGGCGCCCGCGAGTGAAATCGTGTTGCATAACTTCCAGGACTTGGCCGACCCCTGGGCGGGAGTGATCCAGGACTCGGCCGGTAACCTCTACGGAACTACCTACTACGGTGGCACGGCGAACGCAGGTGTTGTGTACAAGCTGGATACCAGCGGCCATTACACGGTGCTGTACAGCTTCATGGGCGGGGCCGATGGGGCCAACCCATACGCCGGCGTGATCCTGGACTCGGCCGGCAACCTCTACGGAACTACTGAAGAGGGCGGCGAGAACAACGGCGTCGTGTACAAGCTGGATACCACCGGCCATGAGACGGTGCTGTACAGGTTCACGGGCATGCCCGATGGGACCGACCCCCGTGGGGGAGTGATCCTCGACTCAGCCGGCAACCTCTACGGAACTACTACACTGGGCGGCGCGACGAACCAGGGTGTCGTGTACAAACTGGATACCACCGGCCATGAGACGGTGCTGTACAGCTTCACGGGCGGGGCCGATGGGGCCTTCCCCTATGCGGGAGTGATCCGCGACTCAGCCGGCAACCTCTACGGAACTACTCCAATGGCCCCGCCGCATGCAGGTGTCGGATACAAGCTCAACCGGAAGGTGGCCGTCTACCAGGTCCACAGCGGCCCCGCCGGAGTCGTCCTTCGCCTTTTTCTTTCGGACAGTCTGGCGTTCGCAGAGGACATCCCCGCCCGGCGGTTCCGCTTCAATTCGAATCTTTACGATTCCGAGGGCGCTCAGATCTACCGCAGAACCTTATCGGCCGTCATTTCCGGGAATCTGTATCTCGAAGCCCTCAACGGGAAGACGCTACGGCTCCGCACCCGCGAAGACGTTGCTTTTGCGGGTTCATCGGGAGAAATAAGGACGCTTCGTGTCGAGCGAGCTCCGGACAAGCCGCTATCAATCCGTTTTCATGCGGTCGTGAGCGGCGCTGAAACAGGTTCCCAGACTCACCCTCACTCTATCATGCCATCATATTTAGAGTGGCTGAGTGTCCGGCATAATCTGCTACTCATGTGGGGATCGTTTGCGTATGTCGTCGCCGTAGCGTCTGCGGTGCTGAAATGGCTCAAATGGGAGGCGGTATGATTCGGTTGCCTGAAGTGCTCGGATTCATTGCGTTGATCGCCGGGTTTCCGAGCGGCGCCCGCGCAGGGCAGTACCGAGATCTGACGCTTGACATGGTCGTGATGATTACGTGTGACTGGAAGGGCAATCCGGTCGTGGGTGCGGGAATAATTGCCGGATACGAACCCGGTTATCTCTACGTAGCTACCGCAGACCATGTGCTTCGTCCGACCGAGGGCTCGCCCTGCGAGAATGTTCAGGTTAGACGGCGCCCGGCGGGATCGGCACCTCTACGCGCCAAGATCCTGGAGAAACACGACCCCAAAGAAAAACTCGACCTCGGAGTTCTGAAAGTCCCTGTTCTGGACTCGCCGGAATCCTTGCGGGAGCTTCCTTTCGATGTTCTGGAAAAGTTTGGGGCGGGTGATCTGACGCTCGTTGGACAACCTGCCGGACGTCCGTGGCGTTCCAGCCCTCCGTATACAATTGTCAGCCGTTCGTCGACCCAGCTAAGATTCACGAGCACTCAGATCGAGCCTGGGTATTCAGGCGGCCCGGCCCTTACTGAAATTTCAGGGGGCGCCAGCCAGAATCAGTCGGACCTGATCATCGGTATGCTCACTTCCGAAGATCCGCCTGAGGGCGTCGTTCTTCCGGCAGACGCGCTCGTGTCCAAAATAAGATCTTGGGGCTACCCTGTCGCCCTTATGGCGCGAGAAGTGAATCTGTTTAGCCAGGAACGCATTCGAATAGACCCATCGGATCCGCCAAGGGTGCTCCGCGATCTAATCGTCGCAAATAGAGCCGTCGTCTCCAACAACGATACCATTAGCCTCCTCCTTTGGATCGGTGGCCCCATTTCCAGACAGACAGTCTCACAGCTGGAGGTCCTCGCTCACAACCTTCGGTCAGCTAACGCGCAACTCATTTCAATCTCCCTTTACGATCAGCTACAGGATCAGGCATTCGCAGCAGCCGAGCGCCCTGACGGAAGGGTAGGTGGATCGTCTGGCATTCGAGTGTATCAGGCCGGCGCAGAGATGCTCCGGGACGCAAAGAAGAAGGATGCTCACCCGTATAACCGGCGGGCGACCCTCCTCATTGGGTTCGATAACACCTGACTTATGCACAGAGCTGCTTTGATAAGCAGACTCAGCACTTGACCTGACTGCGCAGCCGTCGCGTTCTTTGTTTTCTCTTCAGCGTCTTGTGTGCCTGAAGCGATTTCCTACACTTGTAAGTTGTTGTTTCAGAGGGGCCGCGTGTGCATAGAATTTTATGCACGCCCTTCAACAGCGGAGGGCCATCGCGATCACCGGCGCAAAACCATCGGCCTGCGCCGTCACCGCCCGCAGCCG
>Ga0302324_100027448_pt1 | contig 10844 bp, 8 predicted proteins | sample Palsa_T0_1_FD_201949 | JGI IMG/M metagenome (GOLD analysis project Ga0302324, IMG submission 201949) | Peat permafrost microbial communities from Stordalen Mire near Abisko, Sweden - Palsa_T0_1 | ecosystem: Environmental > Terrestrial > Soil > Palsa > Peat permafrost | place: Sweden: Abisko...
TGGACGTGTCGATCCGGATCGGGCTGCTCAACCTGATGACGCAGCTGCGCGACGAGCAGCAGGTGTCGATCCTCTACATCACCCACGACATCGCCAGCGCCCGCTACGTGGCGGACCGGCTGATCATCATGTACGCGGGCCGGATCGCCGAGCAAGGCCCGTCCGAGGAGGTGCTGGCCAGTCCCCGGCACCCCTACACCCAGCTGCTGCTGTCGGCCGTGCCCGACCCCCGGGCGCCGCTGGCGGTGGGGGCCGAGACCGACCGCGGCGAGCCGCCCCGGGTGATCGACCCCACGCCGGGCTGCCGGTTCCGCTGGCGCTGCCCGCTGGCGATCGACGAGTGCCACCAGGTCACGCCCGAGCTCAGCGAGCTGGCGCCCGATCACGACGTCGCCTGCCACGTCGCCCGTTCCGGCGCGGAAGTGAAGGCGTTCGGATGAAGCTCGCGGTGATCGGCGGCGGGTCCACCTACACGCCGGAGCTCGTCGACGGGATCGCCCGGCTGGCCGGCCACGTCAAGGTCGCCGAGATCGTCCTGGTGGACCCCGACGAGGGCCGGCTGTCCGCGGTCGGCCCGGTCTCGGCGCGGATCATGCGCGGCTACGGGCACCCGGCCGCGGTCCGCTGGACCACCAGCCTGGACGACGGGCTGGACGGCGCAGGCACGGTGCTGCTGCAGCTGCGGGTGGGCGGGCAGGCGGCCCGCCACCGGGACGAGACCTGGCCGCTGGAGTGCGGCTGCATCGGCCAGGAGACGACCGGGGCCGGCGGCCTTGCGAAGGCGCTCCGCACCGTACCGGTGGTTCTTGACATCGCCGAACGAGCCAGGCGGCGCAGTGCCGAGGGCGCCTGGATCATCGACTTCACCAACCCGGTAGGGATCGTCACCCGGGCGCTGCTCGACGGCGGGCACCGGGCCATCGGGTTGTGCAACGTGGCCATCGGCTTCCAGCGGCAGTTCGCCGCGCTGCTCGGCGTGCCGCCGGGGCAGGTGCTGCTCGACCATGTCGGGCTGAACCACCTGACCTGGGAACGAGCCGCCGTGGTGGACGGCACCGACCGGCTGCCCGCCCTGATCGCCGCCCATGGCGAGGAGATAGCTGGTCACACTGGGCTGCCAGTATCCGTTATTCATGAAGTTGGCGCGGTTCCGTCGTATTACCTGCGCTACTTCTACGCGCACGACGCCACGGTGGCGCAGCAGCGCGGGCGGCCGACGCGCGCGCAGGAGGTCGCCGAGATCGAGCGGCGGCTGCTGGAGATGTACGCCGACCCGGCGCTGGACCGCAAGCCGGAACTGCTCGGCGAGCGGGGCGGGGCCTTCTACTCCGAGGCGGCCGTGGCGCTGCTCGCGTCGCTGGCCGGCGACACCGGCGACACGCAGGTCGTGAACGTGCGGAACGCGGGCACGATGCCGTTCCTGCCGGACGACGCGGTGATCGAGGTGCCGGCCGTGATCGGCGCCGGCGGCGCCGAGCCGGCTGCGGTGGCACCGCTCGGCCCGCTGATGCGCGGGCTGGTCGCGCACGTGTCGGCGTACGAGGAGCTGGCGGTGGACGCCGCGCTGCGCGGCGGGCGGCACCGGGTGGCCATGGCGCTGCTCGCCCACCCGCTGGTCGGCCAGTTCGACCTGGCCTTCGGCCTCGCCGACCGGCTGATCGCGGAGAACGCCGGCTACCTGCCCTGGGCCGCTGGCCGGTGACCGTCCCCCCGGCCGCCGTGCTGGCCGTCGACGGCGGGAACAGCAAGACCGACGTGGCGCTGGTCGCCCGGGACGGCGCCCTGCTCGCGGCCGTCCGCGGCCCGGGGTCGAACGCGCACATGCTCGGGCTGGACCGGGCCATGGGGATCCTCGCGGAGCTGGCCGCGGCCGCCGCGCGGCAGGCGGGCCTGGCGGCCGGCGGCGCACCGGTGGCAGAGCACGTGTCGGCCTGCCTGGCCGGGGCCGACCTTGCCGAGGACGAGGAGCGGCTCGGCGCAGCGCTGCACGCGCAACGGCACGCGCTGACGTGCACTGTCGTCAATGACACGTTCGCCATCCTGCGGGCCGGGCTGGTGCCCGGGCTGATCGGCACCGGCGCGGGCCAGCAAGCCGGCGGGCGTGCGGCCGGCGGGCGCGAAGCCAGCGAGCGCGAAGCCAGCGAGCGCGAAGCCAGCGAGCGTGCAGCCGGCCAGGGCGGTGCCCGGGTCCGGCACTGGGGCGTGGCCGTGACCTGCGGCGCCGGAATCAACTGCGTCGCGGTGGCACCGGACGGGCGCGAGGCCCGGTTTCCGGCTCTCGGCGAGCTCACCGGTGACTGGGGCGGCGGGGAAGGACTCGGCCGGGAGGCCCTCTGGTGGGCGGTCAGGGACGAGGACGGCCGCGGGCCGCGGACGATGCTCCGGGACGCGGTGGCAGCCCATTTCGGCGTGCTGGCGGCGAGCGACGTCGGCATCGGCATCCACTACGGCAAGATTCCCGCGGACGAGCTGCTGGGGCTGGCGCCGGTGCTGCTGCGCACCGCAGCCCGGGGCGACGAGGTGGCGCGGAAGGTGGTCGCGCGGCTGGCCGACGAGGTCGTGACGATGGCGGTCGCGATGATCCGCCGTCTTGGCCTGACCCGCCACGCCGTGCCGGTCATACTCGGCGGCGGCCTGCTGGCCGCCAGGGACCCGATGCTGACCGACGGCATAGCACTCGGACTGGGCGCCCGCGCGCCGCAGGCGTTCCTGCGCATCGTGGATGTCCCTGCGGTCGTCGGGGCGGCGCTGCTCGGGCTGGATCACGTCGGGGCGCCGGCCGGCGCCGAGGAGCGGCTGCGCGCGGCCTACCTGGGCCAGCAGCCCAGCACCTCCATGCGCGACCTCCACCCGCAGCGGGAAACCTAGCCTGACCGCGGCCGGCCTGGGCCAGCGGGTCGCCAGCGGCCGCGGTGCACAAGGTCATCGAGGCTGCGGCGCTTGATCACGCGGGACGACCCGCCCGGGTCGGCAGCCGGGTCGGGATGCCCGACCGCGACCGCGCCGATCGGCACGTAGCGCTCGGGCACGCCGTACCGGGCACGGAACTGCCCGAACAGCTCGGGCGCGATGCCGAAGAACAGGGCGCCTAGACCTTCGTCGACCGCAGCGAGCAGCACCAGCAGCGCGGTGAACCCCGTGTCGATGTCCCAGTAGGGCACCGGCCAGTGCGCCTCGTCCCGGTCGGTCCACCCCTTGTCCGGCCGGGCGTAGCGCTCCAGGTAGATCTCCTTGCAGGAGAGCGGGACGATCACCAGCGGCGCGTTGGTCAGCGGATCGGCCGCAGGCCGGGCCGATCCGCCGCCATCGCCGGCGTCGGAGCGGACCAGCGCCCAGAACGGCGCGACCTGATCGGGTCCCTCCAGCACCAGCAGCGCATACCCCTGGCTGAACCCGGCCGACGGCGCGCGGTTGGCAGCTGCCAGCAGCCGGCCCGTGACCGCCGGGTCCAGCGGCTCCCTGGTGAAGGCACGGACCATGCGGCGCTTCCTGGTTACCTCATCGAATTCCACCGCGCCAGCGTAGGCCGCGGCTAGTCGCGGCCGGCCGCCGAGCCCCCCGAGCCGTGCGGCGACATGAGAGGCCAGCCGTGCGGCGACATGAGAGGCCAGCCGTGCGGCGACATGAGAGGCCAGCCGTGCGGCGACATGAGAGGCCAGATGAGTCGCAGCGCCGGTGCGGTTTGTTCCTGGCGTGGCTCTTGCTTTCTGGCATGACTCTTGTTTCTGCTGTGGCGCGTTCCGCCTGATGGATGTCCGCCTGGTATGCGCCGGCGCATACCTCATCGCCATCCATGATGCGGAACGCAGCCCCGGCTCACGTCCCGCTGTCAGCTACGGGCACCTGGCCCGGCGGCCGGCCTGGACCCCGGCAGCGCCATGCGCCCTGGGCGCGTTCGCCGACGACGGCTCGCTGGTTCGCGGGCCCGAGAAGGTAGCAAGCGATCGCGGCCGCCGAGGCCACGTTGAGCGAGCTCACTCCCCCGCTCATCGGTATCCGGACGCGCGCATCCGCGGCGGCCAGCCAGCGCGCCGACAGGCCGTCCCCCTCGGTCCCGACCAGCAGGGCGATCCGGCCGCCGGCCGGCACCTCGCCGATCGGCACCGCGTCCGGCGCAGGCGTCAGGGCCAGCACCCTGAACCCGGCCTGACGGAGCCCGCCGAGCCCGTGCCGCCAGTCGTCCAGCCGGGCGTACGGCACCGCGAAGACCGCTCCCATCGACACCTTGACCGCACGCCGGTAGAGCGGATCGGCGCAGCGCGGCGCCAGGATCACCGCGTCGAAACCGAGCGCTGCCGTGCAGCGGAAGATCGCGCCCACGTTCGCGTGGTCCACTATGTCCTCGAGCACCACGATACGGCTGGCACCGCCGGTCAGGTCAGCAACGGAGGGCAACGGCAGCCGGTGCATCGAGGCGAGCGTGCCCCGGTGCACCCGGTAGCCGGTAAGGGCCTCGGCGGCGGCCGGGGCGATGACGTACACCGGGCCAGGGCAGCTGGCGGCCAGGTCGGACAGGCTGGCCAGCCTGTCGCGGGTGACAAGCAGGGAGCGCACCTGGTAGCCGGCCGCGATGGCCCGCCTGATCACCTTCTCGCCCTCGGCGAGGAACAGCCCGTGCGCGGTTTCCAGCTTCCTGCGCAGGTGGACATCGGTGAGTCCGACGTAGTCCGCAAGACGCGGATCGCCGACGTCACCGACCGGGATCAGGGGCGGCACCTGCTCAGTCTGCCCGGTCGGCGAGCCTGCTTGGATATAGTCGTCCTGGGCCGGAACTGGTGGCCGGAAACCGATGACCGACGGAGAGGTCTGCGGTGAGCGCTGGACGCGCAGGGCGGCCCGGCGCGGCCCGGCGCGGTCGCAGGCGCAGGGTGCGGACGGGCGCACTGGTAACTGTCGCGGTCGTGGTCGCGGCAGCTGTAATGGCCACCTTAGGTACGCAGGCGATCCTGGCCAGCGCCTCGTGCGCGCGTGATCCCGTCCTGGTCAACGTCGCCGCTTCCGACGACGTCGCGCCCGCCATCCAGCGGGCCGGCCAGTACTTCAACCGCCTGCATCACCTGGTGGGCGGCCGCTGCGCGGAGGTCCAGGTCACCGAGGACCAGTCAGCGACCGCGGCCGCGATGATCGACGGCCAGGGCGGGATGCGCGGCCGGCCGGCCATTGATGCGTGGATCCCGGACTCGAGCCTGTGGGTCGACGCGGCCCGCAGCCTGCCAGTCGGCGCGCAGGTGGTCCAGCCCACCGGCCTTGACGTGGCACGGTCACCGCTGATGATCGTGATGCCACGATCGGTGGCAGCCAGGCTTCGTGCGTTTGGCAGTTCGACTAGCTGGAACTTCCTGCTGCCGCAGTCCGCCGGCGGCCCGCCGTCCGCGGACGGCGTGCAGGTAGAGCTACCTGATCCGGAGCAGAGTTCCGCCGGACTGGCCACCGTCATCGAGATGGAACGACTGCTCGGCAACGGGCCGGCTTCGCGCGACAACTTCTCCAGGTTCGTCTTCGGCGCTCATGTGACGTCGCAGTACGACAACTCGCCTTCCCTCGCCTCGCTCGTCTCCCTGGCCAAGCCCCCGCTCGACGAGAGCCCGGTCACCGTCGCCACCGAACAGGCTGTCGTGCAGTACGACCTGGCTCATCCGGGTCAGCCGCTGGCCGCGCGATATCCCTCCGACGGGAGCCCGGAGCTGGATTACCCCTACGTGCTGACCACGACCAAGCCGCTGCAGGTCCAGGCGGCGACCGCGTTTGGGAAGGTACTCGGCCAGGGATACGCGGCATCCGTGATCCGCTTCGACGGCTTCCGGTCCGCGCGCGGCGTGGCGGATCGGACGCCTGCCTCTTTCGGGCTGGCCGGACAGCAGTTGCGGCTGACGGCGCTGGCGACCCCGGGCGTGGCACAGGCCACGCTGCGGGCATGGAGCAAGCTCCGGACCGGCAACCGCCTGCTCGCGCTGGTCGACATCTCCGGGTCGATGGACCAGCCGGCGGTGCCGGGCGGCCCGAGCCTGGAGGACGAACTGACCCAGACGGCCGACCAGGGTGTCCTGCTTTTCCCCGACAGCACCCGCATGGGCCTGTGGGAGTTCGCCAGCGATCTCGACGGCACCAAGTCGTACAAGGAACTCGTCCCCGTCGGGCCGATGACCGGCGAGGTCGGGCTGATCACCCGCCGTCAGCAGATCGAGCAGATCAACCAGACCCTGCAGCCCGACGCGGGCAGCCCCACCAGCCTCTACGGCACCATCCTGGCCGCCTACCGGTACATGATCGGCACCTATCAGCCCCACTACGGCAACTTCGTCCTCGTGCTGACCGGCGGCGCGGACAACGCACCGGGCGACATATCCCCCGGCATGCTGCTCCAGCAGGTGCGCGGCCTCAGCAGCCCGTCCCGCCATGTCGCGATCGTCTTCCTGGTGTTCGGCGAATCCAGTCACTTTGCCGCCATCCAGCGGATCGCCGCGGCCACCGGCGGGTCTGCATTCGAGATCACCGACCCGGCTGAGATCAACAAGGACTTCTTCGACAGCCTGGCCCACACGATCGCGGCCGGCTGACCTGAGGTGAGATGATCCTGACGGCTCGTGTGAACCTGCCATCCGAGCTGAGCGTCATCTTTTGTGAGGCCCGGCGAGAGCGGGGCGCCGGGCCTCATCCAAATCTTCTTCGGCTCGGGCCTTCCGCTTGGCTTGGCTCCGTCGCCGCTCTTGCTGACCTTCGGTACGTCCCCGGCCTTGGCTAAGTCCAGGCCTTGGCTAAGTCCAGGCCTTGGCTAAGTCCAGGCCTTGGCTAAGTCCCGGCCTGGCTGAGTTCCGGTCTCGGTTGAGTTCCGGCCCTGGTTACGTTCCTAGCCTGCGGCGCCGTCGACGGCGAGCGGGTCGGAGTCCAGCATCCGGTGCGCCCGGTCGATCAGCAGCGGTACTGCGTGCCCCTCCCGCTCGAAGCCCTCGCCCACGGTCTTGCGCTGCAGGTACCTCGCGTGGATGCCCTCCAGGACGACGGCCAGCTTGAAGCAGCCGAACGCCATGTAGTAGCCGATGCCGGAAATGTCACGGCCGGTCAGCTCCGCGTACCGGTTCGCCAGCTCCGCCCGGCTGAAGAACCCGGGCAAGGACGTCACCGCCGCGCCCACGTTGATCATCCGCCAGTCCGCGTCGGTGGCGTCGGCCCAGTAAATGAGGGTCAGCCCCAGGTCAGCAAGCGGGTCGCCGAGGGTCGACATCTCCCAGTCGACCACGGCCGCGATGTCCGGCCGGCCGCCGAGCACGACCAGCATGTTGTCGAGCCGGAAGTCGCCATGGACGAGCGCGGCGTCGCCAGTTTCCGGTAGGCCTGCCGCCAGCCTCTCGACCAGCCGGTCGAAGCCGGGCATCTCCCGCGTCGACGACAGCTCCCACTGCCGCTGCCAGCGCGAGAGCTGCCGGGCAAGGTAACCGTCCGGCCGGCCGAACCCGGCGAGGCCCGGGGCGGACAGGTCCAGCCCGTGGATGGCGGCGAGCATCTCGGCGAGCCGCTGCGATAGCTGGCGGGCCTGGTCGGGCGTCAGCTGCTCGCCGTCCTCACGAGTCCGCAGCACCAGGCCGTCCACGTATTCCATCAGGTAGAACGGCGCGCCGATCACGTCGGCATCCTGGCAGAACGCGACCGGCGCGGGGACCGGGATCGCCGTGCCGTGCAATGCCGACAGGATGCGGTACTCCCGGGACATGTCGTGGGCTGTCGGCAGCACGTGACCGAGCGGAGGCCGGCGAAGTACCAGCCGGGGTGCGGAAGCGAAGTCGAGACGGTAGGTCAGGTTCGAGCGGCCGCCCGCGATGAGCTCGACGCCCGCAAGCTCGCGGCCCGACGCGGATCCGCCAGCGCTGCTGATCCATCTGGCCAGCCGACTGCCATCCTCGATCCCGGGGACGCCGATGTCCTTCGTCATTCCTACCTCGCCTGCCTGGTCCGCGTTCGCATGGGTCCAATGATCCGCCCCCGCGGGGCAGGGCAGGCAGCGGCCGGGCGAAAGCTTGCCGCCGGGAGCCACGTCGCCGGGGACCGGCAGAGCTGGGCCTACGATCGGGGGGCAGCTTCCGATAGCGTTGCCACGATCTGCCTGAGCACCTGGCAGGCGCGGCTGAGCTGGCTCACGGACGCGCAGCCGTAGCCGAGCACCAAGCCTTCGGCCGAGGGCCGCCCGGCAAAGTAGCGCTCCAGCGTCGTCACCGCGATCCCGCTCAGGTAGGCGCGGGCGGCTACCTGATCCGCCGTGCCTGGCGGCAGCTCAAGTATTACGTGCAGCCCCGCGGTGTCACCGAGCAGGCGGGCGGGCCAGGGCAGATCGCCAAGTACCGTCACGATCGCCGACCGGCGTCGTGCGTACTCACGGCGCATCCGCCGCACGTGCCGGTCCAGGTCTCCGCTGTCGAGCAGGGCCAGCAGGGCGTGCTGAGCTGCCTCCGACGTGCGGTCGCCGAGATCCTGCCTGGTCCCGGCGACCAGCTCGGCAAGATCGCGGCGGGCAACCAGCCAGCCCACCCCCATGGCCGGGGTCAGCGTCTTTGCCGTGGTTCCGAGATGAACCACCACGGCCGGTTCCAGCCCGAACAGCGCCGGCAACGGCGCGACGTCGTACCGGAACTCGCTGTCGTAGTCGTCCTCGATGACGAGCGCCCCTGTCGCCCTCGCCCAGGCGATCAGAGACTGCCTGCGCGGAACCGGCAAGCGCCCGCCGAGCGGGTACTGGTGGGCGGGCGTGGTGTAGACCATGCGCAGGCCACCCGGCAGCTCGCCGGTCACCAGGCCGTGCTCATCGGCGCGGCACGGGACGATCCGGGCGCCATGGGCGGCGAAGACCGCCCTGGCCGCCGGGTAGCCGGGCTCTTCGATGCCGACCCTGTCCCCCGGCCGCAGCATCGCCGCAGCAAGAAGGCCCAGGCCGTTCGTCACGCCGCGGGTGACCAGGACCTGGCCGCGATCGCAGGGCATGCCGCGGCTGCGCCTCAGGTGCGCGGCCAGGGCGACACGGAGTTCCGGCAGGCCGCGCGGGTCGGGCCAGGCGGACACTGGGGCGGCACCCGCCTGCCGCCAGGCGCGGCGCCAGGCCGCGCGATCGATGCCGCGTGCCCACGGGATGCCGGGCCTTAGCTCGATGATCGGCGCAGCGGGCTCGACGGTCGGCGCGGCGGGGTCCGCACCCGCGCTGGGGTCCGCGCCCGCGGGGGGGTCCGCGCTCTCGGCGGGGTCCGCGCTCTCGGCGGGGTCCGCGCTCGCGGCGGGGTCCGACGGGTCCCGGCGGGCGGCGGAATCTGGGCGCGTGACGGAATCAGCGCCACGGTCCCCGCCCGGCCCTGGCCGCCCGGCCTGGCCCGGCGCGCCGGCTGCGACGAAGGTGCCGGAGCCGGGCCGACCCTCCAGCCAGCCCTCTGCATCCAGCTGGGCGTAGGCGGCCGTCACCACGGTCCGGCTCACCCCCAGCGACGCGGCCAGCGCGCGGCTGGCCGGCAGCCGCTGGCCGGCGCCGAGCCGCCCGTCAGCGATACCCGACCGCAGCTGGCCGGCGATCTGCCCGGACAGCGGGACATCGCGCCCGCGATCGGCCGACAGCGGGAGCTGGACAGCGATGCGCGGCAAGTGGCACTCTCTCCTTCATCCGAAATTGCTATTTGAGTAAGTCCACTTATCTTGTACGGTAGAGCATCATGAGCGCCGATCTCGCCCTCTCCCGCACCGAGCGCACCCGGCTGCAGCGCCTCAAGGAACGCGGCCGGACCGATCGCGCCGAGCTCTACGCCGTGCTTGACGCCGGGCTCATCTGCCACCTGGGCGTGATCATCGACGGCTCGCCCGTCGTCCTGCCCACCGGCTACGGCAGGACGGGGGAAACGCTGTACCTGCACGGATCGTCGGCGAACCGCTCCCTGCTTGCCGCCGACGGGCAGGACGCCTGCGTTACCGTGACCCACCTGGACGGCATGGTGTGCGCCCGGGCGGTCTTCCATCATTCGATGAACTACCGCAGCGCCGTCGTGTTCGGCACGCCGCGGCTGGTCACCGGCGAAGCGGAAAAGCTCGCCGGGCTACGGGCCGTCACCGAGCAGCTGGTCCCCGGCCGGTGGGCGCACGCGCGCCCGCCGACGCGCAAGGAACTCGCCGCCACCGCCGTGCTCGCGCTGCCACTGGACGAGGCGTCGGTCAAGGTCCGCACCGGCCCGCCCAAGGACGACCCGGAGGACTACCAGCTGGACATCTGGGCCGGGGTGGTCCCGGCGGCGCTGACGTTCGGGCGAGCCGAGCCCGACCCCGCGCTGCCTCCCGGGCTCGCTGCCCCGGACCACATCACCGCCCTGACACGGCGCGCCGGCGGCATCTAGCGGAGCTTGCACCGCACTGAGGGCCGCGCCTGCCGGGCCGACCCTTGACAGGCAGCGGCGCAGGCGGGCGCGGTCCCGCTCGGTGATCATAAAGCCGGACGTTGCAGGTGCACGTCGGCAAGGAGTCTTGCAAAGGCCATCTGCCCGCCAGTCCCCGCCGTCACGCTGGCGTCTCGGCGTGCCCGTCCCGGCCCTCCTGGCGTTTCCGCGTGCCGGGAGCCCGCCCTGCCCTCCTGGCGTTTCCGGCGGCCCGGGCCCGGGCAGCCGAGGCCTGGCCTGAGCAGGTGGCCCGGGGCCGGTGGCCCGGGGGCTGGGTGCCGGGGGCTGGCCTGGGCCGGTGGCCCAGGCCCGGGTGCCGGGGGCTGGCGGGGCCTGGCGGTGGGGGGCTGGTGGGGGGCTGGTTGGCCCGGGTCGTTGGGCCCGGGTCGTCTGGAGGGGGACAACGGCCCGGGCCACAGGGGGATTGCGCCTCTGGGGAGCCGGCCGCGG
>Ga0302324_100027450_pt1 | contig 10844 bp, 8 predicted proteins | sample Palsa_T0_1_FD_201949 | JGI IMG/M metagenome (GOLD analysis project Ga0302324, IMG submission 201949) | Peat permafrost microbial communities from Stordalen Mire near Abisko, Sweden - Palsa_T0_1 | ecosystem: Environmental > Terrestrial > Soil > Palsa > Peat permafrost | place: Sweden: Abisko...
CAGTTCATTATTGGACTTATGCTGCTCATTGCTACCGGTGTCCCCGGTTTGGCTGAAGAAAGGGGAACACCAGAACAAGCGCAAGCGCTGGCAGATCGTGCCCTGCTTCACATGCAACAAGTTGGTGCTGAAGCAGCTATCAAGGATTTCAACGATCCGAAAGGCGCCTATGTCGATCGCGACCTGTTCGTGATCGTATATGATCCCAATGGCACGATCATGACTGGTGTCCCCGCACTGTTAGGCAAGAACGCACGCTCTCTTACAGACGTTACAGGAAAAGAGTTCGGAAAAGAGATCATCGATGCCGCTCACACCAAGGACGGTTCGTGGGTCGAATACCGCATGACCAATCCTGCGACAAAAAAGGTCGAGCAAAAGACATCCTACGTCCGCAGATATGACGAATACGTCGTCTTTGTCGGCGCCTACAAGTCATAGCGTCAAGCAGTCGGTTGCCAGCGTTGTTCGCGGATCTGCCCATCAGAATCAAGGTTTTAACGGCGCCGGCAATCGGTCTGCTTGCGCTGCTGGCGATGGCTACCGCTGCCATCATTTTCCTGCAAGCGAGTTCAAAAAGCTTTCATGAGCTAAACGACATCGCATTTAGACGCTATCGGGTGGCGAGTGACCTCATTGATGCCACTCAAAATGCGCATAGAATGCTCCTGAAGACACTGTCGATCGCCGCCAATGAAGCGGATCAAACTCGCCTGAAGGTAAGCGTTCAGACCACCTTTGACGCAGATAGCACGATTGCCGAACAATTGCTGAAGCTCGAAAAGCAGTTCCCCCAAGGCGAGGGTTTCGTAGTTCAAATCCGGCAACTATTTGAGACGTATCGAAGTGCGGCCAAAGACGTTCTTGATGTCGCGCAAAGTGATCCTGCAAGCGCTACATTGCTAACTTTCGCCGCTGACCGCGGCGCCGATAATCTGTTGTCGGCTTTGGAAAACTTCAAAGCCAGTGCCAATTTGTTTCGGACAGAAAGTGCGACCCGTACAGCCGGCCTCCTAACAAGAGGATATTTGTGGCTATCCATCATTCTGTTTGTGGCACTTCTCTTCTCTGTGGCGGCCTCAACACTTGTCACACGCGCTATCGTGAAGCCGATCATGGGATTGACCCAGGTTATCCGTGTGATCGCCGAAGGTCAGACTGACGTTTCAATCCCAGGGCTCGATCGTCGCGACGAAATCGCCGTCCTCGCGGAGGCGACCAAGCTTTGTCGGGACAACATGGTTATTGCCGCACAGCTTGCTGCGGAGCGGGAGAGTGAACAAAGTCGAGCCAAGCAGAAACGTAGCGAAACCTTGGAAGAACTCAATCAAGGTTTCCAAGCCACGGCCAGTGACTTGGTTTCAACCTTCTTATCGGCGGCCATCGATTTGAAGGCCAATGCCGAAGCTATGACGCAGGTGATCGCTGACACCGGAAAACGTGCAATAGAAGTACAAACTGCATCCAAGGAAGCTTCGAAAAACGTCTATGAGGTTGCCAACGCTGCCGAAGAGCTTTCCGCCTCCATAACTGAGATCGACGATAAGTTTGACCGTTCTCTGAAAATCTCAGAAATGGCCGTATCAGAAGCCCGCCGCACCGACAACGCGGTAGCTGCTCTAGTTTCTGATGCCGATAGAGTGGGCGAAATCGTAGAGTTGATCAAACACATCGCCGCGCAAACCAATCTTTTGGCGCTCAATGCAACCATAGAGGCGGCCCGCGCGGGAGCTGCCGGCAGGGGGTTTGCGGTGGTGGCGAATGAGGTCAAGACGCTCGCCACCCAGACCGCAAAGGCCACCGAAGAGATTGGGGCGCGCGTGTCGCAGATTCAGACGACGATTCGGAATTCAATTGGTGATCTCCGAGGAATCATCACTACAATTGCGCAAATGCAAACGATCGCGGTCGAAATTGCGGAGTCAGTGGAACAACAGACAATTGCAACCCACGAAATTGCGAGAAACGCTCAACTCGTGGCAACGAGTACGCATGAGGTCACACAGACGATTGTCGGCATAGAGGAAGCATCAGACAGGACCGGGGATGTCGCCGGCCAAGTACTCGAGGCCGCGGACGCCCTTTCTCGGCATGCGGATAAGCTCGCAAATGAAGTAAGCCAATTCGTCGCCGGAGTGCGTGCGGCATAAGCCTGCATGGAGACACTTAGCGCGGTCGTGGACGCGGTCCTAATTGAGTTTGCCCCGCGGCGCTAGCGGTGGCTTATTTGAATCCACTTGAAGGTTCGGCAGTTGCTCGTCGCAATAACCTCTTTTGGGCCTCTTCGCCGGCGCGATATATTTCGCCAAGCATTTGGTCGCCGAGGGGGCAAAATTCCTCAACAAGAGGCAGCCTGTTCGCCCCAATGTGAAAGGACAAAAGGACGAATGCATTTCCGGATTTGCAAACGGGCAAGTGAGCGTCTCGCACGGTGAGGCCGTGAAAGAAAATCGCCCGCGGGAAGCCTGCTGCTTTCAGTCCGAGGCGGCGCGCAATCGAGGAACGCACCTGGTCCTTGTCGAGGATTTCGCCCTCGATCTCGCTGGACTTGAGCACGTCCTCCGTCAGCGTCTTGAGGACAGCCTCTTCACGCAGCGGAAAACCGAGACCCTGCATGCGGCCAATGAGCCGCCCCTGCCGATGCCGAACAGCGGCAAGCTGCTTGGCGAGGCCGCGCTGATCCCACTCGAATTTGGGCCAATTCGGCAGCTCATTGATATACTTAGTCATTCTCCGCACCTTATGCGGAGATTCCAAACCCCAATCGCCGCATAAGCAACAATAATCTCCGCATTTAGTGCGGTGATTATATTGGATATTCTCCGCAAATTCAGAGGTGCAACACATCGGATGACGGCGATGCTGGCACCGGGACGAACGTGTTCACCGCTCCTCCTGTTCTTGCCGAAGAAGAGCCTCCGAAGGAGTCTGGCGCCTTCGCTCGTTTGGTTTGCGGCGGTCTAAGGTGTCGAGCGCGAACAGGGTCTGGCCGACCTGACGCCAGAGGGTGACTTCATAGCGGCTGAGGCGGTCAAACACGTAGTTGGGCAGGTTGGCGAGACGCAAGAAGCACTGTGCGAGCGCGGCGCTGGGAACATCGGCGGGCGCATTGGATCTTGAGAAAAAGCAGGGTTCGGCCGCGACTGCGCCGATGCCCGGTGAGTTCGGATCGCGGTTGAAACTGGTGCGGCCATGCCGTCCAAGCATTGCGTAGAGAATATCCGGAGCGTCGGGCCGAATTTCACGAGCTTGCCTGAACTCACGTAAATGATCCGCCTCAATATCGAACAGGCCGGTCTCTATGGCAGTCGCGCGGCGCAGCCGCCACAAGAGACTGGCCAACCGAAGGGCCAGTTCCCGTTCCACAGCTGATTGCGCATCGTAGTCGGCGATGATGGCGGCTTCGAAGGCTTGGTAGTCTTCGGTATCCTCCAGTGTGGCGATCACTGTTTCGGCGGTCAGTCCATGGCGAACAGCGTTACTGCGCGAACGCTTCTTGCCTTCCTCAGTAACCGGTCCAGTGCTTTTGCGAGCGTTGCGGCGGTTGGCCTCGATCTGGCGGAACGAGGTCATTGTGGGACGGCCCCGACAATTGGCTTCGTTTTGTAATTCGCCTCGGGGCTGTTCGCCGGCCGATCAGGCGCTGTTCCTTGGCTGACGCCGATGGTGGCGCCCGCGCCTCCGCCTTTAAGCCGTGGTTTGCCGAATGTCGGCAGTGGATGCGTTTTTAGCCAAAGCGTGCGGGCATTTACGGTGGGGTCAATGCCTGCCTTGGTCCACCATGCGGTTTCATCGCCGCAACGATGGACCTCGCGATGGTGGCCGCGGCAGAGCGGGACAGTGAACTCGTCGCTGACCTTGCGGCCGAGCGCCCGGCTTTGCGTGAAGCGCAGGTGGTGAGCATCGCACGGTTGCCGGCCGCAGATCAGGCAAGGTTGCTTTGCCACATATCTGATGTGGTCGCGGTCCCGAATTCGGCGCGGCTGCGAGAACGGCAGCGCGCTCTTGTCGATGCTTTTCGACCGCAACCTTTTCAGTGATTTATCTGGCTGCGGATCGACGGCGGTTGCCGGAGGCTTGGCCTCTCCCGGCGTTTGCCCTTCGCCTGCGGGGAGCGTCGCGATATTCGCCAGTTGGGTTCGGAAAGCGTCCTCAACGTTCCGGGCATCGGCCGCGATCAGTCGGTTCTTCTGCGGCAACGACCGCTTCGCCCACAGCGCAGCATCATCGCCGCACGCGAGCGCGGTGAGTTCGCCGAGAAGGCGATCGCGCAGTTGGGCTGATACTTCAGGCGCCAGCGTAGGCTCGGCAACATTTGAATGGACCCTAGCGTCGCGGCTCGGTGCTGAGCTTTGCGCGGGATGGGGATGACTGCCATTAAGCCGCCCGTTGCTGGTTGGCTCCGGCTTCTGCGGTCCCGCCGGCTGGATTGGTGGCGTCACCAAATCGGGCGCATCCAAATCGTCCTCGCCAGCAATCCCGACCAGGGTGAATAGAGCATAGCGCCGGGCGTAGGTCAGAGCCGCCCCCATCCGATGCGGGGTCGCAGTTTCGCTGATGGCGCAGACCGGCCAGTCCGAGGCAATCCATTCCCCTGACGAATGGGCCAGTACGGTCGTCAGATTGACGACGCCGGCGGCCTGATCGATCGCGGTCGTCTGCACGGTGGCGATCTCATGCTGGCCGAGAGTCTTGCGCACGATGTCGAGCCCGCTCGACAACGATGCGTAGCGAAATGTCTGCTCGGCCCCCCTCGGACCGTCCGAACGAATGGTCGCCGTCAGCGTCTTCTCTGGATTGATCAGTTCGCCCTGGGCCTTGGCGAGAGCGGCCGCCAGGCTGGCGATCGATTCACTGGACCGCTGCATGGCTTGCCTCCACGCTCAACAGATCGAAGCTGACCGCGCCCGATTTGGAGCGCTTCGCCCGGATGCCATGGCCGATCGCCTCCTTGGCATCCTCCGGCACCAGGCTCTTGAGTTCTGTCTTGGCCTGTTCATGCTCGAGATAGGCCGGGCGGGTGCGGGCAAACACCCCGGCGAACTCGGCCCAGGCATTGGAGGCGCTCATGTCGACGATACGCACCGCCTCGATGCGCGGTTTTGGCGGCTCGACCCCGAACGGCCGTGGTGGATCACCACTTTCGACACAACGCCAGAACTTCCGCTCGGCGGTGACGATCAGGTGCTGATACAGCGGGTCGGCAGGGGCCGTGATCTCGACCCACTTGCCGCCTCCGGTGATCACCGAGAGAACCGCCGACTTTGCACCAATAGTCCACATGTTGTGTTGCAGCTGCGGCATGTACTTCGCTGCGGCCGCCTCTTCCGAGAACGACCACGGCAGCATGAACTTGGCTTCGAATACGGCGCCGCTTGCTTCGACCCGGCCATCGAGGGTCGCCGCCATCCAGCGGATGGCTGGATGCTTGACGTGCCGCTGGATGTCGCAAATGACCTGCCCGGTATTGAGTTCGTACCAGCGGCGGTTAAGGTCTTCGGTGACGGAGCCCAGTTGGACGACGAGATTGCGGGAAAGGTCCTCGGGCTCGGCTTCACCGCGCTTTTCCCGCCATAGCCGCAATAGAGCAGGTTCATCACTACCCATGATGATCCGGGCGTCGGACCCGCCGATAAAGTAACGGCGATCCACTGCGCGGTACTCCTTTCGATCCAAGAGCCTCATTCGTTTTGTCCTCTTCGCCATGTGACATTTCAGAGATATCGTCGCAACAAACGAGTCGTGGCGACGGATCAACAAAAATTGTTTATCAGGGCTCTTGGCAGGTGTCAACAAAAAATGTTGAAATGAGGCCAGCTCAATCCAGGGCAGGCCGTGCTTTGTTGGAAATGACCCAGTCCGAGTTGGCACAGCTAGCTCAGGTGGGGCTTTCCACGGTCGTCGACTTTGAGAAGGCGCGGAGAAAGGTTTCTGTCGTAGCTATCGATGCGATGCAGCAGGCACTTAAGCGCGCCGGCGTCGTATTCATTGATGAGAATGGTGAAGGACCTGGCGTGCGCTTGCGGAAAAGTCAGCGGCAAAAAACGACCAAGGCGTAATTTCGAAACGCAGACACATCGCGAGTTCCCTGCTCTGCCAAAAAGCGAGGCTAGAGCGGGAAGGGCCGACCGCATTCGGCAAGACTGTTCTAACTCTGCCTGCCAGATCTGCAACCGCAATCACGTCCGCTACATCGCACAACAGCGAAGGTCAGCTGCAGAGCCGGCTGGGTTGCGCGCACATCCTCAACTCAACTTGCTGCGACTTTTTTGGCTAACTATCGATGCCTTGAGCTTGAAGAGACTTGCTGCTTCGCGCCCGACTGAGCGGTGCAGGCTGTATACCGCCCGCGCCACTCGCCGCTGCGTGCTCACCGGTGCTAAAGTATAAGCGAATGCTGGCCCAGGCAAACGTGAGCCTTGAAACTGCAAATTCGCAGCAGTCAATCTGGCGCGGTGACGATCAGAGCGTTTCTGGCAGAATGGTCAATATCCGATAGAGCACCGGCTTATCGAGTGCGCCGAAATAACGGCGTGCGAGATAAACATCCTCGATTTGGGCGGCGGGAGCGCGCGCCGCATAATCGTCCATAGCTTTCACGCAGGCTGTTTCCGGCACAGGGCACACGATCACAACACCTTCGCGCTTGATACGACCCGCATCGACCCAGGGCGTCTGGGCGGGCGTCATGATGTCCAGAGTTGACGGCTGGTCCTCAAAATAGAAGACGATCCCATTCACTACGTCGGTAGAGCTGCCGATGATGCGGAGCGGTTGGTTGGTGCGCTCACTCCAGACCCGCTCCATCGCTCTCGCGATTAACTGGTAATGGGTTGCATAGTGCGGCACGCCCTGAAAGTGAATGACGAGCGCAATCCCGGGCGATGCAGCGAGCATGACTAGTGGATAGATGATTGCAAGTGCCAGCAGTCGGACAGCGGCCGAGCGAGAGACGCTTACGAGTGGCGAAGACACCAGCACGACTGGCAGCAAAGTCATTCCCGACATCATCCACAATGAGCCAATTTTAATTTTAAGCATCACCGCCCCGGCCGCTGCAAGGAAAACTGGAGCGACCAATGCAATGACGATGGTGCGGCGTTCTGGGTCGGCTGGCCAGATGCTTTCACCGATCGCCACCATGCTGGGCCGTGTCGTCAGCAAATTGAGAACAATCGGGGCCGCCACATAAAGGAGCAAGCCGCCAAAAAACACAATCGCATAGCCAGCCGCCCCGGCATAGCTCGCCGGATGCGCTCCGAACGCATATCGAAAAGGCCCAAAATCGTGGATCATGGTCCAGATAAGATGCGGAGCAATCGCCAACGTGCCAACGGCAATCGTCAGCCAGGGTGCTGGCGAACGGAAATAGATGCCGCGACGATAGTCGGTCAACGCAGCGAGGCTCAGCCCCGCGAGCAGGAAGACCGACCAATATTTGCCAAGCATAGCTGCCGCGGCGCCTATCCCGGCCAGCACCGCCCATCCCTTGCCGCGTGTTTCCAGCGAGCGCAGAAACCACCACGTCGTTGCCGCCCAAAAAGGGATAAGCACGGTGTTAGCGTTAAACTTCAAAGCGTGAAAATTGTAAAAGGGAAGGAAGGTCAACAGGACAATGCCGATAATGCGCTTGTCCGGGCTGAGATAGCGGGCCGTAACACACCACGAGATCCACAGTGCGGCCGTCGCCAGAACAACGGCAAACAGATAATAAGCCCAGGTATCGGCCGGCAGGACATCGAACCATACCCGTACCAGCCATGCCGCAAGCGGCGGATGCTTGGGCGTGCCGAGGCCGACCTCGTGCGACCACGCCACCATCTCGCCCATGTCGAAGTGAATGTCCTGGCTACCCTTGGCGATGACTGCATACACGGTCCATACGGTAGCGTACCCGGCCAGCAGCAGTGCCATGGTGCGCTCGCGGCGCGCTGGATCGAGCAGCGCGTCGAAAAGCTTCTCGAATGGACTGCCAGCCAGGCGGATGAAGTCCGCGGTGGTCATGAAAACGATACCGTCGCCACGCTAAGTGGATTAGCATGTTGCCGCATAGCGGCGCCAATGCTCTCGACGCGGCATTTGGCGGCACTTTATTCCCAAGATGACTCGCGGCGCCTCTACCGAAAGATGTTGGCATCCCGGGCGGGTGGCCTACTTTGAGGGATATGACAATACCCGCCTGACATTGAAGCTTGGATCGGGCCCAGCGGAGCGGCCGCGGAGAAAATGGCCCCTTTCTCCGCGCATCATGCAGGCTGTGCACGCGACGAATCATTGATCTGCCGCCGCCTCTTTGGTTTGATGAGCCTGTCTGGTTGAGGTTACCCTTCCATAATTTTTGCTGCGCTATTGCATCAAGTTGCAGAAGCGGATTTGTTTGCAGTTCTATATCGCCAAGCGCGCCAGTACATTTGGCACAGAGAAGCTGGTAGGAAGCAAGGCCTCATGAAAACTGCTACAGCTTTAAGGATTGGCGGAGCTTTATTGATAGTATTGACCTCATTTTTCTTAACGCTTGTTGTTCTAGATTACTGGGTGCCCGCGCAACCTCCTACTGAAACAGCCGATCCTCCACAAAAACCAGATTGATCCCAAATTTGGGGGCATAAAGGAGTGAATGCGTTCTCGATTATCTTTTGAAAATTAGGACTCGAATCGCTGCAAGCGCGAGGATGGGTCTTGCTGCAGTTCCGCGCGGCTTCAGGTGACAGGCGGAATTCGCATGTTCGTAGGTCATGTCACGGTCTAATTAAGGAAAGCCATCATGAGACTCATATGCAATTGATTCAGCAGATCGTTGCAGTTGTGGTGTTACTGCCGCCCGGCTAGCGCTCAGGAGATTCAATGTCCGGCTACAAAAAACTAGAGCATTGCAGGATTGGTGGCGGGGACAATCTAATTTCGGTTCTTAATCTCGGCCGTCAGACGCTGACGGGTGTTTTCCCTCGCTCGAAGGACGAAACCATAACATCCGGACCACTTGAGCTGGTCTGGTGTCCTGAGTCCTGTCTGCTTCAGCTCGGCCATTCGTATGTATCAAGCGAGATGTACGGCGAGAACTACGGTTACCGATCGGGCCTTAACCAGTCCATGGTTGATCACCTGACGCGCAAAATTCAGATTCTGGAGCGGATGGTGGATTTGAAGCCCGGAGATACAGTTCTAGATATTGGCTCAAACGATTGCACGTCGCTTAAGGCATACAGCAATTCTGCAATACATCGCATTGGCATGGACCCGACTGGTGCGAAGTTTAAGTCGTTCTACCCTCAAGACGTTAAACTCGTAGAAGACTTTTTTTCCGCGGGGGCGTTTCGCAAATGCTCGTCCGTGCAAGCAAAAATAGTGACTTCGATTGCGATGTTCTACGATCTCGATGATCCAATTTCGTTCGCGCGGGAAGTCGAGAGCATTCTGGCGCCCGACGGCATTTGGCATTTCGAGCAAAGCTACATGCCGTCGATGTTACGTCTGTGCTCCTACGACACGATTTGCCACGAGCACTTGGAGTTTTACTCGCTAGCCACGGTGAAGCGAATTCTTGATGCTGCTGACCTCGAGATGATCGACGTCATTATGAACTCCGTAAACGGCGGCAGCTTTGCGGTCACAGCGAAGAAAAAATCTTCGTCCCTCAAGGCGAACCACGCACTTTTGGACTGGCTGCTCGAGCAAGAGCACGGGATGGGATTGCAAACACCTCGGCCGTATCGGGACTTCGAAGAGCGAGTATTCCGCCATCGCGAGGATCTGCGCCGTCTTCTTTTTTCCCTCGCGGCCGACGGAAAGCGAGTGCTCGGCTACGGCGCCTCAACCAAGGGTAACGTCCTTCTGCAGTTTTGCGGAATTACAACGCAGCAAGTTGCGGCCATAGCCGACGTCAATCCAGACAAGTTCGGCGCTTTCACTCCTGGAACACACATTCCGATCCTATCGGAAAAGGAAGCTCGGAAGATAAAGCCAGACTATTTTTTAGTGCTGCCTTGGCATTTCAAGGAAGGGATACTTCGGCGCGAGCAGGAATTTATTGCGTCGGGCGGCAAGATGATCTTCCCGTTCCCCGAGATTGAAATCGTCTAATTTCTTCGTTGGCAGGCCGCACCGCGTGGTCTCGTGGACACCTGCAACGGTGGCCGGCCAAAGCACGGATCGCGTTGAGCGCGATGCAATCAATCGACGAAGTAGTCGCCATGGCCGGGGTAAAATCGCTCCTTGATGGTCAGCTGACAGTCAACGGTTGGCTGCCCTTTTGAGTTGCTTTTGACTCTAATGATTGTGGCTGTGTTGTCGCTCCAGCGGGATTGCTAGTTATGGTCACCTGCCAGACCGTAGTCTCTTGTTGCTCTAGCGAGGCGAAGCTATTTATCGGTTCGCTTACCGACAAGTGCATCTCGGCGAGCACACCATCTTCGTGGCCTCGCCCGGCCGCTAAGACAGCGATGATTGGGGGCAATGATTAACGATGTCGAAAGCGCTCGTTACCTACAATGCCGGCGAAAAACACCGATCTCAATGATTTTCAACTAGGTTATTCCGCAATGGAACGGCCCGCTTGTGACACCCTTATCTTCGTCCCAACTTACAACGAAGCGGGTAACATCGGAGAATTGCTCCGTTTGATATTAAAGGCGGAATTGCCGGTAGACATCCTGATTATCGACGACAATTCCACCGATGGCACAGCAGACGTGGTGCGCCGCGTTGCTGCTACGGCGCCCTGTGTTGAGTTGCAGTCCCGTCCGGGAAAACTCGGGATCGGCAGCGCACACGTTGAGGCGCTGCGATTCGCGAAGGAGCGCGGCTATCGCGTTCTGGTCACGCTGGATGCGGATTTCTCGCACCAG
>Ga0302324_100027453_pt1 | contig 10843 bp, 9 predicted proteins | sample Palsa_T0_1_FD_201949 | JGI IMG/M metagenome (GOLD analysis project Ga0302324, IMG submission 201949) | Peat permafrost microbial communities from Stordalen Mire near Abisko, Sweden - Palsa_T0_1 | ecosystem: Environmental > Terrestrial > Soil > Palsa > Peat permafrost | place: Sweden: Abisko...
CGACCTGACAATAACCGGGACCTATCCTACGCCATACTAGCGGATTGCTTTTTTCCAGTTCAATCCCTCCGGACTCGGGGACGTCCGTCTTCGCTCACAACCATCCCTCCCGGGCACTCACTCCCAGTCTTAGCGACGAATCACTCACCAGAAAAATCAAGAAAGCCTTAGCCCTTATTATCCTGTCATTGGTCGTATATAGATTCTTTACGCGACAATTCACTCATGTATAAAGTTATCAATTATCTTTACATGACAAGTCTCTCCTGTAAACTTTCTTTACATGACAAAATCGACCGAAATAGTGGTGGAAAAACCATTTAATGACCTCCCCTTCCTACCCCCTCCAAGGGATAAGATTGAGACCATCAATGTTTTACGCCAATTGGTGACCACCTCTATAGCTCTTGCGGAATTAAAAGGACTTGCCCATACCCTGCCTAATCCGGATATTCTGCTCAACGCCGTCATTCTCAAAGAGGCGACAGCCAGTTCCGAAATCGAGAACGTGGTCACCACCCAGGACAAATTATACCAGGCGCTCTCGGCCAAAGGAACCCAGCCTGATTCAGCCACCAAAGAAGTACTGCGTTACCGGGAGGCAACCCTATATGGCTTCCGCTTCATCAAAAAGAAGGAATTCCTACATACAAATGCTATAGTGGAAATCCAGCAAGTTCTGGAAGGAAATAAAGCGGGTATCCGTAAATTACCCGGAACTGCTCTCCGGAACGCGGCTACCGGAAATGTTATTTATACTCCTCCGGATGACCACGACACCCTACTCAAACTTATGAAAAACCTCGAGCAGTACCTGAATGAAGCAGATGATCTATCGCCGCTGATTAAACTAGCCGTCCAGCACTACCAGTTTGAAAGCATACATCCCTTTTACGATGGGAATGGCCGAACCGGGCGCATAATTAATGTCCTGTATTTAATCCTTCACGGTCTGCTGGAAAGCCCTATTCTTTACTTAAGTTCTTTCATCATCAAGCATAAATCCGACTATTATCGGCTCCTGCAGGACGTACGTCTCAAAAACAATTGGGAGGATTGGGTATTGTTTATCTTGCGCGGGATAGAGCAAACGGCAACAGAAACGATCCGCCAAATCAAGGAGATAAACAGGCTCTTTTCGGCAACACAGGAGAAAATAAAGAAAAAAGCGGAAAAAACCTATAACAAAGAGCTGCTGGAGCTACTCTTCGAGCATCCTTACAGCAAAATCGATCATGTCACCGACCGCCTCCAGATATCTCGCGTAACTGCCGCCAAATACCTGAAGGAATTGGAAAAGATTGGTATCCTGCATTCCAGGCGCGTGTGGAAGGAAACGTTGTATATCAATACACAGCTATTTGATCTGTTAAAAAAATAAAACTGCTCTCCTCCAAAGCAGGTTCTCTTTTCGCTTATTATAATCAGAAATCAATTAATCAGATCGATTATCTTCTCTTCAAAATGCTAAAGAAAGAATTTTCTTTAAACCTATAGAATCCTAAATACCGGGAATATGATCGCTTTGATCTGGCCCTCCGTTATATAAGCCTCAGGCTTCCGTTTAACCATCGTTTCTAGCTTCGCCTGGCTATTAATATCAAATTAACGATCTACTTTCTTTGGCCAGCGAAATAGAAAAACGGCCACCAGCAGCGGCCCCAAATAGGCGACTATAAATGTAAGATTCCCCCCTTGCAGGATCGGTTCACGCCAGTCAATAATCCACAACAATGTCGCAATGCCAAGCACCAGCGCCCATCCGGCAACAACGATCTTTTTGAATAATACCGGCCTGGTCCCGCGATTGACATACGCCACACCTGCCCAAACTAAAAGAAGGCTGGGAAAGAAAAAGATCAATCCGGATATTAGTTCAGCCCAATATAGTTCCCAAGGAGTTAAACCGGAGTGATCACTAACGCCAGGCGACAAGAATGATAGTATAGGTCCTATCGTTGCGCTGGCAAGCCAGATCTGGAGCGGGTAGATATAAACGGGCTTGGGCTTAGCGGGATAAGACATGATGGTTATATGTATGGGAACAATAGCGCGTCCTGACAGTCTTCGCCGTAAACTCCTGCCCACAATGCTGACATGTCTTGGAAAATCGAATATTACTACTCATAGCGTGAAATTTGGTGGTTACCCAGTGGAAAAGGGAGCGATTGTAAGCGATTAGCTGACTTTGCGTGAGGGGAAGACTACCTGATCAACATGACGGTCCCCTTGTATACCTGTTGTTGGCCATTGAGGCCGGGGATCACGGCAATATAGACATAGGTGCCGGCAGGAGCGGGCTTGCCTTTATAAGTGCCGTCCCAGCCGTCGTGTGGATCGCCGGGCGCGCCGCCCTTGTTTTGGAAGACGCATAGCCCCCACCGATCGTAGACATTGAGCTCGGAAATGCGGATCCCCTCCGGCCCGGCCAGTACATAGAAGACGTCATTATGGCCATCACCGTTCGGGGTAAATGCATTGGGAACGGTCAATGGGGTATACACATCCACCCTAATCTCGCCGCTGGCTTTGCAGCCGCCTACAGAGGTGACGGTAAGGGTATAAACGGTCGTTTCAGCCGGTGCCGCCTCCGGGTCGGCTATGGTGCTGTCGGAGAGACCGGTGGGCGGTGTCCAGTTATAGCTGACGATATCGCCGGTGGCGGAAGGATCGAGCTGAATACTCTGGCCGCGGGAGATCTGGAGGGTCTGACCTGCGGAAACTGACGGTCTGGAATAGACGGTAATGGGAATGCTGTTTGATTTAGCCAGTCCGCAGCTGGCGTCGCTGGTGATCAGGCAGTAGACGATCTGCCCATCTGCGGGGCTGATGTCGGTATAATTAGCCGTGACGTCACCGGTAGCCACACCATTCAGGTACCATTCGTATACCGGATTGGCGGCCCCATTGGTCACCACAGAGGAAAAGACGGCAGGGCCGCCGTTGCAGATGACAGAGTCGGCGGAGATGCGGATCGAGGCGTTACCCTGGGGGTCGATGGAAAGCATGACGGTATTACTCGTGTCCTGTATAATCGAATCGGTACAGACGTTGGTGCTTGTCATGATGCATACGACCTGGTCGCTGTCGGCAAACAAGTTGTTGCTGTAGGTGAGACTGTTGCTGCCGACGTCGATGCCGGTGACCTGCCATTGATAGGCCGGATTGCTTCCCGGGTAGGAAGGTGCTGCCTTAAAATCGATGGGCGTGCATACGGGCGTAGCGGTTGCCGACGCGGTGATTTGGATAGACGGAGGTGCTGGCGGCGGTTGAATGACCGTAAAAGGGGGTGTCTGGACGGTGGCGCCAGTGAGATCTGTTACGACGGCAGTATATACGCCAGGCGCGGTAGGCGTAAAAGTGCTGTCGATGTCAAGCATCCGGTCCCATTCATAGACAGTGGTGCGGAGCTCGGCGGCATAGAGGTTGCCGCGGGTGTCAATGCGGAGACACAGGTACTCGGGTTGGGTATTCGCCTGACCTCCTTCGACAACGGTCCAGTTGTTACCGCCGGCCGGCCATTTCAGGATACCGGAATTTATCAGATTGGAGATGTATACATTACCGGCAGAGTCGACCCAGACACCGGTGGGGTCAGATGGGGCTGTTCCAGTGCCCGTATTTGACAGCACAGTGCCGCTGGATGCGCCAGGCACCCATTTCTGTATTCGATTGCTATTCTCCTGCGCAAAATAGAGATTCCCGATGCCGTCCAGCCAGACTGCGTTGACGAAGTTCGAAGAAGATGGCGTCATGCTGGCGACGGTGACTCCCGCACTGGCGCCGGGCGCCCATTTTTGCACCCGGCAGTTGAAGCCATCTGCGACGTAGATATTAGCAGTGCGGTCGACATATATGCCCAAAGGAATAACCTGGTTGGCGGCGCTGCCGTTGCCATTGCCACCCGCCACTGTGACACCGGCGGCCGCACCGGGCGCCCATTTCTGCACGCGATAATTGCCATAGTCGGCGATATAGATGTTTCCGCTGTCATCGACATGTAAGCCATCGGGGCCATTCAACTGGGAAGGTGAGCTGCCCGGTCCATTACCGCCCGCCACTACAATGCCACTGGTTGCACCGGGCGCCCATTTGACGATCCGGCAGTTGGTGCCATCGGCGACATATAGGTTGCCCATGCAATCGATATCTATATCATAAGGCTCATCCAGCTGATTGAGCGCCGGGCCTGTCCCATTTCCTCCGGCGACAACCCGGAAAGTGGGACTTAAGCCATTGTCCGTTGCCGTCGCAGTGGAGACCACGGTGTTGCCCTGGTACCAGACTATTTTGGTGATTGCGTGCGTGCTGACGACTTTGAGGGGCGCCCCCAGGCAATGGCCCTCGCTGGTGCCGGCGATGGCCGCCGAATAAAGCGTGCACTGGGCGAAAGTTCGGCCAGCTAACAATATGTTCAGCAGGAGTAATGGTTTTTTCATCTGCCATTGATATCCGCACAAGATCTTCTAAAAAGAGCACTCTTTTGCTGGGCAAAAAGTTAAAAAAATGAGATTTAACAAATGGAATGCGGCAGTTAAAACACGTCCCGGCAGGCGATCAATTCATTCCCCTAACCTTCGAACGAAATGACCGACGTGTATTGAAATAAATAAAACAAACAAAATTACGCCAACATAAACAATAACCCTGTCTAATTTTTCTCCTTTAATATACTTATTTCCTAAATCATATAATTTCAGTCCAAGAAAGCCTCCAAGAGTATTTGTAATTACGTCAGTTATATCTGTCGCTCCAATGGCGAAAATAAATTGAATTAATTCGGCAGTGGCGCTAAAAACCATTATAACAGCAAGCTTAGGTAAAAATCCGACTTTTTTAAAATTGACGTTCATAAGCAAGCCAAACGGGATAAAGAAGACACAATTATAAACCATCTCACTGTAATTAATTCTTCCATTTACTATTGAAGGAGCAGCAAATGGAATAAAGTTTAGACTTCTATGGTGATGATGCAGGATTTTCGGAATATTGAACGAAAATTTAAATAACACCAACCAGATTAATATCGCAACATATGAAGCCAGCAATCCTCGATATAATATTCTTCGCATACAATCTCCTTTTTTAGTTATTCGACCCGCGCCAAAAGTATTCCCTAATGGAGTGGTAGCTTAAATTTTCCGTTGGTGATCGTTGCAGTGTCAGTCACATTTGTTCCGTTTGACTGTAGGACCATACCCTGAAATGTTCCCTCAAACCAGGAGGATGAATATTGCGTGATCGTTACGGTGAAAGGCAGCCCGGGGCCCGAGTAAAATGCTCCGTGGTGCGGGTCGTAACTGGTATAAAACCTGAAATCGCTTGCAGTTTCAAGCATTTTGTGATTCGCGGCACTCGTATCGCTGGTATAGTTCCCCGTAAATGCGTCAAAAGGTGAACTTAAGTTAACGAGGTAGAAGCTCCAGGTAGCCAGCTTGCTCAGACCCGCCGCCGCGCTATCTGTCTGTGCCTGAGTCCGAAAACTGGCCATCGTGATCATTCCATAGGTGGAACCCACGGTATCCCGACATTGCAGGAGGCTATCCACAACAGGCGAGGAATAGGTAATCGTGCCGCTTTGAAAGGTAAAATAGTATGGATTTCCAACATTGTGTTTAGTGCAGTCGCCAAAAAAGGCGAAGGCCGCAGCAGCCATGGCCAGGGAAACAGTCCGTTTTCTCATGGCCATAAATGTAGAAAGTTATTTTCTTAAAAGCAAGCATATGCAGGTCCACCAAACCACTTTCATTTCCATCTCACCGGTATCATCTCGATCCCCTCGACCGTACCACCATTGTAATACAGCGTCTTCCCATCCAGTGAAATCGAGGGTCCCCAGAGCATACCCGCTTTAGAAGCCTCGTTAACCTGCGGTCCCAGCTTCTCCCCCGGCGACCAGCCCTGATCCATACGGTAACTTATATAGAGCGCATTGTCACTGGAAAATACAATGTAACGCTCATCCGGAGCGATGTAGGGATCGAAGGTAGGCTCGTTGCCATTCAATATCAGCAATTGGGGCTTTTCGTAATAATCGCCTGCCCGGCGGCAAATAAAGGCGTGCATGCCCTTGTCGCCATCCCTGTCGCGGGAGCAAAAACAAATCGTCCCCGAAGCGCTGATCGATGGTCCATAGTTGACAAAGCCGAATTCATTGACGGGCGAATCCAGGTGCTTGGGTTCCGACCAACTTCCACCAGACATAAGCTGTGACATCCACAGATGGGCGCCTGTCTTGGTACTCCCGTCCGAGGCGACATAAGGGCGGTTGGATACAAACAAAAGCTGCTTTCCGTCCGGCCTAAGGGTCGGGTCCCAGTCCTTATACTGCCCCGTGAAAGAGATCGGTATTGGTTTGGTCCAGCGATTATCTACCTTTTTGGACAGGCAAATGACGCCGTTGTTGGCCATGTACACCGTCTTTCCGTCAGGCATGAACGTTGGAGTGGATTCTCCGTTTGGAGTAGAGGCACTATCCTGCAAAAAGACGGTAGATTTGGCTCCCTCCGCAATGGTAAGGTGAGCCTGGCTAAAGCCCTTGTTCACAAAAAGGGCGCTAAATATAACAAGTAATGTCGTTCTCATAGAATGAAACTAGAATTATAAACCTTATCAGAATCGCCCTTTCAACGAATCCGGTCAAGTTTTCAACGGATATTGCGAAATATCTCCAGACATCCAAGACGAAGCGGTTTCAAATGGCCCTATCCAGTTATTTTATTTCCCGCATAACATTCCATTCGCCATCATTCAGCCAAGGAACGAGCCCTGTTTGATCAAAACGGCCAATTGGAAAGGACGCGTAAGGTATCGGAAATTCAAGCGATTCAAAAATAGCCGGAACTGAACAGCCTGTGTATCGGAACCGGACGTTTCTGATGGAGCGCATCGTTGCAAGAAGTTGATTTACATAGAAATACAATTATGGCATTTTATTGGAGCGATTAAGGAAAGCCGATCTTTCTATGTTCAAAAATTACCTCAAGACAGCCTGGCGGAATCTGGTCAAGAACAGATTCTATACGCTGATCAATGTCGTCGGGCTCTCGGCCGGTCTGGCCATCGGCATCCTGATATTATTGTGGGTGCAGGACGAACTGAGCTTTGACAGTTTCCACAAAAAGACCACCGATATCTACCGGCTGGAATGTTTTGGCGGCACAGGGGCCAGTAAGCAGATTTGGGACGATATGGTCGCGCCGATCGGCCCGTTGGCCAAACAACAACTGCCGGAAGTGAGGGATGAAGTCCGTCTCAGCTTTAATTTCTTTTATTCCCTTTATAAATACCAGGACAAGGCATTCGGGGATGACAATGTCACCTTTACCGACCCTTCTTTTTTCACGGTGTTTGATTTCCCTTTGATAGAAGGTGACCCGGCCCATCCGTTTTCCGACGATCAATCCGTCGTCATCACGCAAAAGACCGCCAAAAAATACTTTGGTGATCAGGACCCTATGGGCAAGGTCATCGTGGCCGATGATAAGGTGAATTTCAAAGTGACGGGAGTGATCCGGGATTTCCCGGAAAACTCCAGCATGAAATACGACATGCTGATGCCGATGAGCTTCATGGCTAAAAAATGGTGGGAAAGAGATAGCATCGATATCAAAACCGATTTCGTCCAGTTCAATTTTACAACTTATCTCCTGCTGAAGCCCGGCACTTTCTTAAAAAGCCTCTCGGCCAAATTATATGATATCCACATCCGCCACAAGCCGGATGATACCGATGTCGATTACCTGTTACTGCCCCTGGCCAAAATGCATCTTTACCATGCAGATCTGACCGATGCCGGCATCGGGACCGTCAGGGTCTTTATGATCATCGCGCTGCTGATCCTGGTGATTGCCTGTATCAATTACGTCAACCTGTCCACGGCCCGCGCCTTGCTGCGGTCGAAAGAGATCAGCATGCGCAAGATCGTCGGCGCCGCCAAGACACATCTGTTCCTGCAATTCATCGTGGAGACGGGATTGTTGTTCATCCTGGCAACTATCCTGGCCCTGGCCCTCATCTCGGTTTCCATTCCCCTGTTCAACCAGGTATCCGGCAAACAGCTCGTCTTCGATCTGACGAATCCGCATATCTGGCAGGTCATTGGGATCACCATATTGGGAACCCTCGCCGCTTCCAGTATTTATCCGGCGTTACTCCTCTCGTCGTTCGATCCGCTGAAAGCCTTAAAGAGCAAGGTCACCACCAGCGTGGCCGATGCCCTGTTCCGCAAAATACTGGTGGTCGTGCAATTCTCCGCCAGCATGATACTCATCGTCGGTACGCTGGTGATCAGCCGCCAGATGAACTATATCCGGTCGAAAGAGCTCGGCTATGATAAAGATCATGTGTTGTCCTTCTGGATGCGGGATATGACCGACAGATACGATGCCGTCAGGGCCGAACTGCTCAAACAGCCGGGCATCCTCGGGGTAACAAAGGCCGATGCGAACATTGTGGACATCGGCAACATAACCGGCAATAACGACTGGGACGGCAAAGGCGCCAACCAGACCTTTATCGTCCACCCCATGGGCATCGCCAAAGATTTCCTGTCCTTTTTCAAAATGCAACTTGTGGCAGGAGTAGGCTTCAACGGCACGAAGGCCGATTCCATGCACTTCATCCTCAATGAGGCAGCCGTAAAGGAGATCGGGCTAAAGAACCCCATCGGCAAACGATTCAAGCTGTGGCACACCAACGGCGCCATTATCGGCGTGGCCAAAGACTTTCATTTTGCTTCGATGAAAGAAAAGATCGGCCCCGCCGTATTTTACAGCGGCCCCTACCATTTGGGCCAAATGTATATCCGGACCGACGGCAGGGACCCGGCGAAGATCATTGCCGCGTCGCAGGCCCAGTTCAAACGATACAACAACGACTATCCCTTCAGCTATACCTTCCTCGACGATACCTTCAACCGGCTATACCAGTCCGAACAGCGCGAAGGCACCCTTTTTGTCTATTTCACCGCCATTGCGATCATGATCTCCTGTCTCGGGCTTTTCGGCCTCGCGGCCTTCAGCGCCAACACCCGATTCCGCGAGATCGGCGTACGAAAAGTGCTGGGCGCGAGCGTGACAGGCATCATGACCTTGCTGGCCAAAGACTTTATCAGGCTCGTCCTGCTCGCTATCCTCATTGCCATCCCGATCGCCTGGTATGTCATGGACAAATGGCTGCAGGGCTTTGCCTACCGTACCCGGATCGGATACAGCGTATTCGTGTTCTCCGGTCTGATCGCCCTCCTCATTTCGCTGGCCACGATCAGTTGGCAGTCCCTCAGGGCGGCGTTGACCAATCCGGTGAAGAGTTTAAAATCGGAATGATACACTTATTTAGATAGAAACCTCGATACAAATTCCGCACAATACTTCTCTCAAGGTTTTGATAATTGTAAGATTAATTTGTGACTCGAATTTATTAGGTGTCCGATCAAGTAGTGGCTTTTACATATAAGTCCACTATATAGGTGCTATTATAACCTTTTTCCACAAAATTTTATTATTTTAATAAATCGGAATTATGTTCGTTTTACGGATCATGCAATTATATGAGAATCGAAACTAAATTAACCCTGATCGGCGCACTGGCTATTCTGGCACTCGACGCCATTTGCGCCCGGCTGTCATTTATGGGAGGATTCTCCTATGCCCTGTTTTTGCCAGCATCTATTGCGGTTTATTTTTGGGTGACCTATCGAGCCGCCAAATATTTGAACATTCAGGGGGCCATCGCTTTTGGTGCTTTCCTTGGATTGGTTGATGCAACGATCGGTTGGAAGATCTCCAACTGGCTTGGGGGGGACCCAGCAGGTGTTTCGAAAAATATAACGTTTAGCAGATGGTGTACGATCGCTTTTTGGGTGATGATATATGGTGTACTCATCTCGTTAATTGCATTTTCCATAGCCTCTCATCGAAATAATCGGAAAATAAGCTAGTGTAACTTATCGCTTTTATTTATTTTAAGTACCGGCAGCGCACCCTACAGGAACGCAAAACATGCACGCAGCGTGCACCGCTCACTTCCCAATACAGAACATACTTTTCCTCACTGGGTGCGAGTTTGAGAGGAATTAGTGACAGATTAGTAACAGAAATTAATTTATTTCAGACACCTTTGACAACAGATCCCTGGCAGGAACTTTTTTGACTTCGCCATCAATGCACACAACAAGAGAGCGTCCTTGGGCAGCACTTTCTTCCACTAATTTGCGGGATGCTTTTTTCATCCCTAGTAAAATCTTACTAAATAGCTCGCTGGGCTGGGATTTATTTGTTTCCATTTCGATTCTCTTGACTGTTAATTACACTCCAAATATACTGATTAATAATAATGTTTTCACTATTTAATCGCCCTTCGGCAATCGGTTCCGGCGTAACTCCTTCATTATTAACAACCATCCAGGTGTCGCAGATTGGAATATACAAGTTGATCAAGTTAAAAAGCCCCCGGTGATAGCGACGTTCAATTACCTCCGAAGGAATATTATGGCCACCTTTTACAACACGTTCAGCCACCCGCTGAACAGCCGTTGTCTGAGATGCACCAATAAATCCGGACAGTCAATTTGCTTAACTTCACAACGCAATGACTGGAAAAAGCACGAAAAAGACACGGAGAAAGTATGACGCCTCCTTCAAGGAAGAAGTTCTAAAAATGGTCGCATTGGGACGATCTGTACCCGAAATTGCCCAGGCATTGGGCATCGGCGATAACTTGGTTTACCGGTGGAAAAATGCTGATAAAGCAGCCAGGAACAGTAGTAGGATGAATTCTGGAGAATCCTCCCAGCAACCTGACTTGCTTTCAGAGATTGAACGGCTGAAAGCAGAGCTACGCC
>Ga0302324_100027454_pt1 | contig 10843 bp, 7 predicted proteins | sample Palsa_T0_1_FD_201949 | JGI IMG/M metagenome (GOLD analysis project Ga0302324, IMG submission 201949) | Peat permafrost microbial communities from Stordalen Mire near Abisko, Sweden - Palsa_T0_1 | ecosystem: Environmental > Terrestrial > Soil > Palsa > Peat permafrost | place: Sweden: Abisko...
GAGTGTGACCATCTGCGATGGATGGCCATCCGGGAAAGAGGATGCTGGGTAGCTCAAAACTAGTCCGCCTTCGGCAACACGCGCCATCATCCGAACTGAATTTAGGACAGAAGTTTGAGACAGAAAAGATGCCTGGTCAATGCTCCGAGTGTCGTCTAAATATTCCCCAATATCTAATTGAATCTATGACTGTTAGAGGCGATCATGGCCCCGCGGTCCGTCCCGCGGCCGGGAAGTTCCGGGGGGCATACATCAACTCGTCCGGAGTTGTCATAGGCCAGCGGCCCACCCAAGGTGACGAAAAACACCTGCTGTCCGGCAACTGCTCTTGATGGAAGCTTCGCCCCCCTTTGTCATCCCGAGCACCTCTACTTGCCTGCGGCAAGTAGAGGGAGAAATGACACGGGGGCTCTCTGCACTAGCAACAAATGCGTGGCCCATTCAAGCCTTCTTTTGGCTTGAGTGGGGTTGTTGCGGACCAACCCTCCGCTCGTGTCATCCCGAGCATCTCAGTTTGCCTGCGGCAAGTTTCGTCTGGAATGAACAACGTCTGTGCGGTTGTCGTTACTACCATCGCACCAAATGGAAGCGTCACCCCACACTGCGGTCCAGTCCCGAAGGGACGACCTGAAAGTAGCCCAGGACGCAGTCCTGGGTACGTAAAAAGGTAGAGGGAGCAGTCCCGTAGGGACGGATGACACCCCTAGCTAGAAGCTTTCAGCTGTCACTTGAGTTTGTTACCCAGGACTGACGTCCTGGGCTACATTCAGGTCGTCCCTTCGGGACTGGAGATTAAAGGCGGCTGAGCAGCCCGGCGCCGTTTGTTCATCGGGAGCGAAGCCCAGGGATCTACAGTTCAATCTTTCGGCTGCAAGGAATTTGTCATCCCGACCGGAGCGAACCCTGATTTCCTGCCACGCAGCACTGGAGAGAACCGCGCGTGCGCCTTTCCGTGAAGAAAGGCGCATGAAGTACACCGAAGCCACCAAGTTCCACAGGAAATCCGGGGGAGCGTAGTGGAGGGTCCTGCTCTTCGCTCGACCAGCATCCACCTCGACCGGAAGCCCCGTTTTGTTCATAGGGAGGCTTCGAGCGATGACTATAGACGTTGCTCCCGATCCAGGGTAGCCCAGTGTTTAGCGTCCGGTAGACCCTTCTCAAAAGGCTAGCCATTTCACGCCGTAAAATCTGCATCCTGCGACAAAGCGTGACACGGCACCGGCAAAACCAGCGTAATCTGCTTAGCACAGGGAAGCTCAGTGCCTATCGTCCAGGCGCAATAATAAGCAAATGACAGCGTTGGCTCGTTTCAAAATCGTGATCCTCGGCTGGGCAGGCGTTTCTTTGTTTTTCACTGCCGTTTTGGAAATCAGCGAACTCGGCCATAAGCCCCTCGGCTTTGCCCTTTATTCCAACGCTGTGCATTTTGCCCTTTGGACACTTACCCTGCCGATTTTGGCGAGGTGCATTCGGCGCTTCCCGCTGAAGCAACCAAGACGAATCCTGAACGTAGGGGTCCTTCTGATCCTGATCGCAGTGCTGGCGATGCTTGTGGACTTCACGCACTGGGCCATCGTTTACCCGACCTATTTCCCATATCGATCCTCTCTCCCCACGTTTCAGATCATGCTGGGATCCGATCTGTTCTGGTTCCTGCCCAACGAAATTCTGATTGGAATCGTGCTGGTGACCGCGATCGAAGGCTGGCAGGTGCTCCAGGATCTGCAGGCGGAAAGAATGCGCGCGATGGATTTGGAGCGCCAGCTCGCAGTCTCACGCCTGGCAGCACTGCGCATGCAACTTCACCCGCACTTTCTTTTTAATACCCTTCACACCATTGCGGGCCTGACCGTCGAAGACTCCGCCACGGCCCGTCGAATGGTGATTGCGCTTGGGGATCTTCTCCGCAGTACTCTCAAGGACAATGGCAACCGGATGCGAACACTCGCCGAAGAGCTGGAATATTCGGATTTGTATCTTGGGATCGAAAAGCTCCGGCTCGGAGACCGATTGTTGCTCAACTATGAGATTGAGCCCGCAGCCACACGGGCCCTGGTGCCGCAGTTTCTCTTGCAGCCTCTGTTCGAGAATGCCATACGCCACGGCGCTTCGCGAATAACCGATCCCTGCGAGGTTCGCTTTTGTGCATCCTGTAAATTGGGAACCCTCAATATCATGATCCGCAACGATGGTCCTACATGCGCTACCGGTGTTGCGCCCCCGCGCTTCGGCGTGGGGCTTACCAACACCATGGATCGTCTGCAGATCCACTATGGAGATCGCCATACCTTTCTTTATTCCGATCGGCCGGAGGGCGGAGTCCAGATCGATATTTCCACTCCTTACAGAGAAGCCGGCGATGGCGCTGGAGCGGCTGGCTCGATAAAAGATCCTACGTCGGCGAAAGATCGCATGGATCGGAACAGCACCGTGGCCTTTCCCACAATTGGTTACACCTGAAGGTGGGGGTAACATCGAGGAGTCATGCGGAACGGAGCAGAGGCCAAGGCGGCTGGAATGGCGGCCCGCGTCCTTATCGTTGAGGACGAGGGGCATGCCCGTCACTATCTGCGCGAAATGCTCAAGGGCGAACCCCATGTGGAAGTCGTTGGGGAGAGTTCAAATGGTGTCCAGGGGATTCAACAAATCCGGGAACTATCGCCGGATATTGTGTTTGTCGATATTCAAATGCCGGGCCTCGATGGCTTCGGAATGATCGATCAGATCGCAGGCCCGCCTCTGTTTATATTTGTAACCAGTTACCACGAGTACGCAGTAAAAGCCTTCGAAATCGAAGCCGTAGACTATCTCTGCAAGCCATTCGATAGAGAGCGCCTTTCGATATCGATTGAGCGAGCGATTCGGAGACTGAACTGCACCGTCCCAGGCGTGATCGATAGTCCATGGCTCTCCCGGCTCTCGATTAAAGATGACGAGCGTATCCTGTTCGTCCCGGTCGACGAAATCATCTGGATTGAAGCAGCCAACAAATATGTTGTTGTCTACACACCGGCTGGACCGCACATTTCGCGGCAGACGATTCAGGGTCTCGAAGACCGGCTCAACCCAAGAGAATTCGTCCGCACCCACAGATCGACTCTGGTGCGAAAGTCCGCGGTCCGGGGGTTACATCCGCTCTTTCACGGAGACTACATAGTGAAACTGGTGAACGGCGCCGAAGTCCCGTTGAGCCGTAGTTTCCGGGGATCGTTTTTTCGTGAAATGAGCCGCTAAGCAACTTGAATCAATCCCACTCGCGCCGCTAAACCGGTGCCTCGTTCCAAACGGGAAGCGAACCTCGTCCTGGTTCACCTAGTTTGAGAAATCAAGCAAGGGGAACTGGAGGCGAAATGAACCAGCAACCGTTCGGGCACAGTTGTGGCGGGAAGTACGCGGTCCTTCTCGTCGGATTGTTATTTTCCGGGGTGGCTCTCGCACAGCAGCCCTGCGTTCGAGGGATGCATGTCGAGGGTGTGATCACCGATCCGACCGGGGCTGTGATTCCCGGAGCACACGTGCAGGCCGGCGCCGGAGAAACCGGCGTAACCGATGCAACCGGCCACTATGCGTTCGCGTGTGTGTCCGTCACCGAAACCACGATTACCGCGGAGGCCGACGGATTCGCCCAAGCCATCGCCCGGGCACACGCCCGTGCAGGGGGCGCCGCGCATGTCAATCTCCAGCTCAATGTCGCGTCGGTGCAGACGGATGTACAGGTGAACGCGAATGACGACCGCACGGCGGCCTCGACGGTACTGGGAACTGAGCAAGTGCAACGGCTCTCTGATGATCCGGACGACTTTCTTCGCGAATTGCAAGCTCTCGCTGCAGGTGGAGGCGGTCCTTCTGGTAATGCTCTTGTCACCGTCGATGGTTTCCAGAACAGCAGCGCGTTGCCCCCGAAAAGTTCCATCGCTTCTATCCGCGTGAATCCTGACTTGTTCTCTTCCGAGTATCAGAACCCGCCGTGGCTGGGCGCCAGGATTGAGATCGCAACCAAGCCTGGCGCCGGACCGTGGCACGGAGCCCTGTTCTTTGCTGACAGCGCCACTCCGTTCAACGCCACGGACCCCCTATCCGTGGCCGCAACGCCCGCGAGCACGCGACGGTATGGTTTCGAACTCGGTGGGCCCATCACACAGAAGAAAAGCGATGTCTCTCTTGCCCTGGAAAAGCGCGAGATCGATGAGTTCAATGTGGTCGATGCGGTCACACTGAATTCAGAGGGAACTCCCGCGCCTCTGCAACAATCGGTACCCGCTCCGCAACGGCTGTGGATCGGGTCCGCGCGCGCAGCTTGGCAAATCAAAGCAAATGATCTGGCGACCGTCTCCTTTGCCTCGAACGTCAACCATCTCGGGAATCTCGGTTCTGGCGGCCTGGTTCTTGCTGAGGCCGGTTACGCCAGCCTGGCAAGCGAATACGATCTGCGTCTGCTGAATACCCAGACCGTTGGCGACAGTCTGTTGCATGAGACCCGGATCGGCTACTCCTGGAAACGTAGCCAGCAGACGCCTCTCTCGACGGATCCCTCTTTGCAGGTGGCGGGCTATTTCGTTGGCGGTGGGTCGACCCACGGGGATCTCAACAACCGCGAACGCGATCTCGAAGCAGATGATGATGTAATACTCACGCGAGGCCGGCATACCCTGAAGTTTGGAATACAGTCTCTGGGTGTATTCGAGCACGACTACGATCCTGACACCTTCAACGGCGCCTACATCTTTGGCGGAGGAAGCGCGCCCGTGCTCGGCGCGAACAACAATCCCACCGGCGAAACAACAACCATCACTGCCATCGAGCAGTACCGGCGCGCTGTTGCGAGCCTCCCTGGCGGAACGCCAACAACCTTTCAGATAAACAGCGGAACTCCGCTGGTGCCCTTCACTCAATGGCGGTTGGCTTGGTATGCGCAAGACGTTGCTAAGCTAACCGATCGCTTCACTTTGTATTCAGGCTTCCGCTATCAGATTCAAACCACGCCCGGCAGCTTTGCGAACGTTTCGCCGCGCCTCGGCTTGAATTGGGCGCTCGACCAGAAATCGACCTGGGTGGTCCATCTGCGAGCAGGATTGTTCTCGAGCGCGGTGGATCCGGGCATTGCGATGCAGGTTGATCGGTTGAATGGAATTCGGCAACAAGAGGAGACAACCTATGCGCCAGGTTTCCAGAATCCGCAGACGCCCATCGCCGGTTCCATCAGCGTGAACACACTCTATCAGTTACCGAAGACGTTCAGGCAAGTACCCTCCTTTAGTTCTCAGTTCGAAGTGGAACATGAGTTTGTGCGTCATTGGCACGGGGAGGGTGACTTCAATTACACAGCGAACTGGGATCAGATCCGAGTAGAAAACATCAACGCTCCCATGGTTGCAAGCAGCATGGGCGTTGCGCCCGATCCAATCGCGGCTCTCCTTGCCCCGAGGCCGATTGCACCCAACGCGAATATCTTTCGCTACCAGAAGCTTGCTCATATGCGCGGGAGATTCCTGGTGTTATCTCTGCGGCAGAGCGATTACAAGCGATTCGGCGTTTCCGCGTTCTTTGTGCACATGGCAGGGGTCCGATCCGATGGAGGTTTCCGCGGTGAGGATACATCAGGGGTAGCCAATCCGCAGTCGAGCTACAGCGAGCAGGGCGAGTCGTCGCGGGTGGATTGGCAGACATCCGGCCTCTTCGGTCTGATGGGCAACGTGAAGCTGCCGCTGAAAGCGGAGTTTTCCACGGAGCTCTTTGCAAGCAGTGGCACGCCATACAACATCACAACCGGCACCGATGCGAATGGCGATGGCGACTTCAATGACCGGCCTTCCTACGCTTCTGGCCCAGGCCCAGGGGTTTACAACACGCAATTTGGATTGCTCACCATCAACACGGTGAATGGCAATGTCCCGCGGAATATTGGGACGATGCCCGGAACCGTGCATCTCGACACCAACCTGAGCCGTTCCTTCTCCCTCTCTGGCAGCAAAGAGCATCCGCGAACCTTCACCTTCAGTGGGCGCAGCGCCAATCTGCTGAACCATACGAATGTCACTGCGGTAAACAACATCCTCTCCTCCGGAGCGATCGGGCAGCCGGTTACAGCCGACACCGCGCGGCGTATCGAGTTCGGTGTACGATTCGCCTTCTGATCCTCTAAGGGATTGCTCCAACCGTTAAAGCCGGAGCCCGCAGGGAAGGGAAGATAAGGAGACAGCATATACCTATCCCCAGACCTGTCCAAATTACGGCTTCCGCGGGCTAGTCTTTGTACGAAGGGCACCGCTTCAGCCTTGCCGTATTTCTCTTGTGCATGAAGCGGCTTTAGCCGCTGAGGTTGCCAAGATCTTTGCGGATCACTGGAATCGCCGGCAATAGCAAATCGATGTACTGCTATACGTGCAGACGCTCCAATCATCCCGGCTTCTTGATATCCCAGACAATATCGAGCACTCCGCCCCGGGCATTGGCAACCTCCCACGTTCGCACCCACGGATTGGCAGAAGCGATAGGCGGCAGAGGGTCCTGATTTTCGCGCGCGTCGCACATGCTGTGGTCCTCGACGTCCGTCGCATAAAAGTACATGCTGGGCGGCGGAGCCAGCAGGTACCCTGCATCGCCATAAGCCTGCAGGTTCAATGTAATTCGGTACACCTTATAACGGGCATTGGGCTTCAAATGGTCGTGCCAGCTGCGTTGCTTATCGCCAAAGCCACTCCATATTTTGAGCTTTATGAAGTAAGTTGTCCCCTTTTCGGGAGTAAACCGATAGCTGTATTTCTTCCCAGTTTCCAGGTATTCGCTATAGGTCGCAGCATCAGCCTCGTTCGGGGCAGTCTCACCCATGGGTTTAACAAAGCCATCCTTGCTCCAATAAGTCTGCTCCCATTGCAAACGGCAGCGGTTTTGTTTTGAGAACACAAGCCGAATCTCGCGCGTCGCGATGTTGTCCGTACTGATTTGCTTCGGCGGCTTCAAATCATCCAGCAGGATGGGCGCATCCGCTGCGTTTGGTTTTACCGTCAGGGTCACATCGAACAGGTCAAGCTCGTAGATCGAAGGATGTCCGATCGGATGGAGGATCGAATCCTTCAGGGAAAGATAGCGCTGGTCCTGCAGGTTCTCCTTCGGCTCCGGTATGAGGATGCCGCTATGGTCACCGGGCAGGGAACTCGCCTCCACAAAGGGTCCGCGCGCGGATGCTTCCGGCACGACGTTATCGATCAAACCCCAGAAGGCGCGAAAAGGAATCGGGCAGCTATTCTCTTTTACCGAGGTCGCGTCAACCAGGTTGTGCGTAATAATGTCGATCGTGTCGGAGATTTCCGCATTGAGAGGACGTAGTTGCTCTTCCTGCACATTCGGGATGGCTTTAGAGATAAGCTCTCGCAGTGTGCCAAGAATCGTAGCCCCGCGGTTGGGCGTCGCAAACATGATGACCGAGCGGATCCTCTCCAGCTCTTTCGCGCGATTCCCTACAATCATCTGCGCCAGAAAGCTCTGGATCACGAGTCCCCCCATGCTGTGGCCCACCAGCATCACCTGGCCATCGGGAACATAAAGGTGCAGATACTCGCCCAGGTTATTGCCGCACTCCTTGATCGTAGGGATGCGCTTCTTCAGGTTCAACTCAGCAATCGAGGTTGGATACGAGTGACACAGGAACTTGAAATCCTGCATCAGTGGATCGGTGTCTTTCTTGATGCAGGCAAGGAAGGGTTCCCAGCACTCCGGGCCACTTTGAAAGCCATGGACAAAGACCACGGTTGTCGACATGGTCGCAAGTCTAGCGCATTCGTGTGGAACTAGGCGCTAAAATCGAACTTGTGTACAAGAGAGAAGTTCGCCGATAGGTTTAGGAAATGGCGGCCACAGGTACATCGCCCGCATCCAGGAAGTTATCGCTGCTGCTCATCGACGACGATGCAGAGTTATGCGCCATGATGCAGGAGTTTTTCGCGGAGAACGGCCACCGCATGACAGCCGTGCACAACGGCCGCGACGGCCTCGCCCGCGCTCTGGAGGGCCCATACGATCTGGTGATCCTGGATGTGATGTTGCCTCAAATCAATGGTTTCACTCTGTTGCACCAGATCCGTCGTCAAAGCGCGGTCCCGGTTATCATGTTGACCGCTCGGACTCATCCCAGCGATCGAATCGAAGGTCTGGACAAAGGCGCGGATGACTATCTGGTCAAGCCTTTCGATCCCGATGAGCTGCTCTCGCGCATCCGTGCCGTCCTTCGGCGAATCGCCGGCTCTCATCATATGAACGACGCAGCCACCAGGTTTGGAGAGATCCGCATCGATGTAAACAGGCGCGAGGTGTGGAAGGGCAAGCGCCTGGTAGATTTGACTGCAATGGAGTTCGACATTTTCGATTTGCTGGCTCGCTCGGCGGGCCGCATCGTATCTCGCGACGAGATTACCGAGGGTTTGTTCGAACGCAAACCAACTCCGTCGGACCGATCGCTCGACGTACACATCAGCCGCTTGCGCAAGAAGCTTGAATCCGGTCATACCTTGATTCGTACGATTCGAGGCGTCGGTTATGTCTTTACCAGCACGGAGCGTTAAGTGTTATTGAGGAGCATGCCGGGCACTCTATGAGATCTCTCTACGTGGGAATCCTGCTCGCCATGGCAGGAACGTTGTCGTTGTCTCTCGTGGTGTTTCTCGCCATTTCGAGGCAGTTCGAGCGCAACACCTTCTACCGGACCTTCGAACGAACCGACGAACTACAGTTGGAAGAGGCCCGGCAGGCAATGGAGCATGGCGGCCCAGCCGCTGTCGCGGCCTATATGCAGCGGGCCGACCGGGTCTTTGGTGGCTCGCACTATCTCTTGAATTCCGCGGGTGCCGATGTCGTTTCCGGCCGGGATCTATCGAATTTGATTCCTGGGGCTGGAGCGGTGGAAGGGCGCCAACGCCGCGCAGGCAAGCTGGTAATCAGCCGCAGAACCGCGGATGGCGCGTACTGGTTTATCGCCCTCCCACCCAACCGGCCTCATCCCTGGGAATTCTTTCCCTACTACCTGCTGGTCATAGGGGCTACAGGAATTCTCTGCTGGGCTGCGGCGGTCTGGCTGGTATCGCCGGTCCGCAATCTAACGGCAACCGTAGAGCGATTTGGCCGCGGCGACCTCTCTGCCCGCTGGCACACCCGCCGCCGCGATGAGATCGGTTACCTGGGACGGGCCTTCAATGAAACCGCGGAACGTTTGCAGCGATTGCTCACCAGCGAGCGGCGACTGCTGGCCGACATCTCGCATGAGCTTCGATCGCCACTCGCCCGGCTCAAGTTAGCCGTCAGGCTTGCAAGGAGCTCCCCCGATCAGGGCTACGCCCTGGATCGTATCGAGCGTGATGTGGATCGAATTACGTTCATGGTCTCTGAGCTCGTGGAAATCACGCGAGCCGAGGGCGATCCGGAAGCCAGAAAATTTGAAATCGTAAATCTCCAGCAATTGGTAGACGACATCGTCAGCGAAGAACGACTGGCCCCGGAGTTCCGGGAATGCCGGCTTCACGTGAGCGGACAGTTGGAACGGCCGTTTTGGGGAGATCCGGAGCTGTTGCGCCGCGCTGTCGCCAATGTGCTGAGAAACGCCATTCGCTATTCACCACCTCGCTCCGTTGTCGAGGTGACGTTAGCGGAAACTACCGATACCTCGATCGTCGAAATTCGCGATCATGGGCCCGGAGTTTCTGAAGAGCTGCTCTCGCAGATATTCAAGCCGTTCTTCCGCGTAGAAGAATCGCGCGATACCAACAGCGGCGGAATTGGGCTTGGGCTGTCGATCGCGATGCGGGCGGTTCAGATACATCAAGGCGCCATCACCGCTGAAAACGCAAAGCCGGGCCTTAAGGTACGAATCGTTCTGCCGCGTCATAAGCCCCTGGATAATGCGCCATTCGGCGGATTAGGAGGGGGTGAGCGAGCTTAACAATTATTAAGATTAAGTACGCAGCGGCACGTTTCTAATGAGGAGAATGCTTCTTGAAACGATCCAAGAGCGGAAGCAGATTAAGGAGATAGAACATGACGAAACGAGTCCTTTCTTTTACCTTCATCCTCGCCTTCCTTCCATTCGCTGCGAACGCCGCTTCCAAGAACTCCGCCAACGTCGTACTCGACAATAATGTAACAGTAGGAACCACCGAACTGCCCAAGGGGGCCTACAAGGTCGTATGGACTGGAACGGATACAAATGCGCAGGTAACCTTCACTCAGGGCACCTGGACCAAAACTGTTCCGGCACGTATTGTCGAAGGACGAAACGATATCGAAGCTGAGATGACCGACGTCAAGGACAACAAGACGTTCCTGACCGCACTCGAGTTCCACAACGCCACGCTGCAATTTGGGGCGGGCACGCGCACCGGCGAGTGAGGAGCATTCACACCGAAGCGCAGCATAGGCAGTAACAACTGATCGGGGAAGAGTTGAGCGCCCGCCAACCTTCTCCGATGCCGTCAAGGGTGCCCCTTAGAGAGAAACCAGGGTGGGTATCGAAAAATGTAGGACGAACTCTGTACGAAGAGCACGGCCTTACAGGACGCAGAAAAACTCGGTTTCTTTCCAACTCACCACAAAATCGTCATCCTGAGCGGAGCGCTCACAGATTTATCGCGTGACACAGCGCTTGGTGGCGCGCAGTCGAAGGACCCCGACGGTGTGCATCTTACCCAAATGCCGCTCGGGGCTTTTCAACCACCAAGGCCCGCGCCTTGGGGCCCGCCACGGTCTTTCCCGACAACGCAAAGGCTGGCAGCTCGAAAGAAGCTCAACCTCGTTCGCACCATCCATCCGAGTTCGATCCGTTCTCGGGCTTCGGTGGTTGAAAAGCTCCGAGCGGCAC
>Ga0302324_100027455_pt1 | contig 10843 bp, 12 predicted proteins | sample Palsa_T0_1_FD_201949 | JGI IMG/M metagenome (GOLD analysis project Ga0302324, IMG submission 201949) | Peat permafrost microbial communities from Stordalen Mire near Abisko, Sweden - Palsa_T0_1 | ecosystem: Environmental > Terrestrial > Soil > Palsa > Peat permafrost | place: Sweden: Abisko...
CGGGACTTGAGATGCCGACCACCGAGACTGCGGGCACCTCGAAACAAAACGACAGCTCGCAAACCGGTCGGCGGTGAGGCCATGGCATCCAATTCCTCGTTTAGCACTCGGATTGCCTTGGGCCTGATCTCATCAGGGTTCCTGCTGGCCGGGTCTGCCTGCAAGCCCCATGTCGCCAACACGACGCTGGATACCGCACGCGCCCTGCCCCCCGAAGGACAACTCGCCGCGCTACCGCTGGGAGAGATCGCGGGCGCCGCCAAACTGAGCGCTGCGAACGAAGTGCCCAATCCACTTGGCGGTAATGCCGGCGCGATCGAGGACGGGCATCGCCTCTTCATCGCGATGAATTGTGCCGGTTGTCACGGCTATGACGCCAAAGGAGGCATGGGCCCCGATCTGACCGATGCCTACTGGCGCTATGGCGGCATGCCCTCCAACATCTACAACTCTATATACGAAGGACGCCCGCAAGGCATGCCCGCCTGGGGTCGTGCCCTACCCGCACTGGACATCTGGAAGCTTGTCGCCTTCGTGCAGAGCTTGGGCGGCGCCGTCGCCTGGAACCAGTACCACCGGGGCTTGCAAGGGGATCACGACGTGACCAGCACGGCTCCGGAGGCAGATAGCCTGCTCGGCGTATTCGATAACCTGAACGGCGCCACTGCGCCGACTGTCGGGGAGGGGAGTGCCTCATCCACGTCGCCGCCCGCCCCACGCGCCCCGTGACCGCTCTTCACGGACGACAGTTTCTCGTCGTCACCGCAAGTTGCAGCGTCGCGGCGTGCAGCCGCGCGCCGATGACCTACATGCGAACCTTCGGTCCGGCCGCAGATCCTGTCACTTCCCTGGGCTGGGGCCTCACCATCATCTGCTGCCTGGTCATCCTCATCATCGGCGTACTGCTGCTCATCGCCACCTCGCGCGCGAGGCGGACCGATGCGACACTCGCGAGCGTGCCGATCGCGCACCCGGGCGGGGGCTTGCGCTGGATTTACATCGGTACTGGCGTATCCATCGCAGTGCTGCTGGGTCTCGTGGTATGGACAATGTTTACGCTCGCCGCGATCGCGAGCGCTCCATCCGCGCCCGTGTTCACCATCGAAATCCGCGCACATCAGTGGTGGTGGGAGGCGCGCTATCTCGATGGCACCTCCGAGCGAACCTTTGTAACCGCCAATGAGCTGCACATCCCCGTGGGCAAACCAGTGCTTTTGCGTCTGATCGGCGACGATGTCATTCATTCGTTCTGGATTCCCGCCCTTGCCGGCAAAACCGATGTGATCCCAGGCCAGACCAACATTGCGTGGATCCAGGGGAACACCTTGGGCACCTATCGCGGTCAATGCACCGAGTACTGCGGCGCGCAGCATGCGCACATGGCCGAGTTTGTCAGTGTGGATTCCGCAGCGGCTTTCAAGCAGTGGTGGGATCACCAGTTAGCTGCGGCAGCGGCTCCGCCTTCCGCGACAACCACGCACGGCGAGGCGGTATTTCTCGCACGCTGCGCCGCCTGCCACACGATTCGAGGCACGGGCGCAGGCGGCATCCTGGGGCCCGACCTCACGCACATCATGACCAGGCACACCTTGGGTGCAGGGACCGTGCCCAACGATCCAGCATCACTGCGCGCCTGGATCAACGACGCGCAAGCCGTCAAACCCGGCTCGCGCATGCCAACCCTCGATCTGCCGCAACAGGATCTAGTGGCAGTCACCGCCTACTTGCAGACGCTGGACTGAACGGAGAACGTGTTGGACGACACTGAAGCAGGGCGGGCGCCGCGAATTGCCGATGAGGGCGGCTTGCACATCGACGCGCGGCTTCGAGCGATCTGGGAAACAGCGCCCGGTATCCGCGGCGTACTCTCCAGTGTCGATCATAAGCGCATCGGCATCCGCTACATCGTCACCGCTTTCATATTTCTGATAGCTGGAGGTGTTGAGGCCCTCATCATGCGCTTGCAGCTTGCCCATTCGGATCTGAAGATCCTCTCGCCCGAAGCTTACAACCAGTTATTCACGATGCATGGCTTCACGATGATCTTCCTCTATGCCGGCCCGGTCCTGTCGGGCTTCAGTAACTACCTGTGGCCGCTGCTTCTGGGCTCGCGCGACATGGCGTTCCCGCGGTTGAATGCCTTGTCCTATTGGATTTTCCTGCTGGCGGGTATTTTCCTCTATGTGAGCTTCCCTCTAGGCCTGGCGCCCAATGCCGGCTGGTTCAACTACCCGCCGCTCTCGGCGAAGGACTACAACCCGGGGCCCAATATCGATTTCTACTTGCTGGGTCTTATTTTCCTTGGAATCTCGACCACCGTCGGCGCGGCGAATTTCCTGGTGAGCCTGCTGCGTACACGCGCGCCAGGCATGTCGATCAATCGCCTGCCGATCCTGGTGTGGGGTACGCTCACCGCTTCAATCGGCAATCTTCTGGCGGTGCCGGCGGTGAGTCTCGCCTGCGTCCTGCTATTCACCGATCGGCAGTTCGGTACGCACTTCTTTGATGTTGAGGCCCATGGGCAGCCGTTGCTCTGGCAGCACCTGTTCTGGATGTTTGGGCACCCCTGGGTATACGCGATCGTGCTGCCAGCACTCGGAATCGTATCCGATGCGCTGCCAACCTTCTGTCGACGTCCCCTGGTCGGTTACACGCCGGTGGCACTCGCCACCGTCGCCACGATGATCGTGGGATTCGGTGTCTGGCTGCACCACATGTTCGCGACGGGTATGCCCATGCTCTCGCTCGCCTTCTTTAGTGCCGCCTCGCTGGTCATTACCATCCCAAGCGCCGTGTCAACATTCGCCTGGGTCGCCACGATCTGGACCGGAAAGCCGGTGTTGACCACGCCGTTCCTGTTCCTGTCGAGCTTCATCATATTATTCGTGATTGGGGGAGTTTCGGGTGTCATGACGGGCGCCGTACCGTTCGACTTTCAATTGACCGACACCTACTTCGTCGTCGCTCACCTGCACTATGTACTGATCGGAATCAATGTCTTTCCCGTCATAGGCGGTATTTACTACTGGTTTCCCAAGATGACCGGTCGAATGATGAGCGAACGGCTCGGGCGCTGGAATTTCTGGACCATGTTCCTGGGCTTCAATATCGGCTTCTTCCCCATGCATATAGTCGGCCTCATGGGGATGCCGAGGCGCATCTACACCTATGCACCCGGCCTGGGGTGGGACACGCTCAATCTCATTACAACCGTCGGAGCGTTTGCCTTCGCGATCGGCATCCTGTTGTTCCTGATTAATCTGTTGGTGAGCCTGCGACGTGGAATACCCGCCGGACCCAACCCCTGGGATGCCCCGACACTCGAGTGGTCAGTGCCGTCACCGGCGCCCGCGTACAACTTTGCGGTCATCCCGGTCGTGGCGAGTCGTCACCCACTCTGGGAGGACCGGCTCAATGAATCTGCCGAGCGCTCCGACCTGTCTCGCGGCTACCTTCTCGATCACGGGCGCGAGACCCTCGCAACCACCGTGCTCGATGCCGAGCCGGATCTTATATTGAAGATGCCGGGGGACTCGTATGCGCCGCTCGCGCTGGCGCTCGCATTGGCTGTCCTATTTGTGGGGCTCATTCTGCATTCGCTCGCGTGCAGCGGGCTCGGGGCGGCGGCGGTGGCACTCGCCATTGTCGTGTGGCTCTGGCCGCAGCGCGGTCTCGGGCAGATCGGAGAATCCAAGCATGTCTGAGTTGAGCCTGCGGGATCGGGTGCTCCCTGTCGGAAGCTTCGGGCGCAAGTCATCCGGCTGGTATGGCGTGTGGACGCTGGTATTGACGGAGGCGACGCTATTCGCCTACCTGCTGTTCAGCTATTTCTACCTCGCCTCTCAGGCGAATGGCGACTGGCCCCTCGGCGGCCCGCCTTCGCTCAAGCTCGCAGCGCCCAATACCCTGGTTCTGCTCTTGAGCAGCGCCGCGCTCATCTGGGCCGAGCGCAGCGGTGCTCGCAAGGGCAAACGTTGGCAGCTGTTGACTGGGCTCGCCCTGTCGCTGCTGCTCGGCGTCGCCTTTGTTCTCGTTCAACTGCGTGAGTGGCAGACCAAATCCTTCTCGATTCATTCCGGCACCTATGGCTCCAGTTACTTCATCGTCACCGGATTCCATCTTGCTCACGTGATCGTCGGGCTCCTGCTGCTCCTTGCGCTCTTCATCTGGGCACTGAACGGGATGTTCGATCGCCAGCGGCACGCACCACTCACCATCGGCGCCATCTACTGGCATTTTGTCGATGTGGTGTGGCTGATCGTCTTTACCGCTCTCTATCTTGTCCCACGCCTGAAGTGACCTTATGGCCGCCGACACGATCGTGGACAGGAAGCATCCCGCACCCGAGCGCGATAAGGTGGGCTTTGCATCCTTGTGTTTCTCGCTCGCTGCCCCACCACTCGCCTGGTCACTCCAATCCATCGCGGGCTATTGCATCTCGAGTGAGGCGTGCTATCCCGGGGACACCCCGCTGCTGGTTCCCCTGTTCTCCAGCCTGCGACCGCTTTTGCTGACGATCAACGGCGCCGCGTTGCTGATCGGAATCCTCGGCTTCTCGATCGCGTACCGCAATTGGTGTGCGACGCGGCGGGAGACCGGAGGCGGTCCCGCTCAGTTGATCGAACGCGGCGAGGGCCGTACTCGGTTTCTCGCCATGTGCGGGATATTCGTGGGTGCGGGCTTTGTCGTGGCCACCTTGTTCACGTCACTCTCGCTGCTTCTCTCTCCCCTGTGCCGCTAGAGCTGTCATGTCGGTCACTCTGTCGGTCTCATTGCTGATAGCGGCTTACGCGATCGGCTTGCTGCGCTTCCGACGGCATGCCGGGGGCAATCGCGGACCATCGATGATACGCGTCGTGGCGATGGCCGCGGGTCTGCTTGTCATCGAGCTCGCACTTGCTTCCCGACTCGATGACCTTGCCGACCATTTGCTGTCCGCCCACATGACACAGCATCTTCTGCTGATGCTCATCGCCGCGCCGCTACTGGTATCGGCTCGTCCGTTACCCTACCTGGTGTGGGGCCTGCCGACGCCACTGCGCAGGATCCTGGCCCGCCTCTGGAATCCCATGGGTCTTTCGGGATTTTGTCGCGTGATCAGGGCGCCAGCGCTGTGCTGGATTGGCTTCTGCGCCACGGTAATTTTCTGGCACATCCCGGCACTGTATCGTTGGGCGATCCGCGACGAGTTCCGCCATGCCTTGATGCATCTGAGCTTCCTCGGTGCTGCCCTGTTGTTCTGGTCGGTCGTCATCGTGCCCACTCACAGGCAAAGGCTCAATTACGCCAGCGCTGGGCTCTATGTTTTTTCCGCGGCATTGCTGACTGGCTTGCCCGGCGCTCTCATCACCTTTGCACGACGCCCTCTCTATATCGAAGCGCCTTACGGATCGCTGCCATTTGGCCTCACCGCACTCACCGATCAGCAATTGGCGGGACTGATCATGTGGATTCCGATGGATCTCATCTTATTTGGGGCTGCGCTCGCGCTATTCGGCGCCGGTCTCAGTCACAACCGATCAACCGGATCTGAAGGGCGGCGCGTCGATGACTCCGCGTTCGGCATCGGTGGAAAGAAGGCGAGAAGCGCGTGACTCCACTGCCTTAGGACAGAAGCTTGCAGGCATCTACTTCCGCTTTCCGCGTCATCCCGAGTGCCCATCGCCTGCGCTGCATCGGGTTAGGATGGCTACTGCTCTTTGGGGTCCACAGCGCATCCGGCGAGGATGCGACCAACCTGACGGGCGACTGGGACGGCCTGCGAGCGCGGCTGGTTGATCGCGGCATCATGTTGACCCTGATCTATACCTCGGAAGTGGCTGACAACCCCCGCGGCGGCGATGCGGAAAAGGCCGCCTACGCCGATGAGTGGGCGTTTGGGGCAACGTTCGACTTGCAGAAATTGTTAGGCCTGAGCGCGGCGAAAGTTCATATCACGATCAGCGACCGCAATGGACGCGACCTCGATGAGACGGCAGACCTCCATACGTTGATGGCAGTGCAGGAGATCTATGGCCGCGGACAAACCTGGCGCCTCTCAGAGTTCTGGTACCAGGAGGGCTGGTTCGATGACCGCTTGGTCTGGAAAGTAGGCCGTCTTCCCGTCGGTGAGAATTTCGGATCCTTCTCATGCAATTTCCAGAATCTGACATTCTGCGGCTCCCAGCCGGGTAGCGTGCGCGGTGACTATTGGTACAACTATCCCGTCAGTCAATGGGCTACGCGTGTGGACATCGCCTTGAATGAGCGGATTAAATTGAGGTTTGGAGTCTACCAACTCAACCCGACCTACATCGAGGATTCCTGGGCCACCCACAACGGCCTTGTGCCGGATTTTCCGTCGGGGACGACCGGGGCACTCATCCCAGTCGAACTGGATTTGACGCCAAGTGCCTGGTCGCTTCCCGGGGACTATAGGGTCGGAGTGTGGTATGACACTTCAAGGATCAATGATGTCTATTTCGATATCAATCATCAACCACTCGTCCTTACCGGGGCGCCCGCCCTGCGTCGTCACGGGAGCGAAGGCGCCTATGTGACTTTGGTGCAGCAAGTCAGCGGCGTGGCACACGCGCAAGGTGCGCAAGTGTTTGTGAACATCACGCAGGCGGACGAACGTACCTCTCCGGCGCTGGATCGCCAGGTTGCCATTGGCGTACAGTACAAAGGCATATTTACCCCTCGACCGTCTGACGTCATCGGTCTTGCCTGGGGAACGAGCCACGTCAATAGCCGAGTTGCTGCCAACGAGCGCTTGATGGATGAGTACACCGGCAGCTCCGTTCCCGTTCAAACTTCCGAATACGACGCTGAGCTGTTCTACGGTTGGACACCGTTCCCATTTCTCACTCTGCGGCCGAATCTACAATTCGTGGTTCATCCGGGAGGGTCGCAATTCTATGAAAACGAGCTCGTGGTCGGCTTGAAGACGACCTTGAAGTTCTAAAGCTGTGGCCGCCAGTACTCCACCTGAAGCCCGCATTCTTGCCACTGGCGCCAGCTGGCGCGATTACCTCGAGCTCACCAAACCGCGCGTGGTCGCGCTGATCATGCTGACGGCGGTGATCGGCACGCTGCTCGCGGCGCCCGGACTGCCGCCGCTGGATGCGCTGGTGTTCGGCAATCTAGGCATCGCGCTCGCGGCCGCCTCGGCCGCAGCGATCAATCACCTGGTCGATCGGCGTATCGATGCGCGCATGGGGCGTACCCGCAAGCGGCCGCTGCCGTCGGGACACCTGGCGCCAGCCCAGGCGCTAATCTTTGCGCTGCTGCTGGGTGTCGCCTCAATGGTGATCCTGGTCGCGTTCGTCAACGTGCTGACCGCCGTACTCACGTTCGCCTCGCTGATCGTCTATGCGCTTGTCTACACCGTTTGGCTCAAGCGCGCGACGCCGCAGAACATCGTCATCGGCGGCGCCGCCGGCGCCGCGCCGCCGGTATTGGGCTGGATCGCGGTCACCAACCACATCGATCCGCAACCGCTGCTGTTGTTCCTGATCATCTTTGCCTGGACGCCGCCGCATTTCTGGGCGCTCGCGATCGCGCGCCGGCATGACTATGCCAAGGCCGATATCCCGATGCTGCCGGTCACCCACGGCGTCGAATTCACGCGTCTGCACGTGTTGTTCTACACCGTGCTGCTGTGCGTGGTTACGATGCTGCCGTACATGACAGGCATGAGCGGACTCATCTACCTGTTGGCTGCGGTACTGCTCAACGCCCGCTTCCTGGCGCTCGCGATCGCGATGAAGATCACGCGCCGCGATGACCTGCCGATGCGCATGTTCCGCTTTTCGATCTCCTACCTGATGTGGCTGTTCCAGGCGCTGTTGCTCGACCACTACCTGCCGACCACGGTGCCGACCGCTCTGCACTGAAGGGGGTCGCTTTGTTTTCCGTGTCAAAACAGACAGTAGGAAATACCGAGAATAATAGAAGGCGACGGCGATAACGCATTGATACGGAATGTTTTATGGCCACTGCGCCGCATGGCCACCGAGGTGCAGCGGCGCGATGCGCACAGTCTCGCCCCCGTTTCCATGACGCACTTGCCGCAGGGATTGGCCACCCCGGTCGAGGGCATGGCCACCTTACTCGTCATTTCCCTGCTTTGGCTGGCGCCCGCGGCACGATGATCGTGTAAAAGAAGCGCGGCGCTGTCCTCAGTGTCACTTTAGCGGGGCGGCAGGCAAGATTGGCCACACTGAAGTGCACAGTCTTCCTGAAGGGCTGTGACGCAACATCGTTCCAATCAGCGTCCAGCACATCGGCGGCTATCTCGTAGAGGTTGGCGCTGTCAGCCTTCTCTGGGCACACGCCCCATTGCAGGGTAAACGTGTGACTGGGGTTTGTTCCCCGATAAATCATCGTCGCGACCAGCTCATCAGTGCGCGCATCGTAATGAACGCCGCCGAAGGTATCGGCATTGACTGGAGAGATGAGCACAGAGGCCAGAGCTGCAGGCGCCACTCCGGACAGTGTCTTTTGCACGCGATAAGCCCGACTGTCGCGCGATCTTCGGACAAATCGGTGCTGCAAAGGTTTCATGATCGTTGCCAACCCTGTTGCGATCACAGACTGCGAGATCATACGTTGTCCACAAGCTCCCTGCATGACCCAACGTCGCTCAAAAGCAGGCGCCGCCAGTGCGCGTCGCATAGGCCGCCTATCCGGCCACGGTGCTGCATTGCATTGCAACTCAGAAAACGGGGCTTCGGGGTCGAATGTGCGAGGAGTCCTGGTCGTAAGCTCACTCGCTCCGAATCGTGAGCCCATATTCTTAACTTTTCGCTACGCGTACTACGAAACACACGGGACGTGGTGGAGCGATGTAAAACTTACTCACATTGCTACGAATTGATTCACCGTCCCCGTCAACTCTGGGACTCGACCGACTGGAACCCGGAATGGCGTCGCGATTGTTGAGTGTCGAACGTCACCCACAATCAGATTATTCAAGTGCGTTAGCGCACGGAAGGGCGCAGACTCATCGAACAACTTCCGTCAACTGAGGGCGCGCGCGTCCTTGGCGCGATAACTTTCTGGCGGAACCTGCTATCCGGGCGATTCGCAGCTCCTGATCGAACGCGTTGAAGGTCGCACAGGATTTCTCGCCATGTGCGGACTTTTTTAGAAATGTGCTTTGTGGTCGCGATCGCGCTTATCTGCGTGACGCTGGCGCTCGCCCCGATATGTCGCTAGCACAGCTATGCCACTCATTACGCTCCTGTTGATTGCCCTCGCCTCGCCGATTGACGAAGTCGCCGACAGGTCGCTGTTAGCACATATGGTTCGACACCATCTCATGATGTTCGCCGCCGCGCCGCTGTTCGTTTGGGCTCGCCCGATGCCATACTTAATCTGCTCCCTCCCAAGAGCTTTGCGGAAGGCTGTAGGCTCGCATTGGAACAACTTGGGCCTGTCGCAGGCCGTCCGTGCCATTCGGCGTCCTACAGCCACCTTGTCGGCATTTTGTGGCATTGTGCTTCTATGGCACGTGCCAGCAACAGTCTATGCACCGGCGCTTGATTCACCGACACCTTTTGGGTTGAGAGACCTTGAAGATCGGCAGTTGGCGGGATTGATCATGTAGATTCCCATGGACGTCATGTTCTTCGCTGTCGCGCTTGCGCTATGTGAGTGGCCATGGCTGAGATCAATCGCGGAGGGTACGGCATGCACAGCGATGAGAGCCGTGACCATAGTTCGGGCTGCATAGGATGAAAGCGACAGGCAACGCGCGCGCTTCGTTTGCAGTATTCCCAGGTCCACGCTACAGCGGCCTGGCGGCAAAGAACGGCGGTTTCCGACGCGACTTCTAGGAGTTGAGTGAAGCCATGAGAATTCTAAACGTCCTGATGGTTATAGTGGCGATCCTGATGGGCGCCCTGGTCGTGATCAACTGGGCGGTGCTCGTCACCCCAGTTGATATATCGCTCGCTATCGCTCACGTCAATGCACCACTCGGATTGTTATTGCTCGGCTTCGCCGTGACCCTTAGCGTGGTATTCTGCGGCTATCTATTGGTCATACAAATGGGTGCGTTGTCAGCCGCGCGCAAGCACGCTGCGGAACTACGCCGGCACCGTGAACTTACCGATACCACGGAGCTATCTCGCGCCACAGAATTGCGTCAGTGGCTGCAACAAGAGTTCGAGTCGATGGGGCAGGCGCAGCGTGCGGCGGAACAACGGTTGCATGACGCCCTGGCGGCGACGAACAATACTCTGGCGGCTTGCATTGGTGAGATAGACGATAGATTGGATCGGCGCTGGGGCGTCTCGCCCGAACCACAGGCGTGAAATGCTCCCCAATTCCGAGCCGCATCGAAAAGTACGCTGTCATAGGAAATTGCGAGACGATGGCGCTCGTCGGACGCGACGGATCCATATGTCGCGCCGCGACGGACTGTCGGACGCCGACTATTTATTTTGGGGTCACCGCACGAAACGGAGATTTGAGCACGTTAGCGGCGGTGCAGCACGATAAAACTCAGGCACTTACCGAGTCCGCGATCGCCGAGTATGGCGGCGTACAGACCGTTGACGTGCGTAAAAGTCCGAATCCTGAGCGGACCCCATTGATGTCACCCCGTGACGAGTCGAATCTTGAGCCTATCCCTAGTTCGAGCAACCCCAATCCGCCACCTCCTTTACCGACACGGCATCGGGCGTCCGCCGCAATGCCCGCGCGGTTTGCAGCACGGCGCTGAGCGCGTGGGGGTGTGCGGCTAGGCGCCGTACGGGGCCTCCCCTTGATTTGCGTGCCAAAAGTGCCGGTGGGATTTCTCGGCAATTGTAGCGTTCCATCCGAGTTTTTGTAGTCTCCTCAATGAGTTGCTGTT
>Ga0302324_100027458_pt1 | contig 10842 bp, 9 predicted proteins | sample Palsa_T0_1_FD_201949 | JGI IMG/M metagenome (GOLD analysis project Ga0302324, IMG submission 201949) | Peat permafrost microbial communities from Stordalen Mire near Abisko, Sweden - Palsa_T0_1 | ecosystem: Environmental > Terrestrial > Soil > Palsa > Peat permafrost | place: Sweden: Abisko...
GGACAGGGAGCGTTCCTCGAACACGCCAGCGTGTTTGACAATTTCTACGGCACCGGGCGCCGACAGATCGAGCAGAAGCTCAAACTCGGAAAGGACGTATTGCTGGAAATCGACTGGCAGGGGGCGGCCCAAGTGCGCTGCGCGATGCCCGGCTGCAAGAGCATCTTCATCCTGCCGCCCTCCCGGACCACGCTCGAACAGCGCCTGCGCGAGCGCCGCACCGACAGTGCCGCGACCATCGCGCGCCGGCTCGCCGACGCAGCGGCCGATATGGCGCATTACCGGGAGTTCGATTTCGTGGTCGTCAACGACGAATTCGAGCGCGCCAAGCAGGAGCTGGGGGACATACTGGACGGCGGTGGCGCGGAGCTCCGCTCCACGCGCCCGGAGCTGACGAGCCTGATCGAGAGCCTGGTGCGCTGACCGCGCTGGCCGCGGGGGCATCCATGAAGTACACTTGATCGGGCAACCCCCGGTATTTTCAGGATATTCAAGCCATGGCCCGAGTGACCGTCGAAGATTGTCTGCAGAACGTCGATAACCTGTTTCAGCTGGTGCTGCTGGCCAGTCAGCGTGCGCGGCGGCTGGCCAATGGTGCCGAACCGACCGTGCCGATCGAGAACGACAAAGCGACGGTGCTCGCGCTGCGCGAGATCGCGGCCGGCAACATCACGCCGGAGATGCTGCGCGAACCGGAGCCGCGTCCCGAGTCATTGGTACCGGACGCCGACAACGAGGCCACCTTCCGCGCGCCGCAGTTCGGTCTGATCGACCGCGAGCTCTGAGGCGCAAGCTGCGTCCCGAGGATCCCTCTCCGAGGCGGCCGTGGACTATGCGTCTTCGCTGTTAGGGTTGTTGCCCGGCGCGAAGCGCACCACGCCGGGCGTCAAGGACCTGCTCGCCAAAGTCTCGACCTACCTGCCGCCTGAGCAGGTCGAACGCGTGCGCACCGCCGCCGAATTCGGCGCGGCCGCCCATCAGGGCCAGACGCGTGTCTCGGGCGAACCCTACATCACGCATCCGGTGGCCGCGGCGGTGATCCTGGCCGACCTGCATCTGGACGCGGACACCATCGTCGGGGCCATCCTGCACGATGTCATCGAAGACACACCGATCGCCAAGTCGGACATTGCAGCGCGCTTCGGCAACGACGTCGCCGAAATCGTCGACGGCGTCACCAAGCTCGACCAGATCCGTTTCAAGAATCGCGAGGAAGCGCAGGCGGAGAACTTCCGCAAGATGTTGCTCGCGATGGTGCGCGACCTGCGCGTGATCCTGGTCAAGCTCGCCGACCGCACCCATAACCTGCGCACTATCGAAGCGCTTGCGCCCGCCAAGCGCCGCCAGATCGCGCGCGAGACGCTCGACATCTACGCGCCGGTGGCCGAACGGCTCGGGCTGTATGCCATGAAGCTGGAGCTCGAGGACCTCGGGTTCCAGAGCCTCTATCCGCAGCGCTATCGCGTCATCGAGCGCGCACTCAAACGCGCGCGCGGCAATCAGAAGGAATTCCTGGTCAAGATTCGCGCGCAGCTCGAAGCGGCGCTCAAGAAAGCCGGCCTGGTGGGGCACGTCGAGGCGCGCGAGAAGCATCTATACAGCATCTATCGCAAGATGCGGCGCAAGCGCGCGCCGCTGTCCGAGATCGTCGATGTCTACGGGTTGCGCATCGTCGTCGACTCGGTCGACAACAGCTATCGCGCGCTCGGCATCGTGCACAGCGTCTACAAGCCCATGCCCGGCCGGTTCAAGGATTACGTGGCCATTCCCAGGGTCAATGGCTACCAGTCGCTGCACACGACACTGTTCGGTCCCAATGGCGTGCCGATCGAAGTGCAGATCCGTACCGAGGACATGAACCACATCGCCGAATCCGGTATCGCGGCGCACTGGAAGTACAAGCACGATGAGAGCGAGGGCTCGGCGCAACAGGAACGCGCGCGCAAGTGGCTCTCGAACCTGGTCGAGATGGAGGTTGGCGGTAACTCCGAGGAGTTCATCGAGAGCGTCAAGGTCGACCTGTTTCCAGACAAGGTCTATGTCTTCACGCCGCGCGGCGAAATTCTTCGCCTGCCGCGCGGCGCCACGGTCGTGGACTTCGCCTATGCGGTGCACACAGACATCGGCAACCGTTGTGTCGCGGCCAAGATCGATCGCCGGCTGACGCCGCTGCGCGCCGTGCTGCGCAATGGTCAGACCGTGCAGATCATCACCGCCAAGGGCGCGACACCGAATCCGTCCTGGGTCAATTTCGTGGTCACCGCCAAGGCGCGGTCCGCCGTCCGGCATTATCTGAAGGGGCTGCACCACAACGAGGCCGTCGAGCTCGGACGGCGGCTGCTCGGCCAGGCGCTGGCGGAGTTCGATATCGAGCTCAAGAAGATCCCCGGGCAGACCCTGCAATCCGCGGTGACCGAGTTCGGGCTAGAGAATGCCGATCAGCTCTACGAGAAAGTGGGCCTGGGGGAGCGCCTGGCGCCGCTGGTCGCGCGCCGGCTGCTGCCGCTCGATCACGTCGATCCCACCACGGGCGCGGCGGCGTCACCGCTCGCCGTGGCGGGAACCGAAGGCCTGCTGGTCAGCTACGCGCACTGCTGCTATCCGATTCCCAACGATCCGATTTTCGCGTTCCTGAGCACCGGGCGTGGCATCGTCGTGCATCGCGAGACCTGCGCCAACGTCGAGGACTACCGCAAGCAGCCGGACAAATGGCTGCCCGTGACCTGGCAGAACAAGCCCGGGCGGCTGTTCCTCGCGGAAATCCGTCTCGATATCGTCAACCGCCCGGGCATGCTGGCGGCGCTCTCGGCCGCAATCGCCGAGACCAATACCAACGTCAACCACGTGACCATCGATCAGCGCGATGCCGAAACGCAGGTGCTGATTTTCATCGTCGAGGTACAGGATCGGGCACAACTGGCGCGCATCATGCGGGTCGTGCGCCGCATGCCCGATGTGCTGCGCGTGGTGCGCGCCATCGCCAGCAGTTCGCACGGCCACCGCCGCGGGCTTCAGGGCGATGCGAGCGACGACACGTCCGATGATCTGGGCGATTCCGCCCCGGATCAGGCGCAGCAGGGTTAGAGTTCCAGGAGCGATTGAAGATCATGAAACGACAGATCATCCAGACCGCCGATGCCCCCAAGGCCATCGGACCTTATTCCCAGGCCGTGCGCGTCGGCGATACCGTCTATGTCTCCGGCCAGATTCCACTCGACCCGGTCAGCGGCCAGCTCGTCAGCGGCGACATCGAAATCGAGATCCGTCGCGTATTCGACAATCTCAAGGCCGTCGCCGCGGCCGCGGGCGGATCGCTTGGCTCGGTCGTCAAACTCACGATCTTCCTGACCGATCTCTCGCACTTTGCGAAGGTCAACGAGATCATGGCCACGTATTTCAGCGAGCCGTACCCGGCACGCGCCGCGGTCGGAGTCGTCTCGCTGCCGCGCGGCGCTCGGGTCGAGATGGAGTGCGTTCTGAGTCTCGCTTGAGCCGCCCGGCGGCACGGCCGCGGGCGGACCGGCGCAGCGCCAGTCTCGCGCGGCTGGGCGTGGAGCAGCCCGCAGATGTGCTGTTCCTGCTGCCGCGCAGCTACGAGGACCGCACGCGCGTGGTTCCGATCGGCGCCCTCATCGAGGGGATGCACGCCGTTGTCGAAGGCGAGATCCTACTGGCCGAAATCGTCTTTCGCCGTCGCCGCCAACTGCTGGTGCGCCTGGCGGACGGCTCGGGCTCACTGACGCTGCGCTTCTTTTATTTCTCCAATGCGCAGCGCGAGGCAATGACGCGCGGCGCGAGGCTGCGCTGTCACGGTGAGATCCGGCGGGGGCCGCTGGGCCTTGAGATCGTGCATCCGGAATACCGCCACATCACCCAATTGAGCGAACCGCTGCCGCAGACCCTGACGCCAATCTACCCGGCGACCGAAGGGCTCACCCAGGGGCGACTCCGCATGCTGGTCGATCGCGCCCTGCGCCAGCTTGGGTCCGAAAGCGTGACCGAGCTGCTGCCCGAAGCGCTGCTCGAGCGGCTGCGGCTGCCTTCGCTGCGCGATGCACTCGAATTCATGCACCGGCCGCCGGTCGGCACGGCGCTCGCCGAACTGACCTCGGGTGTTCATCCAGCGCAGCGCCGGCTGGCCTTCGAGGAATTGCTCGCGCACCACCTCTCGCTCATGGAACTTCGCCGCCGCTCGCGACGCGAGCCCGCAACGCCGTTGCCTGACGCGGCCGGACTCGAGTCGCGCCTGCTCCAGGCGCTGCCCTTCCATCTGACAGCGGCGCAGCAGCGCGTGCTGATCGAAGTGGACCAGGATCTCGCGCGCGCACAACCGATGGCGCGGCTGGTCCAGGGCGATGTGGGTTGCGGCAAGACCGTCATTGCCGCGGCCGCGGCCGCGCGCGCCATCGGCAGCGGTGCGCAGGTGGCGTTCATGGCGCCGACCGAGTTGCTGGCCGAGCAGCATGCGCGTTCGCTGTCGGGTTGGTTCGAGCCGCTGGGCATCACCGTCAGCCTGTTGACCGGCTCACAGAATGCGCGTGCGCGGCGGGCGGCATTGCGCGCTGCCGCCAGCGGCCAGGCGCGCCTGTGCGTAGGCACCCATGCGCTGTTCCAGGGCGAAGTCGAGTTCGAGAACCTGGCGCTGGCGATCATCGACGAGCAGCACCGCTTCGGCGTGCAGCAGCGCCTGCAGCTGGCTGCCAAGGGCAGTCGGGGTGCATCGCGCACGCCGCATCAATTGATCATGAGCGCGACACCGATACCGCGCACGCTGGCGATGACCGTCTACGCCGATCTCGATGTGTCCATCGTCGATGAGTTGCCTCCCGGGCGCACCGCCATCCGAACCGTGGTATTGCCCGAACAGAAACGCGCGCAGGTGGTCGAGCGCATCGATGCGGCCTGCCGCGCCGGACGACAGACTTACTGGGTCTGTCCGCTGATCTCCGAATCCGAGGAACTCAACGCGCAGGCGGCCGAGGAAACCTGCCAGGCGCTGAGCGAGGCACTGCCGGCAAGGCGCGTCGAGCTGCTGCATGGACGCATGCCGCCGAAGCAGAAGGATCAGGTCATGCAGCGCTTCGTCGCCGGTGAGATCCAATTGCTGGTGGCGACCACGGTCATCGAAGTCGGGGTCGATGTGCCGAACGCCAGTCTCATGGTCATCGAGAATGCCGAGCGCATGGGGCTGGCGCAATTGCACCAGCTTCGCGGGCGTGTCGGCCGCGGTCAGCATGCCAGCAACTGCGTGCTGCTGTACCGGGCGCCGTTGTCGCCGATGGCGCGCTCGCGCCTCGCGACCATCCGCGACAGCAGCGATGGCTTCCGCATTGCGCAGCGCGATCTGGAGCTGCGGGGTCCGGGTGAATTGCTGGGGCGACGGCAGACCGGCCTCGCGCAGCTGCGCGTCGCGGATCTGTCGCGCGATGCCGATCTGCTGGCGCATGTGCGCACCGCCGCGGCACAACTGATCGAGAGCGAGCCCCGGCGTGTCGCGGCGCTGCGGCTGCGCTGGATCGGGGAGCGGGAGCAGTATGGACGTGTCGGCTGACCTCCCGCGCGCCGTGGGCGAACCGCGGCCCCGCATGCCACGGCTGCTGCGACGCACGCATGCGTTCGTGCAATTGACGCGACTGGATCGTCCGATCGGCATCTGGCTGCTGCTGTGGCCGACGCTCTGGTCGCTGTGGGTCGCAAGTGCCGGACATCCGCAGCGGCGTCTGTTGGTCATCTTCACGGCCGGCACCGTTGTGATGCGCAGCGCCGGATGCATCGTCAACGACCTCGCCGATCGCAACATCGATCCGCACGTGCGCCGCACGCGCGCGCGGCCGCTCGCAGCGCGAATCGTCTCGCCGAACGAAGCGCTGATACTCTTCGGCGCACTGCTCCTGATCGCGCTATTGCTGGCGCTGCAGCTCAACGTGCTGAGCATCAAGCTCGCCTTCATCGGCGCGGCACTCACGGTCTCCTATCCGCTGCTCAAGCGATTTTTTCCGCTGCCGCAGCTGTACCTCGGGATGTGCTTCGGCTGGGCCGTGCCCATGGCCTTTGCGGCGACGCTGGGCGTGGTGCCGCGCGAGGGCTGGCTGCTGCTGGTGGCGACCATTCTGTGGGCGGGCGTCTACGACACCGAATACGCCATGGTCGATCGCGACGATGACCTGCGCGTGGGCGTGCAATCGAGCGCCATCCTGTTCGGCGACATGGACCGGCTCATCATCGGCGCCATGCAGGTCATGATGTTGCTGGCACTGATACTGCTCGGCCGATCGCTGCACTTCGATCCCTGGTACTACGCCGGTCTCATGATCGGCGCCGGATTCTTTATTTGGCAGCAGTGGCTGATCCGGGATCGCGACCGCGCCTCCTGCTTCGAGGCGTTCAGGAACAACCGCCTCTTCGGTATCGCGGTATTCGCCGGCATCCTGGTGCAGTACGCCACGGCGCGCTGAAACGTGATAACCGCGCCCTTTTCTATCGACCGTCGCGCCGTGATGCGCGCCTTCAGCCGCGCCGCGCCCGACTACGAGGCTGCCGCCCGCCTGGAGCGCCAGGTGCGCGCGGATCTGCTCGACCGACTGCAGTTCTTCCCGCTCAAGCCCGCACAGGTGCTCGATCTCGGCGCCGCCAGCTGCGAATCCACGCGGCAGTTGCACGAGCGCTTTCCGCGCGCGCAAGTTCTGGCCATCGACCTCGCCGAAGCGATGCTGCGTGCGGCACCCGAGACGCGCTGGCCATGGCAACGCGCCGGCTTCGCCCGGGTCTGCGCCGACGCTGCCGCTCTGCCACTGCGCGCGCAAAGTGTCGATCTGATCTTCAGCAATCTCATGCTGCAATGGTGCGATCGACCGCAGGTTGTGTTCGCGGAATTCGTGCGCGTGCTCAGGCCCGGCGGCCTGCTGCTGTTCTCGACCTTCGGGCCCGACACCTTGGTCGAACTGCGCGCGGCCTGGGCCGCGGCCGATGATGGCAGCCATGTCTCTGCGTTCGCCGACATGCACGAGCTCGGTAATGGACTCATGCAGGCGGGACTGGCCGAGCCGGTGCTGGATGTGGAACATCACCGGCTGCACTACGCGGACGCACGCGCGCTGATGCGCGAGCTCAAGCTGCGCGGCGCACGCAACGCTGCCCACGATCGCGCGCGCGGTCTCACCGGCCGCCGTCATCTCGATCGGATGCTGAGTGCATATGAGGACGTGCGGGAAGAGAAGGGTTTGCCCGCGACCTTCGAGGTGATCTCCGGTGCAGCCTTCGCCGATGACGGCAGCTCCCACGCCGGCCGACACAGCCCGCGCGCGGGCGGCGAATTCGCGATACCGGTCACCGCCATACGGAACGCTCGCCGATGAGCGGCCATCGTGCGCGCGGTGCGCCCTGACCGCCCAGGGCTGGCGTGCCTGCGGCACGATATCGACGGAATATGGCGTGATCAACGAAGATGTCGACTCGATCGCAACAGCAAGTGGCCGAAACGGTGCCACGGCAGGTGATACCAATCCGTACTGTTTCGAATCGCCCGTATCCCCGCACATTGGGGCGAACGTGTGGGCATCGTCGTCGATATGGGTCGAATCGTGAGCGCTTACGAGCGATGGGCAAGCGACCCGGACATCGTCGTGGTCGAAGGTGCCGGCGACTGGCTCAGTGATGCGCTGCTGAGCGCACAGGCAATCGCGCGCTCCGGCGCCCAGCTTGCCAGGTGGTTCGGCAGCGCGATCGATCCTGCCATGCCCGCACAGATCGAAAACGTCGAAGCGTTCGAGCAGCGCTTGCCGGCGCCGCAGCTTGGGCTGCTGCCCGGCGCATCCTCCAGGCCGGTTCGCTTGCCGTAGAAAACGCGGCTTCAGTATCATCGGGTGAGCCTTGAACGACGTACTGATGTTTCAAATCGCGCCGAATTGCTCGCTGCGGCCGCGCTCCGCGGTGCTTTTTTTCGCGAGCATCTGCGGCGTCTCGTTTGCGATCGCCGGAACACTGGCCTTCCTGGGAATGTGGCCCATCCTGCCGTTCGCGGGACTGGAAATGCTGGTGCTTGGCTGGGCCCTTCATGTAAGTCTTCGGCGGCGCCACCACTCTCAGACCATCCTGCTGACGGACGATCTGATACGCGTCGAGACCCGCAGCAGTGGCCGCTGCGAACAGATTGAGTTCACGCGGCATTGGGCACAGGTTAAACTGCGCCGAGCTGACATTCGATTGCATCCGAGCCGGCTGACGATTGAGTCGCACGGCCGCTCGTACGAAGTCGGCGGCTTCCTGAACGAGGAGGAGCGGCGGGCCTTGGCCGGGCAACTGATGCGGTCCGTGGGACGCATCAACGAATCGCCCCCGCTCTCTACTGCGCAAGAACGATAGGGACTAAGGCCAGCACCAATGAGCAGAACGACTTCCAAGCACGCACGCCTGTGCGTGGCATCCATCGTGGCCAGCGTCATGGCGCTCGCGGCCCCCGGGGCGCAGGCGGCCTGGACGCTGAACATGACGCCGGGCATCACCGCCCTGTCGCGCGAAATCTACGGACTGCACATGCTCATGTTCTGGTGGTGCGTGGGCATCGCCATCGTCGTATTCGGCTTCATGATCTATTCCATGGTGCGCTTCCGTAAATCCTCAGGCGCCGTGGCGGACACCAACCTGCTGCACAGCACCCGCGTCGAGGTCATCTGGACCATCGTGCCGGTGCTCATATTGATCAGCATGGCCGTGCCGGCCGCACGCACGCTGGTGCAGACGGAAAACTCCGTCGGCTCGCAGCTCACGATCCGGGTGACCGGCTATCAGTGGAAGTGGGGCTATGAATATGTCGGCTCCGGGGTCACCGTGCTGTCGACGCTGGACCATGACAGCGATCACGCGCGGGAGCTGCAATCCGGCATCGATCCCTTCACCGTGCAGAACTACCTGCTCGGCGTCGATCACCCGCTGGTAGTGCCTGCCGGCGTCAAGGTGCGGCTGCTGATCACCGGACAGGATGTCATCCACTCCTGGTGGATGCCCGCGCTCGCCATCAAGAAGGATGCGATCCCGGGATTCATCAATGAGGCCTGGTTCGAGATCGACGCGGACAAGACCGGCCTTTATCGCGGCCAATGCGCCGAGCTGTGCGGCCGCGACCACGGCTTCATGCCCATCGTGATCGACGTGCGCAGCAAGAGCGACTTCGAGCAGTGGCTGCGGGACGCCAAACAGGCACTGTCGCAGCACGGCACGCCTGCCCCAGGCCAGACGCTGCCGGCCCCGAACGGCACCGCGCCGGCTCCGACCGCGAGCAATGCGCCCGCCGACCTGCCGGCGGCTCCTGCCCACGGATAATTACCAGAGAGTAACGACATGGCCCCCACTGACCACGCCGCCGCCCACGACGACCACGACGACCACGACCACAAGCCGCACGGCTTCTGGAAGCGCTGGGTCACGACCACCAATCACAAGGACATCGGCACGCTGTACCTGGTGTTCAGCTGCATCATGTTCTTCGTCGGCGGCACGATGGCGATGCTGATTCGCCTGGAACTGTTCAAACCCGGCCTGCAGTTCCTCGATCCGGCGACCTTCAACGCCATGACGACGATGCATGCGCTGGTCATGATCTTCGGCGCCGTCATGCCCGCCTTTGTGGGGCTCGCCAACTGGATGGTGCCGATGCAGCTCGGCGCGCCCGACATGGCGCTGCCGCGCATGAACAACTTCAGCTTCTGGATCCTGCCCTTCGCCTTCACGCTGCTGCTGTCGACGTTTCTTGTACCGGGCGGCGCGCCGGCCGGCGGCTGGACGCTCTATCCGCCGCTGGTGCTGCAGACCGGCGATGCGCTGCCGATGGCCATCTTCGCGGTCCATCTAATGGGCGCGTCCTCGATCATGGGTGCCATCAACGTCATCGTGACCATCATGAACATGCGCGCGCCGGGGATGACGCTGCTGCGCATGCCGCTGTTCGTGTGGTCGTGGCTGATCACGGCCTACCTGCTGATCGCGGTGATGCCGGTGCTGGCCGGGGCAGTCACCATGCTGCTGACGGACCATTTCTTTGGCACCAGCTTCTTCAATGCGGCCGGCGGCGGCGACCCGGTGATGTTCCAGCACATCTTCTGGTTCTTCGGACACCCCGAGGTCTACATCATGATCCTGCCGGCCTTCGGCATCATCTCGGAGATCATTCCGACCTTCTCGCGCAAGCCCTTGTTCGGCTACGACGCCATGGTGTACGCGACCGCCTCCATCGCGTTCCTGTCGTTCATCGTCTGGGCGCATCACATGTTCACGGTCGGCATGCCGCTGGCGAGCGAACTGTTCTTCATGCTCTCGACCATGCTGATCGCGATCCCGACCGGCGTGAAAGTGTTCAACTGGTCCGCCACCATGTGGAAGGGCTCGATCAGCTACGAGCCGCCAATGCTGTGGGCCATCTCGTTCCTGTTCCTGTTCTCGATCGGCGGCTTCTCGGGCCTCATGCTTGCGATCGCACCGGCCGATTTCCAGTACCAGGACACCTACTTCGTGGTGGCACACTTCCATTACGTGCTGGTCACCGGCGCCATCTTCGCGATCATGGGCGCGGTGTACTACTGGCTGCCAAAATGGACCGGCAACATGTACAACATGAAGCTGGCCAAATGGCATTTCTGGCTCTCCAACATCTTCGTCAACGTGCTGTTCTTCCCGCAGCATTTCCTGGGTCTGGCCGGGATGCCGCGCCGCATTCCCGACTATGCCACCCAGTTCGCCGACTGGAACATGGTGTCCTCGATCGGCGGCTTCGTCTTTGGCGCCTCGCAGATCCTGTTCGTGATCGTGATCTGGCAGTGCGCGCATGGCGGTGTCGCAAAAGCAACCAGC
>Ga0302324_100027461_pt1 | contig 10842 bp, 9 predicted proteins | sample Palsa_T0_1_FD_201949 | JGI IMG/M metagenome (GOLD analysis project Ga0302324, IMG submission 201949) | Peat permafrost microbial communities from Stordalen Mire near Abisko, Sweden - Palsa_T0_1 | ecosystem: Environmental > Terrestrial > Soil > Palsa > Peat permafrost | place: Sweden: Abisko...
AAAAGCCGATCGAGATCCGCCAGGTTGGAGGAGTCCGTACGCACCGCCTTCGCTTGATCTCCGATCCGTGCGACCGCCTTGTCTCGTTCGGCCTGGCGCCGGCCGGTGATGTAGACAAACGCGCCTTCCTTCACAAAGCGCTGCGCTGTTGCCAAACCGATCCCCGAGTTGCCGCCGGTAACGAGTGTGATCCTTCCTTCCAACTTGCCTGGCATACGTTTCTCCCTTAATGGCTATTTCTGAATTGCACGCCGAGGTCCGTGATGAAGCCGCGATAAAGTCTGCCAATCATGAGCAATTGCGAACCCTCAAACGATAGCGCCGTCTGGGAATGCCATACGCGTGACTCCCTCGCCGGCAAGTGTCGAAATAGAGACACCTGCGTTCTGCGCGAGGGCATGTGGGTAGCGGAACGAACCGCAGGATACCTGATTAAAGCGGTTGAGTGGTCAATCTCTTGGAGGGGTTTATTCCACCCGGGATGTTTGGCCGCGCAACTGCACTATCCAGTTCGTCACGAGCACTTGATTGATCGCTATAACGATCCGGAGGAATCACATGACAAGCGTCGGCACGTCCGCCCAAAAGGAATTCGCTGTGCATTACAAGACTGCACGTGTAAATGATCAGGACATCTTCTATCGGGATGCCGGTCCGCAAGGTGCCCCGGTGATCCTGCTGCTGCACGGATTTCCCACTTCTTCCAACATGTTTCGCAATTTGATTCCTCGCCTAGCTGGCTCATTCCGGGTGATCGCTCCGGACTATCCCGGCTATGGCCAGAGCAGCATGCCGGATCGCGCAAGCTTTGCCTACACTTTTGAAAACTATGCCCGCATCGTGGACAGCTTGGTGGAACAGCTTGGAGTAAAGAAATACTCGCTGTATCTGATGGACTATGGAGCCCCGGTGGGCTACCGGCTGGCGTTGCGGCATCCCGAGCGGGTGCAGGCGCTCATCGTGCAAAATGGAAACGCCTACGACGAGGGCTTGGTGAAGTTCTGGGACCCGATCAAGAATCTTTGGAACGACCCGACACCCGAGAATCGCGCGCCGATTTATGCGCTCTTCGATCTGAAATCAACACGCTGGCAATACGAGAATGGCGTAACCGATCTAACCCTGTTGGACCCGACCACATGGGCCTTGGATCAGATCGGGCTGGATCGTCCAGGCAATCGTGACATTCAGCTGGACCTGATGTACGACTATCGAACGAACGTCCCGCTGTATCCGGAATTTCAGGCCTTCTTCCGGAAGTATCAGCCTCCGACTCTCATTGTGTGGGGCAAGAACGATTTCATCTTTCCGCCGGAAGGAGCAGCTCCGTACGCCCGCGATCTCAAAGATGTCGAGATCCACATGCTGGATACGGGCCACTTCGCGCTGGAGACGCACGGGGAAGAAATTGCAAGTCATATTGAATCGTTCTTCCTCAAGCGGCAATCCAAAGCGGCATAGAAAGGATAGGCTTCGGGCCAGGTTGACCTAGCCCGAAGCCGAAGCGAGGGGCTATGCCCAACTTTGGATCGCTGGTGTTCACGCCGGTTGTGAAAGCGTTGCAGGAAAAGCATGGCAGCCGCCGGCAATACGCGAGGTCTGAGGGATCCGGCCCAGTGCCCGCGCGACTGGGCCGGGAAGAGACGGAGTTTATCGCTGAGCGCGACACCTTTTATATAGCGACTCTGGGCTCGACCGGTTGGCCTTACGTTCAGCATCGAGGAGGCTCAAAGGGCTTTCTGAAGGTGATCGACGACCAGACCCTGGCATTCGCCGACTTTCGCGGGAACAGGCAATACATCAGCACCGGCAACCTTACGACCGACAATCGAGCGGCTCTGATTCTGATGGACTATCCCCGGCGACTGCGCCTCAAGATCCTGGGCCGGACCGAGATTTTCGAAGGACAGAAAGCGCACGGGTGGATTGAAAAAGTTCGCGATTCAGACTATAAGGCAATTATTGAAAGAGTCTACGTAATCCGGATTGAAGCCTACGACTGGAACTGCCAGCAATACATCGTTCCTCGCTACACAGAGGAAGAAATTCGAGAGGCGGTAGCACCGGCAGAAAACAGAATGCACGAGTTAGAGCAGGAGAATGAGAGACTCCGGAAGGAGCTTTCGCGACTAGGCAAGAAGAATGGAAATCCTCAGCTCAAATCACACTAACGGAGAAGATGGCATGCCCATAATCACGACGAAAGACGGGACGCAGATTTATTACAAGGACTGGGGAAAGGGCCAGCCCATCGTGTTCAGCCACGGCTGGCCGCTCACCGCGGATGACTGGGACGGACAGATGTTGTTCTTCGGGCAGCATGGCTATCGCGTGATCGCGGCTGACCGGCGCGGGCACGGCCGTTCCACCCAGACCTGGGACGGCAACGACATGGACACGTACGCCGACGATCTCGCGGCGCTCACTGAAAAACTCGACTTACCGAACGCAATCCACGTCGGACACTCCACGGGCGGCGGAGAAGTTGCTCGTTACATCGGCCGGCACGGTTCAAAGCGTGTCGCCGCGGCCGTTCTGATTAGCGCAGTGCCGCCTCTTATGGTGAAGACCGAGAAGAATCCCGCAGGTGCGCCAATCGCGGTGTTCGACGGCCTCCGCGCCGCTTATGTGGAAAATCGGCCGCAGTTCTACAAGGACATCACTCTCCCGTTCTACGGCTACAACCGGCCTGGCGCCAAGATTTCAGAGGGCATTCGGGAGAAGTGGTGGCTCCAGGGGATGATGGGCGGGATGAAAGCAGGCTACGACTGCATCAAGGCCTTCTCCGAGACGGACTTCACCGAAGATCTAAGGAAGTTCGACGTGCCGACTCTCATTCTTCACGGAGACGATGACCAGATCGTGCCCATCGGCGCGGCGGCTCTGCAATCAGCGAAACTTGTAAGGAACGCAACGCTGAAAGTGTATCCGGGGTTCCCGCACGGAATGCCCACCACCCAAGCGGACACAATTAATGCCGATCTGCTCGCGTTCTTCAGGCAGAACGCACGAGAAAAAGCGGCGTAATCGGCCTCGGCCGGTACATTTTGCTCCTGGCACGTGTGCCGGCTTCTCGGTAACAAATAGTTTCGAATGTTTGCGGTTTCACATCTTGCTCGCGAGGTGCACCGATGCAACACAACAATGCACGTATTCTCAGCGTCATTGGAACACTGCTGCTACTGGGCGCTGTTTCGGCACAGACAACCGGCTACGACGTCCCGTTCCCCTCCGGGTTGCGGGATTGGTTCGAGGTGAATTCCATGATCGTGACTAAAGACAGCCCGATTTTCGGGCAACTCGGCGGCATGCACCTGATCCACGTAAATGCGAAGGGATTGCCGACGCTCAAAAACGGCGGAACTTTTCCTTATCCTGACGGAACCATCTTCGCGGATGATGTTCACGAATTCTCGGCGAAAGATGGTTCTTACGTAGAAGGCAACAAGAAGGCGATTGCGGTGATGGTGAAAGATTCAAAGAAGTACCCTACGACCGGCGGTTGGGGATTCCAAGTGTGGGGCGCCGGTGACCCATCGAAGCCGCTCGTCCCTGACGCGGCTCATGCGGTTACTGCGTGCTTCGCCTGTCACACGCCGCAAAAAAGCCAGGACTACACATTTTCAACCTACATTCCTTGAGAAATGAGCACGAACGTGAGCCAGGAACAAACCGCCCGCATCGCCGAGCAACTTCTGTCTAGCATTGGCTCTGGGGGCGAACCCGACGAGATTGCAGCGTTGTTCAGTACCGACGTTCAATTTGAAGTTCCGGGAGACCTTGGCGCATTGCCTTGGATCGGACGCCGGACGGGGCGCGTGAAGCCGTCGCTGATTTTATTCGCGGCACGCGCAACCTTTCGAGCGAATTCTTTTTGACGCTCAAGGAATCCTGGCGAACGAAGATCGGCGGTCATCTTCGGTCGACTGGTCTCAAGGTTGTTGCAACGGAGAAGACGATTCACTCTTCATTTGTCTTGACCGTCTCCGACGGCCAGATCATCCGCTTTTAGACGCTGGGGGGCGGCTTCGCGGTTTCACAGGCAGCGAAACCGGTGGGGGGATGCCAGTCCCCACGAGGGGTGTAACCGTCCGTACGTAAGTTTGTTTCGCCCCGCACGTCAAATTCATGCTGTAATGGTGGGCCATCGACAGGTGGCATGCTGCCAATCGCCCCGGGCAAACCGATTAGGATTCTGAGCGTCGAAGACCACCCAGTCTTTCGCGAAGGACTTGCTACGATCATCGGCTCGCAGCAAGACATGTCTCTGATCGCGCAGGCGTCGAACGGCGGAGAGGCGATCGCCTTGTTTCGTACCCATCGGCCCGACATTACACTGATGGATCTCCGGCTACCTGGGATCAATGGCACCGACGCTCTCATCTCGATCCGTGGAGAATTTCCAGAGGCTCGTATTATCATTCTCACCTCCTCGGATGGAGATGCGGAAATCCATCGAGCGTTGCAAGCCGGTGCGGCAGGTTACGCACTCAAGAGCATGCTTAAAACCGAATTGCTCGCCTTGATCCGGTCGGTTCACTCGGGACGGCGGCAGGTGCCGCCTGAGGTTGCGTCCCGGGTCGCGGAACATCTGGGCGATGAGAATCTTACGGCTCGGGAGCTTGAGGTCCTCCAGCTGATTCGAGATGGTCATCGCAACAAACAAATCGCCGAGAAACTGAGGATTTCTGAAACTACCGTCAATTTTCACATCAAGAACATTGTCGGCAAGCTGGGCGCCAATGATCGAACCCATGCTGTGACTATCGCGCTGCGACGGGGCATGCTGCATATTTAAGCTTGGACGCAATACCTATAGAGAACAACAGGGTTGGTACTCCAGGACCTAATGGTCCGCAGAATCCACGATTGGAGTAGCGTGAGAAGCTGGTCAGTCATTCCGACAGTTCTTATTCGACTAATCAAAGGTAACCGTCTTCCCCGTTTGATGGTCTTTTGTGTTTGGTCGGATAGGGTCCGCGACCACGCAAGAGACCGTTCGAGGCCGCGCATGAGTTTCTCAATGACCGCCGGGAGATTGATGCTGCGGTCGCTTCTTGTCTGTTCCTTGTTCTTGTTCTTGGTATGCAATTCGGCACGAGCCGTCGATCCCAGCCGGCATATCTCCCAATATGCGCACTCCGCCTGGAGAATCCAAGATGGATTCTTTAACGGCGCCCCCTCCCGGATCGCACAAACTGCAGATGGATATTTGTGGATTGGGACGGAAAGCGGACTGATGCGTTTCGACGGTGTCCGTTTCGTTTCGGTCACTTCGCCCGGCGGCAAACCCTTACCCAGCACCACGGTGAAATTCCTCCTCGCGGCCAAGGACGGCAGCCTGTGGATCGGCACGCCACAGGGCTTGTCACATTGGAAGAACGGAAAAGATCTGGTGACCTATTCCGACCCTCCCGGTGGCATCACTTCCATTCTCGAAGACAGTCGTGGAGTGATCTGGGTGACGCGTTACAGAATTCGCGACACGCAGGGGGCTCTTTGCCGAGTCGAAGGCAGTCAGCTGCACTGCTACGGCGCGGCGGACGGGATTCCCTTCGACTACGGCACAAGGCTGGCCGAAGACAGTCTGGGAAATCTTTGGATCGGCGCGGACGCTCTTTGCCGCTGGAAACCAGGCTCGTCGACTATTTTTTTTGGCAAGGAACTGGAGCATTCCTCGGGGTTGGCGGGCGTGAGATCGGTAGTTGCGGGAGCGGATGGTTCTGTTTGGGCTGCCATTCAAGGCTCCGGACACGGTTTGGGATTGCAACAATTCGCGCATGGGGTCTGGAAAGGCTATGCCGTACCGGGGATGAATGGAAGTGCGATGGATGTATCCACGCTTATGCGGGACCGCGACGACGCGCTCTGGATCGGCACTCTCAATCGCGGAATCTATCGAGTTCACGACGGCCAGGCCGATCATTTTGGAAGTGCGGACGGTCTCTCTAGCGATTCGGTCGGGAACCTTTATCAAGACCACGAGGGCAATGTTTGGGCGGTGACGGCAAAGGGAATCGACGAGTTTCATGATTTTCGGATGGTCAGCTTTTCGACTCGAGAGGGCCTGACTTCCGACGGTGTCAACTCGGTGATCTGGGCACGGGACGGCACCATGTGGGTGGGAAACGAAGGGGCGTTAGAGTCTTTTCGCAACGGCCGCTTCTCGGCGATTCGCACCCATAGCGGATTGCCAGGACAATCGGTTACCGCGCTTTTCGAGGACCACGCGGGCGGGATTTGGCTCGGGCTGGATAACGACCTGGCCGTATACAAGGGTGGCAAGTTCATCACGATTCGAGGGGTCGATGGCGGTTCTTTGGGAATCATTACTTCGATCACTGAGGACGCGGCGAAAAACATTTGGGCCATCGCCGTCACTAAATCCTCGTCCCCCCGTCGACTGGTCCGCATTCGGGATATGAAAGTTCTTGAGGAAACTGGTCCCCCGCAAACTCCGCCGCCAGTGTCCATCGCCCGCGATCCGCAATCGGGTGTCTGGGTAGGTTATGCGACCGGAGAGCTGGCGCGCATCCGTGAAGGCAAAATCGAGGTCTTTCATTTCGAACACCCCCCGGAAGGCGGTCGTATTGATCAGCTGTACGCGGACCCAGATGGCTCGGTGTTGGGGGAAACGCCGTCTGGGCTGTTCGGATGGCGGGACGGGCGCGCCCAGTTTCTGACCACGCAGAACGGCCTGCCGTGCGATCAAATATTCAGCTTCATCGTGGACAGACACAAGAACCTTTGGTTGTATAGCGCCTGTGGACTGATCGCGATTCCGAGCGAGGACCTGAATCAATGGTGGGCGCATCCTGACGCGCTACTGCGACCTAAGGTTTTTGATGTTCTTGACGGAGCGCAGCCTTCACTTAACTCTTGGCAGCCCGCATCCTCTCTCGGTCCCGATGGGCACTTGTGGTTTGTCGGAGAAGCCCTGCAGACCATTGATCCGGGGGCTCTCACCGCCAAGTCACTGCGGCCCCCCGTGCACATCGAAGGGATCGTCGCGGATCGAAAAAACTATTCGCCCACAAATGCCCTTCGCCTTCCTCCTCTTACGCGGGATCTCGAAATTGAATATACGGGGCTAAGCTTCGCGGTGCCGGCAAAGGTGCGGTTTCGTTACCGACTGCAAGGTCACGACATTGACTGGCAGGAACCAGGAACGCGACGGCAGGCTTTTTACAGCGATCTTCGTCCCGGAAATTACCGGTTTCGCGTGATCGCCTGCAACAACGACGGCGTCTGGAACGAAGAAGGTGCGAGCCTCGATTTTAGCATCGCGCCAGCCTGGTATCAAACGAACCAGTTTCTGATGCTGTGTCTCTTCCTTGGGATCTTCATAGTCTGGGTTTTTCATCAACTGCGGACGCGGCAGGTCGCCCGAGCCATCGGCGCCCGCTTTGACGAACGTTTGGCCGAACGCACTCGCTTGGCCCGTGAGATTCACGACACGCTCCTGCAGACGATCCAAGGCAGCAAGATGGTTGCCGATGATGCTCTTGATGAGGCAACGGATTTCCCGCGCATGCATCAGGCGATGCAACGGCTATCCGTTTGGCTCGCTCAGGCTACCGAGGAAGGTCGAGCCGCGCTGCACTCACTGCGCACCTCTACGACCCAGACGAACGATCTCGCGGAGTCCTTTCGGCGAGCTTTGAACGACTGCCGGATCCAAGGCTTCCCGGATGCGGTTTTTGTTGTAGAGGGAAAGGCCACGGACACGCACCCGATTGTCCGTGACGAAATCTATCGCATCGGCTATGAAGCCATCCGGAATGCTTGTCAGCATTCCGAAGCGAGTCGTCTCGAAGCACACCTTTCGTACTCGGAAGACCTTACCCTCCGCGTCTCCGACAATGGCAAAGGAATCGCCCCCCATGTCGCCGCACAAGGGAAAGACGGACACTATGGGCTACAGGGCATGCGGGAGCGTGCTCTGCGAATCAGCGCAAAACTGAGCATCGCAAGTTCCGCGGACTTGGGAACCACAGTTGTGTTAATCGTTCCAGGCCAGATCGTCTTCCGGGGTCCGAGGTCAAGTTTGTGGACTCTGCACAAGCGAATGAAGGAACTCTTCCGCGGACCCGACGGAACCGACAACGCGAACTGACCTCAACCGGGCAACTCGGTTGACCCCTCACTGTTCGCCCCGCTTCCACTCGACGCCAACGACACCTGCAGATAAATATAGTATGTCTGCTGTGGTTTCCTAGGTGTTCAGAGATCCACAACTCTTCTACTCTTTTCGCACCGTAATTCGATCTCGGAAGATCGGGAGAATTGACCAGTGCCGGAACATTTGGCCAACGACTTGGATCCAGCTTGCAATGCAAGGTTAATCAGACCGCCGGAGAACAAAGCAATGAGCGGCAACCCTCTTAGCATCCCTCGATTGGACAGCAATTCCGATGGCATTCACGGGATGACACCAGGAGCGATGAATGTTACCCGCCAGCACCCGTCTGCGGCGGCCTCCAAGGGCGGTTTTGCAGAACGCAGGAGGTCAGCCCGGCACGGCCACGTCCAGGAGGAACAATATGTTGCCGGGCTGAGTCCTGAAGACGTCCGGCTGCGCTGCGAAAGCAGCCCAGCGCCCAGGGAGGCTGAGCTCCACATTTTCGAAGGGATGGTGGGTTCCAGTTTGCCCCTAAGACGGACATTGGAACAGATCATGACCGTGGCCTCGACTGACGCGACTGTCTTGATCCAAGGGGAGACTGGAACTGGGAAAGAACTGATCGCCCGTGCAGTTCACAATCTCAGCCCGCGCCATGGCCACAACTTCGTGAGGTTTAACTGCGCTGCGATTCCGCTAGGCCTGTTGGAGAGCGAACTATTTGGGCACGAAAAGGGCGCGTTTACCGGTGCAATCGCGCGGAAGATGGGCCGCTTCGAACTGGCCAATCAAGGCACACTCTTTCTAGACGAAATCGGCGATATTCCACTCGAACTACAGGCCAAGCTACTGCGAGTTCTGCAAGAGCAAGAGTTTGAGAGGTTAGGGAGTAACCTGACCCAGCAGGTAAACGTGCGGATAGTGGCTGCCACTCACCGCGATCTGAAGTACATGATCGTCCAAAAGCAGTTTCGCAGCGATCTCTATTTTCGGCTCAACATCTTCCCTGTCGTCGTACCTCCGTTGCGCGAGCGGCGGGAAGACATCCCTATGCTGGTTAACGCTTTCGTCGCCGAATATGTTCGTCGGATGAATCGGCGGGTGGAAACCATTCCTGAGGACACTATGCGGGTTCTTACGCAGTACGACTGGCCTGGAAATGTTCGCGAATTGCGGAACTTCATCGAGCGCGCCGTGATCCTGTCGCCGGATGCGGTACTTCGCGCGCCGTTGGAGAGCCTCGGTGGGCCGGAACAAATCAATGATGCCAATCCGCAAACGCTGGCGCAGGCAGAGTCCGACTGCATTCTGAAAGCCATCAAGCAAGCCGATTGGGTAATTGGGGGACCGAAGGGTGCGGCAAACAGGCTCGGCCTCAAACGCACCACGCTCATTGGCAAGATGCGCAAGCTGGGGCTATCCCGTTCGATGGAAGCCGCGGCTTGGTCCTCGAGACCATGCCCGGAGTAATGGTTGAGGCATCCGCCTCCGGAGTTGGAGCCGGCCTCACTCAGGTAAGGAGACCCTGGTGAATAAACGCGCTTGGGGATTTGTAATTCTGCGCAAGTCCTTCCGCCGCGACTTGAACCAGGTCCAGTAGCCCGAGAGAGTTCACCGATACCGACGCTTGGGCGTTCGGAAACGCGGTACCTCCCGCCTCCAAGTGCAGGCGTGCCGAGTTGCCTGCCTTCCTACCCTGACTTCAGGGCTGGCTTCCCGCCCATTTTGCTCACGCGTTCGATAGCAACAGCACCTGCCTCTCGTGAGTGAACGCTTATCGTGGTTCTATTCGCCCCGCATCCGCTTCGTTTTCCCAATACGGCCGGTAGCCGTAGTGACCGTGAATCTGCCTACCCCAGGCCGTATCCGCCATATCGGGCCAATTGTCCTTATCGAAGCCTGGCGCATTGTTCAGCCGATCCTTGTCGACGTTCAAGACGGCGACCTTCTCCGCGACGTTAAAAGCAAGAGCGGCCCAGGGGATCGCGAAATGCTTATCGACCACGCGGAATATCCCCCCAAACGACAGAATGGCATATGCGATTCGGCTGTCCCGCGTATCGATGACCAGGTCTTCAATTGTTCCAAGGTCTTCGCGTTCGCGGTTCACAACCTTCGCACCGAGGATCGACCTTTTGACCATGGTCGTGAACGAATCTTTTGACTGCCTCGTTCCTTCAGACATACCTTGCCTCCGGCTTTCGACATCTTACGTCTTTGAGACTGATGCAACTGTTCGATTATGGGTCACCGGGCTAATGGATCGCTATACCTTATAGTCTGGTGCTGGGGACTTAAAGAATAGTAGTCCACAGCTGCTACGCCGGATTTCATCAGGCAATCTCTCTGACCTCCCTAAGGTGGTGGCTGCGAAAGTGATGGACCCATGCTCCAAGGTTATTTGACGGTGAACTAGACCTCGTTCGCAGCGTCGAGTTCGAGGAGCATCTGAAGGCGTGCCCGGACTGCGCCGCGAAACTCCGCGAACAACAAGTCCTGCGCCAGTCGTTGCGGTCATCAAATCTATATGCGCGCGCGCCCAAAGGCGTCAGAGCTCGCATTCGGGCTGAGCTTCCCAGCGCCAAGATTCAGCCAGAAATCATTCCGATGCGGCGACGCCCGGTCCCCGAGTGGCTGGCGGTTGCCGCGGCTATGGTCATCGCCATTTTCCTCGGAGCAAGAGTGGTCCCGAACATCGGCGCTCAAAGGCAGACGAATTT
>Ga0302324_100027462_pt1 | contig 10841 bp, 7 predicted proteins | sample Palsa_T0_1_FD_201949 | JGI IMG/M metagenome (GOLD analysis project Ga0302324, IMG submission 201949) | Peat permafrost microbial communities from Stordalen Mire near Abisko, Sweden - Palsa_T0_1 | ecosystem: Environmental > Terrestrial > Soil > Palsa > Peat permafrost | place: Sweden: Abisko...
TCGTCGAACCGTACGCCATTCGCGCGCGGCGCGCGATGATCGCTCACCTGCCGCGGTAGAGCTCGCGTCTGGCACGGGGCTCTCAGCCGCCGGTCTCTTCGAACTCGGCGTCGATCACGCCGCCGTCTTTCTTCTTGTCGCCGCCGCCGGGGGGAACCCCGTCGGCGCCTCCGCCGTCCGGGGGAGGTCCGCCGTTGGTGCCGGAGCCGGGTGAAGCGCTGGAGCCGTACATCTGACCGGCCAGGCGGTGGGCCTCTTTCTCCAGACGCTCGCTGACGTCCTTCACCTTGTCGTCGTCCTGCTTCTCCACCGCCTCGCGGCCCTCCTTGATGAGGCCCTCGAGCGTCGCCAGGTCGGCCGGCTGGATCTTGTCCTTGTTCTCGGACAGGGTCTTTTCGAGAGTGTAGCAAAGGTTGTCGAGCTTGTTCCGTCGCTCGACCTGCTCGCGCCGGTCCTTGTCCTCGCGCTCGTGCTCCTCGGCCTCCTTCACCATCTTGTGAATCTCGGCCTCGTTCAGGCCCGAGTTCGCGGTGATGGTGATCTTCTGGTCCTTGCCGGTGGCGGTGTCCTTGGCGTGGACGCTGAGGATACCGTTGGCGTCGATGTCGAAGGTGACCTCCACCTTGGGGACGCCGCGCGGCGCGGGCATGATGCCTTCGAGGTGGAACTTCCCGAGCGTCCGGTTGTACTTCGCGTCGGTGCGCTCGCCCTGAAGGATGTGAATCTCGACGCTGGGCTGACTGTCGGTTGCGGTCGAGAAGACCTCTTTCTTCTGCGTGGGGATAGTGGTGTTGCGCGGGATCATCGGGGTCATCACGCCGCCGAGCGTCTCGACACCCAGCGACAGCGGCGTCACGTCGAGGAGCACCAGGTCCTTCACGTCCCCGGAGAGGACGCCAGCCTGAACGGCCGCGCCGATGGCCACCACCTCGTCGGGATTGACGCCCCGGTGCGGCTCCTTGCCGAAGAACTTCTTCACCGTCTCCTGCACCAGCGGGATGCGCGTCGAGCCACCGACGAGGACCACCTCGTTGATGTCCTTGGGGCTCTTCTTCGCGTCGGACATGGCCTTGCGTACGGGCTCCATCGAGCGCTCGACGAAGGGGCCCATCATCTGCTCGAGCTTCGCGCGCGAGAGGCGCATGTCGAGGTGCATCGGACCGCCCGAACCGACGGTGACGTACGGCAGGTTGATGCTCGTCTCCTGCACGCTCGAGAGCTCGATCTTGGCCTTCTCGGCGGCCTCCTTGAGGCGCTGCAGGGCCATCTTGTCGTTGTGGAGGTCGACGCCGCTCGACTTCTTGAACTCGGCGATCATCCAGTCGATGATGAGGTTGTCGATGTCGTCGCCGCCCAGGTGGGTGTCCCCGTTGGTGGAGATGACCTGGACGACGTTGTCGCCGACTTCCAGGATGGAGATGTCGAAGGTGCCGCCGCCGAAGTCGTAGACGGCGATGACCTCGTCCTTCTTCTTGTCGAGGCCATAGGCCAGAGCCGCCGCGGTGGGCTCGTTGACGATGCGCTTGACGTCGAGTCCGGCAATGCGGCCGGCGTCCTTGGTGGCCTGGCGCTGCGCATCGTTGAAGTACGCGGGCACGGTGATGACCGCCTCGGAGACCTTCTCGCCCAGGTAGTCCTCGGCGGCCTTCTTCAGCTTCATCAGCACACGGGCGCTCACCTCCGGCGGCGTCACCTGCTTGCCGCGCACGACGAAGACGCTGTCGCCGTTGCTGGCGCGAACGACCTTGTAAGGGACGCGCTTGACTTCTTCGCCGATCTCCTCGAAGCGGCGACCGACGAAGCGCTTGGCGCTGAAGATGGTGTTCTCGGGGTTGGTCACCGCCTGGCGCTTGGCGATCTGCCCCACCAGAACCTCCCCCTTGTCGTCCCAGGCCACGACGCTGGGGGTGGTGCGGGAGCCCTCTTCATTGACGATCACCTTGGGCTCGCGGCCCTCCATGATCGCGACGACGCTGTTCGTCGTACCGAGGTCGATGCCGATAATCTTGCCCATGGTCAGCTAGCCTCCAGAAGTCCTTTGCGGACGAGCCCCGCCCGACCCCTCCCCCGGGGGCCAACCGCACGGGCTCAACGGTTTATGCGCCGACCGCGTGATAATCCAGGGATTTCCCAGCGTCCACGGTGATTCGGTCGTTGCGATGGGCAACCTAACCACCGCGACCCCCACGTCAACGGCACGAAGTTTGTGGGAATCCCTCTCGAAGGGTCTGCGAAGGGGCCCCCTGGAGACGTGCGCCTGGGCGTGATAGGGTTCGCGAGTCGAGTTCGACGTCGCGCGAGCAGAGCGCGAGCCTCATGAGCCCCCCCGACGACAACCTGCCCGCGCCGCCCGACCTTCCCTCGTACACGGTCGAGGATGCCGTGGAGGTCGCCGCGCCGGAGCCTCGCCGTCCGCCTCGCGACTCGCAGGAACGGCACGCCGGCACGGGCCTGGTGCGGCACGACGGCACATTCGACGACGACCGCATCGACCCCGACGCGGCCAAGGTGGTGCGACGGCTCGAGCGCAGCGGCTACGAGGCCTACCTGGTCGGTGGCTGCGTGCGCGACCTGCTCCTCGGCGGCAAGCCCAAGGACTACGACATCGCGACCAACGCCCGCCCGGAGGACGTGCGCGCGCTCTTTCGCAACTGCCGCATCATCGGGCGGCGCTTCCGTCTGGCGCACATTCTCTTCGCCGGGGGCAAGGTGGTCGAGGTGGCGACGTTCCGGCGCAGCCCGGTGATGGAAGCCCCCGACGACGCCGAGGCCGACGGCGTCGACGATATCCTCATTCGCAGCGACAACGTGTTCGGCGAGGCGCACGAGGACGCGCTCCGCCGCGACTTCACGATGAACGCGCTCTTCTACGACCTCGACCGCCGCCAGGTGCTCGACTGGTGCGGCGGAATGCAGGACGTGGCCAGCCGCACCATCCACACCATCGGCGATCCCATGGTGCGCTTCCGCGAGGATCCCATCCGCATCCTTCGCGCCATCAAGTTTGCCGCGCGACTCGACCTGGGCATCGCCCCGGATGTGTACGACGCCATGGTGTCGACGCGGGAGGATCTGGCGAAGGCCGCGCGGCCGCGCGTATTCGAGGAGATCTTGCGGCTGCTCCGCACGTCCGCGCACCGGTCGATGTGGCTGCTCTGGGAGACCGGGGCCATGGCGGTGCTGCTGCCGGAGCTGGCGGCGTTCCTCGACGACGAGGAGGCCACCATCGACGGCGCGCGCCGCTTCTTCGCCAAGATGGACGCCATCGACGCGCTGACCCGCGCCCGCGGCCGGCCGCTCGACGACGTGGTGCTCTGGACGGTGCTGCTGAAGGAGCCGCTCGACGAAGCATGCCTTGGCGAGCGCGATCGCATCCGCGCCGCCACGGAGTTCCTGGATCCGGTCATCGAGCGGGTGGCCGTTCCGCGTCGTATCGCCGACGGCGTACGGCGCATCGTGGCCATCCTGCCGCGGATCGCCACGGGACGCGCCGGGCGCTTCGCGCGCACCGAGCTGATGGGACCCGCGCTGGACGTGCTCGAGGCCGAGCTGCTGGGCGCCGGCAAGAGCACCGAGCTCGTGCACAAGATGCGAGCCACCGATGTGGCGCCGGGGCGTCCCAGCACGCGCCCGGCCATGCGGCGCGACGTGCGCGGACATCGCCCGCGAGCCTGACGCGACGCTCAGCGCCCGAGCTCGCGCGCCAGCTCGGCGGGGTCGTGGATGGGCAGCGAGCAGGTACGCCCTCGGCACACGTAGGCGACGGGCTGGTGGTGCGCCGGCTTTCCTTCGGCGAGGATCGGGCAGGCTTCGACGGAGCGCGGGTCGCTGGGGTCCACCCAGGCCAGCACGCGATCGGGCAAGAGCGCGCGGACCACTTCGCGAGCCAGCGCCTGCGTGGCCGCGGCCTGCCGCGGGCCCACCAGGACGACGTCGACGGTGCCTTGCACCAGGCGATCGCCGAGCGCCACGGCCCCGCTCATGCCACCGGGGTTTTGCGCGGCCGCGGCGGCGAGCCCCTCGACCGCCCGCGCCGCCGGCTCGTGAAACCTCACGTCCAGCAGCGCCCCCAGGCGCAGCAAGGCGCGGCACGCGACGGAGGCGCCGCTGGGGACCGCGTGGTCGTAGGGATCCTTGGCGCGCACCAGAATGGGCTCGCCGTCGTCCGGCACGAAGAAGAAGCTGCCGTCCTTCGCGTCGAAGAAGTGCGTCAGCAGCGACTCGCCGAGCGCGCGCGCCAGCGTCACCCAGTGGGGATCGCCCGTCGCCTCGTAGAGGTCCAGCGCGGCGTCCGCGAGGTAGGCGTGATCGTCGAGAAATCCCTGTCCCTTCCAGGCGCCGTCCTTCGCCAACCGCCGGACGCGCGACCGCCCGGCCCCCTCCGGCACGACCAGTATTCGCTCGACGAAGCGCATGGCCCGCTCGGCGGCCGCGACCAGCGCGGGATCGAGCACCGACCCGGCGTCGGCCATGGCGCCAATCATGAGCGCGTTCCAGCTCGCCAGGAGCTTCTCGTCGCGGAAGGGCTTGGGGCGCGTTTCGCGCACTTCGAACATGGACCGGCGGGCGCGCTCCAGCGCCTCCCCTTCCGCCGCACCCGCCGGCTCCTCGACGCGGGACAGCACCGTCGCCGAGCTGTCCTCGAAGTTCCCGTCCTCGGTGACCCCCCACACGCGCTTCGCCGCGCGCGCCGCCTCCGCGTCGCCGGCGCACGCCGCGTCGACCTGCAACGGGGTCCACACGAAGAACTTCCCCTCCTCGCCCTCGCTGTCGGCGTCCTGCGTGGCGTAGAAGGCGCCGTCCGGGCTGCACATCTCGCGGAGAACGTAGCCGGCGATGTCGCGCGCCGTGGCGGCGTAGCGCTCGTCCCCGAAGGCGCGCCATCCATCGACGTAGAGGCGCAGGAGGAGCGCGTTGTCGTAGAGCATCTTCTCGAAGTGCGGCACCAGCCAGCGCTCGTCCGTGGAGTAGCGGTGAAAGCCGCCGCCCAGCTGGTCCCAGATCCCTCCGTTCCGCATGGCGTCGAGCGCCTTGCGCACGCGCGCTCTCTCGCCGCCGCGGAGGAGCACGTCCAGGCTCATGGTGCCGGGGAACTTGGGCTTGTGGCCGAAGCCGCCGTTCTCGTCGTCGAAGCGCGCGGCGAGCTTCCGGGTGGCGCTGGCGAGAAAGCCGGACGACAGCACCTGCCCGCGTTCGGAGGCGCGCACGGCGCTGTCGCCCGACGCGGCTTCGGTGATGGCCTTGACGAGCTCCGCCGACTGCGTGTTCACGTCGTCGCGACGGGCGTGGTAGGCCTCGAAGATGGCCTGGAGCACCTTGGGGAAGCCCGGCATGCCGTAGCGATCGGCCGGCGGGAAGTACGTCCCTCCGAAGAAGGGCTTCTGATCGGGCGTCAGAAACACGGTGAGCGGCCATCCGCCGCTGCGCCCCATGAGCTGGACGACCAGCTGATAGACCTGATCGAGGTCCGGCCGCTCTTCCCGATCGACCTTCACGTTGATAAACCACTCGTTCATCATCGTCGCGACCGCCTCGTTCTCGAAGCTCTCGCGCTCCATGACGTGGCACCAGTGGCACGCGGAGTAACCGATGCTGAGCAGGATCGGCCGATCCTCGCGCTGGGCCCGCTCCAGAGCCTCCGGTCCCCAGGGATACCAGTCGACCGGGTTGTGCCCGTGCTGCTGGAGGTACGGCGAGGCTTCGCGCGCGAGGCGATTGACCATGCGCTTGGTCAATGAACCTTCTGGCGTCCAGCGGCAAGCCCGGCGGGAAATTGGTAGGCTCCCGCGCCTCCTCATGGATCGTCTGTTCCTTCTCCTGGCGCCGCTCCTGCTCGTGTGCCCGGCGGTCGCGAACGCGCAGGCCGCGCCGCCTCCGGATGCGTCCGCGCCGCCAGCCACGCCGGCTCCGCCCCAGGTGCCCGCGCCCCCGGCGTCAACTTCACCGACTCCGCCGGCCCCTGCGCCGCCACCCTCCCCCGCAGAACCATCCCCGGCGGCCCCCGCTCCCCCGCAACCAGTTCCGCTTCCACCCCCGCCTGCGCCTCCTCCGCCTCCGCCCGAAACCACCTGGAATCCCCGAGGGGCTATCGAGGAACGTGCGCCAGCGGCGCCGGTGTCGGCGTTCGAGCAGACCAGGGAGGTAGGTCTGGAGGTCTCCATCGGCGGCGGCTTCCAGAGCGGGGGCGGCAACTCGCCGGTGCAAGCACCCAGCCTCTATGCCGGAGCCCCCGACAACCCGGCCGGCACTCTCCTCAATCCCGCCGGCGGCAACGCGCTCGGGCAAGGGTTCACGCCGTACTCGTTCGACCCGTTCAACATCGAGGCCCGGCTAGGCTACCGGTTTCACCCGAACTGGAGCCTTGGGGGCTTCTTCTCCTATGCCAACTATTTCGTGAACGACGGCGCCGATTCCGGCGATGCTCCGGACTTCACGTCGCAGCTCGAACGCGAGCAGCTCAGCGTGGGCGTCTACGGGCGCTACTACCTGACCAAGTTCAATCGGCGGCTGCAGCCCTGGGTGGAGCTCGGGGTGGGATTCAACTTCGACGCGGCCAGCTACACGCGCCCCATCGGCCTGGCGATGAACGCGCAACCGGAGACCGGGAACTACAACCTGAGTCAGTACGGAATCATCGTGCCCCTCAAGGTGGGCCTGGACTGGCGCCTCGCCCCCGCCTTCTCGGTCGGGCCGATGATTGGCTATTCGCGGGTGTTTCCCCTGGTGGGCTGCGTCGAGATCGACGTGGACCAGTTCAGCTCCGTGCCAGGCACCAACACGTGCTCGTCGCCGCCGGTGTCGAACTCCGGATACAGCGACTTCTTCGGCGGCGTCTTCGTCAAGCTGACGTACAATGCGTGGGCTCGTTAGCCGTGCGCACGCCGGCGTCGAGGGAGATGTCCGCGACGCGCGCGCGGAAGCCCGTGGTGGATCCGGTGGTGCTGGCGCGGCGCACGCTCCTCGAGGGCGTCGGCGCCGAGGTCGCGGCGAGCTTTCCCGGCATCACGCGACTGGGCGGGCAGATCGTGGCGGCGCTCTATCTGGCCGAGAGCGCGCAGTCGATGGACGAGCTCTCGGCCGAGCTCGGGCGCAGCAAGAGCAACATCTTCGCGAACCTGCGCGGGCTGGCGGCGGCGGGAATCGTCGATCACCATCGCGATTCGGGGGCGCGCTACGACCGCTATCGCCTGCGCGGGAAGTACCCCGACGTGATCATCGGAGCCTACGTTGCCCGGCTGCGGCGCGTGGTGTCCGACAAGCGCTCGCTGGTGCGCCGTTCGCGCGCCATCCTGGGCGATGCGCGCGGCCTGGAGGCCACGGCCCTCCGCGCCAAGCTCGACGCGCTCGGGGGGACCTACGACCGCTTCGCGGATCTGTTCGAGAGGCTCCCCTCCATGGACGGTCCGCTCGACCTCGAAGCGGTGATCGACGGCCTCCCGCGCGCCGCGCTCGACACGCTGGTGACGGTGATGCGCAAGGCGGTGGGCCTGGTCAGCGCGCGCGCGACCGGGTCGAGACGCTCGTGAGGTCACGCGGTGGCGGTGATTTCCACGCGCAGCAGCTTTCGTCCGATGAAGAGGTAGTCACCGTGTCCGAGCTCGCGCTCGGCCTTGAGGCGGACGTAGGTGCCGTTGCGACTGCTCAAGTCGGTCAGGGTGAGCTTGCCCCCCGAGTCCTCCAGCTTGCAGTGCGCCGCGCTCATGTAAAGGTCACCCGGGAAGTTGAGGTCCCCACCCTCGCGCCCGATCTGCAGGACCTGACCGCGGGCGCAGACTGCCATGCCCGCGGCGCCGCCCTGGAGGATCTGGATGATCTTGAACTGCGCCGGGTGCTTGGGCGACGAGTAGAAGTACGTCCCGTCGGGGGCCGGCCCGTCGTTGGCCTTGGGTGGCCCTTCGATGCGGAACAGCTGCTCCCCGGCAAGGAAGTAATCGCCGGCGCTCACGTCGACGGCGCCGCGCACCCGCCAGTAGACGCCGTTGAGCGATCCCTCGTCGCGCACCACCAGCTTGCCCCCGCGATAGAAGAGGTTGGCGTGGCGGGGGGACACGAAAGGGTCGTCGGGAAAGACCAGCTGCCCGTTGCGCCCGACCACGTGCTGCTCGGCGTTGAGCTGGTAGCTCAAGCCCTCGACCCCTTCGCCGCGGATGAGAATGAGCTTCGCCTTGCCGGGCACCTGGAGCTGCCCGAAGTACTGGGTGCGGGCGTTGAGCGTCTCCGGGGGGATCGCCGCGCCGCATCGCCCGCAGAACTTGTGCCCCAGGGGCACGGGCGTCGAGCACGACTTGCAGACGTAGTTCTTGGCCTGATCCATCAGCTCCTCCAGGGACGGCTCGGATCCAGCACGTTCCCCTGCGGGTCCGTGCGCCGAGACGTGGTCGTCGAACGCGCCGGAGGACGATACCGCTGAATCGCCCCCTTGGGCACGAAGTGCGCTGATCGCACGCGGCGGCGGGGCCGCTCCGCCGGAACCGGTCGGTGGTTTTCGGGGCTTCAGCGGGTCGCCAGCGAAGAGCGACGTCGGCGGATCGGTCTGCCGCGCGCGACCGGCGCTCGGCTCGACCGGCGCCGGCTCGCTCACCCCGGCCGGCAGAAGGGGGGCCGCCTCGCTCCGCGGCGAGACGTGGGGCGGCGCCACCTGCACGGGCCCCAGAGCCAGCGAGGAACCGCACGACTTGCAGATCGCCGTCCCCATGGCGCCATACCAGTCGCAGCGTCCGCAGACGATGCCGAGCACGAACTCCATACGCTCCGCGCGAGCGTACCAGCTTCGACTCTCCACGCGGTCACCAGATGATTGCCAGCCGCTTCTTCGCGTCACCGAAGCCGGCCTGACTCTCCAGCCGGAAGACGACATGGAGGCAGGTGGCGGGGTCGATCTGCCCGAAGTCGCGCGAGTCCAGGTGGAGGTGGCGATCGTCGCTCACCAGGTACCAGCGCCCGGCCTCGACCACGGCCTTGGTGGGCGCCTCCACGTGGTCGATGGCACGAAGCGCCCAGAAATCCCGATCGCCGTAGTCCTCGACCGCGCAGTTGAGATTCACGTCGTCGTTGGTCTGGGGGTCGCGGATGAGAACGGTGGGTGTGCCGTCGCACGCGCGGGGGCTGGGGAGACGTTTGCCGTCGATGGTGACCACCTCGTCGCGCAGCTCCAGGCTCTCGCCGGGAGCGCCGATGGCGCGCGCGATGACGAAGCGTCCCGGCGCCTGCGGGTCCGCGCAGCGCAGCAGGTTGGCCCGGGAGACGCTGGTGTGGCGCGAGAGGAGAAGGACGTCGCCGGCGCTCAGCGTGGGCTCGATGGAGGCCGATTCCAGGGGGTCGTCGCCGGGCACCGTCCACACGTCGAACACGAAGAGGTAAAGCGCGAGCGCGACCACCCCCACGATGGCGACCGCCCAGGTGACGAGCTTGAGCCACATGCGCATGTTCAGCCGGACAGGCTACACCTCCTAGGGGCGGCGAATGCCGTCCCCGTCCTGGAACGTCACGACGGAGGCCGTTGGGCTTTGCCCGACGGGCTCCTAGCTAGCGGCGGGGAAGCGCGACCGGCAAGTCGAAGCCGACCTCAGCGCCGCCGCCGCCGGCACCGCCGCCCGCGTTCCTCGCGAAGGCCGTTCCCCCGTGCGCCTCGACGATGCGCTTGACGAGGGTGAGACCGAGGCCGTAGCCGGCCCCGACCGTCGGCCGGACGCGTGCGGTGTCGCCCCGCACGAAAGGCTCGAACGCCCGCTCCACGAAGCCCGGCGGGAAGCCCGGTCCGTGGTCGCGCACGGCGACGCGCACCAAGGGCCCGGCGCGGACGACGCGCACTTCGACAGCACGGTCGCCCGGATGTCCGTGTGCGCGCGCGTTGACCAGCAGGTTGTGCACGACGCGGCCGAGCAGCTTGGCGTCGAAGGAGACGGCGAGGTCGCGGAGCTCGGGCGAGGCCTCGATGGTCACCGGGCCGGGGTCCTCGGCCGCACGCTCGCGCAGCCACCCGACGAAGGGGAGCGTCTCCTTCCGGACGTCCGCCAGGCCGGCGCGCGTGACGTCGAGGAGATCGCCGAGGATGCCGTCCATGGCCACCAATTGCCTCTCCACGTCGTCGAGCGAGCTCGCCGGCGAGCCCTGCGGGAGGTCGACCGAGGACAGGCGGTCGCGGGTGATTTCCAGGGCCACACGCGCCCGGGCGAGAGGGGAGCGCAGCTCGTGGCTGATGGCAGCCAGGAGCTCTCGCTGGCCGCGCACCATGGCCTCCAGGCGGTCGGCCATGCGGTTGAAGCTCACGGCGACGTCGCGCACCTCGCGTGCGACCCAGCGACGCGCCCGACCCACGTCCGCGCGGAAACCGAGATCGCCGCCGCCGAAGCGATCGACGGCATGCGCTAGCTGTTCGAGGGGTCGCGCGATGAGGTTGGCGACGCGCCCGGCCATGGAGGAGAGGACGACCAGAACGAGCACCAGCGCCAGCACCAGCCGCCACCACGGCCACCCGCCCGGCCGGACGCCGAACTTCTCCATCTCGAGCGCTCCCACCAGCACCTCCTCACGCACCACCGGGATGAAGATGTGCTGCGGGTTCTCGGGGACGATGGCCAGCCCGCGCGCCGAGGCGGCATGCACGCGCGGCGGCAAGCGACGCGGATCGCGGACCAGACGGACCTCGAAGCCGGTGACGTCGCGTACCTCGTCCACGTAGGCGCGCGTCGCCTCGGGCTGGTCCCAGGTGTCGGCCAGGTGCGCGCTCACGTTGCGCGCCATGATCTCCGCGCCGGTGATGGGCTCGGGTCGCGTCCCGATGACGACCATCGTTCCCGTGAGGATGGCGAGCAGGATGGTGCCGAAAAACCACCAGAAGA
>Ga0302324_100027463_pt1 | contig 10841 bp, 15 predicted proteins | sample Palsa_T0_1_FD_201949 | JGI IMG/M metagenome (GOLD analysis project Ga0302324, IMG submission 201949) | Peat permafrost microbial communities from Stordalen Mire near Abisko, Sweden - Palsa_T0_1 | ecosystem: Environmental > Terrestrial > Soil > Palsa > Peat permafrost | place: Sweden: Abisko...
GTGCTCCGTATGCAGCCAGCCCTTCCACCCGTGACGGCTGGGATCGATGCCGAGCCGGGCCAGCCAGCGGTACAACGGACGATGGCGGCAGTTCTCGAGACGCACGAAGTGCCGGCGCATCGCATCGGCGCTCCAACTGGGATCGCCGGTATCGCGGGCGATTGCGTCCCAGTCCTCATTCTGGGGATAGACGAAAATCATCGCGTTGTGCGCTGTGCACCCGCCGAGGGTTCCGGCGCGCGGATACAGCACACCATCGACCGGGCGACCCTCGAAATCCCGATAATACTTGCTGTCGCGCGCCTGCAGCGCGTCATCGGCGTAATGGCGCACAAAGAAATTCCATCCCAGTGCCGTGTTCTCGGATGCAAACGCATGAAACGCCGGTACGTCGTAATCGCAGGGAAGACGATCCGTCTGGGGATCGACGCGATCGCCCCCGCGCAGGCGCTTGGGGTCACCGCCTGCCTCGAGCACAACGACGCGTTTGCCCGCCTCGGCGAGCCGCGCCGCGACCGTACCGCCGCCGGCGCCCGATCCGACGACGATATATTCCGGATTGTCCATTGGTTGGTGCGGCCGCTTCGCCCCATTCCGCTTCCGCGCCTTGACGTTCGCGCGCCGCGCGTGACGCGCGAATCGCGACGCGGCTTGTCAACTCATAGCACGGATGCTACGATAGCCGCCTCCTTGAGGTCAGGCAGTCGTCGCCGGAACGACGATATCGGGGTGTGACGCCGTGAGAGACCGCCGTTTTGCTATCGCCTAAGGCCGGCGGCGCGGGTCAGCCGCCGCCCGCGACCGGGAACGTGCTGCTCGATCGCATCAGCGACATGTCGACCTTTGTGCTGCATGCCGAACGGCGGTTCGATCCGCTCTTCCGCCCGCTGTTCGATGCGCTGTTTCGTGACCGGCTGGCGGCCTTCATCACGGCCCTCATCAACCGGCAGCGTGCGAACGAGGGGCTCGCGCTCGCCGAGGAGCGCGCGGAGCCGGACGAAACGGCATACCTCGACGACATCATCGCGACGATGGCGGCGCAAATGCGCGGTTTGTGGCCGCCTGGAAACGTCCAGCGCGGCGGCAACACGAAGACACACGGCATCGTCCGGGGCGAGCTCACGATCCGCGACGATCTGCCGGCATATCTGCGCCGCGGCATCTTTGCCGAGCCCCAAACGTTTCGGGCCTGGGTCCGCTTCTCCGGGCCGGGTCCCTACGTGACGGCCGATATCGACGACGTCGGTTTCATGAGCATCAGCGTCAAACTGATGGGCGTGCCCGGGCCGAAGCTGCTCGACGATGAGCAGTTCACGCTCGACATGTTCGGTGTGTCGACACCCACCTTCGTTACGCCCGATACCAAGGCCAACGCGCAGCTGCAGCACTGGAGTCTGAAGAACGCGCAGCTGTTCTATTTTCTGAACTTCCGCAGCCCTCACGTGCTCGATCTGATCATGCAGTCGCTGTGGATCAAGACGCAGAGCAGCCCCCTCGAAGCCCCCTACTTCAGCTGCGTTCCGTATCTGCTCGGAACCGGGCAGGCGATGCAGTACTCCTTTGCACCGCGGCGCACGAAGCGGACACCCGTGCCGCGCCTTCCGCTACGTCCGCCCGATAACTACCTCCGGGACGCCATGGTGCAAAAGCTCGGGCAGGAGGACGTCGAGTTCGATCTGCTGGTGCAGCTCCAGACCGATCCGCATCTCATGCCGATCGAGAACAACGCCGTGCTGTGGTCCCAGAAGCAATCCCCGCGCGTGCCGGCGGCGGTTCTGCGGCTTCCCAAACAAGTTTTTGCGTCGCCCGATCAACTCGCGTTCGCGAACATCTTGTCCTACAACCCGTGGCACACGATCGCCGAACATCGGCCGCTCGGCAACCAGAGCCGCGCCCGGCTGCGACTCTATGGCGAGCTCTCGCGCCTGCGCCAGTCGATGAACGGGGTCGCGCACTACGAACCCAACGGCGACGAGACGTTCTAGCGGAGGCGGTAGCAGCCGCTGGGGTCTACTTCGAGGCGCCGGCCCGCGACCGCGATCGCACGAACCGTGTGATCCCAGAAGGTCAGCACCCCGACCACGACCGGCCGTAAGGTTTCGAGCAGCGCACGCACGCGGGCCGACACGGCCAGCGCGTCGCGCTGCCAGGCCGGTGCGCCGCTCGCGCTGTGGGCGAGGCGTTCGTCGCCCTCGCCGTCGATCTCGGCGCGCGGTTCGAGCGAAACCGGCGACCGGATCGCCTCGCGCGGCGCGCGCGCTGCGTCCTTCACGCGCCGGCCGCGAGGGCCGCGCGCAAACGCGCGACCGCGAGCAAGTGCAGCTGCGAAACGCGCTGCGGGGAGACCGCGAGTCCGAGGTGCAGCGAGCGCAGCGAACGTTCCTCGAAGTAGTGCGCTTCCACGATCCGGCGCTGCCGCGGCGGCAGCGCCGCCACCGCCGCGCGAACGCGCGCGCACTCGGCCTCGGCGACGACGATGGTCTGCGGATCGGTGCCGGCGTCGGGCTCCAGCCGTTCGCCGGGCGGCAGCGCCGCGTCGAGCGAGAGCGGCGTGCCGCGGTGCGCTTCGGTTCGCGCGCGGGCCAGCCCGGGAACCCGCGCTTCGAGCGCCCGCGCGTCCGGCAGCGCCGCCAGCTCTTGTGCGAGGGCGTAGCGCGCGCGCTCGGCGATGCGGATCGTGCGCCGCACCCGTTCGGAAACCGGGTCGAGCCGACGTACTCCGTTGAGGATCGCTCCGAGCACCACCCGGCGCGCATAGTGTTCGAGCGGGATGCCGAGCGAGGGATCGAACGCGTCGACCGCCCGGATCAACCCGACGCTGCCGTCGCCGACGAGGTCGTCGAGGTCTGCCTGCGGCAGCATGCGGTGGACGCGGCGCGCCAGCTGCTTCACGATCGGCAGCAGCACGCGAATCTGCGCCGAACGCGCGTCCTCGCTCATCCGCCGCGAACGAACACGTCGTCCGCGACGGCCCCCAGCACCAGCTCGCCGGCCGGCCCCAGCGCCTGCACCAGCGGCTTGAGAACCTCGCGGAACAGCAGCGCGTTCATCACCTCGCGCGCAGCGGAGGCAGCCTCGCGCGGCGCATCAGCTGCGATGGAGATTGTTGGCGATGCGCAGCATCTCATCGGCGGCTTGAATCCCTTTCGCGTTGGCCTCGTACGCGCGCTGCGCGCCGAGAATCTGCATCATCGACTCGACGATCGAAACGTTCGAGCGCTCGAGCATGCCGAAGGCAATCGCCGGGCCGTCGCGTGCGCCCGGCACGAAGGATCGCGCCGGGCCTGAAGCCTCGCTTTGCGCGAACAGCGTCGCGCCGAGCGGCCGCAGACCTTCGGGCGCGGCGAACGCCGCCAAGCGCAACTGCGCCACCGGCCGTCCGCGCTGCTCGGGCGTGTCGACGACGACGCGGCCGTCGCGCTCGACGCGCGCCGCCAACGCGTCGGCGGGGATGCGGACGCCGGCCAGGTTCCAGCCGGCGGCGTTGCGCAGCGATCCGTCCGCTTGGCGCGCGAACTCGCCGTTGCGCGTATAAGCGCGTGCGCTGCCGCGTTCGACGATGAAGAAGCCCGCGCCGTCGATGGCGATGTCGAAGGGGCCGCCGCTGCGCGATAGTTTCCCCTGTGCCAAGAGCGCGTGGCGCCCCAGCACGGTCGTTCCCAACCCGATCGCGCCGGCGCGCACCTCGGTGAACGTGGCCGCGGCGCCCTTGAAGCCGGCGACGTCGGCGTTGGCGAGGTTGTCGGCGACGATCTCGAGCTGCGTCTGCTGCGCCGCCATCCCGGTCGCGGCCGCATACATTGCCCGATTCACTTCAGCCGAACCACGTCGTTGGCGGCTTTCTCGCGCGTGCCGTCGATCGCGAGCATCGTTTTCTGCGCGGTCTCGAAGGCGCGCTGTGCGGTCAGTATCGCCAGCGTCTCGCCGATCGGATTGACGGTGCTCGTCTCGAGCGCGCCGCTCTGCAGATGCGTGCCGGCGGGGAGCGGGATGCGGTCGACGATGCGGCCGCCGTCCCGCACGGTCCCATCGGCGGCGATGGCGGCGCCGGCCGACACGCGCAGCGCACCGCACGCCCCGTGCAGGCGGCGCCGGCGGTCGTCGACGACCCAGCCGTCGCGGTCGCGGCTAAACGCGCCGTTGCGCGTCGCGTGGTCCCCGACCCGGAAGGCTCCCGGCCCCAGCAGCGCGAGATCGAACGGCCGGTCCGTCGGGCGGATCGCGCCCTGCTCGGTCGCGGCCTCGGTTCGGACCGCCAGACCCCCCGCGCCGAGCGAAACGCGCGTCACCAGCCGCCGGAACCCGTCGCTGACCGCGTTGGCGAGATTGTGCGTCGCCACGTCGAGCTGCGCGCGCGCTGCCCGCATGGCGCTCGCGCTCCAATCCAGTCCGTTCATGGCCGTACGCTAGCCCGCCGGCATGTCCGGGCCATGACCACGGCATGACCGCTCGAAGGATGCGGCTTTTCACGGAATCCCGCCGCCGCGTGGCGTACCAGACCGGAAAGGCGGGGGCGGGTCCCTCGCAGGTCAGAGGAAACGATGGAGATCGGGATCTTGGGCTCCGGCAATATCGGCGGGAACCTGGCGCGCCTGTTTGCGCGCGCCGGGCATCACGTCCGGATCGCGAACTCGCGCGGGCCGGCCTCGCTCGGCGCCCTGGTCGAGTCGATCGGGCCGAACGTCGAGGCTGCCTCGGCGCAGGACGCCGTCGAAGCCGCCGACTTGGTCGTCATCGCGGTGCCCTGGACAAAGCGCGAAGAAGTGCTCGGTGAGACCGGGCCGTACGACGGCAAGATCGTCGTGGACGCGATGAACGCCTACACCGAGGATTTCGAGATCGAAGACCTCGGCGATCGCACCTCGAGCGAGGTCACCCGCGCGCTGGTGCCGGGCGCGATGCTGGTCAAGGCGTTCAACACGATCTACTACAAGCGGCTCTCCGACGGCAAGGCCAAAGGCGAACCGGGGCGGCTCGCGATACCGGTCGCCTCAGACGACCCGGCCGCGAAAACGGTGGTGATGGATCTGATCGACCAGATCGGCTTCGATCCCGTCGACAACGACGGGTTAGTCGGCGGCGGCGGCCGCCAGCAGCCCGGGTCGCCGATCTACAACGAACCGATCGGCGCCGACGAGATGCGCCGCGAACTCGCGCGCGTCTAAAAAACCTTTCCTTTTGGCGGATTCGCCGTAGGCGAAACGCGACGGGTTCGCCCGCAGGCGAACCCTCATGGGATGCCGCGTGACATGCCGCCGTCGACGGGGATCGTCGCGCCGGTGATGTATGACGCGCCCTCGGAAGCCAAGAAGGCGACCACCGATGCGAACTCGTCGGGCCGGCCGATCCGCCGCAGCGGGACGCGCTCCGCGAGTTCCGCCAGCGCGTCGTCCTCAGCCATCCCGGCGGTCAGCTTGTCCTTCAAAATGGTGTCGCGCACGCGGTCGGTCAGGATCAGGCCGGGCGCGACATTGTTGACGGTGATGCCGTGCGGCCCGACTTCTTCCGCCAGCAGCTTGGCCATGCCGACGACGCCGCTGCGAATCGCCGTCGAGAGGATCGAACCCGCCAGCAGCGAGCGCACCGAGATGCTGACGACGTTGATGACGCGGCCGGTGCCGTCGCGCGGCAGGTGCGGGAGCACCAGGCGCGTCATGCGGACGGTGCTCAGCAAGTTCAGTTCGAAGGCGCTCTGCCACGCGGCGTCGTCGAACCGGCCGAAGTCCCCGAACGGCGGACCGCCGGCGTTGTTGACCAGGATGTCGATGCGGCCGAACTCCTTGAGCGCGCAGTCGACGAATGCGGCGGCACTTTTGGCCTGCGTGACGTCGACCGGCACGGCGAGCACGGGCCGGCCGGTGCGTTCGTGAATCGCGGCCGCCGCCTGATCGAGCGCGCGGGGGCCGCGCGCACCGATCGCGACGTCGATGCCGTCGACGGCGAGGGCCTGGGCGGTCGCGCGGCCGAGCCCTTTGCTGGCCGCGAGAACGAGCGCTACGCGCGCCGTGCGCCGATGCTCCGTCGCCCGCTGCGCCGGCTACTCGACGATGCGGTGCGTCGTCTTGCCGTTGATCGGCAGTTCATCGGTTTCATCGACCTCGGCCACGATCAAGACCGGCTGGCTCGGCATCGCGGAGGTCTCGGTCTCAGCGGCGGCCGGCACCGGCGTCGGCATCGCGCGCTCAATGAGCGAGAGATGCGACATCAGCAGCGAGCGGAGCTCGCTCTTCACCTTTTCCGCCGCATCGGTATGACGCTGCGCCTCGCGGCGCGCTTCGTCGATGCGGTCGGCGAGCGTCGCGATCTCGCGTTCGGCCGCAATGCGGGCCTCGGCTTTGATCAGATCCGCTTCCTTGTGCGCGTGGGCCTTCACTTCGTCGGCCGTGCGCTGGGCGAGCAGGAGGGTCGCGTTCATCGTCTCCTCCATCGCCTTGAAGTGCGAGATGCGCTCCTTGAGATCGGCGACTTCACCCGCCAGCGCCGCGCGCATCTGGGCTTCGTCTTCGAGTGTCTCCATGATCTCTTCGAGATACTGGTCGACGTCGCCGCGGTCGTAGCCCTGCAGAGCCTTCTTGAACGCCTTGTGCTGGATGTCGACGATCGTAACTTTGGCCATCAGCGCAGATCCTTGATTCCGAGTAAGCCGTCGTGGTCGAGCTGTTCGCGCACGCCGGCAGAGTTGACGTTGACACCCGCTGGGACAACCAGGTAGATCGCTTCGGCAAGCTTCTGAATGCGCCCGTCGATCGTGTACGCGACGCCCGACGTGAAGTCGACCACGCGTTGGAGCAGCGTGCGATCGGCGCCTTGGACGTTGACGATCACGACCTGACGCGCCCGCAGCGCATCTGCGATCTCGGTGACGTCCGAGAACGAGCGCGGTGCGAAGACCGCCACCGAGCCGCCCGGGCGCCGAGACGCGTCGCTCAACGGGACGACGTTGCGTTTCGAGCCCCCCTCGTCGGGATAGAGCTCGTCGTCTTCTTCCTCGTTGATCGCGAACCACGATCCGATCTTCGCAAACACGCTCATTGGGATTCAGCCTCATTCCGAGGCTGAATCCAGCTCGGCTTCGCCTCGTCAATCAGGATGAGAGTCAACGCGGGGCGTCTCATGCGGCGTTCCTTTCTTTGAACGGACGCGGACCGAAGAGCGCGGTTCCGAGCCGAACCATGGTCGAACCCCGGCGGACCGCGCACTCCCAATCCGCCGACATGCCCAGCGACAGCGTCGTGCCGCCGACCGCGCGAAAGGTTGCCTGCGCGGTGCGAAAGGCCGGCTCGACGTCGCCGTCGAGCGGCCCGATCGCCATCACGCCGTCAACCCACAGACCTTCGTCGCGCAGCCGCGCGGCCAGCTGCGGCGCTTCGAGCGGCGTCGTTCCGAAACGTTCGACCGGCGAAACGTTCACCTGGACGAGCACGCGCAGCTGCCGGCCGGCGTCGCGCGCGGCTTTGGCCAAAGCGAGCCCGGCGTCCAACCGGTCGACGCTCTGCACGACGTCGAACAGCGCGACGATCGCCTTGGCCTTGTTCGACTGCACGTGACCGATGAAGTGCCGCGTGCACGGCGGGAGGCCGGCGTATTTCGCACGTGCCTCCTGAACGTAATTCTCGCCGACATCGTGGAGCCCGGCGGCCAGCGCGTCCAGCACCGCCTCGCGCGGCTGCGCTTTGGTGACGCCCAGGATGGTAACCGACCCGCGTTCACGACCGGCGGCGACGGTGACTTCGTCGACGCGCTCGCGGAGCGCCGCCACGCGCTCCGCAACCGTTCCGGTCGCGAGGGGCATGGACGATGGTCTTCACCGTGCCTCGGTGCGGGTCCCTCGCCGAACCGAGATGACCAGCATGATCAGCCCGATGACGATCTGGGGCAGCGCCAGGAGCTGGCCGCCGGAGAGGCCGGCGACCGTGAAACCGGGCTCGCGCCAGAACTCCGCGATCATGCGCGTGATGCCGTACAGGGTGAACCACGTCCACAGCACGACGCCGTCGGGCGGATGGCGGCGGTACACCAGCAGCAGGATCGGCAGCACCGCGAGGTCGAGCAGGCCCTCGAAGATCTGCGAGGGGTACCGATAACCGTCGGGATAGGCGGGAAACCGCACGCAGTACGGATGATCGGGAACGCACAACTTGCCGGGCAGCTCGTCGTTGATGAAGTTGACGATGCGGGTCGTGAACAGGCCGATCGGAACCAGCACCACGACTTCGTCGCCGACGACCCCGAATTTCGAGCCGGGGTGTTTGCGCAGGAACAGCACGCCCGCCACGATGATCCCAACCAGCGCCCCGTGGAACGCCATCCCGCCCTTCCAGATCGCGATGAAATCCAGCGGGTTGGCGAGGTACATGGCGAGGTTGTGGTTGGTGATGATGTCGGCGATCACGAACAGCGCGCGCCCGCCGATCAGCACCCCGATCAGCGCGTAGACCAGAAAGTCTTGAATCTCGTCCGAGGTCAGACCCAGGCGGCGGCGCCCGGCGGGCCGGTTCATCCACAGGTAGACGCAGATGAACCCGAAGAGATACGACAGCCCGTACCAGTGCACGCCGACCGGACCCAAGTGGATCGCAATCGGGTCGATGTTCGGAAAGGAGATCCAGTGATTCACCCGGCCAGGCTTTCGCCCGGCCGACCCGCCACCCCGCCGCCGCTGGGCGGGTCGTACCAACGTCTACCCTCCGGAGCACCGTGAACCCGAACCTCAATATCCTGACCGCTTTCCTCGCCGGCGTCGTGTCCTTCGTCTCGCCGTGCGTCCTGCCGCTGATTCCGGCCTATTTGTCGTTTCTGACCGGCTCGAGTCTCGAAGAACTCAAAGCGCAGAGCGACGCAGGCGACCGAGCCCGCGTGCTGCTCCATGCGCTGGCCTTCATCGCCGGCTTCACGCTGGTCTTCATGGCGCTGGGCTTCACCGCCAGTGCGATCGGCACCGCGCTGATCGCCTACCGCGACTGGGTTGCGAAGATCGGCGGCATCGTGGTGATCGTGCTCGGGCTCAACATGATCGGCGTCTTCAAGATCCCATTCCTCATGATGGACAAGCGCGTGCAGGTGCGCAGCGCCAACCGCTCCTACGTCGCCTCGTTTCTGGTCGGGCTCGGCTTCGCGGCCGGCTGGTCGCCGTGCGTCGGACCGATTCTGGCCGGCATCCTCGCGCTCGCGACCCAGGAACACTACGGCTCCGCCACCTGGCTGCTGTTCGTCTACTCGATGGGACTGGCGCTGCCGTTTTTCATCACTGCGGCAGCCATTTCGCAATCGCTCGGGGCGCTGAGCCGCATCAAGCGTTATCTGGGTGCGATCGAGGTAGGCGCCGGCGCCTTCCTGGTGGCGACCGGAATCGTCCTCTTCACCGGCAGCTTCGGACGCGTCGCCGGCTTCTTCTATCAATACGTGAAGCCGCCGAGCCTGTAGGTGCCCCTCCAAGGGGCGCGAACCGGCCGTCCGGTGATCGTGCTCTGGATCGTGGCGTTGGCCGTCTTCGCGCTCGACCGCTGGTCGAAGGCCCTCGTCTTGGGGAGTTTCTTCCCCGGCGAGAGCCGCCTGGTGATCCCGCGCCTCTTGTGGTGGACCTACGTGCAGAATACGCACGGCGCGTTCGGCCTGTTCGGGAGTTCGCCGGTGCTGCTGGTCGTGCTGGCAATGGTCGTGCTGACGATCTTCGCCTTCGCGTTTCGCGACGCGGTGCAGAAGTCGTTGCTGGTGCGAATCGGTTTCGGCATGATCGTCGGCGGCGCGATCGGCAACATCGTCGATCGCCTCCAGCATCGGTGGGTGGTCGACTTCATCGATTTCAAGACGATCTGGCCCAACGTGTTCAACGTCGCCGACGCCTCGATCACCGTCGGCGTCGGACTGCTGATCATCGCCTCGCTGCGGCGCGAGGTTCGCAGCTGACGCACACGGTCGACGCCGCCGAAGCCGGCGCGCGGCTCGACGTGCTTCTGGCGCGACTGACCGGGCTCTCCCGTTCGCACGTCGCCGGCGCTTTGCGCGCCGATGCGGCGACGGTCAACGGCGCTGCGGGCAAGCCGAGCACGCTGCTCGACGAGGGTGACCGGATCGAGTACGCCATCGATCCGCCGCGCCCGCTCGAGGTCGAGCCGGAAGCCATCGCGCTCGAGATCGCTTACGAGGACGACGATCTGCTGGTGGTCGACAAACCGGCCGGCATGGTGACGCATCCGGCCCACGGTGCGGTCGACGGCACGCTGGTCAATGCGCTGCTCGCGCACGTGGCGTCGCTGCCCGGCGAACGCGTGCGCGCGGGTCTGATCCACCGGCTCGACCGCGACACGTCGGGACTGATTCTGGTCGCCAAGACCGATGCGGCGCTCGGTACCTTGGGGCGCGCCATGCAGGCGCGCTACATCGAGCGCGAATATCGCGGCATCGTCGTCGGCACGCCCGAGGAACCGGCCGGAACGATCCGTGGCGCACTGGGCCGCGATCCGCGCAACCGGCTGAAGTTCACCATCCGCAACGAAGGCAAGCCGGCGATCACGCACTACGCATTGCGCGAGAAACTCGCCGGCGCCAGCGAGCTGGATTTCCGGCTCGAGACCGGGCGCACGCATCAGATCCGCGTCCACCTGGCGGCGCTGGGGAATCCGCTCGTCAACGATCCGCTCTACGGCCGCAGCGACGCACGCGTGCCGATCGCCGGCCAGGCGCTGCACGCCTGGCGCCTGCGCTTCAAGCACCCGCGCACCAAGCAAATGCTCGCGTTCGAAAGCGAACCGCCGCCGGAATACCTGGCCACACTCGAACTCTTCCGCCAGCCGCAGCAGTGATCGGCAGCTTCCGCGTTCGCGCGACGGCGGGAAGCGCAC
>Ga0302324_100027465_pt1 | contig 10840 bp, 10 predicted proteins | sample Palsa_T0_1_FD_201949 | JGI IMG/M metagenome (GOLD analysis project Ga0302324, IMG submission 201949) | Peat permafrost microbial communities from Stordalen Mire near Abisko, Sweden - Palsa_T0_1 | ecosystem: Environmental > Terrestrial > Soil > Palsa > Peat permafrost | place: Sweden: Abisko...
AAGGCTCGAAGATGCGGGACTGGGTCTCCGAATCCATGCCCGCGCCGGTATCGCTGATGGCCAGCATGACGTAGTTTCCCGGGTTGAGCGGCGCATGAAAGCGGGAATACTCCTCGTCGAGCGAGACATTGGAGGTCTCGATCGTCAGCTTACCTCCAGATGGCATCGCGTCGCGCGCGTTCACGGCGAGATTCATGATGACTTGCTCGATCTGCCCGGCGTCGGCGCGCACTGCGCCCAGTCCGGGGGCTGGAACCATTACCAAATCGATGTCCTCGCCGATCACGCGGGTGAGCAGCTTCAGGTTTTCGGTGACCACGCCATTTAGGTCAAGAATTCTCGGGGCCAACATTTGCTTCCGGCTGAAAGCGAGGAGCTGGCGGGTGAGCGACGTGGCTCGCACGGCCGCGCTCGAAATCTCTTGGGCGGGAACGCGCAGCGCCGGTTCCGGGCCCAGGCGGTCGAGGAGAAATTCCGAGTATCCTGAAATCACCATCAGCAGGTTGTTGAAATCGTGCGCGATGCCGCCGGCGAGTCTTCCCACAGCCTCCATCTTTTGCGACTGGCGGAGCTGTTGCTCGAGGGCGCGGCGCTCGGTCACATCTTCGGCAAACAGCTCGAAGGCTTTTCCCGTGTCGCCGTCAGGAACAGCGCGACCAGAAACGCGAACCACTGTGGCAGTGCCGTCCTGGCGCAGCCATTCTGCAACCAAGCCGTTGAAGGGCGCGGCCGAGCGCAGATAATCCGCCAGCTCGAACCACTGCTGTGCGTCGGCGTAGAGTCCTCCGAGGGGTTTCCCCATCAGTTCCCTTGCGGAGGAATATCCCAGCATGACGAGCAGCGCCGGATTCGCGTCCAGCAGTTGGCCCGCAGCATCGCAGCGGCAAATACCGTAGGGGGCGTTGGTCACCAGCGAGCGGAAGTTCATTTCGGAGCGACGCAAGCCCTCCTGGGCGGCTCGCAGGGCGGCATTCAACCAGCAGATCAGAAGCGCCAGCACGACAAACAGAGCCAGCCGGATCATTGTCGAGCGGTATTGCGCCGAAGTCTGTTCTCCGGTAAAGGAAAAGTATGCGCTCACCGTGAGTGCGAACGAGGTGGCGACCAGACCTGGTTTCCAGCCGCCATACCAGGCGCTCACCATTACCGCGACGGCGAATACCGCTAGCCGGCTTTCGGCGATGTTCGGAAGCAGCAGCGCCGGGATCAGTGCCAGCGTGGTGCTCAGTACGGCTACTCCGTAGCGCAGGATGGGCGCACGGGCGGGTGGGATACGAAGTAAGGGGAGGGTCACCCGCATGCAGCCAATGCTAGGGGACGAGTTCTCAAACAGGCGAGATTACGGGAGTCCATTCCAGATTCTCGGGGGAGGGATTTTCCCAGCGCTTGCTTGGGTGCCAAACAGGCGATCGAACCATGCACCATCGGCCAATGCCCTTGAACCTCTCCTCACAGGCAGGGCGAACATAGCTGCGATGCGCAGCAATCACCGCCTGCCTTCAAGGTTGCGCTTGCCAAGCGGGCCGGCAAACGCAGACACTAGCGGCTCATGAATATTGGACTATTTGGCGGCACCTTCGACCCCATCCACCGCGGACACCTCACGCTCGCCCGCGCCGCGCGGGAGCGCTACAATCTCTCACGCATCCTGTTCGTGCCTGCCGACGTTCCGCCGCACAAGCAGCGCCAGCCTCTGTCGGCCTTCGCGCACCGCTACGCCATGATTGCACTGGCCACGGCGCAAGAAAAAGACTTCGTGCCCTCGCTGCTGGAAGCGCCGGAAGATTCTTACGCAGGCGAACCGGCCAAAGGCAAGACGCGCGTGGCGAAACCCAACTACACCATCGATACCGTCAGGCGGCTCAAGCAGTCCTTCAAGAAGCCAGACCGGCTCTTCGTGCTCATCGGCATCGATGCCTTTGACGATATCGCGAACTGGCATCAGGCCGAGGCCCTTTTTCGCGAGTGCGAGTTTGTGGTTGCCAGCAGGCCAGGGTTTTCGCTTGCCGACGTCGCGAACGCGCTGCCCGCGGGCCTGCGTCCGCGGCAGGAAGTGACACGGCCGTTTCACCAACAAGCTGCCGCGGGAGACTTGGTATTGAAGGGCGTGACGATCCATTTGCTGGACGAGGTCTATCAGCCTATTTCCTCTACAATCATTCGCCGAGCTGCCGCCGCCGCGAAGCCGCTCAATCGCTTTCTAGAGCCTGCCGTCGCGGATTACATCAAGAAAATGGGACTGTACAGGGAGCGTCAGGTCGTCGTTGGTCGGTCGCCGATTTGAATCGCCACCGGGCTTTCAGTTGACGAAGGCGTAGCGAAGCAGTCTGTCATTTACAATGAAAACTCTTACAATGAAAACTCTGCCCGAGTTGGGCCAACGACTAACGACCAGCGACCACCGACTCTCTGCATGAAGAAAAGCGATCTGAAGCGACAGGTAACGGCAGCCATTCAAGCCTGCCTCGACAAGAAAGCGGAAGAACTTTCCATCCTGGAAATGGAAAAGGGGTCGGGAGCATTCACCGACTACTTCGTCCTGTGCAGCGGCACGAACCCGCGGCAGGTTCAGGCCATTGCGGACGAGGTGGAACTGCGCTTGAAAGTGGCGGGAGTGCGCCCGGCGCACGTCGAAGGTTACAAGCAAGGCGAGTGGATCCTGGTCGACTACTTGGACTTTGTCGTTCATGTTTTTTCCGAGAAGGCGCGCAAGTTTTACGATCTGGAGCGCCTCTGGAAAACGGCCAAGCGGCTTGAACCTTCGGAGTTGAAGGCGCGGACGAAGGCGACATCGAAGACAAGGACAGGGCCGCCCAAGCGCACTCCCGCGGCCGCTATTCGTCGCAAGAAAGCGTAGGTTGGGCAGGTGGCCGCTTTATCAAGAGGTGCGCGCGGCAATCGGCCCATACGTTGAGGGAGAGAACATCGCGGTCGGGGCGTCGGTGGTGCTGGCCTGCGCGAGCAAAATGATTTGATCCTGCCGTGAAGATCAAAATTGCGTGGATAGGAAAAACGAAAGAGCCGCCGATCCAGTCGCTGACCGACGAGTATCTGAAGCGGATCTCGCGTTATGCGCAGGTGGAGGGGCTGGCACTGCGGGATGAAGCCGCGCTTCTCGCGATGTGCGGGCGGGGACCGGGTGCGGCGAATCGAACAACAAGCGCCGGGAAGTTGACACTGGTGCTGATGGATCCGCCGGGGAAGCAGTTCTCGTCAGAACAGTTAGCGCGTTTTCTGGGAGACCATCAGGATCGCAATCTGCCGCCGCTGGCTTTCGCGGTGGGGCCCGGAGATGGATTCAGCGAAGTGGCCCGAAGCGCCGCGCAGCATACGATCTCGCTGGGCAGGATGACACTGGCGCACGAACTAGCTCGCGTGGTCTTGCTGGAGCAAATCTACCGGGCATTCACGATTCTGAAGGGTCATCCTTACCATTTGGGGCATTGAAATGGTACAGGCTCGCGGTATGTACCTTTGTGCAATTCTGAGCTGCGGACCCGCCTCAATTTGTTTTAAGGTAGAACAAAAGACGTATTGACGGATTGCTGGAATGATCGGAGACTAGAGGCATGAGAGACGTGATGGAACTGTTGCGAGCGAAGGAACAGGAGTTGTTGAAAGTGAAGCGGCAAGTCGAGGCTCTGCGGATTGCGGCGCCGCTATTGGTCGGGGACCAGGATAAAGCCCCTTCGACCGGGCCGGCAGCGGTTAACGAAGGGAACCGTTTTGTCTGATTCTTGCCGCAACTGCATCCAGGGCTTCTTGTCCCAGTCAGCGGCTATGACCTCGGACTGGCTGGTCATTGATTCCTGGCTAGGGATTCCTGGTCCGGTCACGAGGCCCTCCTGAAAGAGCGGGCGGCGGCGAAGACCGAATCTCAGCGCGGGCCTAGGTCCTCATGTCTTTGATGTGGGTTGCGATGCACCACTGGTTCCCAAACGCGTCCGCCACCAGCCCGTTCCGGTCGCCGTAAGGCTGGTCCGCCGGCTCCTGGATCGACTTCGCGCCCGCCGCCAGAGCCCGCCGGTAGACCGAATCGCAGTCCGGCACATACACATAGAACATCGACTGCATGGGCGGGTAGGGGCCATGCGCGCCATGGGCTTCTCCCATTTCGACCACCGAACTCCCGCAGCGAATCTCGGCGTGATGAACCACGCCGTCCGGCGATGCGTACTTCGCAATCTCCTGTGCCCCGAACGCACGCTTCAGGAAGCCGATCACCGGCTCGGCCCGCAGCGGATGCATATACACATTCACGTTGTGCAACCCCTTCGGAATGTAGCTCTCGCCTTTGTGCGTTGCGATGTACCAGAAGTTGCCGAATGGATCTTTCACGGCCGCGCCCCGCTCGCCGTATTCGTGATCCTGCGGCTCACCGATCGAAGTCGCCCCCGCCTGCAGAGCCTCTTTGTAAGCCGCATCGGTGTCCTTCACATAAATGTGCAAAGCTGTCGTGTTCGGCTTCGCATCGAACGGCTTGCCCGGAATCCCGCCGCCCATCATCAGCATCGTGTCGCCGATGCGCATTTCCGCGTGAATTCCTCCGGCTCCGCCCATTGCCCGGAAAGTTTCCTCCGCGCCAAACGCCTGCTTCGCGAACGCGAGCAGCGAATCTCCATCGCGCGCGATCACATAAGGCGTAACCGTATGGAAGCCGCGCGGGATGGGAACCACTCCCTTCCCCAGTTCATCCTTCTCCGAAATCTGCCCGCCCTCGGGCCCGGTCGTCAGCCCCTTCATGCGCCGATGCATTTCTTCGACCGACATCTCTTCCACCACCGTGGAGATGTTCCACGTGTAGGCGAAGGGATCAACAAAGCTTCCCTCGCGGCGACCGTAGAACTGATCTTTGATGGGCAAAATCGTCTTCAATCCGGCAGCCACGGCCCGTGCCGCGAACGAGTCCACGTCGGCAACGTGCAGGCCCAACTGGACCGGCGAGAAGCCCAGGGTTTCGGCGCTGAACCTTCCCCCCTCCGGCCATTCGTCGGAAAGGTTGATCGACGAATCGCCGATCCTGATCTCGGCATGCGCGATGGACCCTCCCACCTCGAAGCGCATTGTTTCCTTCGCGCCAAAGGCGTGCTTGTAGAACTCGATGGCCTTGGCCGGATCTTTGAAGGTCAACCTTGGGGTCGCAATCGGGCGAACGGAGACAACGGGTGGAGCAACGGCGCTCATGGCTTTTCTCCCTCCGAGCAATTCGGATTTGAGTCTGGTCTTGAATTCTTCCCGCGGCAGACCGCGCAAGTCAGCCGCCACGCGCACCAGCGGTTCGACGTTTGCATCCACCTTCGCAGGCTTGCCGTCCGCTCTTGCCAGCAGCGCATCCACGGCTCGATTCAACTGCTCGATCTTGTTCGCGTCGTTGTTTCGCGGATGGTTCTTTCCTTTACCCAGAGAGCGCTTAGGCATCGGCACCCTCCATGCGCGCCCGCAGGCGGCTGAGGGCGCGGAACTGCAACTGCTTCACCGCGCCTTCCGTCTTGCGAATCTCCCGCGCCACTTCCTTAATGCTTTTCTGCTCCACGAACCGCAGTACCACGACCCGCCGCTGCTCCGCCGGCAAACCATCGACGAGGCGAAACAAGCTAACCCGCCGCTCCACTTCTTCGAAATCCACGCTAGTTGCTGGCGTGGATTCGATCTGTTCCACCTCATCCGTCACCTGCTCCCGGCCCCGGCGTTGCCACCGGTCCGAAATCAGATTCGCAGCGATCCGGTAGAGCCACGCCGCAAACGGAATCCCCCGCCATTCAAATCGCCGCAAGTTGGCCAGCGCATGATGAAATACCTCGGAGGTCAAGTCCTCGGTTTCCGCGCGGTCCCCCACCCGCCGCACCACGTACGCATAGACCCGTTCGAAATTGTTCTCGTAAAGCTCCGCGAAGCGCGCAGGGTCCTTCTGCGCCGCCTCGATCAGAAGCCGGTCGTCCGCTTCTTTCCTCAGAGCCTTCAACGGGATCTCCGCGCGGAGTAGTCTTACACAGGGATAACGGCGGGGAACAAGAAAAGTTACGGCAGAGAATCGAGCCTACGCCGGAAGCCGGCGTTCCGCGTAATACAGATTCTCGAGCGCCTTCTGCACCTTCGCCGACACCGCTTCTAAATCCTTCATCTTCAGCCCGGTCGTCGAGATCGGCTCACCCACGCGCATCTCCAGCGGGCGGCATTTGATGTGGTAGGTGTTCATCGGCAGCAGCTCGTAAGTTCCGACCAGTGCCACCGGCACAATGTCCACCTGCGCTTTGATCGCCAGGAAAAACGCTCCCGGCAGAAAGCGCTTGATCTCGCCGTCGGGCGTGCGCCCGCCCTCCGGATAAATGACCAGCGGCATGCCGGCTTTCAGACTCTTTACCGCCGAACGGATGGCCGCGATCGAATTAGCCGGTTTCTGCTGGTCGATGCAGACCTGCCCGGAACGCTTCAACTGCCAACCGACAATCGGGTACGCCAACAATTCCTTCTTGAAAACGATGCGGAACTGAAACGGAAGATTAACATAGAGAACCGGGATGTCCATGGCCGAGGCGTGATTCACCGCGTAAACCTGGGGTTTCGAAGTATCGATCTTGTCGAGGCCGGTGACCTTCACCGGCGAGAAGATGGTTTTCATGATGAGCCACGACCAGGTCCGCGAAAACCAGTGCAGACGGCGTCCGTTTCGGTCGAATAATCCGCCGGGAAGTGCCACCACTCCCAGAACCAGGGTATAGAGCCAGATCAGCGGATCAAGAATGAAATAGGATCGCAACTGGCTCCACCAGCCGTAGTTCTCGCCTGCGATCGCGTGCGGACTTCGCCGCGGCGCAACCGCCGGCGCGGCCTCCGCGCCGCTTTCCACTTCGACCGATGAGTTCACTTCCGGCACACTTCTATTCTAGGGGAAACTGCTTCAGGGCGCTGCTTCAGACTTCCGCCCCAACCTTGCGAATCACTTCGCCCACCAGATAAATCGAGCCGGTGACTACGACCACGGTTCCCGCGCTGGCCAGAACTCGGGCCCGCTCCAAGGCGCGTCCTACGTTGTCCACTGCCTCGATTTCGACACCGGTTCGGGCTGCCGCTTGCCGAATCTCCTTTGTCGATGCCGCCCGCGGATTCTCCGGCCGGGTCGCGATCACTCGATCCGCCAGCGGAAACAAAATTTCCGTCATCTCCGAGATTGCCTTGTCCCGCATGGCGCCGAAAATAAAAATCAGCGGGCGGTCTTCATACCGCTCCGAAAGGGCCGAACGCAGCGCCCACGCGCCCGCCGGATTGTGCGCCACGTCGAGGACCATCTCCGGCCACCCCGGCCGCCCCGCGATCACCTGAAGCCGTCCCGGCCAGCGCGTCTCGCGGATGCCGCTCTCGATGCTCTTTGCCGTGATGCCGCCGAATCCTTGCTCGCTGAGTTCTGCTGCCGCCGCTATCGCCAGCGCGACATTGCGCAACTGGTGCCGCCCCACGAGCGACGTCTCTACCAGAAATTGCTCTCCCAGAACCGCCAGCGGGTAGCGATAGATCCACCGCGGGTTGCTCGGCGCGGTACTCAGTACTAGGTACTTGCTACTCCCGGGCGAAACCGGCGGCACATACGAAACCGCGTTCACCGCCCGCGCCCCCAGTTCCAGGATCGTATTGCCGATCACATCGTTGGCCTCGGGCTGCTGCGGCAGCGTCACCACCACGCCGCCCGGACGAATAATCCCCACCTTCTCCCGTGCAATCTCGCCCACGGTATTCCCCAGAAACTTCTGATGATCGAGCGAAATGTCGGTAATCACGCTCACCCGCGGTTCCACCACATTCGTCGCATCCAGACGGCCGCCCATGCCCACTTCGAGCACGGCCAGATCCACCTTTTCCCGCGCGAAGTATTCGAACCCGATCGCCGTCATCATCTCGAAAAAACTGGGATGCCACGGCAACTCTGCTCGCTCCTCCAACCTCTCCGCAACCCGATCCACGTCGCCATGAAGCGATGCAAACTCGTCGTCTCTGATCTCTTTGCCGTTCACTCGAATCCGCTCGTTGATCCGCACCAGATGCGGTGAGGTATACAGACCCGTCTTCAATCCCGATGCCCGCAGGATCGAGGCCAGAGTCGCCGCCGTCGATCCCTTGCCATTGGTGCCCGCAATCAGCACGCTCGGGAAGCGCCGCTCCGGATGATCCATCGCCTGCAACAGCACGCGCATGTGCGCCAGATCGAACTTGTGCGAAGGCGTCAGCCCCGCCAGTTCGTGCCCCAGCGCAAACATACGGGCTACCGCGGTTTCATAGGACATAAGGAAGCGGTCGGCTTTCAGCTCTCAGCCGTGGGTGAGTAAGACACACCGGTCGTGCCGAGCGAAGCGAAGGATCTAGGTGTTTGCCTGCGGCGGCAATGGGTGCAGGCGAAGACGCGAGATCCCTCGCTTCGCTCGGCGGGACCGATCGGAATGGCAGTTGGGGGCAATGAAGGCTGATCGCTGACAGCCGTTTTCACACCACCATAAAATCCAGAGCCCGCCCAATGTAAGACTTGAGTTCCTTGCGATGCACCACGGCGTCCAGCATCCCATGCTCCAGCAGGAATTCGCTGCGCTGAAAACCCGCCGGCAGCTTTTGCCGGATCGTCTGCTCGATCACCCGCGGCCCGGCAAAGCCAATCAGCGCGCCGGGTTCGGCAATGTTCAAATCCCCCAGCATGGCAAACGAGGCCGTCACGCCGCCCGTAGTCGGGTCGGTCAGCACAGAAACATACGGAACCTTCGCCTTATCCAGTCGAGCTAGCGCCGCCGAAATCTTGGCCAGCTGCATCAGGCTGATCACGCCCTCCATCATTCTCGCCCCGCCCGAAGCCGACACAATAATCAGCGGCGCGTGCGAATCGACGGCGCGTTCGACAGCCCGCGTGATCATCTCGCCCACCACCGCTCCCATGCTGCCGCCAATGAAGGCATACTCCATTACGCTGGCGATCACAGGCCGCCCGAGCAGCTTGCCCTGCGCGTTGATCACCGCATCCTTCAGCCCCGTGTCGTGCTCCGCCTGCCGTAGCCGAGACGAGTACGGCTTCAAATCCACAAACTTGAGCGGGTCCGTCGACGATAGATTCCCGTCGAACGTCTCATATTGACTATCATCCAGCAGCAGTCCCAGTCTCGTCCGGGCATCGATGCGAAAGTGCTTTTCGCACTTCGGGCACACGTTTAAATTCTCTTCCAGATCCTTTTTCCAGATGATCTGCCGGCAGTTCTCACACTTCACCCACAACCCTTCGGTGCGAACTGTCTTCTTGCCCGAAGTGTCGAGTTCCCCGGATTCGCGCTTGAACCAAGCCATATTAGTTGCGCGTGCCGAATACCGAGTACCGAGTCAAACCCGCGTTTCCCGGGAGCAGGCACCCGGTATCAAGTACCGCCTGCCTACTCAATACTCGATTCCTCTCTGCGCCATCACGCCCTTCTCATAAGCATGCTTCACTTGCTTCATCTCCGTCACGGTGTCTGCGGCCTCGACAATTGTGGGGTGTGCGTTCCTCCCCGTCAAGATGACATGCACCATCTCCGGTTTCCTCTTCAGGCTCTCCACCACCTTCGCCGGGTCCAGCATGCCATAACTGATCGCATAATTGATCTCATCGAGCACTACCAAATCCCACTCGCCCGACTGGATCGCCTTTTCCCCCTCCGTCCACGCCTCTTCGACCATCTTGACGTCTTCCGGGTCAGGCTTCTCGGCGCCCACCTTCACAAATCCCCGTCCCATCTGCTTCATTACGAACTTGTCCCCGAAGGCTTTCACCGCATCCAGTTCCCCGTAATGCCATGAGCCTTTCAGGAACTGCAGCATCAGCACTCGCATCCCCTGGCCCACCGCGCGTAAGGCCGTCCCCATCGCCGCGGTTGTCTTCCCTTTTCCCGGGCCAGTGTTCACGATGATGAGACCGCGTCGTACGTCAGTCATGGTGGCAGGAGGCTTGATTCTACTAGAAAGCCTTCTGGCGAAGGGTGCGCGCCCGGACGAGGATGGGCGACGAGGCTCGTGCGCGGCTAAGTTTGACCCTCCCGAATCCCTCCAATAAACTGAGACATTCGGTATACCGGTAGGTCTCAACTTATGGCAGACAGCATTCATGTGAAGCTTCCGGACGGGAGCGTGAAGGAAGTGCCGAAGGGCACGACTTCGCTTGAGATTGCCGAGTCCATCAGCCCGCGGCTGGCGAGTGCGGCTTTGGTGGCCAGGACTAACGGCGACCTGATTGATCTTACCCGGCCACTGGAAAAAGACACCGACCTGCATCTTTTGACTGAGAAAAATCCGGAGGCGTTGGAAGTTTACCGACATTCCTCGGCGCACCTGCTCGCCGCGGCCGTGCTGGAGCTCTTTCCCGAGACCAAGCTGGGGCACGGTCCGGCGACCGAGAGCGGATTCTTTTACGACTTCTACCGGTCTACCGCTTTCACTCCGGAGGATCTCGAAAAAATCGAAAAGAAGATGCAGGAACTGGTGCAGCAGAATATCCCGTACGCGCGCGAGTTTCTGCCTCGCGAACAGGGGCTGGCTGAGTTCAAGAAAGAAGGCGACTTCATGAAGTGTCATTTCATCGAGCAATTCACCAAGCCCGATGAAAAGATATCGATCTACCGCACCGGCAAGTTCGTCGATTTCTGCCGTGGGCCGCACCTCCCTTCGACCGGCAAGATCAAGGCGTTCAAGCTGCTCAACATCGCTGGCGCATACTGGCTGGGCGACGAAAAAAATCCGCAACTGCAGCGCATCTATGGAACTTCGTTCTTCTCGAAGAAGGATCTCGACGCCCACCTGCAACAGGTGGAAGAGGCGAAGAAGCGCGACCATCGCGTGC
>Ga0302324_100027466_pt1 | contig 10840 bp, 14 predicted proteins | sample Palsa_T0_1_FD_201949 | JGI IMG/M metagenome (GOLD analysis project Ga0302324, IMG submission 201949) | Peat permafrost microbial communities from Stordalen Mire near Abisko, Sweden - Palsa_T0_1 | ecosystem: Environmental > Terrestrial > Soil > Palsa > Peat permafrost | place: Sweden: Abisko...
AACATGCGTGTCGCCCCCCCCAATCGTAACCGTCCGGCAATAGTCGTATTGACAACGTTTTGCTGTTTCATCTGATGCGACGCATTGTGTCCCAGTCTGCACAGGCATGCCATTGAGGGCCGATAGTGCCGCGCTTCACCAGTACCGCAGACACTTCAAATTCCTCAGAACGGTCTTCGTAATACAACAGTTCGGGCATTCCCTCGCACAGATTGAGTTCAGCAGCTACCTCGTCCAGTGGGCGCAGTGGCGAACCATAGCGCAAGCACCAGTATGGGTCCTCGTCGGTGCCTGTACCGGAGTTGAAATCTGCGTACATGCGTAGTGCCATGATGCCTTTGCGAGTTTTTAGCGAGTCCCCCGAACCCATTCCAGATCGGCGTCCGAGCGAAACTGTTAAGCCTCGGCGTTTGTTAGGTCTCAAGCCTATCAATTAGCTTCTTCGCCGAATCGGCAAGCCTGTCTACTAGCGCTTCCATTAGACCCTGGTAATTTGTAGCTGAAATTCCCAATTTCTCTGTGATCTCTGTCAATTTGTCGTCACCCATTGAATGGTCGGCCCACAGCCGGAGGTCATAAAGGTAGAAGAAGGGAGCAATAAGATTTAAAGTGTCACCGAGGACGGCTTCGTAAACCGCTTGAAGCAGCTTGTTTCCCTTTGTTCCCTTTTCCAGGCTCACACCCTTGTCCTGAAGCAAGCGCCGAATCTCCGTATTATTCGTATTCTCCACGATGATTTCATTGAACTCGCTTACGAAGCGTTTGAAGTCGTCCAGATTGTTCAACAGGAGCCGCTTATAGCGGCGCGTCTCTTCGATTCGCTCCTCGATAGAACGGTCGTGGTACAGATGCACGCCGAACTTCGCGTGAAAGCGCTTGTTGAATTCCTCGAGTCTGTTTAGGCACGCAACGACGGCGGGAGGTTCTGTGAACTGAACATCAATCTGCGCATCATAAAATTGGGAAGCAATGTCATGCTCAGAGGGCTTGTTCTCAACCAACCAGTAAAATTTTTCGCGCACTGGAAGACCTTGGATGTCTCCAATCCAAGCTATGACCGTCCCATTCTTGTTGAGGCCAAATGATATGTAGAAGTCCGGTCCGTAGACCGTTCCATAGGTCTCGCTGGCAAACTCGCAACGGAAGCGGGAGTCGTATAGGTACCTGGTGAGAACCTGACGATTGAAATACAGAGGAGTCAAAAACCCACTGCCGTGAACGGCCTCGACTGGATCGAATTCAAAGCTCAGAACTTCGCGAGCAGGGGCAGACACTTATTGAGACCTAACGATGAGTTTGAGCGACTCGGGGCTTCGTCAACGACCAACGAAGATGATTTATCCTAATCATTGACTCCCTCCCAGGCCCACCGGAGACGCGACCCGCGATCACTCGAACCGATTGTTAGGCGGCGTGTAGGACGGCGCGACGGGTCGAAATAGGTAACTCTGCGGCGACGAATCGCTGGGCCGGATACAAATAATCCTCACCCGACTCGTCGATGATTCTGAGATAGCCGGTGCGCTCCGCTTTCACGTCGGACACTGCAACGTATATTTTCCGGCGCTCAAGGGATACCTCGTAGCCGGCGTTATCCAGACAAATAAATAGACGTTTTGCTGCTTTTGCCATATGCGTAGCTCTAAATGAATGCCTTGATCTTCATTTCGCGCTTTCCAATGCCGGTAGCCTCATACCAGTGTAACTCGGCCTGTACTATTTCGCCGGATGGAAGGCGAATTTCCGCGAAACCTTTGCGCTTACGCCACCGCGCGCGACTATAGCGCTTACGCAAACGGCCAAGTTCGCGAATGCCGGAGCCCGTAGCAATCGCTTGACGATGAGGTTGCGTTGCCGGCAAACGAAGCTGATTTATCCCAATTATCGACTTCCCTCCTTTGCCCACCGAAGATGACACTCGCGATCGCTCGAACTGTTGTTAGGTCCGAGTTTGGTATAACGATTAAATGCATATACAATAATGCTGCTATAATCTAAGACCCCGCAAAACGTTGGTTTAATGAGCGCAAGCACAAGATTGACTCGGCGCATTGCGAGGCGGGGTTCGACGGCCCGAGGCTCACTCATGAGGATGCCAGTCAGGACTATGGTGAGCAACGGTTGATAAGCTTGGGCTGGTTATAGAGTCGGGTCGCCGTACCGCTATGGACGGATCGAGCGGAGGGTCCCCGATTGATTTCGTGTAGAGAGGCAAACCCACATGAACAAGAAGCGTACTTCCGGGAATGCCCGAAAATCTGAGCTACCGTACAACCCGAATGACCGCGCCGGGGTACTGTCATTTTGGAAGGAGGCAACAGCGCACCGTGGCGTCGCCGAACTGCGCGCAAAGCGCGGACGACCGGCCAAGAGCCCCAATGAGCGAAAGGAACAGATCGCGCTGCGGTTGGACGCTGATGTTTTGGCCTGGTACCGAGCGCAGGGTAGTCGATGGCAGACAAGAATGAATGCGGTACTCAAGGCATTCCGGGACGCATCAGTCTGAAGTGAGATAGATGGGACCTAACGATTAAGTTGAGGGACGCGAGGTTGCGTTGTCGGCCAACGAAGCTGCCTTATCTCAATCATCAACTCACTCCTTGGCTCTCCGAAGACGCGGCCCCGCGATCGCTCGAACCGATTGTTAGGTTCCCTTACCGCGACTTAGCGAGACGCTCGGCCATGCGCGTCTGCCAGCCGGGCCCGGTTGCTTTCCAACGCTCAATGACATCCGCGGGCAATCGAAGCGTCAACAACCTGCGGGGATTTGGCGTGATAGGTCGGCCACGTTTCTTGACGACTATGCGGCTTAGCATCTCGTCGGTAAGTTCTGGCGCATCATCATATTCGTGACGTTTAATAACATGCGCGTCGACGCGCTTGAGGTCAGAGCCCAAGGAGCGACGTGAGGCGCGCTTTTTCACGGTCATTGGCTTTTCTCATACTAATGATGTGGCGATCCGCGCCACGCGGCGTGTAAACGACCAGGACCAGGCGGTCGCGCAATAAGCCAAAGCACATAATGCGTGTCTCACCATAGTCTTCCCGAGTATCTTCAGCTTCCGCGGTAGTCCCTGCGAATACCTCAGCTGCGTCGGCAAAGTCCAACCCCCGTTCCGCCAGAGTACGCGCTCTTTTGGCAGGATCGAAGGTGATACCCATCATTTATCGTAACTACAACAATACCGGACGTCAACCTCAATGCTGACGCCGCGCTGAGGGGAACCTAACGATGAGCTTGAGCGACGCAGGTATGCGCCGACTTAAAACGAAGCTGATTTCTCGATCATCGACTCCCTCCTTGGCCATTCGAGGACGCGGCCCGCGCTCGCTCGACCGATTGTTAGGCCAAGTTACCTGCCAAGCCAAACAAGCGACAGTGCAACGCCCAACGCGCCCAGCGCCATGTTTGGATATGCAACAGACTTAAAACCGTAATCGCAACGACGCCGACTACAAACCCGCCACCAAGAGCCGACAGCAAGTTGAGAAAGCGAAAGCGCGCCAATAGGTAAAACACAGGAAGTCCCACCAAGGACCCCAATGCCAGCGCCGCAAGGTAGAAGGACGCCATAAGCCCAACTAGCCAAGGGACGTCTGAGATTGCGACGGGCGGATCTAGTACAGCAACCCAAATCGCGGGAACCACCGGCGCGATGAACAGGCCAGCATTGCCGGCACGGCGCTGCGTCGAAAAGAAAGATGACGACAAACTCTGCCTCTAATGATGCGGTTGAGCGACGCGGGGCTTCACTAGCGTCGAACGAAGGCACTTTATCCCAATCATCGATCCCCTCCTTGGCTCACCGAAGACGCGACCCGCGATCGCTCGAACCGATTGTTAGATTTCGTTAGCGAACCTTCTGCAAACGTTCTGCCATGCGCGTTTGCCACCCGGGTCCGGTAGCCTTCCATCGGGCGATCACGTCAGCCGGCAATCGCAGGGATATCAATTTACGCGGATTCGCCGACACCGGCCTGCCACCCCTGTTGATCTTGGCGCGCTTCAACATCCCTTCCGTCAATTCGGGCAATTCATTGTATTCCCGCGCCTTAATTACGTGAGCGTCAACCCGCGCAAGATCAGACTTCAAGGAGCGGCGCGATGCGCCTTTGTTCGCGTTCATTGGCTTTCCTCATGCTAAAAATATGACGCCCTGCGTCGCGCGACGTGTAACCGACTACAATCATTCGGCCTTCCAAATACCCGAAGCAGATCATGCGAGTTTCGCCATAGTCCTTACGAGTATCCTCAATATCTAGAGTCGCGCCGGCGAAAATCTTGGCGGCATCTTCGAAGTTTAACCCACGATCGGCCAGCGTCTTGTCCCGCTTGGCCGGATCGAAGGTGATTTGGATGATGGTTATTGTATCTACAACAACCACGGGACGCAACATCCGCAGACCGCGAAGTTGCTACAGGAATCTAACAAACAACTAGAAGCCCCAAGTGTCGCTAACCCCGCTTCCTCTCGACAATCCCCCTCCCGCATGATCCAAGCTCCCGCATCCTCCACGCCCAACCACACACCCCCGCACGTTTCCGCGGAAACGCCTCATGCCCCGAACCCGAATGACACATACAGCCCCTGCGCGTCCCGCCTCGCCAGCAACAACCACCTATCTCCCGCCTCGCCCCGCCCCACTCGTCAAATACACCGCAAACGTCCCCAGCCAATGCCCGCCCTCGTAATGCTCCCCCGTCACGGCCGGCAGCGCCGCCTCCCCATGGCGAGCCGCCGCCGCTCGCAGCACCGAGATGCGCCCATCCCCCGGCTCGAGCCCATGGGCGATACCCTCCAGCATCCAGGCCCGGCTCAAGTTCAACCCGTCGAGGTGCGCCAGCTTCGGATCCGCCCGATCCGTCACCACCGCCGGTTGCAACCAGACAACGCCCGCCTTGCGCGGAATCCCCGGCAAGAAACCCGACAGCCAATGCCCAAACTCAGCGGGCCCCATCACCCGGCGCATGAAATCTGCCTCCGCCAGGCATGGCGACAGAAAGTCCTCCCCGGATGGCTCGTACTCGATCGGGCAGTTTTTATCATTGAAATAGAACCGCTTCGCCGCATCCGCCAGCACGCCGCGCATCTGCGTGTCGCCCGCCACTCCCGCCCAATCCCAGATCAAGCCGAACGAGAATGCCGTTTGATCATGCTCGCCCACCCGAATCGGGTAGTGCAGCTTCGGCACCCAGCTCTTCAAACGTGCAGCAGCCTCTGTTTCCAGCGGCCGCACCACGCCCGCCCACTCGCGCCCCTGCGGATCATCCCAGCTACGCAGCTCCGCCGACAATTGTAATAACCAAGCCAACCCGTAAGGCCGCTCGAAGGACGCACGATCCGCACGCTGCAAATACGCCACTTCCCCCGCAATATTCTCCTTCGTCAGACTGCGCGCCAGCTCCGTCCGCGCCGTCTGCGCGAAGGGCGCGTCCGGCATCAGCCGCAGCAGGCGCACCAGCAACCAATGGCCATGCACATCCGAGTGCCAGTCCAAGCAACCATAAAACGCCGGCGTGAGCACATGCGGCGGACGCGCATCCGCGTCGCTGTCCAAGGTGTGACTGAGGTGATTGGGATACTCCGCATGTAGGCACTTGAGCGCCAGACCCGCGAAGCGTGCCGCCGCCGCCGGCTCCATGGCGATCGCCGGCTCGCGATCGGCTGGCACCGCGACACCCGCCGCACAGAAGATTGATACTAAAGTCACTGCAAGGTAGCTTACTCGGCGCATGCGGGATTCCTTTGACACGAATCCCTGCATCGTAAAGGAAGAGTACCGCATTGCAAAACGGCGCATGCCACCCGCGCACCGCTCGCCTGGCGCACCGCCCAAGCGGCGCAGTGAAGGAGACCCCGATGCCCGATCAAACCAGTCCCCTCTGGCCCGAGCTCAACTACCACGCCTGGCAAGACACCCGCGCCACCCTGCAGCTATGGACACAGATCGTCGGCAAGATCCGCCTCATGCAAACCCCGTGGCTGAATCACAGCTGGCACGTGCCTCTGTACGTCAACTCCAAAGGACTCACGACCTCACCCATCCCGCGCGGATTCCGCGCCTTCGAGATGCAATTCGATTTCATCGACCATGTGCTCGACATCGCCGTGAGCGACGGCGGCACCCGCCGTCTCCCCCTGCAACCGCGCAGCGTCGCCGACTTCTACGCCACAGTGATGGCGGCGCTCACCGAGCTCGGCGTGGCAGTCTCCATCAATGAAAAACCCTGCGAAATCCCCGGCGCCATTCCTTTCAGCCAGGATCGTACGCATACCGCCTACGATCCCGACTACGCCCGGCGCTTCTGGCAGGTTCTGCTGCAAGCCGATCGAGTGCTCAAGAACTTTCGCACCAGCTTCCTCGGCAAATGCAGCCCCGTCCATTTCTTCTGGGGCAGCTTCGACCTCGCGGTCACCCGCTTCTCCGGCCGCCGCGCCCCGCCCTTTACCGGCACCGCTCCCGGCGTCTCGCCCGACATCATGCGCGAAGCCTACTCGCACGAAGTCAGCAGCGCCGGCTTCTGGCCCGGCGGCAACGGCACCGATTTCCCCGCGTTTTATTCCTACACCTACCCCGCACCCGCCGGCTTCCGCGACGTCGCCGTACAACCCGTCGACGCGTTCTTCAGCGAACCGCTGGGCGAGTTCCTGCTCCCCTACGAAGCCGTCCGAACCGCCGCCGATCCGGAAGCCGCCCTGCTCGCCTTCCTGCAAAGCACCTACGAAGCGGCCGCCGTCACCGCACACTGGGACCGCGCCGCGCTCGAATGCCCACGCGGCCGCCTCTGCGTCCCTCGGGACGTTTGAAGCATCGACTTCGGCCCGGAATCGGCCTATACATACACTCTCTTCGGGGGAGCATCGCATGACACAGCACCACGTGCCTGAACTCATCACTCGTCTGCGCACCACTCGTCTGCGCCTCACTCTTCTGCGCCGAAGCGCACGGCTCGCCGTCCTCTGCACCGCCGCCGCAGCGCTCTCATTCACCGGCGCCGCCCTCGCCGCCACCTCACCGGCGCAAGCCGAGTTCGGCGGCCAATGCACCGAAGCGCTCGCCCAAGGCCGGCATGTGATGACCGACTGCAGCACCACCTGGACCGACAAGGACGGCAAGACCTATTGCTTCGCCGACGACGGCGCCAAGAAATCCTTCCTCGAAAAGCCGGCCGAGAATCTGCAAAGTGCGCGCGCCTTCATGGCCGCCAGCAGCGTCGAGTCCACCGAGAAAGCCATGGAAGATTTCTCCGGCACCGACGCCGAAGGCCTGGTCAAAGCGACGATCGACGCCAAGCTCAAGGCGAACAACGGCCTCTTCCCGATGGACGATCCGCTCAACGGCGAACATCTGAAATTGACCTACGACGACATCGACTTCACCCGCACCATCGACGGCTACGGCTTCTTTCCGGACGTGAAATTCCACGATTCACAGAACGCGCAAAAAAAATACCTGATCGACTTCTGGGTCATGCCGGTGGGCGGCAAACTACAAGTACAGGAAACCCGTATCTACAAGGCCCCACTTCTTTCAGACGGAAAATGGACCACCATGGAGCGCCAGCCCATCCCCTGGTGGTGGATACCCGCCTCCGAACACCCTGGCCATCTGGCCACCAAGCGCGGCTGGGAAGTGATGTCCGCCGTCGAGCAGAACGCGATGCAGGAGACCCAGAAGAACAACGGCGTGTTCAAGCTCAAGGATGACAAGACCGGCCAGGAGCTCACCCTAGAATTCGTCGACACCCACCAGCCCGTGCGCCAGCTCGACGACGGCCACTACTTCGCCTGCACCGATTTTCGAGTCGCCGGCACCAAGGACCAGATCTACGACATCGATTTCTGGGTCAGCGACAAGGACGGCAAGATGACCGTCGACCAAACCAAGGTGCACAAAGTGCCTGAACTCAAGAGCGGCCAGTGGATTCAAGTGCCGCGCTACGAATGGAAAGACATCGGCAACTCGCACGTCGTCCCTTAAGCGCGCCGCTCCCTAGCGCCCTGCTCCCTAGCGCCCTGCTCCCTGGCGCGCCGCTCACTCATGGTCGCGGCGCGAATTCTTCACCAGCGTCTTCAACGTGGCCAAATCCGCGATGCCCGCCACCAGCTGCCGCCCGACCACGATACCCGGCGTGCCCTTGAGGCCCAGCGCCTGCGCCTCCGCATCGTTGCGCTCCAGCAGCGCCGCGATTTCCCTGGCATGCCCGACACGATCCTTTTTCAAGGCCTCCATGTTCACGCCCGCGTGCTGCAAAATATCATCCACCTGATCGATCTGCGCTAGGCGCGGGCCGCTCAGCAACGCCTCGTGCGCCGCCAAGTACTTCCCCTGCCATCCTGCCGCCAGTGCAGAAGCCGCCGCATACTCCGAGACCGGCCCCAGGATCGGCCAATCCTTGTACACGAGACCGATACTCGAATCCTGCGCGAGCAGCGCCTTCAACGTCGGCACCAGCTTCTTGCAATACGGACAGTTATAGTCGAAATACTCGACCACCACGACATTCGGCTTGAAGGCCCCCACCGGCCCCGTGCCCGGATTGGCAAGGATTTGCTTCACCCCATCGCTCGTGATGAGGGCAACGTCCTGCGCCGCCGCCGCATCCATCAGCAACGCGCACACCAGAAACGACAACAGAGTGTGAAATATTCTCATGGCGCATCGTATCCTAAACGCCCCACCCAGGCTCGCACCGCAGCGATGAACCCGTCGCGCCAGCGCCAGTCAGCCGGCCACATCAGTGCACCGGCTGAATCAGCCCCGCATCATCCATTTCAACAGAGTTGATCCGCGGACTGACCGCATGCGCCTGCATCCAAGCGGAGTGGTAAGGCAGCAGCACCGCCTTCGCTTCGGCCGGCGTGCCGCGCAGCCAGGTGTCGTAATCCCGGCGCCTCAATATGCCCGGCATCAGCCCATCCGAGAGAGCAATCCCTGACAGAAGGTCGTTCGCCGCCACGCGGATCACCGAACAACTCTCGATCACATCACCGTCCTCGCCCTCCGAGCGGTCCCACACCGCGGCCAGCCCGAAAACCGACCGATTGACCAGACGCACGAAGTAAGGCTGCCGGTAATTCTCCCGCGTCAGCCGCCACGTATAAAACCCCGATGCCGGCAGGATGCAGCGCTGCCCGCTCAGCCAAGGCATCCGATACGCATGTGAACGCTCGATGCGCGCCCTATCCACGCACGCCATCGCATCATCCGTCGGCCGACCCTCCGCCCACGACGGAATCAGGCCCCAGCGCATCATCATTCCCTCCGTCTGCGCCCCATGCACACGGATCGCCGGGACAAACTGCCGCGCCGCCACGTTGAATTTCGCCGTGAATTTCCACCACGCCTTCGCCGGCAAGAACTCGCGCTCCGCCGCCACCTGATCCGAAAGAACGTAGCGATCGCACATGAACCGAGCTTAAGGCCATCCGTCATCCAATGCTGTGACGGAATTCGTCTTGCGCAAAGCGCGGCGCCGGCCCCTTCACCAACCCACCGCCTCGCCGTCCTTCCTGAAGTCCGATGCACCGCGGTAATAGCCCTCGACGCGGCGCGGCACATCCGTACCGTCGGAATGTGCAGCAGGGGCCTGCGGCACGAACATGATCGTCTGCACGCCGCCCATGTCCTCTCCGTTCACCGAATTCACCGTATGCCCCATCGCCGCCAGCTGCGACCCGACCAATTCATACAGCCGGGTCTCCAGACTCAGCACATTCGACACCTGCGAATGCCTGAACCGCGCCATGTCCGCGGCCGCCTGAACATTCGCGCCCAGATCGAACGTGTCCACCAATATTTGCGCATGACCCTGCGCCTGCATATCCCCGCCCATCAAAGTGACCGTCATCAACGGCTGGCCGCCCTGCATCACGAAGCCCGCCGACAAAGTATTGAACGGCCGCTTGTGCGGCTCGATGACATTCGGACTCTTTGGATTCAGCGTGAACAAGCCACCCCGGTTGTGCAGCACGAAGCCATAACCCGGCACCGTGATCCCCGAACCGAACGCACTGAAATTACTATTGACCCACGACACCATGTTGCCTTCACCATCGGCAGTCGACAGCACGATCGTATCGCCAGGCAACGCAAAATTCCCCGCAGGACCCAGCGCCGACGCATGCCGCGGATCCACCTTGCCGCACAACGACGCCGCATACGATTCCGACAGCAACTTGGCGAGCGGCACCGCCGCGAATTTAGGGTCCGCGTTGAAGCGATACAGATCCGTATACGCCAGCTTCTTCGCCTCCACCAAGAAGTGCCAGTACTGCGGACTCAAAGGCCCGAGCGACGCCAGAGTCGCGCCCGGCGCCCACTGCGGCACACACGCCTGCAGAATGTTGAGCATTTCATTGGTCGCCCACGCCTGCGACGGCGGCGGCAACTCGAGAATCTCGAACCCATGGTATTCGCTGCGCGCCGGCTCCACCCATTCGCCCTGGTATTTCGCCAGATCCGCCAACGTCATCGTCCCACCCAACGCCCACGACTTGGCGACGATGGCCGCAGCAATCTCACCCTTGTAGAATCCATCCGCGCCCTTGGCCTGCAGCAGTCGGAAGGTCCGCGCCAGATCCGGATTCTTGAAAATCTGCCCCGCCAGCGGCGGCTGACCATTCACGTACCAGGTCTTGATGGAATCCGGGTCAGGTTCCGTGCAACATTTTTCCAAAGGCAGCGCGTTGGGCATTCGCCAGTCATCCGCTATCCTCTCGGTGACCGGAAAACCCTTCTCCGCATACTCGATCGCGGGTTCCAGGACCTCCTTGAAAGTCAGCTTGCCGAAACGTTTCAGCGCCGCCTGCCAGCCCCACACAGCGCCCGGCACAGT
>Ga0302324_100027468_pt1 | contig 10840 bp, 6 predicted proteins | sample Palsa_T0_1_FD_201949 | JGI IMG/M metagenome (GOLD analysis project Ga0302324, IMG submission 201949) | Peat permafrost microbial communities from Stordalen Mire near Abisko, Sweden - Palsa_T0_1 | ecosystem: Environmental > Terrestrial > Soil > Palsa > Peat permafrost | place: Sweden: Abisko...
ATGTTCAGTGCGGCTTTCGCCATGTTGGTGTGCGGATGCCCCGGGCCCTTGTATGCGCGGCTGAACTGCCCCTCCATTGCAGACACGTTCACGACGTATTTGCGGCGTGACGGTGAAGCGGCCATCGCCGGGCGCAGCCGACTCACCAGAATGAAAGGCGCGGTCTGGTTGCACAGCTGAACCTCGAGCAGTTCCATCGCATCGACCTCGTGCACGCGTTGGGTCCAACTGTTGATGGGTGCGGTATCGGGCAGCAGGCCACCCGCGTCTATGGCGGTGCCCGCAGCGATCCGGTCCGGAGATGCGCTTCGGGCGGCCAGGGCCAGTTCAGTTACGGCGTGCGGAGTTTGGTGCTCGGCGAGGCTGCCAGCAAGTGCCGCGGGATGGGCATCGCTGACGCGGTCGAACGTGATCACATCGACGAGTTCCGGCGCCGGGGTGCGTTCCGCCTCGACAAGCGCAGCGTAGGAGCCGGGGGCTCGGCGCACTGTCTGGGCGGCGTTGTTGATCAGAATGTCCAGTGGGCCCTGCGCGGCGACCGAGTCCGCAAGCGCGACGACCTGAGCGGGGTCGCGAAGGTCGATCCCGACGATGCGTAGCCGGTGCAGCCAGTCGGCGCTGTCGGGCATCGCGGCGAAGCGGCGCACGGCATCGTTCGGAAAGCGGGTGGTGATTGTCGTGTGAGCGCCGTCGCGGAGCAGGCGCAGCGCGATATACATGCCGATCTTGGCCCGGCCGCCGGTGAGTAGGGCGCTCCTACCGGTGAGGTCGGTGCGAGCGTCTCGCTTGGCGTGGCTGAGTGCGGCGCACCGTGGGCAGAGTTGGTGGTAGAAGGCGTCGACCATCGTGTAGTGGGTTTTGCACATGTAGCAGGCGCGCGACCGCAGCAACGTACCTGCGGTGGCGCCAACCGCAGTCGACACCAAGGGCAGGCCCGCAGTTTCGTCGTCAATCCGGCCGGGCGCACCGGTGGCGGTGGATGCGATGACGGCGTGATCAGCGGCCGCGACCGCGTCGCGTTTGGCGTGGCGGCGGGCCTTCCTGACCGATTTGAATATGCCTGCCGTGGCGCGACGTACCGCGACGGCATCGGGATGCTCGGGCGGCAGCGACTCGATGTCGGCCAGCACCTGTAGGCACGTGTTGAGCTTGTCCGGGTCGATCGCGTTCACCGTGGAAGCGTACGGGGCTTATCCGCATCCGGCGTGGTGATGCCACTGCTGCGTCTCGTCGACAGCGTTGGCAGCCACCCAGCACCCGACGCTCTACCGGTAACGGCCGATGCTGTCGGAACGTATCTAGCCCGCGCGCGGCACGGTGCTGCAAGTCCGACGCAGGATTATTTCAGCCTCCGAACGTGTTACGCCGCGTGGATGTTTGGGGCTTGCTTTGCGAAAGCGTTCGAGATGAATTAGCTCTCGGTTCGCTTCGGAGCCGTTAGACCACGAAGGAACCGAACCTATGAACGCGCGGCCACTACACTTCAACGCTTTCATCTGGCCGAACGGCTATCACGAATCCGCCTGGCGCGTAGTCGATGACGATATCCGCGGTGTCCTCGGCCTGCCCTACTACAGCGATATCGCACGAATAGCCGAACGCGGGTTGATGGATTCGATCTTCCTGGCCGACAACATCGCCATCGCCGAATACCGCGCCGCGTATCTCCCTCAGACGCAATTCGACCCGATCTCGGTGCTCTCGGCGCTGGCTGCGGGTACCACCCACATCGGACTCATCGGGACGGGCTCGACGACCTACAACAAGCCGTGGGAGCTCGCCCGGCGGTTTGCCACCCTGGACCATCTGAGCGGCGGTCGCGCCGGATGGAACATCGTCACCACCGTCACGCCGCTGGCCGCGGCCAACTTTGGGGAACCCACCCACCCCGACCATGCCGATCGGTATGCGCGTGCGCACGAATTCGTCGAGGTCGTTACCCAGGTGTGGGACAGCTGGGAAGACGGTGCCGTCATCGGCGATCGCGAACGCGGCGTGTGGGCGGACCGCAGCAAGCTGCACGCACCACGCTTTCACGGACAGTATTACGACGTCGAAGGTGTCCAGCCGTTCCCCCGCTCCCCGCAGGGGCACCCAGTCCTCGTCTTGGCAGGACAATCGGGGGCCGGCGTCGAGCTCGCCGCGCGACACGCCGACATGGTCTTCTCCGGACCGCCCTCACGGGAGGCGGCGGTCGCCTTCCGAGCCGACCTGCACGCCCAAGCCGCCGCCCTAGGCCGTGACCCCGAACGAGTATTAGCCCTGCCCGCATTGATGATCACCCTCGGCGGCACCGAGGCCGAAGCCGCAAGCCGAGCACGACAGCTCGAAGAACTCGCCAGCTCCGAGTTCCGCTGGCAAAACGCCCTCTACACAGCCGGCCTCGATCCAGACGCCTTCGACCCCACCGCTCCGCTGCCCTCTCACCTCTGGGCCAAGCCATCACCCTCGACTCGCGCAGATCAGCTCTACGCCGCCGCGCGGGCACGACCGGAAGCCTCTTTGCGCGAGATCGCCCAGCAGGTGAGCGGTGGCGCAGGACAATCGCATTTCATCGGTACACCCGAGCAGCTCGCCGACTACATCATCGGGTGGCAAGACGCCGGGGCCGTCGACGGGTTCACCTTGATGGGATCGACACTGCCCTATGAGCTGACGGCGTTCGTCGATCAGGTCGTGCCCATCCTGCAGCGCCGCGGCCGGTACCGCACCGCGTACACCGGGAACACCCTGCGCGAACACCTCGGACTCCAGCGGCCATCCAGGTAGGTACCCGTGGTACTACCGAACACGCGGCCGTCAAGGAATTCGGGCGGCTGGACCTGGCTTTCAAAAAAGCCGGGGCGGAGGGCGAACAAGTGCCTCTCCACGAGCAGGACATCGAAAAGGCGTCGTTGCTGTTCGATGTGAACATCAAGGGGCCTTCTACCCGTAACGCCGTTTGCCTCAAGGCCTTCTTGATCTGCGGGCTAACCCCAGGATCCCGGCCACCACAAAGGGCACCGGGGAGAGCGTGGCGATCAGTGCGCTTTTGGAACCGACTAGCGGCTTGCTGCGAAGCCCGGTGACAAAGTCGGCCCCATCACTAGTGAGTCCAACCGTTGCCCACCGTTGCAATTCGCCTTCTTCACCGCGCGCCCAGGCCGCACAGGCACCAGAGCCGAGAACCACATCACGGATCCCAATGGTCCGCATGAGTAGCGTTTCGGTCCCGGATCCTGGCGAAAAGATCCGGCTCGGCGCCAGGATCATCGTCGCTCCCACGGCGACGCGGGCCGCCGCGACCATTGCCAAAATCGAGGTCGATGCCTGGGCCTTCTCGCGCATCACGGCTCGACCCTACTCACGTTGTGCGGGTCAGAGTCGCGGATACGTGGATGTGGCCCCCGGGAGGCGGCGCAACAAAATTGGGAAAAACTCCCCAAAGCCACGGCGCTGAAATCTCAGATGCTGTGAAGGGGGACGCGTCTAACGGTTTTTGGACATGTAGAGCAGGATTTCGGCGGTGTAACCCCAGAGTCGGGCGCCGCCGTCAAGGAACGTGGCGGGCCCGGACCAGTCGTTGCACTGGTACTGGTGCCAGCGATCTGGATCGTCCAGATCGGGCAGCGCCACGGTGAGTACCCGGTGTGTTTCTGCGGGGTTGACCGGATAGATGGGGCCGGGTTGACGCCAGTGGGCGATAACTGCGGTGACGTCGAAGTCCGAGACGCCAATATGACGACGCGGAAGGGGGACCAGCGGGTCGACGCTGCTGGGGTCGAGGCCGATTTCTTCGGCTGCTTCCCGCAGGGCAGTGGCGGCGGGATTGCGGTCGGTGGACTCCCGGGAGCCGCCGGGAAATGCGATCTCACCTGGATGGTGCCGAAGCGTATAACTGCGTTGCAGCAGAACCACTTCGGGACCGTCGCCGGTGTCGTTCAGAAGTACGAGGACAGCCGCCTGCCGGTCAGCGATACGTGTCGCGACGGGGTCGTTGGTGTTGAGTTGGCCCGGTGGGGCGGTGCTGAGCGCGGTAACGAGTCGAACAAGTCGGCCGGGAACAGTGGCAGCGTCATTCTTTGGTCCGGCGGCGGCCAGCCAGTCGTCCACCGTGTACGTCGGCGCGGCGGACGGATCGTTACGCATGCCGGCAGGCCGTTCTAGGGTCGGGTTGAGGGCGCGAATCGGGATCTGGCACAGATCAGTTCACCATGCTGGCCGTCGGTTGTGAGGGCAGGTTCCCGGCGGCAGAGCGGCAGCCGCTGTAGCGCCGCGCAGTCAGCGAAACGCGGAACGCCAGGGTGCATGGCGCTGCTCTTTGCTGTTGAACACCCTATTGTTCGCAGTTGTAATAGTCGGGAATTCTGGATCGGTGGTGCTCGGATGACCGCGGGCGTGGTGTGCGGGTCCTGCGGGACCGGCTTGCGCGAAAAGGCCAAGTTCTGCGACGAGTGCGGTGCCCCAACTACGGCTTCGGGCGATACGGCGAAGTACAAGCAGGTGACGGTGCTCTTCGCCGATGTGGTGCGCTCGATGGACCTCGCGGCCGCGCTGGAGATGGAGCGGTATCGCGAGGTCATGACCGAGTTGGTGGGACGCTCGGCGGCGGTGGTGCAGCGCTACGGCGGCGGGACGGTGGAGTCCACCGGCGACGGGGTGATGGCGATCTTCGGCGCCCCGATCGCGTTGGAGGATCACGCATTTCGGGCGTGTCTGTCCGCGCTGGCCATCCAGGAGGAGGCAACCCGGTTGGCGGCCGAAGTGCGGCGCCGCGACGGTGTCGATCTTCGCGTGCGGGTCGGCCTGAATTCGGGTCGGGTGATCGCCGGTGAGATGGGTTCGGGGGCGCTGGGATACGCCGCGACCGGCGAGTCGGTCGGGTTTGCCCAGCGGATGGAATCGGTGGCGCCCCCGGGCGGGGTGATGCTGTCGGAGTCGACCGCGCGGCTGGTCGAGCACACCGTGACACTGGGTGAACGGGAGTGGGTGCGTATCAAGGGGGCCGACGAACCGGTGTGCGCTCGCCAGCTGGTGGCGATCAGCCCGCGAGATGGCCAGTCCGGGCGCGCCGAGGTGGACCTGGTCGGTCGGGGCTGGGAGATGGCGGCGCTCGACGCCATGGTGGACCGCATGATCGGTGGTCGCGGTGGTGTCGTGAACGTGGTGGGACCGCCGGGCATCGGCAAGAGCCGGGCGGCCCGGGAGGCCGCAGCGCGGGCGGCCAGTCGCGGGGTCGAGGTGTTATGGGCCTTCTGCGAGTCCCACGCCGGCGACGTTCCCTTCCACGTCGTGGCCCAGCTGCTGCGAGCGGCCCTCGGCGTGGCTGACCTCGACCGCGAAGCCGCCCGGATGCGGGTGCGCGCTCGTGTGCCCGATGCCGACCCGCAGGATCTGCTGCTGCTGGATGATCTGCTCGGCATCGCCGACCCTGATGTGCCGCTGCCCCAGATCGATCCGGAGGCGCGTCGGCGCCGGTTGAACGCACTAATCAACGCCGCGTCGCTGGCGCGCACCGAACCGGCGCTGTACGTCATCGAGGATGTGCACTGGATCGATGGGGTCAGCGAGTCGATGCTGGCCGACTTCCTCACCGTGATTGCCCGCACCCCGACGATGGTGCTGATCACGTCTCGCCCCGAGTATGCGGGCGCGCTGACGCGGGTGCACGGCGCCCAGACGATAGCGCTTGCACCACTGGCGGATTCGGACACCGTGGCGCTGCTGGGTGAGCTGCTGGGTCCGGATCCCTCGGTAGCCGAGCTGGCGACGATCATCGCGGATCGGGCCGCCGGGAACCCGTTTTTCGCCGAGGAGATGGCGCGCGAGTTGGCGCAGCGCGGGGTGCTGGCCGGTGAGCGCGGCGGCTACGTCTGTCACGCGGATGTCGCCGAGGTGAGCGTGCCGGCCACGGTGCAGGCGGCCATCGAGGCGCGCATCGACCGGCTGAGCACCCCCGCCAAGCGGACGTTGACCGCGGCATCGGTGGTCGGCGCCCGATTCGGGGCGGAGCTGCTTGCTGCGCTGGGGATCGATGCGGTGTTCGACGAGCTGCTCAGCGCGGAGCTAATCGATCAGGTGCGGTTCACCCCGAGCGCCGAGTACGCCTTCCGCCACGCGCTGATTCACGCGGTGGCCTACGAGTCACAGCTGAAATCCGATCGCGCCGAATGGCACCGCCGCCTGGCCGCCGCGATACAAGAGTCTGACCCAGAGTCGGTGGAGGAGAACGCGGCGCTGATCGCCGAACATCTGCAGGCCGCTGGCGAGCTGCATGCGGCGTATGGCTGGCACATGCGCGCCGGCGCATGGTCAACCAACCGTGACATCGCCGCTGCCCGGGTCAGTTGGGAGCGCGCACGGCGGATCTCCGACGCACTGCCTGACGACGACCCCGGCCAATTGTCGATGCGCATCGCCCCCCGCACCATGCTGTGTGCCACCGACTGGCAAGCCCGAGCAGTCCACGAAAGCCGGGGCCGCTTCGCGCAGCTGCGGGAGTTATGCAGCGCGGCCGGGGACAAGGTCTCGCTGGCCATCGGCATGAGCGGGCTGGCCACCGAGCTCCTCTACGCTGGGCGTCCGCGTGAGGGGTCGCGGCTGGCAGCCGAACAGATGGCGCTGCTCGAGTCGATCGGCGATCCCACCTTGACCATAGGGTTGGCGTTCGTAGCGTTCATCAACTGGTTCGATAGCGGTGAATTCGGCGAGATCTTGCGGTGGTCGCAGACCGTCATCGACCTGGCCGAGGGCGACCCCGCCATGGGCGCCGGCTTCGGTATGGGATCACCGCTGGCGATCGGGCTGGCATTTCGCGGCGTTGCTCAGTGGTGGCTGGGCCGTCCCGGGTGGCGCCAGGACCTTTACGACGCCTTCGCGATGGCCCGGCACCGGGACCCGGCAACCCTTGCCCTTGTCCTCACCTGGACCTACGGTGTGGCGATACCCTACGGGGTGCTTCGGGCCGATGACTCCGTGCTGCGCACGATCGAGGAGACGGTGCAGACCGCCCACAGGGCCAGCAGCGATATCGCACTGATCTTCACCGAGTATGGGTTGGGTGTCGCGCTGCTGTATCGGGACGCCGCGGCCGACCGTCGCCGCGCGCGGGAGCCCTTGGTGAAGGCCCGCGAGTGGCAGCGCGAGCGTATGCCCTCCCTGGTCCCGGTCACCGAGTTGGCGGTCGCCCGCGAGCGGGCCAGGCGCGGCGACCGCGATGCTGCCATACCGGTGATGCGCAAAGCCGTCGACGAGCTGCACCAGGCAGGACGGCTCGGGTATGGCGTTTTCGGCACCGGCGTTCTGGTGGAGACGCTGACAGAGCGTGGCGCCGAAGGCGACCTTGCTGAAGCCGAAGCGGCGATCGACCGGTTGGCGGACGCTTCGGCAGGCGACGCTTCGGCGATGCTCAAGATCACGCTGCTACGGCTACGCACACTGCTGGCCCGGGCCCGCGGCGACGATGTCGACTACCGGGCATTGGCGAGCCGCTACCGCGCGACGGCGAAATTGCTTGGCTTCGAAGGACACATCGCCTGGGCCAAGGCGATGATCGAGCGTGCCGAATAGTTGGCAATTTGCCTATTCCGCACGTGTTTTGGCCCTTCTGACATCAAGATCCGGGATCTCAAGACCGCATCCGAGTACTGCCGCGCCGAGGCCGGGCGAGATTGCAGTGCTGCACTACTGAGGTCGTCCCGCCGCGCACGAGCGACGATTCCTCCCGGAGATAGCCATCGGTGAGAAATCGTTGGCCGCGTCGAAGGAGATGATTTTGCAGCTGGCACTTCGTCCCTATGCCACCGCCGGTGTTGCCGTCCTTGGTGCCAGCCTGATCTATGTCACCCCGGTGACCGCACCCCACATCGAGCAGCGTGCGGTTGGCCTTGCCGCTGCCGAGGACCTCATCGACCTGGTCGGCCCCACCGACGCGGCGGTCAGCAGCCTCGGTGGGCTGAGCGGAGAGCTCAGCGGCGTCCTGCCGAGCCTCGGTGATCTAAGCGGAACGTTCGCCGACGCAGCGTCGAGCGCCCCCGACCTGGAACTCCTAGATCCCGCATTCTGGGAACTGTTCTGGAATGCCCTGATTGATCCCTCCGGCGAAAGCCCCGAGTTGCTGCTGGTGGGTGCTATCGAGCAACTTCCCGTTATCGGTCCCACTCTCGAGTCCTTTGGGTTTGCCTTATTTCCAGTAATTCTGCTTTTGGCGGATGCCTGGACTGAGATTTCACAGGCTCTTGGCTTCGACCCGAGTGCCGCCGCTGCCGAGGGATTGGGAACCGGCGTGCAAGGTGTCGACGACGCGGCACTCGCGGGGGTAATCGATCCTGCCTTGCCTGCCGGAGTCAGCACAGCCCTGGCGGACCTTCCCCCGCTGTTCGGCGACGCGGCAGGGGTGCTCGATCCCGCCGGAGGGGCCGACATCGCCACAATTCTGAGCGCCAGCACGATCCCGGATCTGGGTGAGATTCTGACGAGTCTGACCCCTTAACCCTGAGGCGCGGCAAGCCTTCCCGCAAGGCCGTGCCCCGGGCGAGATGGTCAGTCCATTCGCCCCCCCGGGCGGGGTATCAGCGCGGCAAGTTCGTCGCGGCTGGTGGTTCCCGTCTTGGCCATCGCCCGGTAGATGTGGCTCTCGACGGTGCGTACGGAAACTGTCAGTCGCTCGGCGATTGCACGGTTGGACAATCCCTCACCGATCATCATCACTATCTCTGCTTCGCGATCGGTCAACGGCAAGGGCCTAGCGGCCTGGCGTAGCGCCGGAGTGCTCGCGCCGCCGCATTGTTCGGCCAGCGCATCGCCGCGCGCCGAGCATCTCAACGCCGATCCGCGCAGGTCTTGGCTGCGATATGTGAGGGCGGCGTGGGCGGCCGCATCTAAAGCCGCGACAAGGTCACCGATTTGCTCGAAATCCTCTGACACCGAGGACAATTCAGCAGCATCGCCGTCGCGCAGGGCGACGGCGAACCGGGCGGCCAGGCCGACACGTGGCCCTTCGACGATCGACTCGAGCTCACGCAACCTGGGTGCGCTGGTGCGATCACCGAACTGGGTGGCGGTCTGCAGGCAGGCCACTTCGGCCGCGAATTGCCCGGCGGCTGCGGCCCTTTCGGCTGCCGACAGCACCAAGGTGATCGCCTCGCTAACGGCGCCCTGACTCGCGACCACCCACGCCCGGGCCAAGCTGCGTTCGTAGTCGAGCGACCGGAACGGACGCGGCAGCTTGTCCAGCGCGGCGAGCATGGCGGCCGCCTGGCCAGTTGCACCACGCACGGCCAGTGCGGTCGTGCGTGGGACGTGATAGCGGTACCCCCAGCCGATGGCATGCGAGGCGGCCAATCCTTCTGCCCCCTGTTCCAACATCGCACATGCGGCATCTAGGCGGCCGGCCCCAAGCGCAGCCCGACCCGCCACGGCGGAGCCGAGTAGCTGAGCGGCGCCCGGAAGATCGGCAGCCTGCTGGCGCACCCGTTCGGCCACCTCAATCGCGTCACCGATCCGCCCCGACAACAGCAGCGCGCTGATGTGCGCATCAGCGATGTTGAACCTCATGTGCGGGGCGTCAAATGAGCGAGTCGCGTTGGTGTACCCCGCATCTGCGACGGCCACTGCTTCGGCGGTGCGACCCGCGTCCGCGGCTATGGTAGCGAGCACCCACGCGATCTCCGCGCCAACGACTGCCGGTAGGTCGTCCAATGCAAGGCTTCCCGAAGCTTGCCGCGCCGCCTCAGGCCGATCCATCGCAAACCAGTACACCGTCAGGAAAGCGTCGATATAGCTGCGCGCGTGCGGTGGTGTGGTGCGTGACGCCTCGTCGATGATTTCTTTCGCGCGCGCCGGATCGCCGAGCGCCCAGAGCATGTTGCTAGCCCGTAGGAACGCCAATCTTGCGTGGCCTTCGTCGGTCAACGCGCCGCTGTCAATCGCGGCGAGCACCGCGTCGGCCTCCTCGCCACGGCCCAACCACGAAAGTGCATGCGCTCGAACGAAATTCGGCTCCGGGCCCCCACCGGCGCGGACTGCTGCTTCCGCGAGTCGATCGGCGAGCGGCAGATCCGCCAGCCAGACGGCACCCTGGGCCGCCCTGACGAGCAAGTCGGGGTCAGGCATGAGGTCAGAGTCGAGACTCAACGTGGCGCGGCGCACCACGACTTGTATGTCGTCGTGGTCATCGGCTGCGGCGAGTTCCGCGGCAACCAGTCCGCGGAGCCGCCGCAACTTGGTGGCCGCCGCGCGCCGTCGGCGTACCTCGCCGTAGAGCGGGTGCGCCACCCGCACCTCCACACCACTAACCGCAGGCTCAAGCGTGATCAGGCCGCGGGTCTCGGCCTCCTCGACCGCGGCCGGATCAGTGATCCGCCTCAGGGCTGTCAGTTCGATCGGCTCCCCAACAGCCAGCGCGTCGACCACGTCACTGACCGGCGTCGGCAGGGCTCCGATGCGGGATTCGATCAGCTCGACCAAGCCGGGAGGCATCATCGGTTCACCCGTCCACCGCCAGAACCCGCGCTGTTTCACGAGCCGCCCGTCAGCGACCTCCTGGTCAACGATGGTGCGAAGGTACAAAACGTTGCCGCGGGTTAGGTTCCATAGCCGCTGAGCCGCGTCGGGATCCACCGATCCGTCCAGGGTTGCCGACAGCAGCGTGCCGGTTTCGTCGAGGGACAGCGGCTGCAGGTCGAGCCGGTCGAACCGGCCGCCCTTCCATATCTCCTGTACCGCGGCGGAGACCGGTTCACCGTCGCGAACGGTGAGAATCACTTTTGCCGCGCCGCGCTGCACGATCTGGTGCACAACGAATATCGACAAATCGTCGAGCAGATGCACGTCATCGACACCCACCACCACCGCGGCGTCC
>Ga0302324_100027469_pt1 | contig 10840 bp, 11 predicted proteins | sample Palsa_T0_1_FD_201949 | JGI IMG/M metagenome (GOLD analysis project Ga0302324, IMG submission 201949) | Peat permafrost microbial communities from Stordalen Mire near Abisko, Sweden - Palsa_T0_1 | ecosystem: Environmental > Terrestrial > Soil > Palsa > Peat permafrost | place: Sweden: Abisko...
TTGAGGACTACGGGGTTCTCTGCTGCCTGGTCTGGAGCTTCGGGAGCCGGTGGGGCTGCTTCGACGGCCGCACCTTCTACTCCCTCGCCTTCTACCAAAGTACCGGGCTGCACTTCGGCGATGATCTCTTCTGTCTCCGCGGCGCGCTCGCTCCGATTCTTCTCTTCGTCCCAGTCAGTCGTCTCCGGTTCGCCTTCATTGGGCGTTTCGCCCGCGTCGAGGAGTGGACCCTCCGCGTAGGCTTCTGGGTCAATGAGGGAGAGCGAAACTTCGGCCATGCCCAGAGATTTGCGCTCGCGGGTGCCGGCAAAGATGACATCTTCCATTTTGGCGCCGCGGAGGCTTTTGGCGGATTGCTCGCCGAGCACCCAGCTCACCGCGTCGAGGATGTTCGATTTGCCGCAGCCATTCGGACCCACCACGACCGCGATCCCCTGACCCGGGAGAGTCACCTCCGTGCGATCACAGAAGGACTTGAACCCCAGCATCTGGATCTTTTTAAGCTTCAGCATGGACGTGTTCCTTTGGCCTTAGAGAAGACTTTAGCGATCGCATTCCCCCGAAGCAACATGGATACCCCAACATGTTGTGGATAAACCGTACACAACCCAATGCATGGGTTGTTTCCGATGTTTGACTGGTCCTGAGATACCGTCGATGGCCTAAACGTCCCGTCGCGGCGGGGGCCGCCGGGTTGCTCAGGAAGCGCTTGCGTTCCCGAAATAACACACTTTAAGGCTAGACCTGCTTCCCCTAAAGATACAAGTAACGTTCGGGGCACTAGTTTGGCCTGGAAGTTGTGCTGGTATCAAGTAAGTATATGAGGGTAAAGGGTGATGGGGTTCAGAGCAGATTCCTTAGGACTTTAGGGTCTGCCTGAGAACTCTGCACTTTAGCTGCGGAATTTGGGAAGTCCGAGGGGCGCACCACAGATCCCTCCGCTACGCTACGCTCCGGTCGGGATGACAATTCATCTTGGAAAATCTCCTTAGCGCTCCCAAACGAAATTGTCATCCCGACCGGAGCGTAGCGTAGCGGAGGGATCTGTGGTGCGCCCCTCGGACTTCCCAAATTCCGGGGTTCCATTTTGGCCGGGAGTGGCACGACTGAAGTCGTGCCCTGATACAAAGCAAAAGCTTGTTGCGAGCTAATTTGGACCAGTCTGACCTTCAGGCGACCCGTTCAGACCAATCCGGCTAGGGTTTCATGGTGGGGCGTAGCAAAACCTCGCTGACAAAGGAGGTGGGGGCCTGGGTGACCAGCATGGCGACCACCTGGGCGACGTCTTCGGGTTGGACCATTTTGGCCGGGTCCTTGGTACCGCCTCCAGGACCGAACTGGGTGTTCACCGAACCTGGTGCGATGACCGATACGCGCACGTTGTATTGGCGCAGTTCTTCCGCGACGGAGTAGGTCAGGCCATTGAGTCCCCACTTGGAGGCGGAGTAGGCGGCGCCTTCGGGTAATATGTTTCTCCCGGCGAGCGACGAGATGTTGATGATGTGGCCGGATCTGGCCGCGATCATCATTGGTCCAAAAGCCCGGATCAAGAGGTAAGGGGCCTTTAGATTCGTATCCATCATCCGGTCCCACTCCTCGACCGGCAGATCGATGAGCGGCTTCCGCAGGACACCGATGCCGGCATTGTTGACCAGGATGTCGCAGCGGCCGTGCTCTTTGCCGACTCGCTGCCCCAACGCCACTACGGCACTTTCGTCGGTCAAATCACAGGGGAGCACGAAGGCCTTTCCGCCATGCTGCGCAATTTTCTCTTTTACCTGCGCCAAGCGTGCCTGGTCGCGGGCGGTGAGCACTATGTCGGCGCCCATGCGCGCGAGCCGATAGGCGATGGCCTCGCCGATGCCACGGGCCGCCCCGGTGACTACCGCTACCTGTCCCGTTAATGGAGTTAATGCATCAGGCCCACTTTGTTTTTCTGTCATTCTGTTACTCCTTCGCACGATTCGATGCAGTCGCCGATTCGTTTACTTGTCAGAAGTGGCAACGGTTTCTATAATCCTTCCACAGCTCATCGGAAAGGCCTTGGTTTTTCTCATGGGTTCTATCCACGAGCGAAGGATTCAAAGCGATTAGCTCATATACCAGTTTTCTGGCTGCATCCCATCTAAAGATGAGAGACTTTCGGCTGTACTGTCATGATTGCTGATTTCTGCGTTTTCCTGATTCCCGCATCTCCTAGGAGCGTTGCATGAAGAAGTCCGTCCTTGCTTCCTTGTTGGCCTTGGCCACCATCTTTCCGGTCAGCGTTCCTATGGTCTATGGCCAAGCCGCTCAGTCCGGACAGATCACCATTAAAGATCCCCAGGAATACAACGATTACACGAATGCCGTGGGACAATCGGCGCCGGCTGCAAAGGCAGCGGCGATCGAGACATTCCTGACGAAGTACCCGAATTCGGTGGTCAAGACCGACCTGCTGGAACAACTCATGGCCGCCTACCAACAGGCGGGTGACATGACGAAGACGGTGAGCGCTGCCGATCGGTTGCTCGCAGTTGACCCGGGAAATCTCCGCGCCCTCTTCATTGAGGTTTACACGGAGGAATCCCAGGCTGCCGGCAAACCTCCAGCCGATGCTCAGCCTATTCTTGATAAAGCTGCTGCCCAAGCTCAGACTGGCCTCAGTGCTACTAAGCCGGCAACCATGGCAGACGCCGACTTTCAGAAATTGAAGGGCGCCACCACACCCATCTTCTACGGGGCGGTGGCTAAAGATGACGAAAATAAGAAGGATTTCGCGGGCGCGATCACGGCATTTACCAATGACCTGAAAGCCTACCCGGATCCTACGGCGACGCAGACTGGTCCTGGGCTCAGTGACACTTACCTTCTGGGACAAGCGTATGCGCAGCAAACTCCGCCAGACCTAAAGAATGCTGCCTGGTTCCTGACTCGGGCGGCGCAGTACGCTCCTACGCCACAGGCCAAGACGCAGATAGAAAATGCGGCTGAGTACTTCTACAAGAAGTACCACGGCAGCATGGACGGCTACCCGGCAGTCCAGGCTTTGGCGAAGACTAACCTTTTTCCGCCGGCAGACTATAACCCCACCCCGGCTCCGCCGCCACCGTCACCCGCCGATCTTGCCGCGCAGACCGTTGCTTCCACGCCGGATCTCAAGACGCTTAGCCTTTCCGATCAGGAATTCATCCTTTTCAACGGTAAGCCTGAGGACGCCCAAAAGGTTTGGGACGTGATGAAGGGACGCCGCGTGGAAGTGCCGGGCGTGGTCGTTTCGGCGACTGCTGATTCGGTCCAGCTAGCGGTTACCGAAGACAACAAGCAGAGTAAGAAGGCGGACTTCACGGTCAATATGAAGACTCCGCTCAAGACCGTGCCCTTGGCTGACGCGATCGTCACCTACGACGCCACGTTCGATTCCTACTCGCCTAACCCGCCGATGATCACCCTGAGCGACGGCGAAGCCCCGGCTAAGGCGAAGCCCGCCCCGGCCCGGCGCCGTCCCGCCGCACACTAACGCGGAACTCGGGAGGGAGCAGCCTCAAAACATCGGGGCTGCCCCCTCCTAAGACCGTAATGAGGGATGTTCCATCGCCTTCCTGCCGGAAACGTATACCGTTCAACTCGCCTTCATGTTGCTCAGCATGGTCTGCTGGGGTTCGTGGGCAAACACCCTCAAACTGACTCCGGGCTGGCCCCTTCAGCTTTTCTACTGGGACTACGTGATAGGCATTCTGTTGGGCAGCGTGGCCTGGGGACTTGCTTTGGGCGGGGGTGCCGGGGTCCTTTTCCCAGCGATCGCAAACGCTGACCATACCCATCTTCTGTTAGCGGCGGCGGGCGGCATCATCTTCAATGCGGCCAATCTTCTGCTGGTAGTTGCCATTGAGATTGCGGGGCTGGCCGTGGCGTTCCCGTTGGGAATCGGGTTGGCCCTGGTGATCGGGGTGTTACTCAACTACGCTTTTTCGCCTGCCGGCAACGTGTGGCTGCTGTTTGGCGGAGTCATCCTGGTGGCTATTGCCATCGTGATCGACGCGGTCGCCTATCGACGCCGCGAGCGAAATCGAACCCGGGTGACCGCCCGGGGCATCCTGCTGAGTTTGTTGGCGGGGGTGCTTATGGGGTTGTTTTATCCGCTGGTCGCGCGATCCATGCATGGCAGCGGAGCCCTGGGGCCGTACAGCGTGGTTCCCGTGTTTGCCGTGGGCATTGCGCTGTGTAGCATTCCTGCTAATTTCTGGCTGATGCGTCATCCGCTGCCGGAGCAGAAGCCGATGCGGATGAGCGAGTATTTTGGCGGCCGCCCGGTCTGGCATTTTTGGGGGTTGGTTGGAGGGTTGGTGTGGTGCTCGGGGGCGGTGCTGAATTTTGTCGCCTCGCAGGCCAGGTTTGTTGGCCCCGCGATTTCGTATGCGATCGGTCAGGGCGCGACGATGATTTCGGCGGGTTGGGGAGTGTTTGTGTGGCATGAGTTTCGTGAGGCCCCGGCTGAAGCGCGGCGGCTGATCCCGCTGATGTTTCTTTTTTTCCTGCTTGGGCTGGGTGCGATCGCGCTGGCGCCTAATTATTAGGGGATGGGATGTGAGGTTCCGGCAACAAGGTTCCTTCCACCGCAAAACTTGCATGAGGTCCCAATGCAAAGAGCGCAGGGGCTAAAGCCCCAGTCTTTTTGCGCCTTTGCGGCACGACTAAAGTCGTGCCCTGATACAAAGCAAAAGCTTGTTGCCGATGTAAATTTGCCACCACGTATCAAGATAAGCTCGGGCTTGCATAACAGTGGGGAGCGGCGGCTGGGGTGCATGTTAAAGTGAGGGAGTCGATGCCGACCATCGCCCCCATGTTCCGGCCTCTGCTTCTTGTCAGTCTTGTTCTGCTGACCCTTCCGGCTTTTTCTCAGGCACCGAATCAGGATCCGTTTCCCGGGATTACGGCATCCGTAACCAATACTGCGTTTCCCGGTTTTACGCCGCTGCCTATCGGCAGCACCCCACTTTCCAAGCCACTTTCGGTCATTGCGCTCGATCATCTCGATCCGGAGCAAATGAGTCGCGCCGACTATGACGTCGTTTCCAATCTGAGCGCCGAACTAGCCAAGCAGGCGGCGCTGGCGAATTTCGATATCAGCCGGCCTGGGTGGCATTACCAGCAGATCGTGTGCCCGGCATTTCCGGATTATGTCTTCCTCGCATTCAGCCATGGCGCGGATGACAGCGGCTCCTCCCGGTTCGGGGCGATCCTTCCTCGCAACGACGCCAAAGTGCGGGTTATCACCACATATGCCCACGGGCTTTTGCCTTTCAACGCCTCCTGGAATCGCCCCGGTACCTATGAGGTCTTCAACGGAATGCTGCGCCAGGAACGGGGCGAGGTTCCGCTTAGCCATGCCCCGAACTGGCTGATGATTTCGGTCTGCTACGCCGAGGTGACCGGGTACCCGGTTCAGGTGCTGAGCACGGTTCCACTTCCGGATCAGACCCTCGATATGCTTCGACTGGACGCAAACCGGCCGCAGATGATGATCGCAGCCGATCAGAGTGCAGATGTCACCTTCAGTGACGTTTCCCGGCCCAGCATCACCATCAACTGGACGCTTCACTTCGATCGTCACGGTCAGATCACGTCCACCGCGCGGAGCCAGACGCGCCAGTCCACCATCATCGCGCTCAAACCGTAGAGCTCTACTCCCCTAACATGATGCGCTGGATAGAAAGCGCCTTCCCGGTTGCGCCGTCACACTCTATTAACACGGCGCACATCCGTGGATCGCCCTTGGCGGCTTCGAATTTTCCCGGCATCCCGGTCAGGAAGCGGTTGATGATCTGATCTTTTTCCACGCCGATGACGCTGTCGAAGGGTCCACTCATCCCCACATCGGTCTGGTAGGCGGTACCTCCGGGGAGAACACGTTCGTCGGCCGTGGGTACGTGCGTGTGAGTTCCGATTACCGCGGTAACCCTTCCATCCAGGTACCAACCGAGGGCGACCTTCTCGGAAGTGGCTTCGGCGTGGAAATCTACCAGGATGACTTTGGCTTGAATTTTCTGCAGCAGGGTATCCGCCATGCGGAAGGGATCTTCCTGGCTGGCCATAAAGGTACGTCCCTGCAGGTCGATGACTGCGTATTTCTGACCGGAAGGCAGTTCACCCTCATAAAACCCGTGCCCTGGTGTGCCGGAGACGTAGTTAGCCGGCCGCAGCACACGCCGGGGCCGATCGTGGCTATCCGCGGCTACCGACTGCATGTACTCGATAATCTCGCGTTTGTCCCAGACATGGTTACCAGTGGTAATCACGTGGGCGCCCTGGTCGAAGAGCTCGTCGGCAATTCCCGGAGTCACGCCGAAGCCTCCGGCCGCGTTTTCCGCGTTTACCACGACCAGGTCGACGTTTCGCTGCTCGATTAAAGGGCTTAAGTGTTCATTTACGATACGCCGCCCAGCCTGGCCAAAGACGTCACCGACAAAGAGAATACGCAAAAAATAGCCTCCCTCAGGCTCTATCGGCCAAATGATCCTGCGACGGGTACGAAATCGTCCTGGAAATGATCATGGTTACCTTCTAGTGATTACGCAACTTTGGAAGTGACTAACGTGCCGTCACAGGTTCATGGCCGTTTCTGGCTCAGTTATGGTAGCGTTCGAGGATGGCTGTTAACTGCAGATTTGCTACCGGGGTTCACGTGCTGGTTCTGCTCGCTTCTGAGCCGGACTCGTTGCAAACTTCAACCGATATTGCCCTCAAGCTGGACACCAACCCAGTCGTCGTTCGCCGGGTTCTGGCTTCTCTTCAGCAGGCAAAGCTGATCGAAAGTCAGAAGGGGCCGACGGGTGGTTCAAGACTCCTGAAATCCCCTAAAGCTATCTCTCTTGCGGATGTTTACAAAGCAGTAGAGACTGGCTCGCTGTTCCATACTCCCAATGTCCGTGCCGCTGCGGCATTGCGAGTTAACTCTGCGCTCGAAAAGATTTTCTCCGGCTCCATGATAGCGCTGCTGGACGAATTTGAAAAAACGAGCCTGAGCCAGGTACTCAAGCGAGTCGGTAAGCAGACAGCCAGAAAGTAAGCCGCTCCCCGGCTGAACTTCTGGCTGTTTGGTTGCCCACTCTCCTCATCGCGAGGAGAGCGTGGAGTGGTTTTTCTACCCTGCTCCGTCCCCCGACTGGGCGCGCAGTAAAGGGAAGAGAATCACGTCGCGGATGGACCTGGCTCCGGTCAGCACCATGGTCAAGCGGTCGATGCCGATGCCTTCCCCCGCCGTCGGAGGCAGCCCGTAGGCCAGGGCGCGTACGTAGTCTTCATCCATCACATGGGCTTCCGTGTCACCCCGCTCCCGCTCGGCGAGCTGCTGCTCGAAACGCCTGCGTTGCTCCTCCGGATCGTTCAACTCACTAAACGCGTTGCCCAGCTCGAAGCCTCCGATGTAAAACTCGAACCGCTCCACCCATTCCGGCTCGTCCGGCTTGTTCTTGGAAAGCGGGGATACCGCTACGGGGAAGTCGTAGATGATGGTGGGCTGGATCAAATGGTCCTCGGCCACCGCTTCGAAGATGGCGGCAATTGTCTTGCCCGCCGGCTGCCCCGGTTTGTAATCGAGAGAGATTCTGGCCTCGCGCACCCGTTCCACCATCTGCTCGACTGCGTGGACCGTGTGAAAATCCTCCAGCGCAGGCTTGGGCCCCGCGGCCTCCGGCCAGAACTCTAGGATGGCTTCGCGCATGGAAAAGCGGCGCCAGCTGGACAAGTCGATTTCGTGCCCGTTGAAGTTGGTCGTGGCGGTGCCGTTTACCTCAAGCGCGACCTGGGTGATGAGTTCCTGGGTCAGTTGCATCAGGTCGTGATAGTTGGCGTAGGCCTGATAAAACTCGAGCATGGTGAACTCGGGATTGTGCTGGGTCGAAACCCCCTCGTTACGAAAATTGCGGTTAATTTCGTAGACGCGGTCGATGCCGCCGACCACCAGCCGTTTTAGATAGAGTTCAGGCGCTATGCGTAGGAACAGCGGAAGATCGAGCGCATTATGGTGGGTGCGAAAGGGCCTGGCGGCGGCTCCTCCGGCGATCGGTTGCATCATCGGGGTCTCGACCTCGATGTAGCCCCGTTGATCGAAAAAGGAGCGAATTGCCTTGAGGACCTGGGCGCGCTTGACGAAGACCGCGCGTACGTCGGTGTTCATGAACAGATCGACGTAACGCTGCCGATAGCGCAATTCCACGTCCGCCAGGCCGTGATACTTCTCCGGCAAGGCGAGCATGGCCTTGGCCAGGAAGGTGATTTTTTCGACGTGTATGGTCAGCTCGCCGGTGCGGGTGCGGAAGACGTAGCCGGAGACACCGATGTGGTCGCCCAGGTCGAGCAGCTTATAGAGCTGAAAACCCTGCTCTCCGACCGCATCCAGGCGAACATAGATTTGCAGCCGTTCGCCGCCTTGTTGCAACTGGGCAAAACCAGCTTTGCCTTGAGCGCGAATGGCCATGATGCGTCCAGCGATGGTGACGATCGTGCGCTCGGCGTCCAACACTTCCGGCGCGACCTGTTCGAACTTCTGGCGTACTTCGGCCAACGTGTGGGAGGTAACAAACTGGTTGGGGTAGGTTTGCTGGCCGAGCTCGGAAATCTGGCGCAGCTTGTCCTGGCGGAGCGCAAAGAGATTGCGCTCGAATTCCGACTCAAACAAGGGATGCCTCTCTGGTGACAGTATAACGTTGCCGTCATGGTGTATAACTGCCGAGGATAAGCACAGAGATTGCACCTATGGGTATGCCGGATCCGCCAGATGACCAGCCGCCGCAGGACGCGTCCTCGTCCAAAGACGGAGCGCTCAAGTCCCTGGTTGGGGTGCAAAGCCTGATCCAGCTCGGGCTGTTGTTGCCCGCCTGCGTGGTGATCGGTTGGGCCATTGGTCTGGCCCTCGATCACTGGCTCAATCTGCACTGGATGAACATTGTGGGCCTGATCGCGGGCGCGATTGCAGGCTTTATCCAGACTGTGCGCGTCGCGATGTCACACAATAAGGATTGAATGGACTTCACCGATCAGGACCTGCAGACGGTTTTGAACCGGGCGATGCGCAGCGTGATTATCGCCACCCTCGTCGGCATCCCCATCATTTGGGTCGCCTGGGGTTGGCAATCCATGTTGTTGTTTCTGATCGGGGGCGCCATTGCGGCCACGGGCATCCTGGAGTGGCGGCAGCTGATGGCGGCGGTTCTGGTGCGCCTGGATGTGGCCGAGGTCGAGACCCAGGACCCACCACGCAGCAAACCCAAGCCTTTTGGGCCGGTTTTATTCTGGTTTTTTGTTCGCCTGGCAGCCGTCGCCGGGGTGCTTTATGTTAGCCTGAGGAGTTTGGACGGCAAAGTGGCGGCGCTTATCGTGGGCATCGCGCTGGCGCTTGCAGCCCTGTTCATCGAGGCATTTCGACTATTGCGCGGCTGGTCCGCATGAGGCTTGATCTACCGGTATGCATGAACTAGATCCCATCACTGCTACGTTGAACAAATACTTCGGCAACCTGGCGACGCAGGTGCTGAACGCGGTCCACGTCAAGCCATACAATCCGCAGGCTCCGATCACCGAGACATTCGCCATGGAGCTGCTGGTATTGGGGCTATTGTTGATATTTTTCCTGCTCGTACGCTTTTCGCTGAGTGTCGAGAATCCGGGGCCGATTCAGCAGATCGCGGAGATGATTAACGGCTTCGTCTCCAGTCAGGCCGATTCGATCATCGGTCCAGGAGCGCAGCGCCACGTAATGTTTGTTACCTGCGTTCTGCTCTTCGTGCTGGCCTCGAACCTCCTGGGCATGGTGCCGGGGCTGCTTGCGCCCACCTCAATCGCGACGGTTCCGCTGGGAGTCGCGCTGTTGTGTTGGTTTTATTACCACTACCACGGGCTCCGCGAGCTGGGTCCGGTCGGCTACACTAAGCAATTTCTGGGGCCCGTGTGGTGGATTGCACCGATGATGCTGCCGATTGAGATCATCTCTCATTTAGCGCGCATCCTCTCGCTGACCGTTCGTCTTTTTGCCAATATGTTTGCCGGGGAGATGGTGACGCTGGTGTTCTTCTCCCTAATACCGATTGGCATCCCGCTGATTTTTATGGCTCTGCACCTGGGTGTGGCTGTGATTCAGGCTTACATTTTCATGCTGTTGACGTTGATTTATGTCTCCCAGGCAGTTGCCCACGAGCACTAGAGTTTGTTCTCGCGCCGGAGGCTGCTTCCACTCCGGTTCGTTCGCCGCAAGCGTGAGGGGGCCAGCACGGTGAGCCTCAACCACCCACTGGCGGCAATTCCTACAGAAGCAAGGAGAAAGAATGCGCAAACTGCAATATCTCTTCATGACGCTGTCCGTGCTGTTCCTGGCGGCTCCAGCCTTCGCCCAAACGGGTGAAGCATCCACCGGAGCGGGCCTCACCGCCATTGCAGCTGGTATAGGCATGGGCATTGCCGCTGGACTCTGCGGTCTCGGCCAGGGCCGGGCGACTGCTTCCGCAACCGAGGCAGTGGCACGCAACCCCGGAGCTCGAGCCGGCATCCTGTTGCTGCTGGTACTCGGCTTGGCGTTTATGGAGTCACTCTCGCTGTTCACGTTCGTGATCATTTTCTTGAAGGTTCACTAGAGCAATCGGGTGTTACACAGAAGAGATCAGGCGTAGTGCCTGATCTCTTTTTGTTCTCGGGCCATCGCTGGGGTACGGTCCAAAAACATTTCCAAGAGTTGTCCGTTGAACTGCAGATCCCTCCACTGCGCTTCGCTTCGGTCGGGATGACAAAGGGGAGGGCGGCGCTCCCATTGAGATTCGATACTGTGGATGTGAACAGCAGGTCCCTCCACTGCGCTTCGCTCCGGTCG
>Ga0302324_100027470_pt1 | contig 10840 bp, 11 predicted proteins | sample Palsa_T0_1_FD_201949 | JGI IMG/M metagenome (GOLD analysis project Ga0302324, IMG submission 201949) | Peat permafrost microbial communities from Stordalen Mire near Abisko, Sweden - Palsa_T0_1 | ecosystem: Environmental > Terrestrial > Soil > Palsa > Peat permafrost | place: Sweden: Abisko...
GGAATCGTGGAGCGTGGAGGCAAGAGCACTGCTCGAACGCTGTGCAGACGTTGTGATCGAATTACCCGATGAACCCAAGATGGACCGGGAGGCAGTCGAGAAGAAGCTTGACCTCGCTGTTGCCGCTTAATTGCCGGCTTGAACGCCGACCCAGCTTTACGATGCTGCTTGAACGCTCCCAGGGAACCGTCGCATGAAAGCGGAGGCCGGGGGCCTGCCTGACTCGGTGTAGAATTATACGGTGCAGCCCGATACCGCTCTCCAACTTGCTACTAACCAACTGAAACGCGTTCGCGATGAAATCGGCAAGATCATCGTGGGACAGCAGGACGTCGTCGATGGCGTGCTGATTTGTCTGCTGGCCGGCGGGCATGTGCTGCTTGAAGGCGTGCCGGGGCTCGGAAAGACCACGCTGCTGCGGACGCTTTCTCGCGTTCTGCATCTGAAATATTCGCGGATTCAGTTCACGCCGGATCTGATGCCGGCCGACATCGTCGGCAGCATGATTATCGATACCGAGGAAGGCTCGAAAACGCTGCGGTTTTCGCCGGGGCCGATTTTCGCGCACCTGGTGCTCGCGGACGAAATTAATCGCGCCACGCCCAAGACGCAGTCGGCGCTGCTTGAAGCGATGCAGGAGCATACCGTCACCAGCGGCACCACCACACATGAGCTGGAGCAGCCATTTCTCGTCATGGCGACGCAGAATCCCATCGAGATGGAGGGCACCTATCCGCTTCCCGAAGCCCAGCTCGACCGGTTTCTGATGAAGATTCTGGTGAAGTATCCGTCGCGCTCGGATCTGAACACCATCGTCGAGCGGACCATCCAGAGAGACGATATTATCATCGGGTCGGTGCTCAACCGCGAAGAGATTCTCGGGTTGCGCGACGTGTGCCATCATGTGCTGGTGGCGCCGCATGTGCAGGATTACGCGATCGACCTGGTGATGGCCACGCAGCCCGGCACGCCGCAAGGGCATGAGCTTTCGAATAAGTTCATCCGCTACGGCAGCTCGCCGCGCGGCGCCCAGGCGCTGGTCGAATGCGGACGGGTATTGGCGCTGATGAAAGGGCGGCTCCATATATCCACGGAAGATGTAGAAGCGGTGGCGCCGGCCGTGCTGCGGCATCGCATCATTTTGAATTTTGACGCCCACGCGGAAGGGCAAACCCCGGAGACGATTCTCAGTCGCATCATCCCGAGCGTTGGCGTAGCGGTTCACTAACGTGGCGGAGCAACTCCTCGAGACCGCACTGCTCGAAAAGCTCGAGCGGTTGACGATTCATTGGCAGAAATCGCTGCCGGGGCTGGTTGGCGGCCACAACACGTCGCGGTTCGCGGGGGGTGGGCAGGAATTTCTAGACCATCGGAATTTTCACCACGGGGACGATCTGCGCGCCGTCAACTGGCGCGTGTTTCTGCGCCTCGAAAAGCTGTTCCTGAAGATGTTTCAACTGGAGCCGCGCATTCCCGTGCGGCTGCTGCTCGATACCAGCCGGTCGATGACGACTGGGGCGCCCTCGAAATTCGATTTCGCGCGCAAGCTGGCCGGCGCGTTGTGCTACGTCGGGCTGGTGCGCCTGGATGCCATCTGCCTCCAGCCGTTTTCCGACACACTGGCGGACGCCTTCGTGGCCAGCGGTGGGCGGCACCGGTTTCAGCCGGCGGCGAATTATCTTTCGAAAATCCAGCCCGGCGGAAAAACCAGGTTCCTCGAAATCGCCCGCCAGTTCATCGCCACCTATCCGCAGCGCGGGCTGGTCATCGTCATTTCGGATTTTCTGGACGACGAGGACTGCGAAAAGCCCTTGCAGTTTCTTTCGGACTACGGCCACGAGCTGATTCTATTGCAGGTGTGGGCCCCGGAGGATCGCGAGCCGCCGTGGGACGGTGAGTTGGATCTTGAAGATGCAGAGACGGGACAGCACGTGGAGCTGGCGTTCGACCGGGACGCGCGGGCCATGTACACGGCTGCTTTCGACGAATATTCGCAGGCTCTTCGCCGCGTTGCGTTGCGCAACAATGGCCGTTACGTGGGGCTGCCCACCAACGTCCCAGTGGATGAGGCCATTTTTGGACCCCTTGTCCGGAGCGGGGCTCTCGAATAATCATGTCGTTCCTGAATCTCAGTCTGGGCGAGCTGATCGGCATCGCCGGCGCGATCTCGGCTGGCGTGGTCGCGCTGTATTTGTTCGACCGGTCGAAGCGCCGCCAGCTCGTCGCCACGCTGCGGTTCTGGAGCGCCTCCGATGTGCGGACCGAGCTGAAGCATCGCAAACGCATCCAACAGCCCTGGAGTCTGCTGCTGCAACTGCTGAGTATCATCCTGCTGCTGCTGGCGGTCGCGGGACCCAGATTCGGCGGCGACGAGGATTCGGCGCGCGACCATGTGGTGATTCTCGATACGTCGGCCTGGATGGGTGCGCGGACCAGATCGGGAACGCTGCTCGATGAGGCCAAGGCTTCGGCGCGCGCTTTTATCAAAGCGCTTCCGGGGCGCGATCGCGTGATGATCGTGCGGGCCGATGCGCTGGCGACTCCCGTGACGGCTTTCGAATCCGATCGTCAAAAGCTGGACGACGCCATCCGCTTGTCGCAACCGGGCGCGTCGGGATTGAATCTGGAACAGGCGCTCGAGTTCGCCGAGCGCGCGCAGAAGCTGCAATCGCAGCGGGCCGGCGAGATCGTGTTCGCGGGCGCGGGACGGGTCGGCGAGAACGATGCGTCGACCGCGGCTCCGCCGAATTTGCGGATGCTTGCGGTGAACACGAATCAGGAAAACGTGGGGCTGCGCAAAATCGGCCTGCGGCGGTCGCCCGTGACCCCGGATACCTGGGATATTTTCGTCGCCGTGAAGAACTACGGCGTGCGTCCGCATAATATCGACCTGGCGCTGCAATTCGGCGGCGCGCCGGCCGGTTCGAAAGCCATGGCGCTGAAGCCGGGCGCGGAGGAGCAGGCGACCTTCAGCCATCGGACCAAAGTCGCGGGGTATCTCGAAGCCCGCATCACGCCGCGCGATGCCTTTCCACAGGACGATCGCGCGGTGATCGAACTGCCCGCGCAGAAAGCCCTTCGTGTAATTGTGTATTCGGCCGAGCCGCAGGAGTTGCGCGCGCTGTTCGCCTCGAACGCGCAAGTGGACGCGGTGTTTGAGCCACCGGCCAAATACGATCCGCAGGTGAAGGCCGATATCGTTGTGCTCGACCGCTTTGCTCCGCCGATGCGTCCCCACGTCGATTCCATCTGGATCGAGCCGCCGGCCGCGGGCTCGCCGATTCCGGTGAAGGCCACGCGGTCCGGCATGAAGCTCGAGCGCTGGCGCGCGGATTCTACGTTGGGCGCCGGACTGCGGACCAAAGACGTACAGCTCGAATCGGGCGAGATTTTCACGGCTTCCGCGGGCGATATTCCGGTGGCGGAGGCGAGTGACGGTCCGCTGATCGTGGCGCGCGCCTCGTCGCCGAAGATCCTGGTGATGGGATTTGAGCCGCTGCGATCGTCCATGAAATATGAGCTGGCGACGCCGCTGCTGGTCGCGAATATTCTACGCTGGATGGCGCCCGAAACCTTCCGCCGCTGGGAAGTGCAGGCGGGCAGCGTGGGGACGGTGAACGTGGCGCTCGAGAAGAATACCGATCCGGCGAATGTGCGCGTGTTGACCGAAGATCAGAAGGCGCTGCCGTTCACCATCGAAGGAAACTCGCTGCGATTCTTCGCGGGGGCGCCGGGCACGGTGCGGGTTCTCACGGGCGATCGCGAAGCGGTGTATTCGTTGACGCTGCCGGATGTCGGCGATACGGCGTGGAAGCCTCCGGCGAATGTGCGGAAGGGCATCCCGCGGACTTCAGAAGCTGGAAGCGTGGCCACGGATCTATGGCCTTGGCTGGCCGCGCTGGGCGGATTGGGACTGCTGGCGGACTGGCTGTTGTTCGGGCGCAGCCGGGCATTCAGGTTACGGGCGGTGCGAAGCGCGGCGCGGGCGGTGCTGGGCGGCGCGGTTTGGCGGAAAGCTTCATGAGGGACGCATCATGATCTTCGAACGCGAATGGGTACTGGCGATCGCGTGGCTGCCGCTGGCGTGGATGGTGTTCGAATGGCGGCATACGTCGCGGCGGCTCGCGCTGGTGCTGAAGGGCGTATCGGTGGCCGCGATTCTCGTCGCGCTGGCCGAGCCGAAACTGAATGTCTCCGAAAACAAGGTGGCGCTGGCGGTGCTGGTGGACACCTCCGCCAGCGTAACGGCGGCGGATCTCGATCGCGCCTCGCAGCTCGCCGACACCATGGCGAACGAGCGCGGGCGGCACTGGATGCGGGTGATTCCGTTCGCGCGTTCTACACGTGCGGTGGATCTCAACGAAGGGCAGAAGCCGTGGAAGCTGCGTCCGACTTCGGGCGAAGCGGGGCGCGCGACGGATCTTGAAGCGGCCATTCGCGAGGCTGCGACTTCTTTGCCCGCGGGGATGGTGCCGAGGATCGCGCTGATTTCCGACGGACGCCAGAACAAGGGCAGCGTCGCGCGCGCGGCGTGGCAGGCCCAACAATTGGGAATTCCGATCGACACGTTTGCTCTGAAGGGTAGACCGGAGCCGGCGCTGCGCCTGGAATCGATCAGCCTGCCGTCGATGGCGGCTACCGGCGAACAGTTTCCCATCGACGTAGTGGTCTCGACGCCGAAGGCCGGGCCGGCGGACGTGGAGTTGACGGCCGAAGGTCGCACGCTGGGCAAGACGCAGGTGACGCTCGCGGCGGGCGAGAATCCGATCCGCCTGCACGCCAGTTTGAATACGCCGGGCGCGCTCGATTTATCGGTCGCGATTCGCGAGGCGGGGTCGGGCGAGGTGCGGTTCGATCAGGCCGTGATGCTGCGGCAGCCGAAGGTCCTGTATGTCACGGCGGATTCGGGGAGCGTGAACGCCCACCTGCAAGCGACGCTCGCGGCGGCGCAATTCGACGTGAATCGCGCGGGCGATTTTACCGCGAATAATCTTTCCGAGTACCAGTTGGTGATCTTCGATAACTGGGATCTTGAAAGTATTCCGGAGGCTCGGAAAGCGGAGCTTGAGAAATACGTGAAGCAGGGCGGCGGGCTGCTGGTGATCGGCGGCGAGCGCAACATGTATAAGGAAGGGAAAGACAAGATCGAGGACGCGCTCGACCGGACGCTGCCGGCTAAACTGGCTCCGCCGCGCTCGCCCGAAGGCACGGCGGTGGTGCTGATCATCGACAAATCGTCGTCGATGGAAGGGCGCAAGATGGAATTGGCGCGCGCGGCTGCTATCGGGGTCGTGGATAATCTGCGGCCCATCGACATGGTGGGCGTGCTGATCTTCGACAATTCGTTCCAGTGGGCCGTTCCCATGCGACGCGCCGAGGACCGGACCTTGATCAAGCGGCTGATTTCGGGGATCACGCCGGATGGCGGAACGCAGATCGCGCCGGCGTTGAACGAAGCCTACAAGCGGATTCTGCCGTCGCAGGCGACCTACAAACATATCGTGCTGCTGACCGATGGAATTTCCGAAGAAGGCGATTCGATGGAGTTGTCGCGCGAGGCGCTGCTGAAGAAAGTCACCATTTCTACGGTCGGGCTGGGGCAGGATGTGAACCGGGCGTATTTGGAGAAAATCGCGACATCGGCGGGAGGGAAGGCGTATTTTCTGAACGAGCCGGCGGGACTCGAACAGATTCTGTTGCGCGACGTGATGGAGCACACCGGATCAACGGCAGTCGAAAAGCCGCTGCAAGCCGAGGTGAAGAAGCAGGCCGAGATTCTGGACGGCGTGGCGATCGATTCGGCGCCGCCGCTGAAGGGCTATGTGAAGTTCATCGCCAAGCCGACGGCGGACACGATTTTGAGCATCGATCGGGACCCGTTGCTGTCGCGCTGGCAATTCGGGCTGGGACGGTCGGCAGTGTTCGCGTCGGATGCGAAGTCGCGGTGGGCGGCGGACTGGGTGACTTGGAAAGGCTACGACAAGTTCTGGACGAATCTGTCGCGCGATCTGCTGCCGCATGCGCAGGCGGGAGAAGCGTCGGTCGAGTTCGATAGCGCCAATGGGGATCTGGTAGTCGACTACCGGCTGGGGCGCGATGTGGAGGAGCCGGCGGTGATTCCCGAGATTTTCGTATTCGGGCCGGATAAATTCCAGAAGCCGATCGCGGTGAAGAAAATCGCGGCGGGGACGTTTCGCGGGCGATTGCAGATTGGCTCGCGCGAAGGCTTGTTCCGGGTGCGTCCGCTGGTGGATTCGCGGGCGTTTCCCGAAGCGGGGTTGTACCGGCCGGAAGCGGAGCTGGCGGATTACGGGTCGAACGAAGGGCTGTTGAAGCAGGTTTCGGAATTTACGGGCGGAAGATTTCAGCCGGACCCGAAAGCGGTGTTCAACGCGGGCGGTCGATCGATTGCGTCGACCATGCAGTTGTGGCCGGGATTTTTGATTGTGGCGATCGGGCTGAACTTGATCGAGCTGGTGATGCGGAAGTGGAAGGGCGTGGTCGGGAAGTGATGTGTGTTCGAACGCTGGACCGAAAGGGCGCGGCGATCGATCTTCTTCGCACGCTACGAAGCGAGCGTGTTCGGCGCTACCTGCATTGATACCCATCATCTTCTGCTCGGAATTCTGAGAGAGTACCCGATGTTTGCCCGCGCCGGCTGCGCGGAGAGTTTGCGCGCCGAGATGGAACGGGGGTTTCCGAAAGGGCCACCCGTTTCGACGTCGGTGGATCTGCCGCTCAGCGAAAACGCAAAGCGCGTCTTACAACTGTCCGAAGAGCAAGCCGACGTTCTAGGTCACCCGTTGATTGAGGGCGGGCATCTGCTGTTGGCGATGGTGTGGCGGGAGCGCGGCTTTGTCGGGGAGTTACTCGAGAGGCACCGGATCGATGAAACATTTGTAAAGAGCGAGATGCCGCCGGCGCAACGTCCATGAAGGATGCCGCGGCTGCATGTGACCGTCTGTGACGAAAAGGAGTGGTGGCTATGTTGATGCTTGCGGCGCAAGTGATCCTGTTGGGGACGGGGACTCCGCAGGCCGATCCGGATCGGTCGGGGCCGGCGGTCGCGATTGTCGCGAATGGGGCCGCTTACATCGTCGATTTCGGGCCGGGTGTGGTCCGGCGCGCGGCGGCGGCGAAGATTGAGCCGAAGAATTTGAAGATCGCGTTTTCGACGCATCTGCATTCCGACCACACGCTGGGGCTCGCGGATCTGATCTTCAGTCCGTGGGTGCTAGAGCGGACCGAGCCTCTGCAACTCTACGGGCCGCGCGGCTTGCGGGCCATGGCGGATCACATCGAAAAGGCGTACGCGCAAGATATTCAGATCCGGTTGCATGGGGGCCAGCCTTCGAATCCGACGGGGTACAAAGTCGTCGTGCATGAGATTCGCGAGGGTGAGGTGTATCGCGATGCGAACGTTCGCGTGACGGCGATTCGCGTCGCGCATGGCGACTGGCGGGACGCGTTCGGGTACCGGTTCGACACGGGTGGGCGCAGTTTCGTGATCTCGGGCGATACGGCGCCGAGCGATGCGGTCGTCGACGCGTGCCACGGGTGCGATGTGCTGATGCATGAAGTTTATTCGGAATCCGGATTAGCGCGGCGCACGCCGGAATGGCAGCGGTATTTCGCGCGGTATCACACGTCGTCGAAGCAGTTGGGCGAGATCGCGACCAAAGCTCGGCCGGGAGTACTGGTGTTGTATCACCAGATGAATTCGGGCACGTCGGACGAGGATTTATTCAAAGAAGTGCAGCGCGGATATGCGGGGAAAATGGTCAGCGCGCGGGATCTGGATGTTTTTTGATGGCTTTCCAGTGCTTGTAGACGAGGGCCAAGGGAAGGCCCATTACGTTGAAGTAATCGCCTTCAATGCGCCCGATGAATTTGGACGCCAGACCCTGAATCGCGTATGCGCCGGCTTTGTCCATGGGCTCGCCGGTGGCGACGTAATCGTCGATTTCGCCGCGATCGAGTTCGACGAAGTGGACTTGCGTCGACTCGACGTCGACGATTGCGCCGGTCGCGTGGCGTAGGCAGATTCCGGTGATTACTTTATGCGTCTGGCCGGAGAGCGACTGGAGCATTGCACGGGCGCCGGCGGCGTCCGAGGGTTTTTCGAGAACGCTACGCCCGAGAACGACAACCGTGTCCGCGCCCAGAACGATTTCGGTATCGCGCTCCCAGGACGCATCGGCTTTGGCGCGCGCCAGACGGCGGACGTAGTCCCCGGGATTTTCGGATTTGCCGAGCACTTCTTCGACGGGACGCGAGCGCACGATAAAATCGAAGCCGGCGGTGCGGAGTAGTTCGCTGCGGCGCGGCGATTGGGAGGCTAGGACCAACACCTCCGCATGATACAATCGAACTTCCCCCGGCAACCACTATGGAACGCGCCGGCCGCCTTTTCGGAAAATTAAAACTCTCGCAGGATGTGGCCGATCCGGAGATCCGCGCGCGGGCGGCTTGGGCCGTCGCGGCGGGGAAAAAAGTGGCGCGCCATACGCGGGCTACGGCGCTGGTGCGGGATTCGCTGATTGTCGAAGTCGAGGATTATATCTGGCAACAGCAGCTCGCGACGCTGGAAGGCTTTCTGATTCGCAATTTGCAAGACGTGCTGGGTGAGAAGCTGGTGAAGCGGATCGATTTCCGTCCCATGCCGCGGAGAATTATGCCGCAACGGGCAGAGACGGCGCGGCCCGTGGGGGATGGGATTGAAGATCCGGTGCTGGATCTGTTGTACCGGCAGTCCAAAGTGAAATGAAGCTTAGTGAACCAGAAGTCCGGCGCGTGGCGGAGCTGGCGAATCTAGCGCTTGGGGACGATGAGATCGGGCGGATGGCGCATGATCTGGACGAGATTCTCACGTACATCGACAAGTTGAACGAACTCGATACGACGGGCATCGAACCGATGGCGCAGGTGCTCTACGACGCTGGGGAGACGGCGACTTTGCGCGAGGATCGGGAGCGGGCAACGCTCGGGAACGCGGCGGCGGTCGCGAATGCACCGCTGGCGGGGTCGGGATATTTTAAGGTGCCGAAGGTGTTCGAACGGTGACGCTCTATTCGATCGATTCGATCCGCGCGGGCCTGCTGGCGAAGCAATTCACGGCGGCGCAACTGGCGATCGAGGCGATTGCGCATGGCGAGGCTCACAATGCCAAGACCAACGCATTTCTGACGTTCTCGCCGGAACGGGCGCTGGCGGCGGCGCTCGAGGTGGACAAGAGAATCGCCATGGGCGAAGATCCGGGGGCGCTGGCGGGGGTGCCGATCGCGATCAAGGACGTCATCGTCACCAAGGGGCTGCGCACTACTTGCGGGTCGCGGCTGCTCGAAAAATATGTTCCGCCGTACGACGCTACCGCGATTACGCGGATCGAAGCGGCGGGCGGAGTCATCATTGGCAAGACGAACTGCGATGAGTTTGCGATGGGCTCGTCGAATGAGAATTCGGCGTTTGGGCCGGTGCGGAATCCGGTGGCGCTCGATCGGGTGCCAGGGGGATCGAGTGGAGGATCGGCCGCGGCGGTGGCGCAGGGGACTGCCGTCCTTGCGCTGGGGTCGGATACAGGTGGCTCGATTCGTCAGCCGGCTTCGTTTTGCGGAGTCACCGGAGTTACGCCGACTTACGGGCGGGTCTCTCGATATGGATTGACGGCGTTTGCGAGTTCGCTCGACCATATCGGGCCGTTCGCTCGATCGGTGGCGGATGCGGCGAAGCTGCTGGGAGTCATTGCCGGGCGGGATGAGATGGATGCGACTTCGGCGTTTGCGCCGGTGCCGGATTATGGGGCGGCGCTGGATGGAAACGTTCGCGGGCTGAAGATCGGCGTACCGAAAGAATATTTTGACGGGCTCGAGAGTGAGACGGGCGATCTGGTGATGCGAGCCGTCGAAGTGTTGAAAGAGCTCGGGTGCGAGGTGCGCGAGATTCAAATGCCTCACACGCCTTACGCGATCGCCACGTATTACATTATTGCGACGGCGGAGGCTAGCTCAAATCTGGCGCGCTATGATGGCGTGCGGTACACGTCGCGGGCCGCGGCGGCGGGGACGCTTACGGATATGTACCGGGTGACGCGCGGCGAAGGATTTGGAGCCGAATGCAAGCGGCGGATCATGTTGGGGACGTATGTGCTGAGCGCGGGATATTATGACGCGTATTATTTGAAGGCGCAGCGGGTACGGTCCCTGGTCGCTCGGGATTATACGCTCGCGTTCGAGGAAGTGGACGCGATTGTCGCGCCGGTGTCACCGTTTCCCGCGTTTAAGCTGGGAGAGAAAGTCGACGATCCGGTGGCGATGTATCTTTCCGATATTTTTACCATCACCGGGAGCCTGGCGGGAGTTCCTTGTATGAGCGTGCCTTGCGGCTCGACGCGCGAGGGGCTGCCGGTGGGGCTGCAGATTTTGACGCGTCATTTCGACGAAGTGACGATGTTTCGTGTTGCGGATGCCTACGAAAAAGCATCCAACTAAAGAACAGGAGAACTGAATGCCATTCACATTGCCTGCACTACCGTATGCCTCCGATGCGCTGGAGCCGCATATTGACAAGCTGACCATGGAGATTCATCACGGCAAGCACCATAACGCGTATGTGACGAATCTGAATAAAGCGCTCGAATCGGCGCCGGAACTGGCGTCGAAGACGCTTGAAGAGCTGCTGGCTAACAATTGCGCGATTGTCCCGGAGGGGATCAAAGGACCGGTGCGGAATAACGGCGGAGGTCACGCGAATCATTCTTTGTTCTGGACGCTGATGGGTCCGGGCAAGGGCGGCGCGCCGGTGGGGAATGTCGCACAGGCGATCACGGGAGCGTTCGGAGGGT
>Ga0302324_100027471_pt1 | contig 10839 bp, 10 predicted proteins | sample Palsa_T0_1_FD_201949 | JGI IMG/M metagenome (GOLD analysis project Ga0302324, IMG submission 201949) | Peat permafrost microbial communities from Stordalen Mire near Abisko, Sweden - Palsa_T0_1 | ecosystem: Environmental > Terrestrial > Soil > Palsa > Peat permafrost | place: Sweden: Abisko...
CAGTCTGGAACGCCGCGATCTCGCCGGCCAGCAAGCGTCGACGGGGCTCCAGATCACTCTTGTAGTCGGCATGAGTGATGTCCTTGAAGCGCTTGCCGATCAGCTCGGTGGAGGTATAGCCGGTGATCTCGCACAGCGCGTGATTGACCAGCACCCAGCGGCCGTCCTGATCCAGCAGCCCCATTCCGACCGGAGCCTGGTCGAAGACCAGCTCGAAGTGCTCGCGCGGGTCCGAGGAGAGCTCACCCGGATCCCTGGGTGCGCGCGCGGAGATGTCGAGGACGACCGCCACGCCGCCGGTGAGGGCACCGGGCTCGTTTGCGCTCGGGGCGGAGTCCTCCAGGCACAGCGGGCCGACGTCCACCATCAGGCCGCGACGCCCATCGGTGCTCCACAGCTCTCGCGAACGGGTCTCTCCCTCCAGGGCGGAGCGGCACAGCGGCTCGATCTGCCGCCACATCTCCGCGGGGAAGGCTTCCGCGAGCGACTGCCCTTCGTGGAAGCTCGAGGGAGAGCGCCCGCCGCGTCCGAGCGCCTGACCGGCGCTCAGCACGAAGCGAAGCTCGGAGTCGAACACCAGGATCAACGCCTCGGGTAGCTCGCGCAGCGCGGCCGCGGCGCCCCCGGTCTGGCCGTCGAGCACTTGCAGGGGCTGCTGGGCGGGAGCCTGGTGCCCAGATCGGGACATGGTCATCTCATCGGCTGTCCGGGCTCGAGCTTGACGGTCGTGGGTGCGGTCTTGCACGATCGTTGCAGCCGCCCCCGTCGCGGGCCACTATTCTCGGGGGCGGATGTCCCAAATCCCGATCAACATTGCAGAGCTTGTCGGGGACACGCCCCTGGTGGGGCTGCCGTCGATGCTCGAGGACGCCGGCGCGGCCGAGGGGGTGGAGCTCCTCGCCAAGCTCGAGTCGCTCAACCCGGGCGGCTCCGTCAAGGACCGGATCGGCGTAGCGATGATCGAGGCGGCCGAGTCCGAAGGCCTGATCGAGCCCGGGCGCACGACGATCGTCGAGGCCACCTCCGGCAATACCGGGATCGCGCTTGCATTCGTCTGCGCGGCGCGGGGCTATCAGCTGGTGCTGACCTTGCCGCAGGGGATGAGCCGCGAGCGCGAGAGCCTGCTGCGTCTCTACGGGGCGCGCGTCGACATCACCGAGTCGCTCGGGGGGATGTCCGAGGCCGTCGCGGCCGCCCGCGCGATGGCGGAGGACCCCGACGTGTTCCTGCCCGACCAGTTCTCCAACCCAGCCAACCCGGCCGTCCACCGACGGAGGACCGGACCGGAGATCGAGCGCGCGCTCGACGGCCGCGTCGACGTGCTTGTCGCGGGTGTCGGCACCGGCGGCACGATCACCGGCGCGGGCGAATACCTGCGCGAGCGCAACCCCGAGCTTCAGATCGTCGCGGTCGAGCCGGCCGGCTCGGCGGTCCTCTCGGGCGAGCGTCCCGGCCCGCACCGCATCCAGGGCATCGGCGCCGGGTTCGTGCCCGAGGTGCTCAACCGTGAGCTGCTCGACGAGGTGATCGCCGTGTCCGACGACGACGCGATCCAGACCGCCTGGACCTGCGCCCGGCGCGCCGGCCTGCTGGCGGGCATCTCCTGCGGGGCGGCGCTGTGGGCGGCGCTCCAGGTGGCCGCGCGCCCCGAGTCAAAGGGCAAGCGGATTGTCGTAATCATGCCCGACTCCGGCGAGCGCTACATCTCTCAGGCGTTCTTCTCACCCTGACCAGCCGCTCTTGTAGCTACGGGCGCGCCCAGAGATGGCCGCTACGCTGTTTGCATGCCCGGCTTTGGCGCATTTGCGCAGGTGGCTCGCGAGCTGCGCCGCGACGTGGCCGCCGCGCGCGATCGCGATCCCGCCGCGCGGGGGGTGGGGCAGGGCGAGATCCTCGCCACCTGGCCCGGGATCCACGCGCTGCTCGCCCATCGCGTCGCGCACATGCTGCACGGCGCCGGGGTGCGGGTGCTGCCGCGCACGATCTCGACGCTCACGCGCACGCTCACCGGTATCGAGATCCATCCCGCGGCCCAGATCGGCGAGGGTCTGTTCATCGATCACGGCGCGGGGGTCGTGATCGGCGAGACGGCGGACATCGGCGAGAATGTCACCCTCTACCAGGGCGTCACGCTCGGGGGCACGGGCTTCGCGACCGGCAAGCGCCACCCGACCGTGCAGGACAACGTCACGATCGGCTCGGGTGCCAAGCTGCTGGGGCCGATCACGATCGGTCACGGCGCGAAGATCGGCGCGAACAGCGTCGTCATCACCGACGTGCCTCCGAATTCCACGGTCGTCGGCAACCCCGGCCATCCTGTGCGCGTCGACGGTCGCCGCGCCGAGGGGCCCGATGCCGATTGGATCCACCTGCCCGACCCGATCGCTGAGGCGATTCAGGGGCTCGCGAGCCGGATCGGCGCGCTCGAACGGACGGTCGCAGAGCTCTCCGGGGAGGAGACCGATGCGCCGCTCGCGGAGGTGCGCCCGCTGCGCACGGTCAAGGGGCCGAACCCGGCGGGGGGGTAGGCGGGGCGGGACCGGTGCTACTCGGTCAGCCGGCGGGGCTCAGGTGTGGCAGGCGTATACCGCGAAGTCCTTTCATCGCGGATCGATTGCCACGAGCCGAACAGCACCGCCACGGCGCCGACGAGCGCCAGCCACGCGCCAGCGCACAGCGAGCTCGCGTGGTCGGGCCGCTCCAAGACCCGTACGATTGCCGCCACCACAGCGATCAGCCCGAACAGCACGCCCCACACCGCGGCCGCTACCGGCAACGCCGGCGTGCGCTCGGCGAGCGTCGAGAAGAACAGCACCAGCGCGGCGATCGCCGCCAGCATCAGCAGCACGACCGCGGGGCCGAACGTGCTCCACGCGCTGAGCTTGCCTTCGGCGTTTTCATAGGAGGGCAGCGTCAGCGCGACGATCAGGCAGACGGCGCCCGCCGTAGCGAGCAGCTCTCCACCGTTCGGAGATCGGAGGGATCTCCGAACGGCTAGCAGGCGTCTCAGGCTCACTGGATCCCCGCCAGAGCACGCGCGGCCTGCAGCGTGTTCACAAGCAGGTAGGCGATCGTCATCGGTCCCACCCCGCCTGGCACCGGCGTGATCGCCGAGGCGATCTCGGACACGGCGTCGAAGTCGACGTCGCCGACGAGGCCGCTCTTGTTGTGAGCCTGCTCGGGCGTCAGGCGGTTCATGCCGACGTCGATCACGACCGCGCCGGGCTTGACGAACTCGCGCGTAACCAGCCGTGCGCGACCGACTGCCGCAATCAGCACATCCGCGCGCGCACACACCGCAGCGAGATCGCGCGTGCGCGAGTGACAGGTGGTCACCGTCGCGTTCCCCGCGAGCAGCAGCTGTGCCATCGGCTTGCCGAATAGGTTTGAGCGCCCGATCACGACTGCCTCGGCGCTTTCCAGCTTTGCATCGACGCTTGCCAGCAGCTCCATCACGCCTGAGGGGGTGCAGGGCCGCAGTCCGGGCAGCCCGAGCGCGAGCAGACCGGCGTTCACTGGGGTCAGGCCGTCGACGTCCTTGCCCGGGTCGATCATCGCGGTCAGCGCCGCCCCGTCGAGATGGCCGGGCAACGGCAGCTGCAGCAGCACGCCGCTCACCGCTTCCTCGGCGTTCAGGCTTCGCAGCTCCACGGCGATCTCCTCGAAAGTGGCATCCGCGGGCAAACGCCGATCGAACGGGACCATCCCCACCTCCGCGCAGGCGCGCTGCTTGCCGCCCACGTACACGGCCGACGCGGGATCCTCGCCGACCAGGACCGTCGCCAGGCCGGGCGGATGGCCGACCTGTGCGGCGAACGTCTCGACCTCGCCTGCGACCGCGCCTCGCACGCGGGCGGCGATCGCCTTGCCGTCGATGATCGTGGCTGACATCGCGTCGGACTCTAACGCGGGGCAACCTGGGCGTACTCGGCCATCAGCTTGCGCTCCGAGCCGTCGTCGGCGAAGCGCACGACGATCACCCCGCCCGGCTCCACGCCGGTGACCACGCCTTCACCGAAGGCTGCGTGGACGACGTCCTCACCCATTCGGAACGTTGGCGCGGCGGGCGCCCCACGGCCGTGCTCGCGGGAGGAGGCCTCCCGGCCCTGTGCTCCTGAGCGCCCACCCCAGCCACTGGCCGGCGCTCCACCGCCGAGCGAGGACCCGCCGTTGGCGGTGCCCGCGCCGGCCCTGGCGCCGGCCCAGGAGTGAAGCGCCGGTGCCTGCACGCGGTCGAGCAGCTCCGCTGGGATCTCGTCGAGGAAGCGGCTTGGCAGCCCGTAGCTCTGCGCCCCGAACACCGCGCGGCGGCGCGCGTGGGTCAGGTACAGCTTCTGCATCGCGCGCGTCACGCCGACGTAGAACAGGCGCCGCTCCTCCTCGAGCGCGCCTTCGTCGAGCGCGCGCGAGTGGGGGAAGACCCCGTCCTCGCAGCCGGCGATGAACACGATCGGATACTCCAGCCCCTTCGCGTTGTGCAGCGTCATCAGGGTCACCAGGCCCTCGTCCTCGGTCCGTGAGTCGGCGTCGGCGACCAGCGCGATCTGCTGCAGGAAGACTTCGAGCGAGTCCTCGGGTGGGCGGGCATCGTGATCAGCGCTCGTGTCGAACTCGCACCCGACCTGTACGAGCTGCTCGAGATTCTCGATCCGCCCCTGCGCCTCGATCGTCCGGTCGGCCTCGAGCGCGTCGATGTAGCCCGTCTGTGAGAGCACCGCCTCGAGCAGGTCGGGCACGGGGGTCTCCTGCTCGACGCGCACGCGCAACTCGTCCATCGTGTTCATGAAGCGCCGCAGCGACTTGATCGCGGCGGTGCCGAGCCCGGGGATCCGCTCGGGGGCCGAGGCGGCCTCCCAGACGGACACGCCTACGCTGGCCGAGTGGGCGACGATCCGCGAGAGCGAGGTCTGACCGAGCCCGCGCCGCGGCGAGTTGGCCACACGGGTGAAGCTGACCACGTCGAACGGGTTCGCCAGCAGCGACAGATAGGCGATCGCGTCCTTGACCTCGGCGCGCTCGTAGAACTTCGTCCCGCCGATCACCTGGTAGGCGATCTCACGGCGCACGAGCGTGTCCTCCAAGACCCGCGACATCGCGTTCGTGCGATACAGGACCGCGATCTCCGCCCGGGAGGCGCCCTCATCGACCAGACGCTCGATCTCGCCAACGATGAACCGTGCCTCGGCGTGCTCGTCCTCGAGCTCGCGCACCTGTACCTGTTCTCCCTGTCCGAGCTCGCTCCACAAGCGCTTGGCGATCCCGCCGCGATTGTTCGCGATCACCGCGTTCGCGGCCTGCAGGATCGTCTCGGTCGAGCGGTAGTTCTGCTCCAGCTTTACGACCCTGGCGTCGGGGAAATCCTCCTGGAAGTCGAGGATGTTGCGGACATCGGCCCCGCGGAAGCTGTAGATCGACTGCGAGTCGTCGCCGACGACCGCGAGGTTACGGTGGCCCACCGGGCCGGCGTAGGTGGGGCGCTCCCCGGGCTGATCGTCGACGTGCGCATCGCCTCGCGGCGGGCGACCCCCGCCTACTAGCAGCTGCAGGAACCGGTATTGCGCGTGGTTGGTGTCCTGGTACTCGTCGACTAGGACATGCTGGAAGGTGTTCGAGTAACGCTCACGGACCTCCTCGAACAGCTCCAGCAGGTTCACGGTCCTGAATAAGAGGTCATCGAAGTCCATCGCGTTCGAGCGCAGCATGTCCCGCTCGTAGAGTCGGTAGACCTCCCCGACCATCTCCTCGAACGGGGAGCCCACTGCCTGCTGGTAGGCCTCGGCGGCGAGCAGCTGGTTCTTCGCCGCCGAGATCTGGTTGTGCAGGGCGGCGGGGGTGTAGCGCTTCGGATCGATCCCCAGCTCGTCGATGCAGCGCTTGGTCAGTCTGCGTGCGTCGGCCTGGTCGTAGATCGTGAACTGGCGGGTGTAGCCGAGGCGCTCGGCCTCGGTGCGCAGGATCCGCGCGCAGGCTGCGTGGAAGGTCATCAGCCACATGGGGGGGCGGGCACCCATTCCTCGTCCAAGCAATTGCTCGACGCGGCTGCGCATCTCCTTGGCGGCCTTGTTCGTGAACGTGATCGCCAGGATCTCGCCCGACTGGGCCTGGTCGGTATAGATGAGGAACGCGATCCGGTGGACGAGCACCCGCGTCTTGCCACTGCCCGCGCCGGCGAGGATCAGCAGCGGGCCCTCGCCGTGGGTCACGGCCTCGCGCTGGGGCTCGTTCAGACCCTCCAGCAGCTCCTTTAGGTGCTCGGCGTGCGGGTTTTCCGCCGTCGTCTGGGAATGCTCCGACATCTACTCCCAGCATAGATGCGTCTTCGGCTGGTGGACAGTAGCGTCGGGCGTCGATCTGCTGAGATCGGGCAAGGGCGCTCGATGGTCTCACGCGGGACGCTCCGCGGCTTTACAGGGCTCCGTAGAATGCGGGCCGTGATCGACCGCGACGAGGTTCTGCACGTGGCGCGCCTGGCGCGCCTGCAGTTGAGCGAAGATGAGGTCGAGCCGATGGCGCGCGAGCTCTCGGCCGTGCTCGACCACATTGCCACGATCGCGCAGCTCGACCTGGACGATGTCCTCCCGACGACGCATGTGGTCGAGGTATCCGATGGATTGCGCGCGGATGAGCCCCGCGACTCGCTGCCGCGGGAGGTCGCGCTTGCCCAGGCGCCGGCCGTCAGCAACGATGGTTTCTCGGTACCGAGCCCGCAAGCGTGATCCTGTGCGCGCATGGCGGCGCTGGATCGGCGTCCTCGATCGCTCGCGTGCTAGCGCACGCCACGCTCACTGCGTCCTTGACCAGCTTGCCCTGCGCGCCCAGGATGGCGTCGTTCAGAGCGGAGAAGCATGAGCGCTACTGACATCATCGGGCTGTCCGCCGCGCGGGCGGCGGCACAGATCGCAGCCGGCGAGCTTGCTGCGGAGGAGCTGTTCGAGGCCTACCGTATCCGCGCCGCCGAGCATGTGGCGGCGGGCCTGAACTGCTTTACATGGGTAGCGGAGGGGGCATCAGGTGGGGAGGCTGCGGCGCCGCTGGGAGGAGTGCCACTGGCGGTGAAGGACCTGTTCTGCACCCAGGGCGTCCCCAGCCAGTCGGGTTCGAAGATCCTCGAGGGCTACGAGCCGCCGTACACAGCCACCGCCGTCTCGCGCCTGACTGCAGCGGGCGCAACGCTGCTGGGGAAGACCAACCAGGACGAGTTCGCGATGGGCTCCTCGAACGAGAACTCCGCCTACGGCCCGGTGCTCAATCCGTGGAACCGCGAGCGGGTGCCCGGAGGATCCTCTGGTGGCAGCGCCGCCGCGGTCGCCGCCGGCCTGGCGCCGTGGGCGCTCGGCACCGATACCGGCGGCTCGATCCGCCAGCCCGCGGCGCTGTGCGGGATCGTCGGGTTGAAACCGACCTATGGCGCGGTCTCGCGCTACGGGATGATCGCATTCGCCTCCTCGCTCGATCAGGCGGGTCCGCTGACCCGCGACGTGACCGATGCTGCGTTGATGCTGCGCCACTTGGTCGGTCGTGACGAGCGCGACGCGACCTCGCTCACGTTCCCAGAGGAGATCGCGCTGCCGAACGCCGAGCGTCTTGACGGGATTCGGCTCGGCGTGCCGAAGGAGCTGACCGCCGGCTCAGCCGGCGCAGACGGCGAGGGGATCGAAGCTGGCGTGCTCGATGCGTTTCGCACAGCGCTGAACCGTGCCGAGGAGCTGGGCGCGGAGATCGTCGAGAGCGTTCAGTTGCCACATGCGCCCCACGCGCTCGCCGCCTATTACGTGCTCGCGCCCGCGGAGGCCTCGTCGAACCTGGCCCGGTTCGACGGTGTGCGCTATGGACTGCGGGCCGAGGGCGCCGAGGACCTGCTGGATATGTACACGCGCACGCGCCACGACGGCTTCGGGGCAGAGGTCAAGCGGCGGATCATGCTCGGCACCTACGCGCTGTCATCTGGCTACTACGACGCCTACTACGGCCGCGCCCAGCGAGTGAGGACGAAGATCGCCGAGGACTTCCGCACAGCGTTCGGGCAGGTCGATCTGATCGTCACACCTACCGCGCCGACGACCGCGTTCAAGCTCGGTGAGAAGACCTCAGACCCACTGGCGATGTACTTGAACGACTTCTGCACGGTGCCGATGTCGCTTGCGGGGATCCCTGCGATCTCGATTCCCTGCGGGCTCAGCGAAGGACTGCCCGTCGGCCTGCAAATCGCCGGACCGGCGTTCAGCGAGAACCGGCTGCTCGACGCCGCTCACGCGCTCGAGCTGGCGCTCGGCTTCGACGGGTCTGGGGCGCGCGTATGACCGCGCTCGAGCCCGTGATTGGCCTGGAGATCCATGTGCAGCTGAAGACGAAGACAAAGATGTTCTGCGGTTGCGAATTGTCGTTCGGAGACCCCCCGAACACACACACTTGCCCAGTCTGCCTGGGGCTGCCGGGAAGTCTGCCGGTAGCGAACGCGAAAGCGGTGCACTTCGGCCTGATGATCGGCATGGCACTGGACTCGGAGCTTGCGCCGCGCTCGATCTTCCACCGCAAGAACTACTTCTATCCCGACCTGCCGAAGGGCTACCAGATCTCTCAGTACGACGAGCCACTGTGCCTGGGTGGCAAGCTCGGGGAGGTGCGGATCCACAGGGTGCACCTGGAGGAGGACGCGGCCAAGCTGATCCATGTCGGCGCAAGCGGCCGGATCCAGGGCTCAGATGAGAGCATCGTCGACTTCAACCGCGGCGGCACGCCGCTGGCGGAGATCGTCACCGAGCCCGATCTCAGGAGCGCCGAGCAGGCCGGGGAGTGGCTGCGGCTGCTGCGCACGACGCTGCGCCAGCTGGGGGTAAGCGACGTGAACATGGAGGAGGGCTCGCTGCGCTGCGACGCGAACATCTCGCTGCGCCCGGTCGGTTCCAGCGAGTTGGGGACGAAGACGGAGCTGAAGAACATGAACTCCTTCCGCTTCATCGAACGCGGCATCCGCGCGGAGATTCTCCGCCAGGAAAAGATCTTGAAGGCAGGAGAGAGAGTCACGCAAGAGACGCTCCACTTCGACCCAAGTTCGGGCGTGATCACATCGCTGCGCTCGAAGGAGGAGGCGCACGACTACCGCTACTTTCCCGAGCCCGACCTCGTGCCGGTGGCGATCGATGAGGTCATGATCGAGGCCGCACGTGCGGCGATGGTCGAGCTGCCCGCGGATCGCGCGGAGCGGTTCGAGCAAGAAGTCGGTCTTACGGCCGAGAGCGCCGCCCAGCTCGCATTCCGAGGCGAGTTGGGCGACTTCTTCGAGGCGGCCCTGCTCGTCGGAGTCGACGTTTCCGCTCAAACACTGGCCAACTGGGTTACCGTCGAGCTCGCCGGGCGCTTGGAGGATGACCCAGCCAATGCCCTCGTTACGCCTCAGGCGCTGGCGGAGCTTGCTGGACTGGTGGCCTCCAAACAAGTAAGTGTTGGTGCCGGGCGCCAAGTCCTCGACAGGCTGGTGGCCGAGGGCGGTGACCCCGTGGCGATCGTTGAGATCGAGGGGCTAGCCGCGCTCGACGGCGAGGGGGACGAGCTGGCCGCGATCGTAGCGGCCGCGCTAGAGGCCAACGCCGATGCCGCCGAGCGCGTGCGGGGGGGAAACCCAAAGGCGATCGGCCCGATTGTGGGGTTCGTGATGCGCGAGACCAAAGGCCGCGCCGACGGGGGCGAGGTCACGAGGCTGGTCAACGAGCAGCTGGGAATCTGAGCCGCCGCGTCATCCCCAACACGCGCGCGGCTCACATTTTGGACGGCAGGCCAATGGCACACGCCAGGCCCTGCGTCAATATCGAGAACGCATGAGTTAGCTCTCTCCTCACACCAACTGCACCTTGGCTTCCCCCGGCCGGGTGCGCGCGAATGCGGTCGGGCAGGGGTTGTTAGCGCCCTGCTCGACCGCATAACCGTCTACGCTGTGGATATGAACGCGAACGAGTCTTCGTCCCCGTCGCTCGGCAAGATGCTCGTCGCGGGGCTGATCTTGGTCGTCGCCGTTTGGCTGCTGCTGCACTTCGTGATCCACCTGGTCGTGTTCGTCGCGAGCATCGCCGTCGTGGTGCTGGCGGTGGGAGCCCTGATCTGGGCTTTGCGGGTCCTCTTCTAGGAATCGCCGCCCACCCCGCCGATGGCCTACGTCGTGATCGCGATCTGCTTTGGTCTGGCCGGCGGCATCGTCGGCAAGATCAAGGGCAGCTCGTTCTTTCTGTGGTTCCTGATCTCGGGGCTGATTCCGGTGTTGGGCCTGATGGCTGCGATTGCCTACCGCTTCGAGCGCGAGGAGCTGCGCCGGGAATGCCCACAATGCGGGCGTGTGACCAAGATTTACGATGCGCTGTGCATCCGCTGCGGGTACGAGCTCGAGTTCCCCGAGGTGGCGATCGCCCCGGAATCCTGGGAGCCTCGCTCGGCGCCTCATTCCTGAGCCCTCCGTGAGTGCCAGACGACGCACGCGAGCGCAGGCGTGCTGGTGGCACGCCGAGTACCGCGGTTGGCGGCTGGTGCCGCGAACGGCACTTCGGCTGCCCTAATCCGGGCCTTCACCTAGCCTGTGGGGGGTCTATGAGCACACAGGTAAAGCCCACCATCCATCTGAGCTCCTCGCGGATTGCACGGATAATCCACCGCTGGGGCTTCGAGGACGAGACGGACTTCCTCCTGCGTGTGGTGCAACCGGCACTGGTGGGGTTGATTGACGGCACCGTCTCCTCGCTGGCGCCGATCTTCGCGGCCGCGATCTACGCCAACTCCCACACGGCGTTGGTCGTCGGACTCGCCGTCGCGCTGGGCGCCGGGGTCAGCATGGGCTGGTCAGAGGCGCTGTCG
>Ga0302324_100027473_pt1 | contig 10838 bp, 11 predicted proteins | sample Palsa_T0_1_FD_201949 | JGI IMG/M metagenome (GOLD analysis project Ga0302324, IMG submission 201949) | Peat permafrost microbial communities from Stordalen Mire near Abisko, Sweden - Palsa_T0_1 | ecosystem: Environmental > Terrestrial > Soil > Palsa > Peat permafrost | place: Sweden: Abisko...
GCTTTCCCTTTTCTTGGTCCAGATTCGAGGGCGTGATCTCGATGATCCAGCCGTCCTGATAGGGAGACTGGTTAACCAGTTCAGGATGATTGGACAGGTCAGAATTCACCTTGGTCACTTTCCCTGAGACAGGCGCGTAAAGTTCGGACACCGCCTTGATGGATTCAACGGTCCCGAAAGTGCCGAGCTGCTCTACATCTTGTCCGAGTGGGGGCAGCGAAAGATACACGACGTCATTGAGGGTCTTGGCTGCATATTCCGTTATGCCGACCGCCACGACGCCAGACCCGAGCCGGGCCCATTCGTGCTCCCTGGTGTAGTACAACCCTTCGGGGACATCGCGTTTTGCCTCCATGTCCCTTTAGCCAAAGGACGGACACTATTACTTTTGCTGTTTGAGGCGCTTCCATCCGAAGAGCTTCTCGTCGTAGAAGGGAGGCTTGGTGATTGCTCCGCGCGCGGCGGAATCCCTGACCATGACGTCGACCAACTGGCCGATCTTGGCATGTGCAGGCTCCACATAAGCAAGCGCTATGCCTTTCTTCAGTATGGGCGAGAAACTCCCGCTGGTCACCGTCCCGATGACCTCGTTCCGGTCGCCGGTCACGTTGAACCCATGCCGCGGGATCTTGTCTTCCAGCACTATGCCCCTTCTCGCCCTGGACAAGGGAGTGCTCGAAAACGACGCCAGAGAATCGCTGCCTATGTAACCGGTCTTGCCTTTCGTCACCACCCACGACAGCTCAGCCTCGAACGGATTCGTCGCGTCGTCGATGTCCGACCCGTAGAGGGGAAGGCCGGCCTCCACCCTCAGAGAATCCCTCGCGCCCAGCCCGGACGGCCTGGCCCTTGTCGAGAGGTCAGTCCAGACGGCCATGGCGACTGAGACATCTTGAAGGCCCGTGTCGAGGAGTATGATCTCAAAGCCGTCTTCTCCCGTATAGCCGGTCCTCGTTATCGTGGCACGGCTGGCGCCGACCATTGCACTTACGTGGGTGTACCTCTTGATCTGCGAGAGCTCGATGGAGGTGAGCGGCTGCAGAGCCTGGGTGGCTTCGGGCCCCTGCACGGCAATCATCGTGGTCGAATCCGTGATGTCATGGATGTTGACGTCGTAGCCTTCAGAATTGGTCTGGATGTGTGACAGGTCCTTCGTCTTGTTGGCGGCGTTGATGACCAGGACGTACCCCTCCTCCGTCCTCATCACGATTAGGTCGTCGATTATCCCGCCTTTTTGATTGAGCAAGAGCGTGTAGAACGACTTACCAGGCGCTTGAGAAGATGCGCTGGTCGGGATGAGTAGCTCGACGAGCTTAGTGGCGTCCGGGCCGTCCAGGGTCACCCGCCCCATGTGCGAGACGTCGAAAATCCCTGCCTTGTTCCTCACAGCGAGATGCTCTTCGACGGTGCTTGTGTACCATAGAGGCATCTCGTAGCCTGCGAATTCGGCGAGCTTTCCGTGCTTCGCGTGATAGTCATGAAGAGGAGTCTGCTTCAACGTCCTCTGTTCAGACTGCTAACGTCTTTATTTAAGCCAGAAAAGACTTTCATCGTGATACAGCTCTGGCCCGTCAAGACGGAAAGGAGGAGTGCGCCTTTCAGTCTCGTCGACCTCTTGGATGAAATCGCCGGCCGCGACCTCAGGACGGGCGACGTCTTGGTGATTTCGAGCAAGTTTGTCGCCATATCAGAGGGGAGGGTGGTGGAGCTGGAGTCCGTGGTGCCTTCCGACTACGCAGTCGAGCTCTCGTCGCGCCACAACATACCTGCTCAGCTCTGCGAGCTGATAGTCAGGGAGTCCGATGAGGTTCTGGGTGGTGTTGTCGGGTTCATCCTCGCATCCAAGGACGGGATGCTTTCACCGAACGCCGGGATAGACAGGTCCAATATCGAGCCGGGGAGGGCCGTCTTGTACCCAAGGAACCCCCTGGAGTCCGCGAGAGCAGTCGTGGAAAGCATGGAGTTCCGTCGCGGGATACGGATAGCCGCGGTCATCTGCGACAGCAGGCTGATGCCGACCCGAAAGGGTACTACGGGAGTCGCCCTAGCTAGTTCCGGGCTCGAGGCCGTGCTTGACCTTAGAGGGAAGGAAGACCTCTTCGGGAACATCCTGAGAGTTACCAGTCAGGCCATCGCAGACGACCTTTGCTCAGCGGCACAACTGGTCATGGGCGAGTCGGACGAAGCGGCGCCGTTCGTCGTAATCAGGGGTCTGGATGAGGGTCTGATCAAAGGGTCAGAGTACCCCACCGGCCGGTTTGCGGTCAAGCCCGACCAGTGCGTATACATGAGGAGCCTCGGTTACAGGCCTAGGCGAACTTCCCTTCGAGCTTCATCACATCCATCTTGAAGTTGCTCGGCGTGAGTTTGGCACCGCACTTTTTGCATGCAAAGCCCATGGGCTTGAGTATGTCGTTCGGCGAGCGCAGGTCGAAGCCAGAATAGATCGTGTGGCCGCACTTTGAACATACCAGCTCATAGGTCATGTCGCGCAACCTGAGCCTTTCGTCTTAAAAGCATTACAAGCACGCGCTTTAAGTTCGGGTGGTCGGTGAAGACGCCAGTGCCCGCGAACTTTTCTGATTATTCCCTCATCGTCTGCGAGAAGCCGGACGCTGCGAGGAAGGTGGCTGAAGCCCTTGCAGAGGGTCACCCGGTAATCACGATGATGAACGGGGTGGAGGTGCTCACGTTCCAGCGCGAGAACAGCAACTACGTCGTCTGTTCTGCGATAGGGCACCTGTATGGACTTTCAGACTCGTTCTCTCAGAGAGAGACGTACCCGGTGTTCGACCTTGAGTGGTATCCGGCGAACCTGGTAGACAAGCGCTCAAGGGGCGTGCAGAAGAGGATCGCGTCGATCAAGCGGCTTGCGGGGGATGCGAGGAGTTTCATCAACGCCTGCGACTATGACGCAGAGGGCGAGACGATAGGGGACAACATCCTGAGGTACGCGTGCGGTGGAAAGGAAGGCGTGGCGCTGCGTGCGAAGTTCTCCACGCTTACCAAGGATGACCTCGTGTCATCCTTTGCCGAAGCCAAGGCAGGGTCAGGCTCGGGGCTGGCCAAGGCGGGCAGGACCCGGCACGTGTTGGACTTCCTTTGGGGGATCAACCTGTCGAGAGCCCTCTCCACGTCTGTCAACTCCTCGTCGTCCGGGTACAAGACGATTAGCATGGGGAGGGTCCAGGGACCCACGCTAGGATTTGTGGTACGGCGCGAGGTCGAAATCCGGACATTCGTGCCGAGTCCATACTGGAGCGTTACTGCACTCTTCGAGAAGGACGGGGTCCGTTTCGAGGCCCCCAGCTCGAAGGGTAAGTTCCTGAGGAGGTCGGACGCGCTCTCCACAAAGGCGGCTTGCGAAGGCAAGACCGGAGTCGTGTCCGAACTGTCCAGGAGCGTGTTCAAGGAACCACCACCGCCTCCGTTCAACACAGGGGACCTCCAGAAGGAGGCGTACAGGACCTTTGGACTGTCGCCGACGAAGACACTCCAGGTTGCGGAGCGGTTGTACCTTGACGCCCTGATCTCTTATCCGAGGACCAGCAGCCAGAAGCTCCCGCCATCGATAGGGTACAGACAGATCGTCTCGAAACTGGGAGGGATTACTGCGTACGCTGAGAGCTCGAGGGAATTGCTGGAAGGCAGCCTTTCAGCGAAGGAAGGAGAGAAGACAGACCACGCGCATCCTGCCATCTATCCGACCGGAGACCATCCAAGAAAGGTTCTCGGCGGTTACGAAGCCAAGATATTCGACCTGGTTGTACGGAGGTTTCTTGCGTGCTTCGGGGCGGATGCCGTTCGCGAAAGGATCAGCCTGAAGGTCGACGTCCAGGGGAACGACTTCGGTCTCACGGGAAGGAGGACGCTGAGGCTAGGCTGGATGAAGCACTACAGGAAATTTTCGGGAGCGGAAGACAGGGCCGTCCCCAAGCTTCTGAAAGGGGACATGCTGACCGTGGTGAGGGTCGACAGTGAGGAGAAGTTTGAGCTCGGTCCTTCGAGATACAACCAGAGCAGCCTTCTTGAGCGTATGGAGAGAGAGTCGATCGGGACCAAGGCAACAAGGGCAGAGACCATTGCGACCCTGATTGTGAGGAACTATGTCGGCGGCGACCCTGTGGCCGCGACCGACCTGGGAATTTCCCTCGTCGAGACGATGGACGAATACTGCCCGAAGATCGTCTCCACGGAACTTACGCGGGAGACGGAGCGACAACTTGAGGACATAGAGGAAGGGAGGAGTGACGGCTCGGAGGTGATAGAGCAGGCGATAACCATCCTCCTGAAGCAGATTGAAACGCTCAAGGTCAACGAAACCGGCGTAGGGGGCGAGATCAGGGAGGCCTCGGTTGAGAGTTCTAGGTCGCTGAACGTCATCGGCAGGTGCCCGGTCTGCAAGGCCGGTAACCTTGTCATGATACGGTCGCGCAAGTCTGGAAAGAGGTTTGTCGGCTGCTCCAACTACTCGCAGGGGTGCAGGGCCTCGGCACCGCTTCCTCAGAGCGGGTTCATCAAGGCGACGGCGAAGCCCTGCGCCAAGTGTGGATGGCCCGTTGTGTATGTCAGGAGGGGGAGGTATCCCTGGAGGCTGTGCGTCAACCTAAACTGTGAAGGTAAGGTAGGAACAAGAAATGCAGTGCAAACTTTGCAGAAGAGAAGCTAAGCAGGGCGATGTGCTCTGCAGGTACCATTCGGAGGCGAAGAAGGCCCTCAAAGACAGCTACGCACGGTGGAACGAGGCATATTCAGGAATCTCGTGGGAAGAGTACTTGAATAGAGTTAAAACCGCTGAAGGGACAGGCCAGTGGGTAAAAGACGTGATTACCTTTGAGGAAGGAGTTACCGTAAATTGATACGGGAATGGTTCAATTCCAAGGTAGACGGGCTCTGGAGTAGGCTGACAAAGTCTGCCGACAAGAGCATCCTCGTATCGGAGGTAGGTGGCAGATGGCTGGAGATACTGTATATGATCGGGATAGTCGTGTTGACTTCCGGGCTCGTCTCTGCCATCATAGAGCCGGTGAACATCGGGTACGTGATCTTCCCTTCCAGCGGGGCCCAGTCGCCGACGGAGACGGGAGTCGACGCTCTGGCGCTTGTGATAGGTGCGATGGGGGTCTACTTGTCCTACCTCAGCGGGAGGCAGACGACAAAGTCGAGGCTGGTCAACTTCTACCTCACTTTCGGTCTCCTCATGATCGCCATTGCAGTGTACATAGGCGTCTACGTCCTTTCTTCGAAGTAGAGAGGGACCCTAAACCCGTCCTTGGGCCAGCTGCCTATTTCGCTACACCGGAACACGATTTCATCCGCCCGTACCTCGGTCACGACCTGGAGGTCGGATACTTTCGGCAGGGAGCGCTTCGTGCTCCTGGCAGGAAATCCGCCGGAGTCGCCCTTGTACGCGACTCCCAGGACGAGGAGTCCGCTGAGTTTGGCGTTGTACGAAAGGATGTTGTAGAAGGTAGAGAGGCGATTCATGGCTGACTTTTGTCCCTGAGAACCCAGGAGATGAAGGACAGCGTTGAGGTCGTCGATCAAGACTGCCGCAGAGTCAGCACTGATCAAGTCGGTCAAAGAATCCTCGTAACTCTGCCCCTCTGACACGCTCAGCAGCGTGCTTTGTTGTAAGAATTCCTTCGGTAACTCGCTGCCAATCCTTCGGATGTTTACGCCGTAGAAGCAACTGGTGTCGAACACCACCGTCCGCGTCCTGCGGACCGCCAGACAGCCCAAAATGAAGCGCGAAAGTGCCAGGTGCGCCTTTCTGCTCGTAATCAGGAAGATTACCGACCTACCTTTTAGGGGTTCGAGGAAGGCAAATGACTGCCCACGGGTAGGAAGGCTCATTAGGAACGATAACGTACAGCAATCGAGATATGAAGGTTGTCAGCGTCGCAACCTTGGACAGCAGGGCATACTATTCTATTCTGAACAGGCTCAAACTGACGAACCTGCCTTTCATGAGCCTGACGCCGGACCAGGCGAAGGTGGAGAGGAGGGAGCCGGTGATCACCACAAAAAAGGAACGGGAATTTTTCATGGGGGACTCAATCCCCATAGAAGAACTCGACGAGAACCCCTTGATCATGGAGGGGCAGATTCTTTCAAGGATCCTGACCGGAAACGATAGAATTCTCTTGATAGGCATCGACCCCGGCTCGAGAATCGGAGTTGTCGTATTCTATGGAGACTCCAAGATAGGCTCCTTCACAGTAGAGTCCTTGGACGGTCTCCAGTCGAGGTTGTTGGGTGCTGTAAGGGGCATCCCGAGCGTCAAGGCGATGGTCAGGGTCGGGGACGGCGCGCCTCGAATGTCCAAGAGCATAGCACAGATGATAAAAAAGGACCTCCCGGAAGTCCTCGTCGAAGTCGTCGATGAGAGAGGCACTACAACCCTGGGCCATAGGTCAGACGGCTTGACCAAGGACCAGCGGGCGGCCGCGAGGATAGCACGCAGGAAAGGGGTGCTTCTCACCGGCCCGGCGCAAAAAAGTCCCGGACGAGAGTTTCAATCTCGGGTAGACTGAAGTCCCCGACCTTTGTATCCCTCTTCAGCCATTCAGGGATCATCCGGAGTATCTCTGGCTGGTTGAATCGGGAGTCCATCAGGAACACCATCCCCTTCTTGTCGGGGCTCCGGATGTGCCTCCCCGCCGACTGTATCGCCTTTCTCACGGCAGGAAGCAGTGATACGACCAAGTACGTGTCGTGTTTGCTGAACCTTGAATCGGCGAACTCGGCGTACATGGTAGGCGACGGGGGCGGAAGGGAGAGCCCAACCACGACCGACGCGTCCATCTGGTCTCCGGGGAAGTCCTCGCCCTCTGAGAAGCGCGCTCCCTGGACCGCAAGAAGGACCGACCGCTGATTGGACTTGAATGAGCTCATCATGCCGTCGGCCTCCGAATTGCTCAGGCTCCTGCTTTCCGTGATTAACTTGCGCCCGTCCAACGCCTTCGAGAGGAACGGCTTCATCGATTCCAGCACGGAGTACGAGGGCACGAACACCCCGAGGCTTCCCCACGTGCCTCTCCCAATCGCTGATATCTTGTCGGCTATCATTGAATAGGTCTGAGGACTCCTGGCCTTGAACCGGGTGCTCACTCCGGTGTCGATGATCGTCCTTACATTGAATTTCTGGCCAGAACTGACCTTGTGGATGGGCGTCTTCTCGTCAAGGCCTATCGATTTGAGAAAGAGACTGGACGGGTTTATCGTTGCGGAGAGCAACACCAAGCTCCTGTAACTTCCGACGAGTGCGGAGAAGCGGTCCGAGGGGTTCCTGTTCAGCAGGTAAAAGCTCTCGTCAGACTTGGCTATCGTTGTGCTGATTTGGGGCGAAGAAAGCAGGTCCCGCAGGAACGCGCCTACTTTCATGATGGAAGTCGGCAGGTTCCTCCCCGTTGAAATCGACTGCCACCCGATGCCTGCGCAGGTCGACAGTTCCAGCGCCATGTTTGGCAACCAGACATCGTCGTGTGCGCCCTTCATGACCCGGATCAGGCTCTCCCTTTCCACGTACCAGGAGGTGTGCTGCGAACAGAAATCATGCAGGTTCTTGGTGAGCTGTTCCAGGAACGACCCCGCGGGTTCCAGGTAGAGCTCACGCGCGTCTTTCAGCGCCCTTTGAAGGTCGGCGAACGAGAACTCCGTCGTCGACGTGTCCCGCAGAAACTCTCTCAGGTTGTGCGCTTCGTCGATCACGGCTATCGTCTGCGAAGAGTTCCAACCCGCCGTGGTCAGGAGGAGCGACCTTGCAGCTTCGTCTAATAGGTAATGGTACGTGGTCACGATGATCCTGGCGTCCGCCATCGCCAGCCTGGCGACCTCGTAAGGACAGACGTGCACCCTCCTGCCGTTCTCGAGCATCTCCGAGTGGCTGGGTACCTTCCTGCTCCACTCGCGCACGAGACCTGCCACTTCCTTATCGAGAAGGCCTAGGTTGAGGAAATACGAGCATAGGTTGTTGGTGGTATTGAAGCTGCAGTACCATTTGAACGACTCGTGACTCACGCCGAACTTGGAAGTCTCCTTCAACAGACAGTAGTCGATCTTGGCGAAGAGCTCGACAGCGGCCAGGGGAAGCTTCTTCTGGATCTGCTGGATCTCCTCCATGACGCGGAAGACCTGCCTCTTGGTCCTGCAGGCGTAGATTATGCGGCTCCCGTCTTCCTCCGCTGCGAGAATCGACCCGGCGAGCACGGGAGAGGTCTTGCCGAAGCCACTCATCGCCTCCACTACGAGCCGGTCCTTTCTCTTGCAAGCGCTGTAGACCGATTCTGCCAGCTCGCGCTGGCCTGTCCTGAACGTCTTGTATGGAAACAGCTCTTCGAGCTGCATGGTTGTAATGCCCGGCGGCTATTTTAGCGACACTCGTGGCTCAGGTCGAAATCCGTGACGTCAGGCCGCCTTTGCCGAACATTTCATGGACCGTCTTCGTCACGGCCCTCCTGTGCTGGGGGACAGTGTACACGCGCAGCACGTCGGTGAATCCGGCTATTGAGCCCACGAGAGGTAGTTCCGTTATTGAGACCTTCTCTGTGCGTTCTCCTTCCGCGTCCTCGGACACGAGCGTAATCGCGTTCAGGGTCTCCTTCGCATATGTGTACGGGACCGACGGCGTAGTAGGGACGTCGATGTAGATGCTTTCAGGGTCCACCTTTGATTGCTCGGCGATGTCGGCGACCAGCTCATTCCTGAACACCTTCTGGTTGAAGATCTTCTCGACGACCCGGTCCTTGCGCTGCATGACGTTCTCGAACACGCACTTAACTAGCCTTCTGTCGTTGTAGTCGTTTGCCAGCTTCCTGGCAAGGCGGAGCTTTGGGTTGCGCGGCTTGAGCGTCTTCAGGCGCTGGACGACTATCTCGTCGGTCAGGTCCAGATATCGTTCGATCTTTGAGAGATTGGTCAGACCGAGTTCTTCGTCTGCGAGCGACATCGAGCGTGCGAGCATGAGCTCGGCTGCCCTTACTGTCCTGTGGAAGTATACCGCCTTGAACATCTCATACCTTGCTATCAGCATAGCCTCGAATGCGTAGAGGGCTGCTTGGTCCAGCACCAGGTGGTCGTCCATGACGCGAAGTGAATCAATGACCCTGTGTACGTCCACCTTGCCGTACTCCACCCCGGTGAAATAGGAGTCACGCAGGAGGTAGTCCATTATGTCGGCGCTGAGGCTGCCGGCTACGACCTCGTTCAGGTAGGCGTGCTCCTTCAACTTCCCCACGGAGAGCAGAGACATCCTCTTCGCGGAGATCCCGTTGCTCTCCAGGATGTCCCTGATGTCAGACTCGAGCACGATCCGTTGTGAGATGTCTTCGTGGGAGAATTTCGTCCTCTGGCTCAGGACCTCTTCGAAGAGGTGGGAGAAAGGACCGTGTCCGACGTCGTGGAGGAGTCCTGCGAGCCTCAGTTCCTGTATGACGTCTTCCTCGAGGTTCATTTCGTCGGCGATCGACTCGGCGATCAGTCCCGCCACGTGCATCGTCCCGACGACGTGCTCGAACCGGCTGTGCACGCCCCCGGGATAGACCATGTAGGCGCCCGCTAGCTGATGGACCCTCCTGAGCCTCTGGACGAACGGTGAGTCGATTATCTGGCGCTCTTTTTCAGTGATCTTGATGTAGCCGTGGACCGGGTCCCTTATCTCAGCTACGTATCTCAGCGTCGTGATTATTCCCTCCGTCCCGGATTCATACGCTGCTTCACTATTTCAACGATGGATTCGTGGACGGTCTTGATCTCCCTGCTGCCGTCCACCACGACCCACCCGAACCTCGGGGCCAGGCTCGTGTAGAGCTGCTGTGCGCGCATCTGTAACTGGGCGTCCTTTTCATAGGAATCCTTGGCGCCTGGTCTTCTCATAGTGAGGCCTGTGTGGGGGGCGTCCAAGACTATCACGAGGTCCGGTTTTGGAATGCCATGCTCGAGCCCGGCCAGCCATTCGATCTGCAACCCGTTGGCCACGCCGTAGACCAGGTTAGACTCGGTGTATCGGTTGACTATCACGGTATTGTCTGCGCCTAGCAGCTCCCTGATCAAGGGTACCTTCTCCCACCGGTTAGCGGCAAAGAGCAAGTGCCGGAGCTCAGGTAGAGATTCTCGCTCTCCGGAGAGGAAGGCTCTGATCTCTTTCCCTATCGGAGTCTCATAGTCCGGGAAGGAGAGCCTCGCAGTATCGACCCCGCTTCCTTTGAGCCAGGCTTCAAGGAGCAGAGTTTGGGTGTTTTTCCCGACTGCGTCTATCCCCTCGACACCTATCATGTATCCCGTTCGGCTCAACGCCTTTCTGTGGCGGCTGCTAACTAAAAGAGAGTTATGGCTAGAAGCAGCAGGAACGCGGGTATCATCACCTGGGTGTACTTCTTCGTCAATGAGATCGTGCTCTTTGTCAGGGCGGCGAAATCGTCCAGTGATGCGGTCCCTATGAGCGGGACTTCGGACTGGTAGCGCGTTATCAGAAAATCGGACCGCGCCAGCCTTTGGCCGGCGATTTCGGCCAGCTTCTTGACGCAGTCGATTATCGCGCCCTGGTCGGTCTGCTCCCCCAAGGCGAAATAGCCCCTGTTGGTCAGGTTTCGTGCAGCCAGTTTGTGCGTGTCCGAGGTGCAGAGGTCCAAGAGGCTCATTCCCAGCCCTCTCACCTCGGCCTCGACTCTCTCCCTCAGCCCTGAAACCACGTTGTTGGAGTCGGCACTCACCAGGACATTTTTTGATTCCTTGGTCGCGAAGATCGTAACGGAGATTCCCCCGTCGCTGATGTCTGAGCCGCGCTTGAAGCCTATCTCGTCTGAATTTGCTGCCCCGACCATGAAGTCGAATTCTTG
>Ga0302324_100027474_pt1 | contig 10838 bp, 13 predicted proteins | sample Palsa_T0_1_FD_201949 | JGI IMG/M metagenome (GOLD analysis project Ga0302324, IMG submission 201949) | Peat permafrost microbial communities from Stordalen Mire near Abisko, Sweden - Palsa_T0_1 | ecosystem: Environmental > Terrestrial > Soil > Palsa > Peat permafrost | place: Sweden: Abisko...
GCATTCGCCTACGGTCTTTCACGCGCCCAGCGGGTTCTCAGCGCAGAGGCCCGGGACCTGCGGCGCCGGGTTGTGACCGTCGAGGGCCAGCGCACCTACCCTGACGGGTCCCACCGTGCCATCTCGCTCGCTTCCATGCTGGGCCCGCTCGAGCGCGGGTTGGTCGCGCTTTCCTGGTCCACTTGTGCACTCGGCGTCGGCCTGGTCGCCGCGCGCACGGGTTACTGACAGCCCATGACGTCGTGGGTGAGAGTACAGGCTCCGGTCCGAGTCCTCGACGTCGGCGGGTGGTCCGACACATGGTTCGCCGGCCATGGGCAGGTGTGCCAACTGGGGGTTGGCCCCGGCACTGAAGTCGAGGCCCGCCTGACCGAGCTGGGCCATATTGGTGCGTCCTCGGTGCAGCTTCATTTGCCGGACTTCGATGACCACTACAGCTTTTCCATCTACCGGCCGCCGGGCCGGCACCCCATGCTGGAGGCCGCGCTCCGCCGCTGGGCGCCCGCCGCCGCTCGGCTCGAGATCACGGTTTCGTCGCCTGTGCCCACCGGCTCTGGCCTCGGCACCTCGGCCTCGGTCCTGGTCGCGCTCATCGCCGCATTGCAGGAGCTCGATGGCTCGCTGCAAGGCCCCGACGACCTCGCCAGCGCCGCCCATAATGTCGAAACTGTCGACCTCGCGCGCCAAAGCGGCGTCCAGGACCAGGTGGCGGCCGCTCGCGGCGGGGCAAATTTCATCAAGATCGCTCCATATCCCCGCTACGAAGTGGAGCCGCTCCAGCTCGCACCCGCCACGTGGCAAGCCCTCACCGAGCGGGTCTCGACGGTCTACCTCGGGGTGCGGCACGACTCGAGCGCGGTGCATGACGCGGTCATCAGCCATATCGCCGGGGACAGCACCGAGAGGTTCATGGCTCCGCTGCGCGCAGCGGCTGACGCCGCGGCGGGCGCACTGCTCGAGGGCGACCTCGGGGATTACGGCGACGCGATGATCGCGAGCAATGAGGCCCAAGCAGCCCTCCACCGAAGTGTCGTGAGCCCATTGGCTTGGGAGGCGATCGACATAGCCCGGCGCAAGGGGGCGGTCGGCTGGAAAGTCAACGGGGCGGGAGGAGACGGGGGAACCGTAAGTTTCCTTGGCCCAGAGGACCCGAGCGAAATGTTGGCCGCACTGGACGCGCTCGGCTTGCTCACAATCTTGGACCTACAACCCGCGCGGGAGGGGGCACACGTCGTTGATAGAAGTTGACGGGAGTTGACGGGCTTAGCCCGCCTGGTCCTGCCGAGGGCGTAAAGCCCGACGCTCGAACCCGAGCCGGAACAGGGTGCAGTCCCTGCGCTCGAACATCGCTCGCGATATCCGTAGGTACCGGAGGTACCGACGGTAAGTATCGTTGCCCACTATCTCAAGCGCTTGCGCTTTGTTGGCTTCGAGGCGTTGTTGCCAGATCCTGAGAGTTCGCGCGTACTGATCGGGGTCGCTGCGAAAGGCAATTAAACGGAACTTTTCCTCGGATGCCTCGACTATGTCGCTCAGTTGCGGCAAAGCAGAATCGGGGAATATCTCGTCTTTGAAGAACGAAGTCCCCTCCTCCTTGCCCGGGTCGAAGTCCTCCCAACCGATGGTCTGAAGCGACAAACGCCCGCCCTCGTTGAGCCATCCGGCACAACGGTCAAAAAAGCTCCGGTAAATGGCGCGGCGGTCGGAGCGCGCAAGATCGGGACGGCTGAAGTGCTCGAAGGCCCCGATCGAGATAATTGCGTCGTAGGGGCTCGTCGGTTCGTGGTCGCGCCAATCTTCGAGCCTCACTTCCACCCGGTCCGAGGAAGGTGTGGTACTCGCCTGGTCCGAGCTCAAGGTGAGCCCGGTTACATGGCCGACGTGGCGTTGCCCCGACAGGTAGGCGATCATGGCCCCCCAGCCGCACCCTATATCGAGGGCTCGCGCCACACCGTCGGCCCTCGCACCTGTCGCGTGCCAATCGAGCTTCGCCGTCTGTGCAGCTTCCAAATCGTCGTCAAGCTCGCCGGCCCACAGCGCGCAGGAGTACACGAGCCGGTCGCCAAGCCATAGTCGGTAGAAGTCGCGGCCGACGTCATAGTGGTACTCGATCGCCGGCTGCGCGGCTCCCCCGGTGGATGTGGACATGTCGCCCCGGGCGGTCAGGACTTCGCTGTGAGCTCGACGACCGGGATCACGCGTTTGGTCTTTTCCTGGTACTCGGCGAACTGAGGGTACTGGCGGGCCTGTTCTGCATAGATGCGCTCCCGCTCCGGCTCCGGTAGCGAATTTGCCGTGGCTTGGTACTTCTCGGTCCCGACCTCCAACGTTACGCCCGGGTTGGCTACCAAATTGTGGAACCAGTCCGGCGTGGTGTCAGCCCCGCCCTTCGAGGCAAACACGTAGCGGTGGCCGTCCAGGTCCAGGTACATGAGAGGGTTGACATGTTCCTTGCCGGTCCGCGCCCCCGTTGTGTGTAGCAGTAGCAGCGGCTTATCTTCGAACATGCCACCAACCCTGCCTTCGTTGCCTCTGAACTCCTCGATTATCTGGTGGTTCCAGTCGCTCACGGTTTGAGCCCTCCTTTGTCTCTGGAGCACTCTATTGCGGTGCGGCCGCCAGACGTGCCAGAGGACCCCAGATCGACTAGGTTCCCGTGCTCGGAGGGAAGCACGTGGCTCGTCACGACCCGGTCAACGCGGTTAATCGCAGTGGTTTTCGGCAATGGGCTGTTGGGACCATCGCCGGCGCCATTGCGATGGTTGCGCTCGTAGTCGGATCCGAGTTCGGCAGCGTCACTCATGGGGCCGCGCTTCACCTGAGGATCATCGCCTGGGTCAGCGCGGTCGTGCTGCTGGTCTCGGGCATCCTCGCGACCCACAGGATCTCGGCTGTCCTCGGCCGCATCGTCGAGCGGCGAGCGGCCCCAGGCGCCGGCGGCGCCGTACGGGTCCTTTCGACCGTCGTCGGCTACGTGTTCATCGTGCTCGCAGTGCTCGCAGTGCTCGAGGTGCAATCGAACACTCTTGTGGGTGCCGGCGTGGCCGGAGTCGTGCTCGGCATCGCCGCGCAACAGAGCCTCGGCAACGTCTTCGCTGGGCTTGTCCTGCTGGTAGCGAGGCCGTTCGTCATAGGAGACCACATCCGCATCCGCTCGGGGGCCCTCGGGGGCATCTTCGAGGCTTCCGTCAGCGAGATGAGCCTGACCTACGTCACGCTGCGCACCGACGACGGAGTGCTGAAAATCCCCAACTCCGCCATGCTCGCCGCAGGCGTCGGCCACCCCTCACCTAATGCAATACCGCCGAGCCCTGGATCGGCCGGTCCGCCGAGCCTCGGAACGGCCGGGCCGCCGAGCCCTGCAACTCCCGGTGCGACGGGCAGCACAACGACCCTTGCGGTCCCAACCTCGGTAGCGCAAGGCGGGGCGCCCTCCGGGGGACAACCAGGCATCTGAACCGCCGCCGGCGCCTTGTTCTACCACACCCTGGTGGCGGGACCACGCTGTGGCGGTGGTCACGAAGTTGTCGTCGTCGGGGGGTGAGCGGTTGTTGTTGTCGGCGGGCGAGTAGTTGTGGTGACCGCCGCGGTAGTGGTCGTTGCCGCCGTCGTTGTGGTCGGGGGACGAGTTGTCGTGGTCGTTGCCGCAGTCGTCGTAGTCGTAGCGCGAGTCGTCGTAGTAGTGGGGTGAACCGTGGTTGTCGTGGTCGGGGCGGCGGTCGTCGTAGTCGTAGCGCGAGTCGTCGTAGTAGTGGGGTGAACCGTAGTTGTCGTGGTCGGGGCGGCGGTCGTCGTGGTGGTCGCGTTGGTCGTCGGGGGGGGCGGAGGCGGCGCGGTCCTGTAGGGCGGCAGGGTGGACGAGGTCGTCGTTCCCGGCAGCGTCGTAGCGACCGGCAGCGTCGTAGCGACCGGCAGCGTCGTCGCGGGATGGCCAGTCGTAGTCGGCGGTACGGTCGGCGATGCGGTGGACGTGGTCGGCACGGTAGTGGTCGTGGCTGTCCTCTCCGGCGAGGCCGTGCGCGTCGTTCGGTGCGTCCTTCGCTTCGCCTTTTTGGTTGTCGTCTTGACGGTGGTCGTGGTGGTGGCGATGGTCGGCCTGGTCGAGGTCGCTCGCGTCGGTATGGGCCGGGTCGAGTCGCGGTGTGCCGTCTTGGGGTGTGCCGAGTTGGGGTGAGCCCTGGTCGTCAGAGCGGAGGTCTCCCGTGGCGGTGCAGACCGCGTCGTAGTCGTCCGGGCCGAGATCCGTCTGCCCGACTTCTTCCGATCGCTCCTCCTCATCATCATCGTCGTCGTCGTGGTTTTCGGAGTACTTATCGTCGGCGCCCCCGTTGCCGATTGTCCAACCCGGTACCGCCGGCGGTTTGACCCGTGCCGCTTATGCCGGATATGGGCTCTCGCGGGAATGTGGCTTGTCGTGGATGTGCCTGGTCCAATGGATGTGCTCGGAGCCGTCGTTTCCTGGGTTGTGGGCGGGGCCCCAGTACCTGTCGCGAGGCGCTGGTTGGCCGAGGCAGTGCCCTTCCGTCCGTGCTGACCCGTCGACTGGGCTGTTGTCGTCGTCGGCACTACCTCGGTCGTAACTGTCGTGGTCCCGTGAGGCGCTCGGTCCGGAGGCGGGGGCACCTTGGTGCCGAGCGAAACGGCGAGTGCTCCGAGCGCCGTCCTTATGGCCGCCACCTCGCCCGTCGCGACAATGCGCTGGGCTATTAGGTCCTCGAAAAAAGTCTCGGCGAACAGGTCAAACTGTTCGCGTTGCTCCCCGCCGCTGCCGGGGCCCGCGGAACCGAGCAGGGGCCTGAGCTCAGCCACCAGTAGACCACCAGACTGCACGGTGATGTCGCCGCGGCGAACACCGTCGACGACTGCCCATGCCAGGGCCCGTGCGTGTTTTTCCGTCAAGGAAAGCCCTTGATCGGGTGTACTCAGCACGTCGTCTGAGAAGGCTGCGGCCGCCTGGGCCCGAGTGGTGCCAGAGCTGGCGATCGCCCCAGACAAGGCGAAACCAAGGAAGACTGCTACGACGACGAACGCCGATGCGGCCCCTATCAGGGCGCCTCGACCTGCTGGGAACTTCATTTGCGGGCCCTCAGGGCCGGATGCCCGGCGACGCGTAGCTGCAGGTCCAATAGGGCGCGACCGGGCCCAGACCGAGGGCACTCACCTCGCACCGTGCAACCCACTCCTGCGTAGCCCTCCGGTAGCCCCGTGCTACTGGTCACTGCCAACGTCGGCATGGGAGGCACCAACTTGAGGGCCCGGAAAGGCGCAGGGACCACGAGTGGGCCTAGGCAACCCTCACCGCAGCGAAAGACGAATGGAGTAGATAATCGAATATGGTCCAGCCGCGCTCCGCGCTGATCGCCGGGTACTCAAACACGCTGGCGAATTGAGCGACCGCCTCTTCTGGCGACCAGCAGGCTGGGAAGCTCACCTCAGCGAGGTACTCCGATTGCAATGCAACCGGGTGGACGAGAGGGCCGCCCAGGAGCGCCCGAGCGGGGTCAATGCGGAAACCCTCGGCTTCCAGCCAGGAATGGGGCTCGGTCCCGAAATAGCCGCTAACGGCCGTGGCGGCAACCCCGAACTCCGACAAGACAGATGCGACGATGGCGGAAGTGGCTAAGTAGGCGTCCAGCTGGCCAGGCGCGATCTGTTCTACGAGCGAGGCGGCCGTCCTGGCGATCGCCGCCAGTTCACGGTATGTCTGGGTTCTTTCGGGCGACCCGGTCATCGTAATAAGCAATCGGCACCTTGCCCGGCGGTATTAGGCCCCGCGCCGCAGCGCAGCCTTCCGGCGCGACCGCGTGGTCGGCTGCGCCGATGGTGTACCTTTGGGGCGAGCCAACGATGCACTACGAAGATAACCAGGCCGAGATCCACCGTCTCGTGGTCGGCCCTCTAGACAACAACGTGTTCGTGCTCCGGTGCAAACAGACAGGCGAAGCCGCGTTGATCGACGCCGCAAATGAGCACGGCAAACTGCTGGACCTGTGCAAGCGGCTTAACGTGCGCCAGGTGCTGGAAACCCACGGGCATTGGGACCACATCCAGGCGGTACCGGCGGTACGCGACGCCGGCTACGAGGTCGGTGTCACCTTTGCCGACGCCCACATGCTGCCGTCTTATGACTTCGTGATCGACGACGGCGCCGTCATTGAGGTAGGTCGGCTGCGCCTTAAGGCCATCGCCACGCCTGGGCACACTGCCGGGTCCATGTGTTTCCAGGTGGACGGCTCCCCTATCGTGTTCAGCGGCGACACCTTGTTCCCCGGCGGGCCGGGCGCGACCAGTTCCCCCGGAGCCGACTTCCCCACGATCATCGGTTCCATTGAGGAACGGCTTTTCTCACCACTTCCAGGCGAGACTCTGGTCCTGCCCGGCCACGGCGCCGACACCACCATCGGTGCCGAGCGCCCGCACCTTCAAGAGTGGGCCGACCGCGGCTGGTAATAACGGGAAGTGGGCCAGGCAAAACGGCTCGGGCCCAGTAACTGCTTCCCATAAATACCCACCCGTATTAAGGTCGCTACGTCCTCATTCGGAGGTGGTGTGGAAGTAGTTTTTTTCTAGGTCGTCGATGAGCGCGGGATGCGTCGGCTCCCATCCCAGCAACTCGCGGGTCAGCGCGCTCGACGCCGGGCTGTCGAGGCCGAGGAACCCGGCCAGCCAGGTTAAGTGCCCGCCCGCTTCCTCAGGGGAGATGGAGACGACAGGGACCTCGAGATGGCGTCCGATCACCTCGGCGATCTCGCGTACCGGGACGCCCTCGTCGGCCACACCGTGCAACGTCGAGCCCGCTGGTGCGTTCTCCAGCGCCAGGCGGAACAGGAGGGCGGCATCGAGGCAGTGCACAGCGGGCCAGCGGTTGGAGCCATCGCCGATATAGCCCGAGACGCCCTTGTCGCGTGCGGTCCCGATCAGGCTTGCAACGAAACCGTGTTCGCCCTCGCCATGGACCGTGGGCGAAAGTCGTACGACCGACGAGCGCACGCCGCGTGAAGCGAGACCAAGTGTCATCTCCGCCGTGGCCCACCGGGCCCGAGGACCGGCGCCTGCATGGGCCAAAGGCGACTCGGGACCATGCCCGTCCCGTTCGGTCGCCACACGACCGAGAGCAATCCCGAGAGTCCCCGAGGCGATGACCAGCGGTCGGTCCGAACCCGCGAGTGCCTCGCCAAATGTCTCGACAGCCCGGCGATCGGCATCGGCAGCCTCCTGGAAGCCCCCCGAGAAAGCGACGTCGTGCTTGAACGCCAGGTGTACGACGCCGTCCGAGCCGGCGGCTGCGGCCCGCAGCGTAGCGAGGTCATCGACAGTACCGCGCTGGACCTCAGCTCCGACGGCGGCGAGCGCAGCGGCCGAAGCATCCGAGCGTGCCAGCCCGAGGACCTGATGGCCCGCACCAATGAGCTCGACAACGGTCGCGGAGCCGATCCAGCCGGACGCACCAGTGACTAAAACACGCATGGGACAACCTCCACTTAGATGGGCCGTCCCTGGGCACTGTGTGCGGTCAGGACGACGTGATGTCAGTTACTGCCATCACTCTACCATGGATGTCAGCCACTGTCATCAAACTACTACGATGGTTTTGGTGCGTTGGGAACCGGATAGCCGCGGCAGGCTCGAGAACGCAGCCCTCGAGCTCTACGGCGAGCGCGGGTTCGAAAACACCACCGTCGCAGAGATCGCTGCCCGCGCAGGTTTGACGGAGCGCACCTTCTTCCGGCACTACACAGACAAGCGCGAGGTCCTTTTCTGGGGCGCCGGGGCACTGCAGGAGCTCCTGGTGAACGCCGTCGCCGATGCGCCGGCTGGCGCCAGCCCGATCGACGCGGTCGCCGCCGCGTTGGAGACTGCCGGTGCGATGCTCCAACAACGGCGCGAATACGCCCGGCGACGCCAGGCCGTGATCGCTGCCAACGCGGAGCTGCGCGAGCGCGAGCTGATCAAGCTCGCATCACTCGCTGCCGCGATCGCCGGCACTCTGCGCGGGCGGGGAGTCAAAGAGCCAGCTGCGAGCTTGACCGCAGAAGCGGGGATCGCCGTATTCAAAGTCGCGTTTGAACGCTGGGTAAACGACACCACCGGGCGCGACCTCCCCCAGCTCATCCGAGGATCGCTCGAAGAACTGAAGACCGTGACAGCCGGCTAGGCCCACATCGCTGCCACGTGTAATCGCCTCGTAGATATATACATAAAAATGTGCACATATAAACGCACATGGACTTCTCGCGCCGGCGCTACAACGAGTAGGCTTCCGGCTTGGGGGCGGTTCGGGACTACAAAAAGGAAGGACTATCCAGCGATGACAGCTGATCCGAAGAAGGTGGCCGAGATTATCGAGCAGGACAAGCACACGATCCGGACCACCACGCTGCGGCAGGAGTACGAGGACGGTGTCAGGGCCAGCTTTGACAGCGCCTGGGCTATTGCGAACGATGACCCTTGGGTGGCGGTGTCCATGTACTTCGACAAGGGCGAGCACGGCCCCGACATGCACCTGGCGCTAGGGCTGGCGCTCCAATGGCGAGCAGCGCTCGAAGCGGCCCTAACTGACGCCCGCGGGACCGCCGACGAGTTGCAAGCAGCTGTCGACGAGGCCAGGAGACATACCCACGAAGGCGGCGAATTCGGCTCTTAGGGGCATCGTTCAGTCCCCCGTCCCGAGAGCGGTCAGGTCACGTTCGGCATAGAGCCGGTGCTCCCATTCCTCGTTGAGGACCACGCTGAGACATTCCTTCAAGGGAAAGTTCTCGATCTGGGGCCATCCCGGCTCGGTCCGCGCCACGTCAGAGGCGAGTTGTTCTTCGGTAAGTGACGCCATGACGTTTCGTACCGTCGTTTGGCGTGCTCGTCGGAGCGTGAGCACCTCGTCGAGCGAGGGTTGTGCCTCGCGGTCCCACGGGATCCCGTCCCACCCGGGCGCCTCGTCCCAGGGAAGGTCCAACGGGTGCCAAGGCGAGCTGTCACCGAGGATCATCCGTTCCACCCAGGCAGCACTCGCAAAGTTGAGGTGTCGCAGCGTCTGGATGAAGGACCACTCTTCGTCGGTACTGCGGTGCAGCTCCACCTCGGGGAACTCCCTCGCACGTGCCACCGTGCCCTCCCACAGGCGCTCCAAGACCGCCCACGCTTCACGGAACCCATCGCTCGTGGTGGGACGCATTTTGGCCCGCTCCGGCATGCGACGGTTCAGTTCGGCGTCTACGAGCGGTGCGATATCGACCCCGTTCACAATGACGTTCTGCAGCTCGCCGTAAATGTCGACGTCGATCAGCTCGACACCTCGCATTCGGCTCCGGTTGAAGAGGGTTCCCCGCACCTGCGCTCCGCTCAAGTCGACTGCGCGCATGCTGGCATCTTCCAGAGACACCTGGGTGAAGGTGGCACCCCGGAGGCTGACGTGCTCGAAGCGCGCCCCGGTGAGGTCCTGATCGCGGAACTCGGTTATAGGGTAACGGTAGGTCAGTCCCAGAAGCGGAGCAACACGGCTCGGGCTCAGTTACGAGCGAAGACCTCGATCTCCGCCGCCCCCGTGTTCCCACCGGTCGAGGTGACGACATCGAAGCGAAGCCGCCGGCCCGTGAACGAGACGCTCGCGATTCGCGGATTGACGACATTGCCAGCAGCAAAAGGCCCGAAGCTTCTGCGACCGTCAACTACCACGGCGAAGGTCCGCGTGATCGCCGAACCGTCCGACATTTCCCGTGTGATGAACGCAACACCAGCGATCGCACGTTGTCGTCCCAGGTCGATGGTGATAAAAGCTCGATTTCCGTCGCCTGCTGAGGACCACTCTGACGAGAGGTTACCGTCGATCGCGTTTGCCGCCTTGTAGGCGCTGCTGAACTGCGAACTTACGGCGACCACCCTGGCCCCGACGGCGATGTCGGGCCCCAGGGCCCCCACGTTGCGCGGTGTCGTGAACGTACCCAGTCCTCGGGTCTGGAAGACGGTACCTTGCGCATCTGTCGCCGTGAGCCGAAAGCTATAAGTTGCGCCCGGAGTTAACCCGGCCAGGACGACGGTGTGCCGGGTGATCGCAGTGCCGCCCATGTCGGGGTCGTCTGCGATCGACCCCAACGACGCTGTTGTGCCGTAGGCGATGGCGCACACGGTCGCCGGGTTGGTTTGGAGTTGCACGATCGCCGACCTGCCATCGGCGGCGACCTGCAGGCGCGTTTTGCCAACTTCGACCAGTCCGAAAGGACGGATGGTTGCTGAGTTGTCGGTCGCACTGGTGCCACCACACGCGGTCGCCTCGAGGCACAACGCAGCCATTACTACCAGGGGGCGGACGGTTATCCCCCACTTGCCTCGCGACGCTTTTTTATCTCGGCCCACGTTGACAGCACGCTACATCGCGATCAAAGGCTGACACCGCCGGTGGCGAAGAGAGCCACGGCTGCAACGGCCATGATGGCGGCCGTCAGCCACCCGATGAACTTGGCGACGTTGCCGATCACGTAGTCCCCCATCAGGCGGCGATCGCTCGAGACCCACATGACCACCACCAGGAACGGCGCCGCCGCCACGCCGTTGATGACGGCCACGAAAACTAGCAATTTGATCGGGTTGACGTTGAGGAGGCTGAGGGCCGTACCCCCGACTGTGCCCAGGGCGACCAGAGCGTAGAAGACCGGGGCTTTTCGGACCGAGCGCGAGAAGCCCCACTGCTTGCCGAGCAACCCGGCCAGCCCCACCGAACCGGCCCCGGCCAGGACCGGGATGGCCAACAACCCGCTGCCGATGAAGCCGAGAGCGAAGAGGGCGCTGGCGAAGTGCCCGGCAAAGGGCTTGAGCGCCTTCGCTGCCTGGGCCGCGCTCTTGATGTT
>Ga0302324_100027475_pt1 | contig 10838 bp, 8 predicted proteins | sample Palsa_T0_1_FD_201949 | JGI IMG/M metagenome (GOLD analysis project Ga0302324, IMG submission 201949) | Peat permafrost microbial communities from Stordalen Mire near Abisko, Sweden - Palsa_T0_1 | ecosystem: Environmental > Terrestrial > Soil > Palsa > Peat permafrost | place: Sweden: Abisko...
ATACGACATGGATGCTTGCGGCGTCAAATTGCTTTTTGGCGTTTTCCAGCAAATCGGACTTCACGCCGGCTGCGGCGTCGGCGTCGGCGCACGAGGCGGCCAGTGTCAAGATCACGCCCCTGCTGGTCACGCGCGTGGTATAGCAGCCGTCCACCTGCGCGATTTTTGGATGCGCCTTCGCCAACTCAAACAGAATCTGGCGCGCACGAGCCGCGTCGCTGCCGGTGGCGATGTAAAGGGAAATACCGCACGGCGTGCGTGTCGGCAGAGACGAAAGATTGATGCTGGCTTGGCTGGCCATGTTGCTGTTCGGGATGACCAGCAATCGCTGGTCCGCCGTACGCAGAATGGTGTAACCGAGATCGATGTTCACGATCAGACCGGTTTCCAGCCCGGTCGGGGCCGCAACTTGCACACGGTCGCCAATCTTGAACGGACGGTAAAGAATGAGCGAAATCCCCGCGATGAGGTTGCCGAGGGTGCTTTGAGCAGCCAAACCGACCACCACTGAGACGACCCCCACTCCAGCGAGCATGGACCTTCCTAAGACTTGCAGCTTCGGTATGACGTGCGCGTAGCAAGCAAAGGCGGCGAGGTAGATCGCCAGGCTGGCCAATTTGCTCAAAAACCGGATGCCAGTCGCATCTGCTCCCGCCTTTTCGGCGCGGTCGAGGTAACGGTGAATGGCCAATTTGACCGCCCTGCTAATCAACCAGGCCGCCACAACGGTGATCAGGCCGTAAACCGCCGCCCCGATCCGCGTGTAAGGGTTCGTCGATTCAAGGATTAACGTATTTATCTCGTTCATCGTCACGGACTAATAGAGGAACCCCGAACTCGCCCTCTTTCAAGCCTTCTGATTGGCCTGGGAGCGGACCTGGCCGCGCTCCAGTTCCACCACTTCGTCGCACAGGGCCTGGACTTCCTGCCGATCGTGGCTGACGTAGAGCATCGGCACCTGGAACTCGTCCCGGACGCGCGCCAGGTAGGGAATGATCCTGGCCTTGAGCGCGGCATCGAGGCCGGCCAGCGGCTCGTCCAGAAGCAACAACCTGGGCGAGGTCAGCAACGCCCGCGCCAGCGCGACGCGACGCTTCTCGCCGCCAGAAAGCTCCGTCACGCTCCGCCCGGCCAGCCGCTCTATTTCTAAAACCGCGACCACATGTTCATAACTGAACAGGGAACCGCGCGGGAGCGACGTCTTGCACCCGTAAAGAAGATTTTTCCGCACTGGCAAATGCGGGAACAGCGCCAGGTCCTGCGGCACATAGCCGATTTCCCGCGAGCGCGGAGGCAGGAACAGCCCGCATGCGGTGTCCGTCAGCACGCGCTCCTCCAATTGGATAAGCGCGCTCCGCGGCCGGCGCAAACCCGCGATCAAATCCAGCAACGACGTCTTGCCCGCACCGGACGGACCGACAATGGCCGTCACCTGGCTGGCCAACTCAACATTGACTTCCAGCACAAAGTCCGCCAGCGGCAGGGAAATATTTCTAAGGAGGAGTTTCATATAAACCACGCCTCCTCCGCATAAGCCATTCTCCGGACCAGACGGCGACGAAGGCCAGCGCCACCGATATCCCCAGCAGTCGGAATGCCGCGGCGTCCTGCCCCAGTTGCACCGATTCATAAATGGAAAGCGACAGCGTGGCCGTTTTGCCCGGAATGTTGCCGGCGACCATGATTGTCGCGCCAAATTCCCCCAAGGCCCGCGCAAAAGCCAGGATCATCCCGCCGATGATGCCGCGCCACGCCAGCGGAACCGTGATGGAAAAAAAGACTTGCCACTCTCCAGCCCCAAGCGTTCGAGCGATTTGCTCGAAGCGCGGATTGACCTCGGCGAAGGCCGTGCGCGCCGATCTCACCAATAACGGAAACGACATGACAGCCTGCGCCGCCAGCACCGCGCGCCAGGTGAACGCTATGTCGAGATGGAGCGTATCATGGAAAAATCCACCCAACACGCCGCGCCGACCCAGCGCCTTGAGCAGAATCAAGCCCGTGGCCACCGGCGGCATGACCAGCGGCAACGTGACCAAAGTTTCCGCCAGCGATTTCCCCGGCCAATCGTGCCGGGCCAGCAACCAGGCTGCCGCCAAGCCCGCCGGCAGAATCAAAACCGTGCTCAACGCCGACACCCAGGCCGTGAACCAAACGATTTGCCATTCCTGGCTCATGGCGCCGCGTCCAACACGATGAACCCAAACTGCGCGAATACTTTCCCCGCCGCCGGCGAATTAAGGTATTGCAAGAACCGCTTCGCCGCCGATGGCTCCGGCGCGTCCTTCAACACCGCCATCGGATAGCTGATCTTTGGGCCGTCTGCCCTAGGCACTTCGAACGCGATCTTCACTTTTTTCGAGATGGCGGCGTCGGTTTTATACACGATGGCAGCCTCGACGTCTCCCGACTCCACCGCCGCCAGTGCGCCGCGGACATTGGCCGTCGGAACCACCTTCGGCTCGATGGCGGCCCAAAGATTTTCCTTCCGCAAGAACTCCCGCGCGTACACTCCCGCCGGCACGGCCTGCGGATCGGCGAGCGCGACACGGACGACCGAGGTGTTGGTTAAATCGCGCGGCACGGCAATCGCAAGCGAACTGTCCGCCGCCACAATGATCACGAGCAGATTGGACAACCGGCTCTGGCGCGTCTCGACGCGAATCAGCCCTTTGTTTTGCAATCGGTCCATTTGCGCCTCATCGGCGGAAAAGAAAATGTCCGCCGGCGCTCCCTCTTCGATTTGACGCGCCAGCAAGCTCGAGCCGGCGAAGTTGAAAACGATTTTGTCGTGTGTCGCCCGTTCATACTGCGCGGCGATTTTGGCCACGCTGTCGGTCAGACTGGCGGCGGCGAAGACCGTGACCGAAGTGGCTGGAACATTCCGCGCACACGCAACGAGGAGCAGGCAGAGAAAGAATTTGAAACCAGCCGATATACGCATCAGAATATATCGTATTCCGCCGCGCAAAGCCGCGTCAAGTCAAGGCCTGTAGCACCGTGGCAATTCAAGGCGTTCCAACAAGAAAAAGAGTTTGGCAGAGGAATGTCGGGCAAGGGAATAATTACAAGGAGCCTGTTTTCATGCAATTGACTTAGACGCCGTCAGCGCCTTTCTTTTCCGTATTTCCCTGCCAATCATTTATCAGATGCGCTTGCCCGGCGCAGTACTTTGCGATGGGCGCTGGTGAAGGGCAGCTTTTTTATTTCCGCCAGGGTTTTCCACGCGGCCCCAGACTTGGCGGAGGCGGGTCCGGCGGGAAGTTCGGCGCGATGTGCCTCCAGTAGAATGCGGTACCGTGTGATTGAATGACGGACGCGGAAAAAGGGAGAGTGTTCGGCGATTTTAAACGGAGCGACCAAAGCCTTGAGGTTCTTTGCGTTGACCGCCACCTCAACATTGGGGAATTCCCATAAGCCCGCATTCACCACCCCATCCGGACGACGACGCACCAGCAGTCGTTCGCCGTCGCTCACGACCAGCGCAATAAACCGCCGCTGCGTGACGGTCGCCCGCGTCGCCGGCGTGGGGAAATCCTCCACCCGTTTCCAACGCCAGGCGAAGCAATCCTGGCACAACGGACAAATCGGACATTTGGGCTGGCGCGGAAGGCAGATCAACGCGCCCAATTCCATCATGCCCTGGTTCAGCCGCGATGGCTCGCCGCTGGCGATTACCAACTCCGCCGCCGTCTGCCACAGTTTCCTGTTGACAACTTTGGAGTGAGAATCGCCCATGATGCCCAGGAGCCGGCACAACACACGGATGACATTGCCGTCGAGAATAGGCGCGGGCTGATTGAAGGCGATGCTGCAAATCGCGCCCGCCGTATATCGGCCCACGCCGGGTAGAGCCAGGACTTCATCAAACGTATCGGGGAACCGTCCCGAATGTTTTTCCATGATGAGCCGCGCCGCCGATTGTGCGAGGCGCGCCCGGCGGTAATAGCCCAAGCCCTCCCACAATTTGAGCACGCGTCCCGGCCGCGCCCGCGCAAAGTCACCGACCGTCGGCAGCGTCCGCATCCAACGCTCGTAGTAGGGAATGACGGTCTTGACTTGCGTCTGCTGCAACATGATTTCGGAAATCCAGACGGCGTAGGGATCGCGCGTCCGGCGCCAGGGCAGGTCGCGCGCGTGCAGGTCAAACCAGCGGATGCATTTCCGGGCCAAGCGTCGCATGGCGCGGCCACTCTAAAACCAAAACCGGGAACATGTCACGTTTTTGGACGGAAGTTTCTAGTCAATCTAATCTTAAAGTTTCTTCCCGCCCGGCATCAACGGATACAGGCCGGGGCAGCAACCGATGACTTCGCGGAAGGCGCTGCTGAAATGGCTCAGGCTGGAATAACCCACCTCCAAGGCGACTTCGGTGACGTTCATGCGGCCTTCGCGCAAAAGGCTGGCGGCGCGCTCCATGCGAAAGTCGCGCAAGGTCACAGAAATGGTTTTGCCGACTTTCTGGGTAAAAATCCGGCTGAGGTAAAAGTGGCTGCAACCCACCCGTCGTCCCAATTCCTCCAGGCTGGGCGGTTCGGCCAGATTCTCCTTGAGAATGGCCAGGACCTTTTGCACTCGCTCCCGGCTCAAATGTTGCTGGCGCTGGCAGAATAATTCCTCGCCCGCCAACGGTTGATAAAGAAAGGCCGCCACCACTTCCAAAGCCTTGGCTTGATACCAAAGCCGTTGCGCCGCCTGAAACACGGGCGGACTCCGAAAACTCGAAACCAAGTGCTGCTGCTCGTGGCTCAATCGGATGGGTTCGGAAACCATCCCAGGCTCGCGGTCCGAGCAGTCCAGGAAGCGGCTCACACGCGGATGCAGCCCTCCTTCCCCGGCGGCCAAGTGGCGTTCCAGAAATGGCAGCGAAAGCTCCACGGTGATGAATTGATGCCGCTCGCCGCCCCGCCGGCACGCCGTCAATGAGGAATCGTTTTGCGCATAGAACCCGGCCATGAGAGGGCCAAGCTCAAGCGTTTCGTCCGCCGCGCCAACGTCGGCATGGCCAGAGAGGTTGAGACAAATCTCCAGGCTGCCCGGATGAAACGATTTGGACCAATCCAGCGGTTCCGCCGTGGTAAAATCGTGCCACTCCACGCTGTAACCGGCGTGGAGAAAACCGCCGTGCAATTTGCGCCAGCCCCGGCCGAATGGTTTCCAGACTTCCATTTCGCTGAAGTCCAGGCCGTTGCGCCCGCCCGGCGGTTTTTTGCTCTTGACTGCCAATGTAGCCATCATCGCCATAATCTAACCAGAACTGAGACTCAGTCTCAACAGATTTATTGTTCCGCCCATCCTCGCCCGCCGCGCAAAAGCATTTGTTTCCAGTCCGAGGTGGTTTATCTATGTGCCGGTGCAACCGCTGACCAGCCACACTTGCAAACTGTCCGACGCCCAGGCCGCGTCGCTGGAAAAGCATCTGCGCGAGAATGAATTCAAATTCCGCGAGGTGCCATACGCCCGTTTCGCGGCGGAAAAGGAGAAAACCAACGTCGTGTTTTATGAGAGCGGCAAACTCGTCGTGCAAGGCAAAGGCACGCAGGATTTTGTCGAGTTTGTCCTCGAACCGAAAATCCTGCAGGAAGTCACGCTGGGCTACGAAACGGTGTTGAACCCGGAATTGCTCGTTCCGCGCATCGGCGTGGACGAAAGCGGCAAGGGCGATTTCTTCGGCCCGCTATGCGTCGCCGCCGTCTATCTCAACGAGACGATGATTCCGGCCTGGAAAAACGCCGGCGTTCGCGATTCCAAGAACATCGGCAGCGACCGCCGCATCGCCGAGCTGGCGCAACTGATTCGGGATACGCCCGGCTGCGTCCATAGCGTCGTGCCGATTGGGAACGCGGCCTACAACCGGCTTCATTTTAAGTTGAGGAGCGTCAACACGCTTTTGGCCTGGGGCCACGCCCGCGCCATTGAGAACATGATGGGCGTCAAGTATCGCATGGACCCGCCCCCCGTGCGCGCCATCAGCGACCAGTTTGCCCATGATAAAGGCGTCATCGCCAAAGCTCTGATGTCGTTGGGGAGGAGCATCGAGTTGGTGCAACGGCACAAGGCGGAACAAGACATGGCCGTGGCCGCCGCCTCCATTTTGGCGCGCAACGAATTTGTTACCCGTCTGCGCGATTTAGGCCGCAAGTATGACATGGTGTTCCCCAAAGGCGCAGGGGCGAACGTGGATGCGGCGGCGAAGGAATTTGTCGCCAGGCATGGCGCGGCGGCGCTCCATGAGGTGAGCAAGACGCACTTCCGCACCTCCCTGCGCGCGCAGGGATTGCCCGAGCCGCCGAAGAAGGAATGGAAGAGCAAATCGTAATCTCGCATTACGCTTACGATTAGGATGAAAAACTTCGACTTTCTTGTTCTGGGCAGCGGGATTGCCGGGCTTTCTTTTGCCTTGAAAGTCGCGCCGGACTCGCGTGTGGCCATTGTCACCAAGAAATCCCGCGCCGAGTCCAATACCAATTACGCCCAGGGCGGCATCGCGGCCGTCATCAGCAAGGAGGATTCTTTCGCCATTCATGTCCGGGACACTCTCGAGGCCGGCGCGGGGCTTTGCCACGAGGCCGTCGTGCGCACGGTCATCGAAGAAGGGCCGCCTCGCATCGCTGAATTGATGGAATTGGGGATGAAGTTCTCTGAGCGAGAGGTCAACGGCCTGCGCGAATTGGACCTGGGCCGCGAAGGTGGACATTCCAAACGGCGCATTCTACACGCGAAAGATGTGACCGGGCGCGAAATTGAACGGGCCTTGCTGGCGGCAATTGCGGAGCACCCGAATATCGAGATTTTTGAGAACCATATCGCCATTGATTTCATCACCACGCAGAAATTGCCGGGCATGGCCGACGCCCCCAATCGCTGCCTGGGCGCTTACGTTCTGGACAAAAACCGCAACACTGTGGAAACCTTCGCCGCCCGCGGCGTGCTGTTGGCGACCGGCGGTTGCGGCAAGGTCTATCTTTACACGACCAATCCCGACATCGCCACGGGCGACGGCGTGGCCATGGCCTATCGCGCCGGGGCGGGCATTGCGAACATGGAGTTCATCCAATTTCATCCGACCTGCCTGTATCATCCGAAGGCCAAGTCGTTTCTGATCAGCGAGGCAGTGCGCGGCGAGGGCGGCATTTTGAAGGACCTGGCGGGGGCGCCATTCATGGACAAATATCATCCGCTCAAGTCGCTGGCGCCGCGCGACATCGTGGCGCGCGCCATTGACAATGAAATGAAGAAAAGCGGGGCGGACCACGTTTTGCTTGACATTACGTACAAGCCGGCCGATTTCACGCGCGAACGCTTCCCCAATATCTACGCGACCTGCCTGGAGTACGGCATTGACATCACCCGGCAGCCGATTCCGGTGGTGCCGGCGGCGCATTACCAATGCGGCGGTGTGGTGACGACGGTGGACGGGCAGACGGAGATTCCGGGACTGTACGCGGTGGGCGAGGTGGCTTGCACAGGATTGCACGGGGCCAACCGTCTGGCCAGCAATTCGCTCTTGGAGGCGCTGGTATGCGCCCATCGCGCCGCCCAACGGGCGCGGGAGAAAATCGATCCGGCCAACGAATGGCCGCTGCCCCTTTGGCAATCGGGCCAGGCGCATAACGTCGATGAACTGGTCGTCATCCACCACAACTGGGACGAAATCCGGCGCGTCATGTGGGATTACGTCGGGATTGTGCGCACCAACAAACGGCTGCAACGGGCGCGCACGCGCATCACCAATTTGCAGGAGGAAATCCAGGAGTATTATTGGGATTTCAACGTCACGAGCGATTTGTTGGAGTTGCGCAATATTGCGACGGTGGCGGAATTGATCATCGCCTCGGCCCTCCAAAGGCCCGAAAGCCGCGGTCTGCATTACAACCTGGATTATCCCAATGCCGACCCGGCCTGGGCGCAACGCGACACAGTGTTGCGGAAGAAAACATGAATCGCTGAATCGCCTTCAAACCGAGGAAACGTACGTTCAGGCACTTTTTTAAACTGCAATAGGGTGCAATAGCCTGCAATTGCCGACGTAAAAATTGCCAAATTGGCGGCGCTCACGGTTGTCAAAAAGAAGTGGAATTAACCGAAACTATCATGGAAATCAACGACTTGCGTCAATTCGGGTCGTTCTTTTAAGCACCATCGCAATCGGTTCTCATTGATTTGCAGGTATTTACCCATTTTTGAGTTTTTTTATTTTATTTGAGTCCAATCCAATCAAATTCACTCCAATTGAGTCCAATTTTTGGCGGCCGATCCGACTCAAGGATGCCCGTGTTCTTGCCGCCACCCATTCCGCCATAAGTCTGGCGAAGGCGGATGACCACTTTTCCCGGCCCCTTTTCCCGTTGCCACTGCAATCTTTCAAAGAGCAGGCGCCCGAGCGCCACACAACCGAATAATACCACTTGCAAATGGGAACGCAAATGCAAAAAAACACATATATTCAGCGCCACGCGCTTTTTCCGCCGAACAAGCCGCCAGGAAAGAGGGCGTGGCCACAAGAGAGCGCAGCCGCCGCCGAGGCTATGGCGGGCCAGGGAGACCACAAAAAGAACAAGCTGTGTAAGTTCTTATCTATGCGTTCCTTGCGTTCCTTTGCGGCAAAATTTTGTCACAAAAGCCAACGCGTTTATTCCGCCGCCTTTGCGCCTTGGCGTTGAGTTTCTTTTTTAACGCAAAGACGCCAAGGCGCAGAGACGCAACCGGAGAAGACACGGCAGACAAGCTCTGGTGAACAGGAGGAAACAGAGAGAACAGAGGGGGGATTTGGTCTTTCCTGGATTTGCACCAGAGCGAACGAGTAACCGTTCGTTGGGCGTTGGCCTGGAGTGGAAATGATCGCTTTTCCTTCTTACCATCGCTCTGTTGCCTCCGTTAACACCTGTTGAATTGCCTTCTGCCTTTTCCCCGGTTGGTAAACGGAATGGGCAAAGGCGGGATCAACCGCGAAGATCACCAAGCCGACACGAGCCAGGTGAACACAGGAGTGTCTGCCTCACTCCCGCCTGCCCTTTTCATCCAATAATGCGGCAATGCTAGTATTACTCTGTTAAGTTGGAGGCGCGTTTACCTCGTAAAAGCGGCGCCAAATCTGACGATTTCTGATCGAGCGCACTCGATAGAGTAATACTAGGAACCGACCCGAATGGCGCTTAGATAAGACCTAAAACTTTCTTGCCCAAGCGTTTACGGCGGTTGGGATTGGGGACGGTTGTAAACAATACTCTTCGGGAAAGCTGCTGCATTTCCTTGAGAATGGCTTGGGCTTGCCGCCAGTTTTCGATGGCTTTTGATAACCATGCAAATTGTTCCTTGGACAGCGCCACACTGACGGTCTTCTTGCGCACCTTGCGCGTCCACTGGTAACAGGGGCCGCCGGCTCCGGGGCCGCGGTCCTGCACGTAGCCCTCACTGATCCAGCCCAAGGCCGAAAGTTGGCGCAACAGTTGCGCGTAGCGGGCTTGGACTTGCTCCAAAGAAAAATCATCTTTCATGCGGAAAAGACTAGCATGCCTGTCAATAAGGCGGTATATCTACCGCCCTATGATGACGACGCCTTTCTTTCCGGCCTTGCGCGCCCGACTGGCCGCCCAAGGACAACGCGCCTTCCAATCCTTGCGTCAACTGGACTTTCCGCCGCTGACGCAGCAACTGCGCCAGCTTCTGCCGCCGGAACTCCTGGCGGCGACCGAGGCGGGTTCCAACAGTCGCGAGCGTATTTTCAGCCTCTGGCTCACCTTGGAATGTTTCCTCTGGCAAATGCTCAAACCCAAGACCTCCTGCCGCGAGGTTGTCCGCGCCGTCCAGGCCCTCTTTCAAGCCCAAGGCCAGGGCCGCGTTGACGAGGGCACTTCGGCCTATGTGCAAGCACGCCAACGCCTGCCCAAGGAACGGTTGGAAAAATCCCTGGCCCACACGGCCCTCACGGCGGATCGGCGCGTCGGCCGGCAAGGCCAACTTCAGGGACGCCCGGTCAAGGTGGCCGATTGTTCCACCACCCAGCTTCCGGACACCAAAAAGAATCAAAAACGCTATCCTCAACCCTCCAGCCAAAAGCCAGGCTGCGGCTTTCCGCTGATCAAATTCCTGGTGCTCTTTAGTTTGAGCAGCGGCGCCATCCTGCGCGTGGTCATGGCCCATTGGAAGAATCACGATCTGCGCTTGCTGCACGGATTGTGGGACGCCTTGGAGAAGGGAGACGTCCTCCTGGGAGACCGAGCCTACGGCGAATATCTCACACTGGCCTCGCTGCCTCCCAAAGGGGTCGATGTGGTGGCGCGGATGCACGGAGCACGGCGCGTGGATTATCGCAAAGCCGGCCAGCGTTTAGGCCGCTACGATGGTCTTTTCCAATGGGAGCAAGGATCCCAGCAGTCCAAGATTTTGAGCGCCAAGCAATGGCGCCAGGTGCCCGCGCGCATCACCGTGCGCATCCTCCGCTTTGACGCCGTCATCCGCCGCCGCAAAAAGAGAATCACGCTGGTGACCACCCTGCTGGACCCAGTCGCCTATCCGGCCCACCAATTGATCGGACTTTATGCCCGGCGCTGGCATTTGGAATTGGCCCTGCGCCATCTCAAAACCACCATGGGCATGGAGTTGTTGCGCTGCCAGTCACCCGACATGGCGGAGAAGGAATTGTTGGCCTATCTGGTCGCCTATAACATGATCCGCTGCCTGATGGCCCAAGCGGTGGCGCAGGCTGGTGTGGAAATGGATCGGTTAAGTTTCAAAGGCACCGTCGATGCGGTGCGCCAATATACGCCGGCCATTCACAAGGCCCGCTCCAAGGCCCAGCGGCAGCACCTTGGCCACGAATTGCTACAGACGATCAT
>Ga0302324_100027476_pt1 | contig 10838 bp, 6 predicted proteins | sample Palsa_T0_1_FD_201949 | JGI IMG/M metagenome (GOLD analysis project Ga0302324, IMG submission 201949) | Peat permafrost microbial communities from Stordalen Mire near Abisko, Sweden - Palsa_T0_1 | ecosystem: Environmental > Terrestrial > Soil > Palsa > Peat permafrost | place: Sweden: Abisko...
CCGCGAGATCAATGTCGGCGGGGCCCCAGTCACCGCCATGCAGCTGTCCTACGTCGGCGAGGCCGGCTACGAGCTCTACACCTCGGCCGATTACGGTCTGCACCTGTGGGACCTGCTCTACGGCGCAGGACAGGACCTCGGCATCCTCGCCGCCGGTCGAGGGGCCTTCGAGGGGATGCGGATCGAGAAAGGGTACCGTTCCTACGGTCGTGACGTAACTGCGGAGCACCATCCCGACGAGGTCGGGTTGTCTTTCGCCGTCCACCTGGGGGACCACGACTTCATCGGCCGGTCGGCGTGGGAGCAGCGGACGGCCGCGTCAGTAGAGCATGTGCTGTGTTGCTGTACCCTCGATGACGATAGCGCCGTCGTCATGGGCAAAGAACCGGTCTTTTCACACGGCAACCCGGTCGGCTACGTGACGAGCGCGGCGTATGGGTACAGCGTCGGACGGACGATCGCGTATGTGTTCGTACCCGTGGACCTCGCCCGCCCCGGGGAGCCGGTCGAGATCGAGTACTTCGGGGAACGGCTCTCCGCCCACATCGTCACCGAACCGTGCTTCGACCCCGAGGGCACCCGGGTGCGGGCCTGACATGACAGGCCCCTCGCCATCGCCCGCGATCAGGGGGACCTCGGAGGTGCCCGGCTCCCACGACGTGATCATCGTGGGTCTTGGGGGCATGGGCAGCGCGGCGGCAGCCGAGCTGGCGGGACGGGGCCTCCGGGTCCTTGGCATCGAGCGCTTCGGGCCTGCCCACGACCGCGGTTCGAGCCACGGTGAGAGCCGTGTCATCCGCCAGGCGTACTTCGAGGGCCCGGCGTACGTGCCGCTGCTGCTGCGCGCCTATGAACTCTGGCGGGAACTCGAGGTCGCCAGCGGTCAAGAGTTGATCACCGAAACCGGGGGCCTGATGATCGGGCCAGAGGGTAGCCGCACCGTCGCCGGCAGCTTGTTGAGCGCGCGAACGTGGGACCTCCCCTACGAGCTCCTCGACGGGCCCGAGATGGCCCTTCGGTTCCCGACGTTGACCCCTGGCCAGGACGACGTCGGCCTCTACGAACAGCATGCGGGTTTTGTGCGGCCCGAGGCGACGGTGGCAGCCCACATCGGCCTCGCCCGTTCGCGCGGTGCCGAACTGCACTTCGACGAGACGGTGACCGGCTGGGAGAGCCGCCCTGGGGGCGTGGTGGTGACGACCCCTCTCAGGACGTACCGAGCCGCCAGGCTTGTGCTCTCAGCCGGGGCGTGGGCGCCGGGACTCCTTGACGGCTTCGGGATCCCCCTCAGGGTCGAGCGACACGTGCTGTTCTGGCTCCGCCCGAAGATAGCTGTCGAGCAGTTCGCCCCAAGCCGGCAGCCCATCTACATCTGGGAGGACGCGGCCGGGGAGCAGGTCTACGGCTTCCCTGCACTTGGGACCGCGGCCGATGGCGTGAAGGCCGCCTTCTTCCGCCGGGGCACCCCGACGGTGGCGGACAAGCTCACACGCGAGGTAGCCGACCAGGAAGTCGTCCCGCTGCTCGACTTCCTCGCCGAACGCATCCCGGCGCTCGGCCCTGAGGTAATCCGAGCAGTGCCCTGCATGTACACCACGACGCCCGACGAGCACTTCGTTGTCGGCTACCCGCGTGGCGAGGAACGTGTCGTCGTCTGCTCGCCGTGCTCAGGCCACGGCTTCAAGTTCGTGCCGGTAATCGGCGAGCTCGTGGCAGACCTCGTAACCTCGGGATCTGTGCGTTTTGATATCTCGCTGTTCGACCCCGACCGGTTTTCGAAAGACGTCGGGGGCACCGAACGCCGTTAGGACGGATGGGGGCAAGCCATGACGATCAACCTGAAAGCCCCAGCATTGGTGCCCACGCTGCCGGGTCGCGCCTACAGTGACCCGGAGTTCTTCGCCCTCGAGCGAGAGCGCCTGTTCGCTCGCTCTTGGTCGGCGGTGGCATTGGCGGCCGATGTTGCGCCGGGGAGCTTCGTCGAGGTCGAACTAGCGGGCGAAAGCGTCATAGTGCTGCGTGACCACTCCGGGACGGTCAGGTCGTTTTTCAACGTGTGCCGCCACCGAGGGTCCCGGCTGTGCACCGAAACCTCCGGCGCATTGGAGCGGTTCATCCGCTGTCCCTACCACGCCTGGACGTACGCGCTCGATGGTCGCCTCATTGCCGGTCCGGGTATCAAGGCGATGGAGGCGGCCGACGTGGAGGGGTTCGGCCTCGAACCGGTAGCGACGCAGGTGTGGCAGGGCCAGATCTGGTGCTGCCTCGACCCCCGGCCACCCTCGTTCGACGAGTCGGTCGTCGCCCAGGCCGAGCGCCGCCTGGGGAGCATGGCCGTCCTCGACCGCTACGGGTTGGATGAGCTCGTGCTGGCGAACAGGCGGACATACGAGGTCGCCGCGAACTGGAAGCTGGTCATCGAGAACTTCATGGAGTGTTACCACTGCGCAACGATCCATCCCGAGCTCACCAACACCCTGCCGGAGTTCCGCACCGGTGTCGGCACCCAGAACCAGCCCGGCTCGAGCGCGGCCTTCGCCGACACAGTCGAGGCGTTCTCGCTCAGCGGGCGCGGCGGCCTCGGCCTTCTGCCCGGGCTCTCGGTTGACGATGACCGCCGGTACTACGGGATGACGCTCCTCCCGCAAGTGTTCGTCAACCTGCTGCCCGACCATGTCGTGGTCCACCGTATGCGGCCGGTGGCGGTTGACCGGTCCGTCATCGTGTGCGACTGGCTGGTCTATCGGGGCCAGCCGGCCTCCCCCGGGTACGCCACGGATGACACGATCGCCCTGTTCGACCGGGTTAACCTCCAGGACTTCGTGGCATGTGAACGCTGCCAGAAGAACATGTCCTCTCGTCTCTATGCCGGCGGTGGAGTTCTGACCGCCACGGAGCATCATCTCGCCGCTTTCCACAGTTACGTGCTGGACGCAGTGGGAGCAACGCGGGCGAGCCTTACGTGAGAGCCTAGGACTCTGTAGCGGAGCGGCTATCTCCCAAGGCGGCGTCGAGGAAGGCCAAAACATCGGCGCGCTCGGCAATGGACTTGGAGGTCGGCTTGCCCAGGCCATGCCCGGCCGAGGTTCCCACCCGGATGAGAAGAGGGGTGGGGTCGTCAGGGCGCTGCCCGGCCTGGAGAGTGGCGGCAAATTTGAATGAGTGGCCGGGCACCACACGGTCGTCGTGGTCGCCGGTCAACACCAGAGTGGGCGGGTAATCGGCCCCCGGCTCGATGTTGTGCAACGGCGAGTAGGCGCGTAGCCATCGGTACTGCTCGGGGTCGTCGGGGTCCCCGAAGTCGCTTTTCCACGCCCACCCGATGGTGAACTTGTGGAACCGCAACATGTCCATTACGCCCACCTCGGGGACGGCGGCGCCGAAGAGCTCTGGGTGCTGGGTGAGGCACGCCCCAACGAGGAGCCCGCCATTGGAAACGCCGTTTATGGCGATCCTTTCCGGTCGGGACCATCCCGATGAGGTGAGCCAACGGGCACAGTCACAAAAATCGTCGAAGACCCTTTGCTTTTTGGCGAGACGGCCAGCGTCGTGCCACGCGCGCCCGTATTCGCCCCCGCCTCTGAGCACGGCTACAGCCAGCAACCCGCCCCGTTCGATGAACAGCGTATTGGCCTTGTCGAAATGGGGCGTGATGGCGATGTTGAACCCCCCATACCCGTAAAGGAGAACGGGTACATCTTTAGTCGGCCTGACGTCATGGCGACGGGTGAGGAACAACGGCACAAGCGCCCCGTCGCTCGCGGTCACCATCATCTGCTCGCTCACATACTCATCGGAGGGGATTGGGCCCGCGGCGGGGCGGAGGACCCGCGTTTGCCCCGTAGCCAGGTCATGTGACCACAGCGTGCCGGGATCGGTGAAGGAAGATACCTCGAAGTGGACGAGCCTGCTTTCGGCCCGGCCCTCGATGCCCGGGCCGCCGTCGATGCCTTGCACTACCGATGCCACCGACGGCAGCGCCAACTCGGCCACGGGGCTGCCGTCGAGCTCGAACACGGACAAGCGCGAACAGGCGTCCTGGAGGTAATGGCAGACCAGGCGGCCGCCGCAGTTGCGTGCCCCGAGGAGCACGGCATCACGTTCGCCCAGCACTTCACGCCAATTTCGCCGCCCGGGACGCTCGAGGTCGACGGCGACGAGACGCTGGCGGGGAGCGTTGTCGTCAGTGACAAAGAAAAACGTCGTGCCCACATTGGTCACGACATCAGCGGTCGACTCGAAGTCTTCCACCAATGGCACGAACTCGAGGCCCGGTCGTGACAGGTCCAGGACCTCCAGGCGGTTCTGGGGGGCGGTACCTATCGAGATGGAAATGACGAGGAAGTTGCCATCCTCGCTAACCGACGCGTGGGGGACCCATTCCCGTCCCGGCGGCGCTTCGAAGACCAGGTTGTCATCGGATTGAGCAGTCCCCAGGGCGTGAAAGAAAATTCTTAGCTCTCCGACCTTTCCGGTGTACTCCTCCCCCGCCTTGGGCCTCTCGATTGCGCTGTAATAAAAACCCGAGCCGTCCCGTCGCCACGAGGCTGTCCCGAACTTGCTCCACTCGACTACGTCGGCTCGGTCCACCTTGGTAGCAACGTCGCGCACGTGCCAGGTCGTCCAATCCGAGCCCTCCGCGCTTGTGGCATAAGCGAGCAGAGAACCATCCTCGCTCACCGATATGTTGGGCACCGCAACCGTGCCGTCCTCCGACCAGAGGTTTGGGTCGAGCAGGACTTCACCGGCTTCGTCGTCGGGGGCTGCCATGACATAGAGGACCGATTGGTCCTGGAGGCCGGAGTTACGGGCCTGGAACCAACGCCCGCCCCGTTCGAAAGGGGCGCCGGCCTTGGGATAGTCCCATATCTGGGTCAGCCTGGCCCGGATGGCCTCGCGTGTGGGGGCCCGGGACAGGAACGCTTCAGTCCGCTCGTTCTGGCGCTTGACCCAGTTCAGCGTCTCGGGGTCGTTGGTGTCCTCCAACCAACGGTATGGATCGGCAATGCACTCGCCATGGTAATCGTCGACCTGCTGGCCACGCGGGGTGGGAATGCGAGGCAGCGGCCCCATCGGGCAAACCTACCAGACAGTGGTACGGGCAGCACCACCCCCCGGCGCGTGCTTGCACCCTTGTTTGCCCACCTGAGAAATGTTGGGATCTCTCTTGAGATGGCTGCTGCCTGCAGATTGTTGTTGATGGGTGCCCGCTCTCGGTGGAAGCCCTGGCTGACCGTTGCTCTACTTCTAGGGCTCATTTCCGGCATCGTGCTAACGGCAGCGGCGGGAGCGCGCCGTACCGAGACCGCCTTCCCGCGGCTACTCCAAGCCGACAAGGCGGCCAATGTCCTTGTCTCGCCACAAAACTTGGGTTCACCGGCGTTGTTCGGGGCCATCAGCCGGCTGCCCGAGGTCACCAGCCTGGCCTGGGTGAGGATCCTCGACATGTTCCTGCTGGACCGGTCCGGCAAGCCGGTAACCACCGGGCCGGCACCAGGAGCGCCCGCTCTGTTCGCCGCGGCGCCGGTGGACGGTCGCTTCGGCACCTCGGTTGACCGCGTAAAAGTCCTGCGGGGCACCATGTATTCCCCCGACGACGCCGATGAGGTGATGGTGGGCCCCCAGGTGGCGCAGCGCTATCACCTTCGCCCCGGCAACCACTTGCGGCTCCTTGACGTGCCGATAGGCGCGAATGGCGAACCAGAGGTGAGCCGGGCTCGCCATTTGTCTTTTCGAGTTACCGCCGTAGTCGTGTTTGACAGCCAGATCGTACCGGTCTCGGCCACTGACCAGGCGCCTGAGATCCTGCTGACGAAGGCGTTCGCTGACAAGGATGCACCCCTGCCGACCGTCTCAGCCGACGGTGCCTATGTCCGCCTGCGCCAAGGCGCGAGTGTTGCCGCTTTTGACCGGCAAGCCAACCAGTTGTCAATGAGGTACGCGACAGCTACCATCGGCGGGCCGTTGTTTGAGGCCGACCTGTCCGACCAACGGGCGAAAGTCGAGCACGCCATAATGCCAGAGGCTACAGCGCTTTGGCTTTTCGCGATAATTGTTGGCCTTATAGGTTTAGCACTGGCCGGGCAATTGGCGAGCCGCCAGCACGCCATAGCCGCGCCAGAGCTAAAGCTGATGCAAGCATTGGGCGCCACACGCGGCCAGCTGCTGGCGCTGATGGCCGTGCGCACGGTGGTGGCAACAGTCGTTGGGGCCTTGCTGGGCTTGGTTGCCGCCTTGGCCGCTTCCCCGCTCACACCCATAGGCCCAGCGCGTCTCGCCGAGCCAGCCCCGGGTTTTGCTGTCAACCTCGTTGTTCTGGGCGCCGGGTTGGCCGGCACGATGCTGCTCCCTGTTCTCGTGGTCCTGCCCGCAGCGTGGCGTTTGGCCCAGAGGGCTGCAGGCGGGCCCAATCCGTCGGTGGCGACGCTTGCGGGAGGGCGGCTGGGGGTAACGGGGGCTCTTGGCACCGTGAGGGGGCCTGTCAGCCTGGTGACAGGGGTGCGTATGGCGTTCGGGCCGCGCAGTGGTGGCGCTGGCCCGGTGGGCAGCGCACTAGCTGCGACCACGCTCGCCCTCGGCGCCCTAATGGCTTCTTTGGTCTTCGGTTCCAGCCTGGACCGGCTGGTGGGTACTCCACGGTTGTACGGCCAGACGTGGCAGCTCGAGTTCCAGCTGGGCTTTGGTGCAGCTCCTAAACAGCTCGTCCAGCCCGTCCTATTGGCGACAGACCCCCGCGGTGCCTACTCTGGCGGTCGGTACGGGGAACTGTCGATCGGCAACCAAACTGTCCCCGCAATAGGTATCGACCCCATTAAGGGTGACGTGGCGCCTTTGTTGCTGCGTGGTCGACGGCCGCGAAATGGCCACGAAATCGTGCTCGGGGCGCGGACGCTGGCCTCGCTCGACAAGCAAATGGGGGACACCGTCACGGTCCGCTACTCCGGGGTACGACGGACCATGCGGATAGTAGGTGAAGCTGTCTTCCCGGCCTTCGGGCTCGGTACCTTCACACCGACCAGCTTGGGCGAGGGGGCCGAGCTGACGGGCGAGCCCCTTGCTGCCGGCACTGCCGGGGAAGGCTGCCCGCGAGGCGCCTCCTGCTACAACTTCTTTCTCATCCGGTTCCCGCCGGCGGCTCAAGTCGACGCCGCCAGCCGAGCACTGGCGACGTTCGCTGGCTCGCTCGGCTGCCCGCCCGGCGCGTGCGTGCCCGTGGCCGACCAACGACCGGCAGACATACAAAATTACGAACGGGTGCGCGATACGCCACTCGTCCTCGGGGCGCTCCTTGGCTTCCTCTCCCTAGCTACGCTTGCGCACGTGCTCGTGACATCGGCCCGCAGGGGCCGGCGGGACCTGGCGGTATTGAAAGCCTTGGGCCTAACGAGAAGGCAGGTTGCTGCTACGGTGGCCTGGCAGGCAACAGCGCTGGCCGTGGCGGCGCTGGTAATCGGGACACCGTTGGGTGTTGTTGCCGGGAAACTTGCGTGGGCAGCGTTCGCCACCTCCCTCGGGGTGCCAACTGGCGCAGATATCCCTGTCTTCGCCGTCCTTGCCACTGTTGCCGGCGCTTTGCTGGCGGCCAACGCGTTGGCGGCCGGGCCTGGGCTGGCGGCCAGCTGGGCTCCCCCGGCAGAGGCTCTCAGGTCGGAATAAGACCTTAGACACAACTGCCACCATGCTTCAGGCCCCCTTGGCGTAGCCCAGTTTTCGCAGTTCCGCCAGCGCCGTATCAATCTTGGCTCCGCTCGACTGCAGCTCTTTATCGCTGTTTATTAGGGCCAAGGCTTGCTTGACGGTGCTGAGCGTCCCGACCTGTGATGCCGCTTGGCGCACGGCTCCGGCATTATCGCTAAAGGCCACGGCGAGATCCATATTCGCTTTTTCAGCGTTAGCCGGCGGCCGGGCAAGGGTCACGTCGGTGCTTATTTTGCCCTGGGCGTCAGCGAAGGCCAGTATCTTGCAAAAACTGGGGGTGCGAGACCGGGTACAGGCTGTCATCGCTGCTTACGAGTCGGGCCTAATCCGGCCCGCGGCCTCTGGCTGAAACGGCCCCGGGGCCGAACCCGAGACAAAATAGGATTTTTTCTGGCTAAGTTGTGCGGTAGATGAGCCCTAGCTACGACGTCATCGTGCTCGGCGCCGGTGCCCCCGGTGAGCACTGCGCCGCCGCGCTGGCCGAAGGGGGTCTCAAGGTCGCAGTAGTTGAGCGCGAGCTTGTCGGGGGCCTGTGCTCGTATTGGGGTTGCATCCCCTCCAAAACCTTGCTCCGCCCCGGCGAGGCGGCCGAGGGCGCGCGCCAGGCGGCCGGGGACGCCGCGGTCAACATTAAAGAGGTCCTCGCTTGGCGTGACTTCATGGTCTCGGGCTACTCAGACGCCGGTCAGGTCGGATGGCTGACGGGAAAGGGCATTGACCTCATAAGGGGCGACGGTCGGTTAGCCGGCGTGGGAGTGGTCGAGGTGAACGGCGTGGCCCACACAGCTACCCACGTCGTAGTTGCGACCGGCTCGGGCTCTGTCGTGCCACCCATACCGGGCCTGCGAGAACTGGAGGGCATCTGGACCAACCGCGAGGCGACCGCCATGACGGCAGTGCCCAGACGCCTCCTCGTGCTGGGTGGTGGGCCCGTCGGGGTAGAGCTCGCCCAGGCCGTGCGCCGCCTGGGCGGCGAGGTGGCGCTCGTCGAGGCTGCCGCGCACCTCCTTTCCCGCGAGCCCGCGGCGCTCGGCGAGGCGCTTGGAGAAGTCCTACGTCATGACGGCATCGAGCTCGTCATCGGGGTGCAAGCGTCGGCCGCGCGGCGCGAGGGCGAGGACTACGTCCTGGAGCTGGCCAACGGCAGCGAGCTTCGTGGCGACCACTTGCTGGTCGCCACGGGCCGACGGCCGCGTGTCGAGGGGATAGGCCTAGAGACCGTCGGCATCGCGGCCGACGGCCACGGCATCCCGGTCGACGCGCACCTGCGTGCGGCTGAGCGGGTGTGGGCCATCGGCGACGTGAACGGGCTCTGGCCGCTCACCCACGTCGGCGAGTACCAGGCCGACATCGTGGCCGCCAACATTTTGGGCGAGGAGCGAGAGGCCAACTACGAAGCCGTGCCGCGCGTCGTCTATACCGACCCCCAGGCGGCCTCGGTGGGGGCCACCGAGGCCAGCTTCAGCGGTACCGCTCCTTTGTCCGAGGAACCCAAGACCGAGACGTACACACGCGCATACGCGAGTTCCAACGGCTTTTTGACCCTCCTTAGCGACGGTGAGCGGCTGACTGGCGCCTACGCCCTCGGCCCTGAGGCCGGCGAGTGGCTCCAGCAAGCCACCCTGGCGATCCGCGCTCGCGTCCCGCTCGATGTGCTGCGCGACACAATCCAGCCCTTCCCCACCTTTTCAGGGATCTACAACGCCGCGCTCAAAGCGCTCAAGCGTCAGGTAAAGCCAGAGCACGAGCCGGACCGGTAGAAGAACAGCAGGCCACACCAAGGAGTGGCTCACGTCATGATTACGCACCTGGGCAGTTTGGTCATGGGCATTGCCAACGGCCTTGTACGTGCTCAGGCGAAGGGGTAGCAGTATGGGGATAAGGCGTCATCTCGAGATTTAGGCTCCCCGACTTGCCGGAAAGGACCACTGTGCCTGAACCCGTGCTTCCTGCCGTCCACCCGTAGACACCCGCTGTGAGATCCGCTTGAGTGCCTGAACCGGAGGGGAACTGCACTTGCGCGTGGGGGTAGCCAGGACGTCCGGCGCCGGGCCATCCGAGCACGAACTCCGCGTTGCCTCGTCCCTGGGTACCCGTGGAGCCTTGGAGGCGGATTTCCACCTCGCCAGCGCTGAGTGCGGCGCAGGTATTGCCCACGTCTATCTTCCAGCTTCCATTGAGCACCCCGCTCACGACGAAGGTGTTCTCCGGGACTGCCCCCCGGGGCTCGGTCCTCACTGGCGCTAGCTGAGCTGGGTTCCCAACCAGTGCGTCGCCTGCCGCGTCAACGGCCGCGCAGAAAAGCGCCCGAGTGCATGAGATCGCGGTGACTCTTGCACCGCCGTTCCCGGTCGTGCCCGGAGCAGTCCAATTGCCTGCCTTACTGGAAACGATGTAGCCGGTGCGGTCACCAGCAACGCAGTTCCCCGCCGAGGGGCACGAGAGCGCCGTAACCGCGGCCTTGTCCACGCGCTCGGGTGCACCCCATCGTCCCGCGCGGTATGGGACTACGTCTCCGCGAGCGTCCGCCACGAAGCACGTCTCAGCCTTAGGACAGGACAGCGCGCTCGGGTCATCACGAAGGTCGAAAGAAATGGGGCGGGACCAGGAGTGCCCGTCCCACGTGGCGTCGTGGCCAAGGTCGTCGATGAGCATGCAAAACTTGGCGGTCGGGCAGGATATCGAGACCGCGTGCCAGTTGGGGTCGACGAAATGGATAGGGCCCCACTTACCAACCTGATAGCTGAATACGTTGCCCCGGTTGTCTAGTGCGTCACAGAACTGCGAACTTGCGCAGGAGACAGCCACGAGAGACGCCCCGCCTGTGTCGATGTCGGTTCGCGCCCAACGCTGGCCGTCGTAGGTGTACGAGTTGCCCAAGTTATCCACGGCGGCACAGAAGCCCCCCGGCACGCAGGAGACCGACACCAGCTCGCCATTGGAGAGGTTTTGGTGGGCCTTTGACCATGAAGACCCGTCGTAGCCAACGACGTAACCTCCGTCGTCCCCTGCCAAGCAAAACGTCTTGCTCGTACAGGAAGCGGTTAACATCTCGTCATTATCGGTCCCGGCCTGTACGTGCCAAGTCAGGCCGCCGGCGGTGACCGTGAGCGCTATGGCAGGTTCGCTGGCAGCCTCTG
>Ga0302324_100027479_pt1 | contig 10837 bp, 6 predicted proteins | sample Palsa_T0_1_FD_201949 | JGI IMG/M metagenome (GOLD analysis project Ga0302324, IMG submission 201949) | Peat permafrost microbial communities from Stordalen Mire near Abisko, Sweden - Palsa_T0_1 | ecosystem: Environmental > Terrestrial > Soil > Palsa > Peat permafrost | place: Sweden: Abisko...
TTCCGGACCTGCTCCGCCGCATCGCTCCGCCCTTTGTCGATGGCCTCGGTTTGCTGGCGGTCGAACTCGCGCGCCGCGGCTTGCCGGTCGCTTTGAATATCCGGACGATCCGGGAACTGCCCGGCCAAGGCGTCCAGCATGGCGATGGCGCCCTCGCAGTCGCCCTTCCGGACCTGCTCCGCCGCATCGCTGCGCCCCTTAGCGATTGCCGCCTCGGTTTGCTGGCGGTCGAGTTCGCGCGCCGCGGCTTGCCGGTCGCTTTGAATATCCGGACGATCCGGGAACTGCCCGGCCAATGCATCCAGCGTGGCGATGGCGCCCTCGCAGTCGCCCTTCCGGATCTCCTCCGCCGCATCGCTGCGCCCTTTGGCGATGGTGGCCTCGGTTTGCTGGCGGGCGCGCTCCTCAGCTTCCCGGCGTTGGCGGTCGAGTTCGCGCGCCGCGGCTTGCCGGTCGCTCTGAATATCCGGACGATCGGGGAACTGCCCGGCCAGGGCATCCAGCATGGCGATGGCGCCCTCGCAATCACCCTTCCGGAGTTGCCCCGCCGCATCACTGCGCCCCTTAGCGATTGCCGCCTCGGTTTGCCGCCGGGCTTGCTCTGCGCGCGCCTGCTCTTCAGCTTCGCGGCGGTCTCGTGAGACAGCCTCCCAGAGTTTGGCGGCACGGTCGTCCAGCGCATCGGGAAACCATGGCCGCAGCGCTTCTTCCGCGCGCGCATAGTCGCCGGCGGCGTGCGCTTCCGATGCCAGCTTAATATCGCGATCATATACGCGATAGCGCTCAAATTCACGCCACAGGGTCTGCCAGGATGCTTCCTCCGAATATACGGCCTGCGTAGAGGTGAGCTGGCGCTCGGCCTCCGCCAGATCTTGCCGCGCCAGGCTGACACGTACCTCCTCTTGCAGCGCCTTGACCTGGAGTTGCCGCTGCGCCTCGTGAATCCTGGCGGAAAGCGCCGCGAGCGAGGCATCCGCTGGGAATTCGCGTTGCGCAGCGTCGCAGTTTCTGGCCGCCGATTCCCAATCCTCGAACTGGGCGGCCTCTTCAATTCGGCGAATATGCGCCGCGAGTAAGCGCTTATGTTCCTGTTCCCGCAGGCCTTGTCGCGATTGCTCCGCGGCGCTCTGCAAATCCGTGTTGCTGGCGTAGCGGGCCAAAGCCGCTTCAGCCACGGTCAGCGCGGCGCCATAGTTTTCGACGGCCGCAAAGGAGGCCATTTGCGAGAGGGTCTGGGAGACAGACTCGCGCTCCCGAACAGCCGCCAGCGCCGTTCTCGCCGAGGTGAGCAGCAGCGCTACTTCCGGTTCGCCCGGATATTGCAATGCCGCGTCTTCCAACATCTGAACGGCCTTGGCCGGGTTGCCTTCCGCCAGCGGCCGACGGGCCTGTTCCAGCTTAGCTTGCAGGCCGAGCGCGTATTCCCGTTGTTCCCTTTCAAACTCGATGCTTCGCCGGCATACGACCAAAGCGGGTTCCTTGCCGAGCTCCGCGATGCCGGCGTCGATGGCTCGCAAAGCCTCGTCCAACCGGCCGGCTTCGCTCAAGGAATGCGCCTGCCGAACCGCCTGGCCGATCTTTCTGGCGAGCTCCTGGGTGGCAGCGAGCGTGTTCACGATATCTATCAGGCGGGTCATGCCGGTGTCGCGGGGATACGAGCGCAGCCCGGTCTCCAGCACCTCACGCGCCTCTTCCAGCCGCTTGCCTTTGATCAGCGAACGAGCATTTTGCGTGATGGTGTTGATGTCTTCCAGCCTTCTCTGGGCGGCTAGATATTCGCGGACTTCCAAGAGAAGCTCCGCGGCCTCGGGCTCCTCCGGGTACTCGGCGCACAAGGCCACGGCGGAGTCACTGGCCTCTTCCAAGCGCTGCCCGTAGAGCGCCTCTCTGGCCTTCGCCAGGCCCGTCTGCAAGCGCGCCTTAAGCCGACGGATTTCGGCTTCGGCGCGCTCCCGCTCCACGCGGGCGCGGAAAGCGGAAATCCTGGCGCTTCCCGGTAGGTCCGCTTCAGCTTCGGTCAGTATGGCCAGGGCCGCGTCATAGCTGGATCGGCCCCGAAGGCTCTCGGCGTGAGCGAGCGCGGCGGCTTCGCGGCGGCTGCGGATCAACTCGCGCAAATCGTCGCGCATCGGCCGGGCGTCCGGGTTGCCAGGATCCAGTTCCACTGCCTGGACGGCTTTGTTGAGGGCGCTTTCCAGTTGACCGCGAGCCATTTCGGCGCGCGCCTCCGAAATCAGCCGGCCGGCGTTCCGGAATCTCTCGATGATGGCCTGAATTTGCTCGATGGCCGCGCCGATTTCGCTGTTGGACTGATCCAGCTTCAGGGCGCTCTCGAAACATTGCAAGGCTTCCTTGAAGCGGCGCGCGGCGGCGTGCTCCTGGCCTTGCCGGGTCAGCGCCTCCGCGCGGGCGCGCATGGCCTCGTGTTCCAGATGCTCCCGCCAGCGGTCTGCTACCTGATTCATCGGATCCAGGTCCAGGACGCGCCGGATTACCACCAGCGCCTGCTCGGTTTTCCCGGCTTCGACCAGCGGCTGAATATCGCCAGCCACGGCCGCGGCGCGTTCGCGGCGCAGACGCTGGAGAATCAGCCGGGTGCGGGGAATAATCTCTTCGAGCCGGTCAGGGCGAATCTCCCGGTCCTTGGCCAGAAGGCGATGGATGATGGTCTCCAGCGCCGCGGGGCACTCGGGGCACTTTTCGCGGATCGGCCGCGGATCGTAGGTTGTAATGCGATACATCACGGTCGCAAAATCATTGGCGACAAAGGGTTGCTCTCCGGTGAGCAGCTCATAGTAGACATCCGCATAGGCGAAGATGTCCGTCCGCCGGTCCGCGTCCTGGCCGCTGAACTGTTCGGGAGCCATGTAGAGGATCGTCCCCGCCAAATCGCCTTGTCGTGTCCGCCGGGTGCCGTCCTTGTCCACCACGCGCGCGATACCAAAATCCATCACCTTTACCGCTCCATTGGGCAATACCATGATGTTGCCCGGCTTAATGTCGCGGTGGATGACGTTCTCGGAGTGGGCATACTGCAGGCCTTTGGCGACCTGCTGCATGATTTCGATCTTATCCAGCAGTCGAATGGGCTGCCCGGCCACCAACTGGGTCTTGATGACGGTTTCGAGCGTTTCCCCATCGAGTAGTTCCATGACCAGGTAGGGTATACCGTCCTGCAGATCGAAATCGTAGACTTTTACGATGTTTTCGTGCTCGAGCTGGCCGGCCGTTTTGGATTCATCCTGGAAGCGGCTAAGAAGGTCGGGGTCGGACGCCGATGCCAGCACTTTGATGGCGACGTAACGATTGATGTTTTGATCGAAAGCCCGATAGACGCGTCCGAATGCGCCCCTGCCAAGCTCATCGGTCACTTCGTCTTTGATGACATACCTGCCAAACCGTCTACTCATGCGTTACGCCGTTGCCGGTTCCGATACGCCGTCAAGTCCCATGGAACAACGCAACCGGATGTGGCGGCGCGCCGGAGCTTCACCCATGCCGGCGAAGGGTATTAGTATGATAACTCAACTTTGGTGGCGACAACGAGCCTTCTGCGCTACTTATGTCGCGGGCGGCCTAATCCTGTCAGATCATATCCAGAGTAATTGCGCAATTAACGATCTTGTGGTAGTTTTGGCGAGGGTGAGTTTGTGCCCGCGTGGCGTTGGCGCCGAGCCGGTTATTCCGGTTATTTAAGGCAACTTCAGGAGGTTTCCGTCGAACTCCATGCCGATTGCAGCTTTCGGCAGGACCGGGCAGGGATGTGTGCGCGCCGGCAACGAGGACCGCATTCTGGTGCAGTGTGCGCCAGGTATATACCCGGTGTACGACGGAATGGACGGCGGGCGACCAGTTGACGAAGCCGCGGGCTCGCGTCAGGACGTGGTGGCGCACCCGCGCACCTGCGCAGTTAGCGGAGCATCTTGGGCATGACCACCCTGGGACGATACGAAATCCTCGATAAGCTCGGGAGCGGTTCCATGGGTACGGTTTACCGCGCCCGCGATACGATTTTGGACCGGGAGCTGGCGCTGAAAACAATTCGCACCGAAGGCCAGGTGCATCCCGAATTGCGCGAGAGATTCTATCGGGAGGCGCGGGCATGCGCGCGATTGCAGCACCCCTCGATAGTGGTCGTATACGATCTCGGAGAGATCGACCGGGTCGCTTACATCGCCATGGAATTGCTCAGCGGCCTCGATTTCCGCAAGCTGATCGATCAACGCACGGAGATGCCGGTCCCGGCTAAGTTGGGAGCGATGGCGCAGATTTGCGAAGCGCTGGCGTATGCCCACCGCAACCATGTCGTTCACCGGGACATCAAACCCAGCAACTTGTTTCTCATAGGAAAGACCCACGCCAAGGTGCTGGATTTCGGCATTGCGCGCATGCCCAGCTCGCAGCTAACGATGCAAGGCGCGATCCTGGGAACGCCGAATTACATGGCTCCGGAGCAGATCCTCGGGAATGCCGTCGACGCCCGCGCCGACCTGTTCTCGGCGGCCCTGGTTTTTTTCGAGCTTCTGGTTTACGCGCATCCGTTCCAAGGCGATAACATCCCGCGGCGGATCGTGGAGGACGATCCGGATCCTTTGTCCGCGCATCAACGGAACCTGCCGGTTTTGCTGGAAAGGATCTTCGCGCGTGCACTGGCCAAAGACCCCGACCGGCGGTACGCCACGGGCGACGACTTCGCCGCGGATCTGAGAGCGCTGAACGAGGTCCTGCTGCAGAACTCTTCGCCCACGTTCTCGCGAGTGCAGTTGCCGTCGGAACGTGAGGTGGGCGCCCCTGCCGAGATGGTCGTGCCGCCAGGGGCGGACCCCGAAGAGTGGTGTCTGGCGGAGTTGATGCGTCTGATTCCGGAGTTTGAAGCCGCCATGGCGGGAGGCGACAGGGAGCTGGCCCGTCAGATCCTGGTGCGGCTCGAAGCCATAGGCTCGGCCGATCCCCGCTGCGCCAACGCCGTGCGATTGTGCCGCGGCCGGCTGGCAGAGGAAGACTCGCCGGCAACGTCACAGGCGGAGCGATCGGGAAGCGCCGCGTGGGAAGATCCGGGTACCGGCCTTAAGATGTGCGAGTACTGCGGCGCGAGCAACCGCAGCATGGCCGTCTACTGCATTCAATGCGGGGCACGGTTACCTGGCGCGGCTCCTCCCAGAGGTGGGACGGCGCCCACCCGGACTGAGGCGGCCGAATCGCCGGCGCAGACAGATATCCTTGCAACTGTGATCTACGGGAGGGAACCGGAGACGCCGCTGGCGACCGACGTTTCGGAGGCGTCGCCTGCTACGGCAGCCGCTAGCACATCCGCGACCTCAGCTCCCGCGCCAACCCCGCCGGACCGACCAACTTCCGTTCCGGTCGAGCAACGGCCGGGTGAATGGTGGAGGCAATCCCTCAATGCGGCCCGCCGGCGGCAGTGGATCCTATGGCTGGCAGCGGGCGTCGTTGGCATGGTCCTGATAGCGCTGATCGCGCGCCCTTCGCCACCGATTCCGGTGCTGCCGCCGGCGGCGACCGCGCTGGTGGCGCCCCAGCGTGCATTCATCTACCAGACCCCTAGCCGCGGCGCGAAAGCCACCGCCGTAATGAAGGGCCAGCGCATCCACGTCCTCGAGTTGCCTCTCGCAAGCGATCAGCTGTGGGTCCGGGTTCAATTGGTGCGCGGTAACAAGGCCATCCGCCCCGGCTATATGCGCTGTTCCGATCTCAGCGGTTGGGACGGTGTCGATCTCGACTCCAAGCTGGCGCTGAACCTCCTATTCAGACAAACCGGCAGTGATGGGCAAACGCAGGCCGACTTGGTTGAACTGCAGCGATTGGTCGCCCGTTATCCGAACTCGGGAATATCGCGCGCCGCGGAGCTCGAAATGGCGCGACTGGAATTGACCTCGGTACGGAGCATGAAGGCCGACAGTCAGGCTCCAGAAGCCTGGCAGGGCCACCTCGAATCTGCCCGCGCGCACCTTGAGGCCGCTAGTGGCGACGCTACGCTGGCCTCCCGCGTCGCGGAAGCCCAAAGCCAAATCGCGGAACTCACGGCTGAAGTTACGCCGCCGCCCGAGACCGACCCTGCCGCGCACAAGGAGGATCCAACAGTTTCCAGACAGAAGCGAATCGATAAACTGCTATCGGCCGCGGAGGACGCCTGGACGGGACGCCACTTGGACGAGGCTGAAAAAGATGCCGATCAGGTTCTGAAGTTGCAACCTGGCAACCAGCGTGCCGCCGATCTGCTGCAAAAAATCGATGCCAGGAGAAAATTGGATGAGAAGTTCAAGTAGTGGCTGCGCGCTGCGGCTCGTATCCTTCCTTCTTTCCTGGGGCGCAATGCAAGGCGGCGCCCAGTCTCCTCCGGCTCACAAAGCGCCAGGGCCAGAGGCGGTTGCAGCCCAAAGAAGCAAGGTCGGACCGCTGTCCATCGGGGATGTCGAGGAATTGGTCAAGGCCTATAAGGACCTTCTTTTCAACGAAGATGAAGTAAAAAAAAAGCTTTCTCGAAGTCTTGATTTCCAGGCCGACGAAGAAACTCTGGAACGGCTTCGCCAAGCCGGTGCGACAGATGCCATCATCGAGGTGGTTAAGAAGTTCGCAATACCGGAGAAGCCAAAGCCCGTCGCTACGCTCTCGGTGCTCTGCGCGCCCGCCGAATGTACCATCGAAATTAACGGCCAGGATGCCGGATCCACGACCGACGGGCGTCTGGTCAAGCCGGGGCTGGGGCCGGGCGAGCTCACGGTCAACTTCAAAAAGACTGGCTACCTGACTGTGCAAAAGGTTGTTCACCTCGATGTCGCAGCGGGGGCTCCGGTTTCTGTTACCCTCGAGCCAACCAGCGACACCCTGGCCGAGAACGGCAAGAAGCTGCACGACGAGATGCTCGCCGCCCTGGGCGCGCCAGCCGATTTAAAGAAACTGAGGAGCCTGACGGCTGGAGGCTCCATCACTTCTTATGCGGGGGGGAAACCGAGTGAGTGGGATTTCGACGTCGCCATGGGCCCACCGCGCTTGATTGAGATGAAGGTGACTGGTTCCAGCGGAGAGCTGGTCTACCGGTGCTCCGGCGAAAAGTGCGAGCCAAAGAAGAAAGGGTTTCCGCTAGGCCGCAAGCAGCTTCTTCCGGGAGTTGCCAAAGAACTCGAGGATAACTTGCGGGGGCTCTCGCATTACGACTTCGTCTCCGTTCTGGAAGCCCTGAATTCGCCCCACGTGCGCTTTACGGCCCGCACCGCCGAGGCAAATAGCAGGACGGATCAGCACCTTCGCGCCGACGGGGACGATTTTGCGTGCGACCTGACCATGAGCCCGGATGGGCTGCCCACGCTGGTTGAGTACGCTTCCAAAGCCGGACTCGGGTCGGGCATTACGATCTCCTACGGAGACTATGTGAAAGTGGGCGATTATCGCTATCCGAAGCACACCACCATCCGGACACCCGACGCCACAAGAGGACTTGAAGTCAGGCTGGACCACATTGACCTGGGCTCCAATCTGCACACGAACGACTTCCCGAAATGAGAGGGCGGGCAATTTCGGCGCTGTTTTTAGCGGCCATCGTCGCGGCCGCGCAGACCGGCGAATCCTCCGGACCAGCCGCGGACGCCTGGCAAGTGCGGCTGTTATCACCCCTCTCGACCCAGTTCAATCGCGCCGGAGACATAGTTTCGGCACGAGTGGTAAATCCGGCGGCCTTCCAGGGCGGCATCCTGGAAGGGGAGATCCGCAATGTGAAGACCGGCGACAGCTCCGGAAAGAGCGCCACGGTTCAGTTCGACTTTCATACCCTGCATATGGCCAACGAGGCCTTGCCGGTCAGCGTCGTGCTGGTCGCGACGCTCAACAGCCAGCGGCAAGCCGGCGTGGACGAGGATGGAGCTGTTTTGGAATCCGGCATCCGAGGCCTGGGCGGAAAACGGGCGGGGGGAGTATCCTCGCACGGCGGGTCTCTGCGGCTGGCAGCCAAGGTTGCAAATCTCTCTCTGGCGCCCGGCAGCGAGTTTGTGCTACAGGTGCAAATCCGGAAAGGCCGCGGGGCCTCCAACTAGGGAAAGACGTCAGCCGGTCAGCTTCGCGATCAAAACTACAATTCCGGCCACAATCAGCACCGTAATCATGACCAGCAGGACCGTATGCCAATCGATAATGCGCGAAGGCGCGGGTGTGCGCGACGACGCCGCGGAAGGCGCTGCCGATACACGATGTAACGGCACGGGCGGCAATTCAAAAGCCGGCGCGGCTGCTTTGAGCGAAACAACAGGAGTTCGCTCCATGGGCGTATTAGGGCCGTTTCGCAGAGTCTCGGGAGCCTTAATGGGGTTCGCGAGCGGCTCTGCCGGTTTAGGCAACCCGAAAATAAGCGTCGCCAACCCTGGGCCCATTTCTCCAGGCTGAGTTGGCTGAGCCACCTCTGGCTCGGAATAGCTGGCTTCAGGCCCGTTGAGGGAGGATAGGTGGTCCCGCAACTCGTCGGCGCCATAGATCCGGGTGGTCTCCGCCACTGGGTGGCCCGGTCTTGCATCTCCCAGGATTTCTTCCGTGGTGTACGCCGTGAAAGGTCCAGGGTCGGGCGAAGGTTCAGGCGCACGCATGGGCCGGACACGCGGTTCCGAGGCGCCCGGCGCTGCCGGCACAGGGCGTTCCGTCTTGGGCATGTTGCCCTGCGCCAGGTTGGGAGAAGCGGCGTGCGCTTCCACAGTCAACTGGCCCTGGTTCCCCAATGTCGGAGCTCCAACCGACGGAGCGGATGAGGGTGTCTGTTTGCCGCTCTGGCGCTCGACCCACTCTTTGAGCCGGTCGCCGGCCGGCAGCGGCTCCGTGACAAAGTAGCTGGAACTCCCCTCTTTGCCGTACTTGAGAACCTGCCGGCGAGCTTCCTCCGGCAGGCTTAGCAAGCGCCGACAGATGTCATTGGCCTCCTTGGCCTTCTCCGCGGGGAATAGATGCACCTCAATGAGTTTCCCGGACGTTTTGTCCCGAGCCTTGGATACAATGATGCCATCCTGTTGAGTGAGTTCGAGAAACTCGTATGTCCCGTCCAGTTGCATGCCAATATTGATGCGCTACTCTTGATTTTACCGCTTCAAGAGTTGAGCGGGAATAGGGTCAATATGGCTCCAACGCAAAACCGGACCCAGGGACGCGTTGGAGACTCCGTGAAATCGCGTATCGTGCGATAGCGCCGTAGAAGACATCGATGCGAGAATGGCTTCGCCTTCTGCGAGGCTCAGGCGGAGAGATCCGAGCGTCGGATCATTACGAAACGGCAACCACGAGTTTGTATGCTCTCGCAGCGGGATTGCGAAAGCGGGGCAAGCAAGTATTGCCGGCTTGTGTGAAGTGGTATATACTCCGCCTCATGAACCGATATCGACTATCACCCGCAGCCAAATCAAACCACAAAATCGAAGAAGAAAAACACATGACGAAGAAAATGTTGCTGATGCACCCAACAAATTTAGCATGGCGAAAAATGATCTGGTTGGCCGTGGCAGTTACTGCGACAGCCTGGGGGCAGACTCTCCATTCCGGTCGCCGCGGAGTGGTGCCCAACGAGATTGGGAGCTTTGCGCAGTTGGCTGTCGGCGGCGGGCAGTGGACGACCACATTTACCGTGGTGAACACCGGTACGGCGGTCGCGGACATCACCCTGAACTTCTATAATAACGACGGTTCTCCGTTGACGCTGACGTTAAACCTGCCACAGAGCAATTCCAGCCAGACGGTGGCGAGCTTTACCGACACACTGAGTCCCGATCAAGGCGTAATCATCCAAACGGTCCCGTTCGGGACTATCGGGAACGCGCCTACAACGGGCTGGGCGGACCTGAGCAGCGACGGCACCGTAAACGGCTTTGCGGTGTTCACCGATTCAGTGTCGGCGGTCCAGGAGCAGCAAGCGGCGGTGCCGCTGGACACGCGTGACGATCCGGGTTACCTGCTGTTTTTCGATAATACCAACGGGTTTTCCACGGGCGTGGCGGTGGCAAATCAAGACGTCGGTACACAAGCTACGGTAGTCGCGGTGATCCGGGATGATACCGGAAATATGATCACGACGCAGCAAATTCCGTTGGCGGCCGGCGGTCACACTTCCTTCGTTCTGTCGAGTATGTTTACCCAGACGGCGAATATCCGGGGCACGGTGGAGTTCGATGCGCCAAGCGGCGGGCAGATAGTGGTGTTGGGGCTGGCATTCAATCCGGAGAACGCCTTTACCTCGATTCCGACGCTTTCTCTTGCGACGGCGACCGGGGTAGCCGATGTCCGCCCCGCGAAAGTGCCAGCATTAAATCAATAGCGCACGCATTAAATTTCGACTTGCACTGCGCCCCGCGCCGCCGTACGTTTTCGCCGTCTGGTGGAATGTACCGTTTTACCTACAGAATCGGTATTCTATTCCACCCGACCGCCGAGCCCGAGAACCTAAAGCGAATCTGACAAATTAACTGGCGATTATGCAGGTTCGCGCTGATGGGTATTCGCCACCGCGGGGAAGGCCGGTGCCGCGACAAGGTCCGCAACCGCCGTGTGGCTGGCGAAGTCCTGACGGCTCTGGTGCGAATTCGGAACTGAGTCAGATTCAATGGGTTTTGCGCTGTTGGTGGGAAAGTGGTTCCGGTTATGCAGCCAGGGCAGCTTGCCCAGATCTCCGGCATCGTTGCCGTGAGTCCGCCAAGCTTGCTCATCTGAAACTGTTTCTTCTTGATCTTCTCTGCCAGCTCGATGCCGCTGATTACCACCGCCGCCGTCCGCAAGCTCTTCAGTCCCAGCATCGGGCGCAGCCGTTGTTTGACGCGCCGGTGGTCCTGTTCGATGAGGTTGTTCAGGTATTTGC
>Ga0302324_100027481_pt1 | contig 10837 bp, 10 predicted proteins | sample Palsa_T0_1_FD_201949 | JGI IMG/M metagenome (GOLD analysis project Ga0302324, IMG submission 201949) | Peat permafrost microbial communities from Stordalen Mire near Abisko, Sweden - Palsa_T0_1 | ecosystem: Environmental > Terrestrial > Soil > Palsa > Peat permafrost | place: Sweden: Abisko...
CGGCCTGGATTCCGCGACCGCCCATGAAGAGTAGCCGGAGGTGGCCGTCATGATCCAATGTCTGGCGGCCGCCAAAGTCCAGAGTCAGTTGGCGCTGTTTGGGTTGGCCCTGGATTCGGTTCGCATCCTGAAGGTCGTAGATCTCCGAATATAACTCCAACCGGTCGTTGAACTCGTGTCCGGCGACGAGACCGCGGCCCCAGCGACTGGGAATCAATTGATTGCCGAACCAATGGCCGACCTCTCCGTCCAGACCTATCGGTCCGATCTTTGCTGTGAACTCCACAGGCAGGTAGTATTGCGGACCATTTTCCACGACTCCTCGCCGCACGGCGCTGGTGGGGTTGTTGATTGAAGCCTGCGGATAGGTTCCGAGTGAGAAGAGCATATTCTCATCCGATCTTGGTTCGCCGGATTTGTGGTATTCGTAGGGTCGCCATTTGACGCCCAGCAGTGACTCGCCCAGACCGGCGCGGGTGGTATTGTTGGGGTCGGTTGCGACGGCGATGGGCAACTCGTACTTGAGCTGAATGCGATCTCCCCAGCCGTAGTTGATGTCGAAGTCCGGAACCTCATAGGATGCATTGGCGGGGTTGTGGTCGGCAATCCAGCCCATGTTGATCTCCCAATGATGATTGCCGGGGGTTCCGGGATCATCGGTAATAAATGGTGGTCCACCCTGTGCATGGGCAAAGGTAGCTGCGAAGAACGAGAAGACCAGCAGGAATATTCGAAAATGCCTGAGCACTTTGGGGATCTGATCTCTCCATTGCTGAGAATGAGTCTAGCTGGTTGACGAATCGCAGGGCAGGTTAGTTTAAACAGATGAGTAAACTAGGTGTTTGGTCCGACTCGCGATCGCGACGATTCTCCCTTCATCGATCATATGCTCCGGCCTGTGGTTAGTGTCTACCGAGGAATTGGGCGATTGGTGCATCGATCGGTGGCCGGTTTCCCACTTCTTCGGCTTCGTCAATGCGGAGGAAAGCGCCCTGCATGTAGCGGACGACGAGCCAGCGCAGTGGCTCCGGGATCCAATCTGGCGAGCGGCGCTGTGCGAACGGCAGGGCTTCGAATCCGGTCTTGTGGCCGTTGATCATACCGGCCAGCATTTGCCCGGCGAGGTTGGATGTGGAGACGCCTTGTCCCGTATATCCGCCGGCGAACGCTATGCGGGTATCAGGCGAGTAGCGAACGGCAGGCGTCCAGTCCATGGGCATGCCGACCGGGCCTCCCCAGCCGTGGGTGAAGCGGATGCCTTCGAGCGATGGGAACCATTCGAGGAGCGATCGCTGGATCAGCTTAAGTGTTTCGGCGTGGCGATCCTGCCCGTCGGTGATTTGAGATGCGAATTTGTACGGTGCGCCCCGGCTGCCGAAAAGGATGCGGCCGTCCGGGGTCCGGGTGAGATACACGACGGTGTTTCGGGTTGAGGCCAGGTTTTCGCCGTTTTGCCAGCCGATCTGCGACCATTGCGCGGGCGTGAGCGGTTCCGTAAGGCAGATGAGTGAATAGACGGGCAGCAACGCAAGGTGCAGCTTAGGCAGGCGTGTCAGATATGCTTCGCCGGCGAGGACGATGGCTTTGCGAGCGCGCAATTCGCCTGAGTCAGTGATCAGGCGCGCGTTGGAGCCACCTTGAAAACCGGTGACTGCGGTTTGTTCGCAGATGACGCCCCCGTGTGCTTCGACCGCTCGTGCCAGGCCGCGCGCCAGCCGTCCCGGATGAATGCTGGCTCCGTCGGGCGTATACAGACCACCGTGCACATCCGTGACGTGTATCCGTTCGGCGACCTGCTCGGGCGAAAGGAAGCAATAGTGGTCAGCAAGCCCGAGTCGCTCGTATGCAGCGAAGGAAGATTGCAGGGAAGGGAGTTGATGTGCACCGCGCGCGACGGTCAGCGTGCCTGATGGACGAAAGCACGCGTCGATCGATTCGCGCTCAGAGACATCGCGGATCTCATCGACGGCTGATTGCAGAGACAGGAGAACTGATCGTGCTGCGTCTACGCCCCAGCGTTTCGCCATCAGGCCGGCTGAAACAGGGAAACGCGGTGAGCACCAGCCTCCGTTGCGGCCGGATGCTCCGAAACCGGCAATTTCTCGCTCTACGATGGAAACCTTGAGGCCTGGATGATTGCGGAGCAGATAGTATGCGGTCCAAAGGCCCGTATAGCCGGCGCCCAGAATGGCGACGTCGACCTCTTCGGATCGTTGCATGGAGGGGCGTGGTGTCAGAGGTTCACCTGCGTCTTCCAGCCAGAAACTGTAGTCTGCGTATCGTTTGCTCGTCATCGGAACGCCTGAATGATTCCTTGGAGTGTTGGGAACTATCCGGCGAGCAGCCAGCCGGCAGCGAGGGCAAAGGCAATGCCCAGTCCTTCGCGCTTTGTAATTTTTTCGTGGAGTAGCAGCATGCTGAGCGCTATGGTCACGACTGGATAAAGTGAGGAAAGCGAAATCACCGTCGAGACTTTGCCTTTTTGGACGGCGGCAAAGAAGGCCAGGAAGCCGACGAAGTTGATGAATCCCGCAGCAAACGACCAGCCGAATCCCGCGGCGGTGGGTTGAATCTGAAACCGTTCAATAAAGAGAACCAGAAGCGCAAAGGCTATGACGCCAACAGCCTGGAAAATCAATGTCTGGCGCGGACGCGAGTAATTGGATGCGAGCTTGCTGAAGACTCCCCATAGACCCCAGCACAGCAGAGTCATCAGGGAATAAAAGAGCCAGGGCTTCATGCGGAGCGCCTCCTTGGGATTTGTAGGTGATGCTAGGAATTCAATACCAGCCGATCGGCTTTTCGTTCAGATTGATATGGACCTGCTTGGTTTCGAGATACTCCTCGATGCCCCAGGGACCGAGTTCGCGGCCCGTGCCTGATTGTTTGTATCCGCCCCATGGAGCCTCGACGCATGTCGGCTGCATGTGATTGACCCAGACGATGCCGGCGCGAAGTTGCTTGACTACGCGGAATGCCTTGTAGATGTCGCGCGACCAGACTGCCGCGGCAAGGCCGTAGGGAGTATCGTTGGCAATGCGGATCGCATCAGCCTCGGCGTCGAAGGGAATGACGGCTGCGACAGGGCCGAAGATCTCTTCGCGTGCGATTCGGGCGCTGTTGTCGACGTCGTAGAAGATGGTTGGTTCGATGTAATAGCCTTTGTCGAAAGCTTTGGGACGACCGCCGCCGCTGGCGACTTTGGCTTCTGTCTTGCCGATGGCGAGATAGGAATTGACGCGGTCGTATTGCTCTTTGCTGACGACCGGGCCCAGCTTGGTTGCGCGGTCGAGCGGGGCTCCGATGCGGATGGTCTTTGCTTTCTCTGCCATTGCTTCGACAAAGGGTTTGTAGATCTTCTGCTCGACGAGAATGCGGCTTCCGGCGGAGCATACTTCGCCCTGGTTGATGAAGATGCCGAAGAGGGCGCCGTCGATAGATGCCTCCCAATCGGCGTCTGCGAAGAATATGTTGGGAGACTTGCCGCCAAGCTCAAGACTGACCCGCTTGAGTGTGTCTGCTGCGCGCCGGACGATGCTTTTGCCAACTTCGGTGCTGCCAGTGAATGCGATCTTGTCTACAAGTGGATGCGCGACGATGGGTGCTCCGCAGCTTTCACCGAATCCGTTAACGATGTTGACCACGCCGGGCGGAAGGCCGACTTCCTCGAGCCACTGGGCCATCATCATTGTTGTCAATGGGGTCTGCTCGGCGGGTTTGAGCACGCAGGTGCATCCGGCGGCGATGGCCGGAGCGAGCTTCCATGCGGCCATCAGCAGGGGGTAATTCCATGGCACGATGAGTCCGGCGACTCCGATGGGCTCCTTGAGTGAAAGGCTCAGGGCGATGGCGGATACTGGATTGACGAGGCCAGGAATCTTGGTTGCGAGACCGGCGTAATATTCGAAGACTTCGATCACGCCTTCGATATCGCCTTCGCCTTCGACGATGGGCTTACCAGTGTTGCGCGTTTCCATTTCGGCGAGGGAGGGAAGGTGTTCGCGGATCTTTGCCGCGAGGTTGAAGAGAATCCGTGCGCGGCTTTGTGGTGTGGACTTGGACCACGGGCCGGAGTCGAAGGCGCGGCGCGCGGCGCGGACGGCGAGATCGACTTCGACGGCAGAGGCTTCAACTACCTCGGCGAGGATTTCCTCCGTGGAGGGTTCGAAGACGGGGAAGGTTTTGCCCGAGTCGTTGCCGACCCACTCGCCGTTGATGTAGAGCTGATATGCACCTTGCGCGGACAGCATGCTGTTTCCCATGGATTCCTCGAGATAATTCGAGATTTCAGGAGCCTTCGGTATTTGTCGATTCGGACGGGCTCATCGTTCTATGACTGCTTCGATATAGCCATGCGGTTCGTCGATTGGGACGAAGATCTGATTCGGATTGTCCTGGCCAAATCGGCTTAGATCTACAAGATTGCAATGCAGGTTTGGCATGGTGAGCTTTACGCACGCCATTTCGGGAGCAGATTGCAGCATGGCTTCACCGATGTCAAAGAGCGTGTGCTGAACGCTGAGGCTGTCGTGTTCTGCAAAGACTTTCAGAAGAGTTGCAATAGCCGTGGCTCGTAAAGCCGCGAAATCTTGGGGTGTATTGAGGTATTCCCACGTAGCTGTTGCGCGAGTGCCAAAGATGCGGTCAGTGCTTTCGGGCAGCGTGGTCTGGGCGTTTTTGATGTAGCCGGTGAAAGCAGACTTGGTGGTCTTGAGAATGACGAGTCCGTCGATTCCGGAGGTAACCTTTACTGGTCTGCCGCGCTCCTGTGAGACCTCACAGGTCTGGAGTTCAGGACCGCCGAGTTGATACGTGGTAGGGTGTGGGATACCGTCGATCGGTAGTCGAGCCCAGCTCTTCTCTTCAATCTCGACGCTGGCTTTGTTGGCCTGAAGATTATTGGCAAGCAGGAACTCTACCAGTTCGATGGCGAACTCTTCGAGGGTTGTGGCATTGGACTCGCGGGCGAGAAAGTAGACGGTGTTCTTCATCGTGTCGGTGGGCAGGATGTTGCTGTTGTCGCCTTCGGTGAAGCAACTCTCGAAGTCGCCATGCAACAGGACGCGTACATTCCATTCCTTCATGGCGTGGTGCGTCTCCTGACGCACCACCTTCATGACGCGTACGCGCGATTTACCGTAGCGATTTTCTCCGAGAGTGGCCATAGGCTCTCCTTGCTTTCCGAGTTAGCTTCCGCGATAGGTTGTGTAGCTGTTGTCGCTCATGAGTAAAGGGATGTGGTAGTTGTTTTCGCCATCAACGAGGAAGGCGATTGTGATTTCGGGATAGATGCTGGTGCGCGCGTGGCGTTCAAAATAGGCGGCGACGGCGAAAGTGATTCGGTAGAGACCATTGCTGCCGTCATGGCAAAGATTGCGGCAGCGTCCATCGCTGTCTGTGGCGCCCTCAGCGATTGTGGCCCAACTCGCAGCGGATTGCTTTTCATGCTTCTCGAGGCGGATTGCTATACCGGCAGCTGGTTTGCCCAAGACTGCGTCGAGCACGTGGGTACTGATGGCGCTCATTCCCGTGTGCCCCCTCGCAGCCATTTTTTCAAGCGTAGCTGGGTAATTTGCCGTTGCTGCTCAGCGGCTGCTTTCAGTTCGAAGGGGCGCTTGTTAGCGAGCCTGCGACGCAGAATGGCAAGCATCTCTTCGGCTGATTTTCCGGTGGCGCATACGATGTAAGTGAAGCCGAAAATCTCTTCGTAGCGGGCGTTCCCGGAAGCCAGCTCCGCGAGCACATCGGCCTCTGCTGATTCCGCGGCGGACTGCTCCTGCTGGGACCAAGCGCTCGACTGTGCGGACGCATGAGCGGCAGTGCGCTCACCAATGCGAGGATGCGCTTTGAAGGCCTGCATCCAATCCAGTTCGTCAGTGGTTGCCCAAACGCTGTCGGCGGTTTTGAGCAACTGATCTTCAGTGGCGTAAGGCCGCTGCGCGGCAACGGCGCGCGCCCAGCGATGTGCAGCGCAACAGTTGAGAAGCGCGGAGACAGCTGACTCTGTATCCAACGAATTCCAGATGGCGAGGATGGCGTTCATTCTGTGAATCCTTGCTGACTTGGTTCTTGCGGGCTTTGCTTATTCTGGCTTAGCTCATTCATGAACTCGTCCAACAGGTTCGCGGCGACGTGTTTGCGATATTGGGCTGTCGAGCGAATGTCGTCGATGGGTTTTACTTCATTGAGCAGAGCCGTTCTTGCATTGTACCGAGTCTCGGGAGTTAGTTTTCTTCCAACAAGAACTGCTTCGGTTGCCTTCATGCGCAGCGGCCGGTCGGCTACGCTTGCTGCGGACAGGCGAATCTCAGTCACGATGCCATTGTCCACGAGTGCTGATCCGGCAAGCGCTACCTTGGTGATCGCCATCGCTTTGCGCGTTCCTACTTTGCGAAGGTATTGAATATGTCCGGCAAAGCGTCGAGGGAGATGAAGCGCGAGCACAAGCTCATCGGCGCGAAGCACGGATTGCTTGTAGCCGAGATGAAAATTGGCGTAGGGAAGGCGTCGCGATCCGCGCTGCGAGATGAGTTCTATTTCCGCGTCGTAGACAAGGAGCGCGGGAGGGGCATCGGCTGCAGGTGAGCCATTGACGATGTTGCCGGCGATGGTGGCGCGATTCTGATTTGCGATGGAGCCGATCCAACCCGCAGCCAGTGAGAGCAGCGGAAATTCTTCAGCAATCGCTGCGTGGCGACGAATCTGGCCGAAGGTCACTCCGCCTCCGATGGAGATGGATTCGTCGCTTACGTGAATAAACGACAGCTCCGGTAGTCCCCAGAGGCTGATGAGCTTCGGCTGAGTTAACCTGCCTGCGGCATGAGCTACCATGAGCTCGGTGCCACCGGCGATCGGAGTCCATTCGCCCGGTGTAGTGGCCAGCCAGGTAAGAGCTTCGGGCAGGCTGGCGACGGCGATGAGTTCATGTGATTCCGGATTACCGCGCATTGGTTCCACCCATGGTTGCCGCCGATAATACGGACTCGAAAATCTTGATGAAGCCGGTGCATCGGCATAAATTGCCGGCGAGGCCTTCGCGTATCTCGGAGATCGAGGGATGCGGATTCTTTGCGAGCAGATGGGTCGCGGCCATCAACATGCCGGGAGTGCAGATGCCGCATTGCGCGCCGCCGCATTCAAGGAATGCTTTCTGGAGAGGATGAAGCTCCGCATCGATGGCCAGGCCTTCGACGGTTTCGATACTTGCGCCGCTGGCTTGAAGGACAGGCACGAGGCAACTATTCACCAGTTCACCGTTCATACGCACGGAGCACGATCCGCATTCGCCTTCGCCGCAGCCTTCCTTGGCTCCGGTGAGGCCAAGGTCTTCGCGCAGGACGTCGAGGAGCCGTTTCATGGGCGGTACATCGACGGCTGAGTGCTGGCCGTTTACGACGAATTGAATGTGCTGCCAACAGGTGCTCATGCCGAGACAATCTCCCGGTCCGGAGTATGAGCAGCAGCGCGCTCGAAGATGTCCTCTGGGAGCAACGGGATGAATGTAAAGTTCTCTCCGGTGGCATCCTGAATGGCGTTGAGAATTGCCGGCGCGGGGCCGTCGTGCGGGAGTTCGCCGATTCCTTTTGCTCCGAAGGCTCCGTGGGCGAATGGAATCTCTTCGAACGAGACATGAATCGGGGGTACGTCCGCTGCTGTAGGCATAATGTAGTTTGTCATCTGGTTATTGAACATATGCCCGTTTTTGAGCAGAACTTTTTCGTAAAGAGCGTAGCCGATGCCTTGGGCGACTCCACCTTCGATTTGCCCGGCGGCCAGAGTCGGATTGAGGACTCGTCCGACTTCCTGAACCGTATAGAAGTTGGTCACTTCTGCGGAGTAGGTGGTTGTGTCGACGGCAACTTCAGCCACATAAACAGCCCATGCAAACGTCGGATAGGCTTCGCCACGATACTTCTGGTCGTCCCAGTAGACATTGGGTGGAGCTTCGTAGCGGCATAGGGATTCGACCTTGCCCATCTGGTCGCGGAGACGGTCGCAGGCGGTGAAAAACTCGTTTCGCGTATAAGTCTCGCCGAGTCCGGCGTTGGCTTGCAGCATGGCGATCAACTGGTGTCCGGAGCGTTCGATGAGACGGCCGACGACCATGGAGGTACGCGAGGCGACGGTTGGGCCGCTATTGGGAACGATGCTTGTATCGCAGGGGGCCATCTCTACATCGTCGTAGCCGATGCGCAGAGATTCGGCGGCGACCTGGCTGAGGATTGTGCCTGTTCCCTGGCCGAACTCAGTGTTTGCTACGAGTATGCGAACCTTGGCGTTGGGTGGGACATCGATGCCTGCGAGGGAGTTGAGATAACGTTCGCCAGAGCCTGTGAATCCGGCTCCATGGTAGAAGGCGGCCAGTCCCATGCCGCGCTTGATCGGGCTTTGCGGGTTGTTTCTCGCGAACTTTGCGCGTTTGGCGACATAGTCGCTTTCTTTCAATGCGCGGTCGAGGAGTTTGTCCAGTATCAGCGGTTCGCGAATGATCTGTTCGGTCGCGGTGGAATCGCCCTCGTGAAGGAAGTTTCTGCGCCGGATCTCAGCGGAGTCGATGCCGACTTCGAGGGCGATCTGCTCCATGTGGCGCTCGATCGCAAAGATCGTTTGTGGCGCTCCGAATCCGCGGAATGCGCCGTAAGGGACAGTATTGGTAGCCCAGGCGCGAGATGTGATGCGAATGTTGGGGCAAAGGTATGGGCCGGTCGAATGCAGGGTTGCTCGCGATAACACAGTGGATGACAAAGTGGAGTATGCGCCGCCGTCGGTCGCGATATCGATCTCCATCGCCAGCAACTTGCCATCCTTGTCGACTGCGGTGCGATGGCGGGTGCGTGACGGATGACGCTTGGTGGTCGCGGCGAGATCCTCCATGCGGTCGTAGACCATTTTGATCGGGCGACCGGCTTTGCGGGCGAGCAGGCCGGCATGCGACGCGATTACCGAGGGGTAATCTTCTTTGCCTCCGAAGGCGCCGCCGGTTTCCGTCTGGATCACGCGCACTTTGTCGGCGGGCAAGTCAAAGACGGCCATCAGGGACTTGTGAACATAGAACGGGCATTGCAGTGAACCCCAGACTGTGATGCTGCTTTCTTCGCTGTATTCGGCAATCACGCCGTTGTTTTCGATGTATAGGTGTTCCTGCGCTCCGGTGCGATACTCGCCTTCGATGATGTGCGCGGCGGAGGCCCAGACTTCTTCGACATTGCCCTTTTCGAGGTGGAACTGCTTGAAGATATTGCCGTCGGCCGTATTGGGTCCCCAGATGATTTCCTTCTGAGTCTCGCTGGCTTCGATGGATAAGACTGCGGGCAGAATTTCGTAGTCAATACGAACGGCTGCGACAGCCTCGGGCAGACGGAGTTTGTCGGGATGGGCAAGCAGGATGATCGGCTCATCGCAATGGTTGACAGCGTCGGCCGCCAGGCAGGGCTGATCGGCGGAGATCATCTGGATGTGATTTTTGCCGGGGACATCGGCGGCGGTGACGATGACGAACTCGCTCCAGTTGATGCCCGGCCCGTAATGGATCGACTGAATTCGCCCGCGCGGAATAGTGCTCCGGACTGTGGCGCCGTACCACATGCCTTCGCGTTCCAGGTCGTCGATGTATTTCGCCCGCCCAAGCACTTTATCCACGCCCTCTTTGCGGATTTGAGGAGTGCCGACGACCTGTGTGGCTGTACGCGTTGTGGTGTTTGGGGTCATTGGGCTTGAAAAGGAGTCCGGATTAGGCGTTAGCATACACGGGGTTGCGGCCGTTTCAAAGCGTTGCTTTCCATTCCTCTTTACGGTTTACCGCCCCGGATACTTTGATCCTGGCGCTGGGCAGTGGCCGGGATGCGCTCACTACGGATTCATTCCCGGTGCGTCTAAGATGAAGGTATTCTTTTGAAGAACATGCGCGTGCAACTTCTCCCCTTCGGCATCTTGAAAAACGCTATTATTCCTGCGTCTGTGGAACTTTCACCCGGTGCCACAGTGGGCGATCTGCTGCACTTTTTGGAGGAGCAACTGAGTGGCCACGCCGTTGTGTCACAGATATTACCGCGAATTGCCGTGAGCGTGAATGCCGAATACGCTCAACTCAGCCATATTCTGCGGGAGGGCGATCAGGTCGGTCTGCTGCCACCAGTTTCGGGAGGAAGTTCTGCGCTCGCGCCTCCGGTTGTCACTTTTCTTACGAGGGAAGAAATTCCGTCGGATGAACTGGTCGCAGCCGCCAAGCAGGGAAGCGACGGCGCGGTAGTCGTTTTCGACGGCATAGTGCGCGACAACACGCGTGGCCGGAAAACGCTCTATCTGGACTATGAAGCATATGAAGAGATGGCGGCGAAACAGATGGCTGAGCTCGCAGTTGGGGCAGTCGAGCGATTTGGCGTTCGTGGTGTGACGATGGCGCATCGGCTGGGGCGATTGCAGATCGGGGAGACGAGCGTTCTCATCATTGTCGCTTCCTCGCATCGTGCTGCGGCATTCGAGGCCTGCAGGTGGCTAATCGATACCTTGAAGAAGACGGTTCCGATCTGGAAGAGAGAGACTTTTGAAAACGGCGCTGTCTGGGCCGATGGAGAGCCGTTTCCACTTGAATTGATGCCGGACTCAGCGGAGATACCAGCGACAGGGAAGCCGGAGCAAGCATCATGAAGTTCCTTTGCTCGTGCGCGATCTGGCTTATTTGCGTCCCTCTCGCGGCGCAGCTCTCCCTGTCGGCGCAGACAAGTGATTCGGATTCCTCTACGCCAGGGACGGTGAAAGTTGCAGGTGCTTCGACGTCAACGAGTAAGGAAGAGGGCGATTTTGTTCTCAAAGTGAACGTAAAGCTGGTGAATGTCTT
>Ga0302324_100027483_pt1 | contig 10836 bp, 6 predicted proteins | sample Palsa_T0_1_FD_201949 | JGI IMG/M metagenome (GOLD analysis project Ga0302324, IMG submission 201949) | Peat permafrost microbial communities from Stordalen Mire near Abisko, Sweden - Palsa_T0_1 | ecosystem: Environmental > Terrestrial > Soil > Palsa > Peat permafrost | place: Sweden: Abisko...
CCGGTAACGAGCTGGTGATCCAGGACGAGTACGCGCAGCACCCCCGGCACGGGGAGGGGCCGTGGCACCTGTCGCCCAAGGGGCCGGGGACCGGGTCGGCGTCGGTCCCGGCCCGGGTGGCGGCGCAGCGGTGCCCGGCGGGCTCGCGGCTGGTGGCATCGTTCACGTTCGAGGGGCTCGACGTCACCCAGGAGACACTGCTATGGGACGGCGCCGAGCGCGTCGAGTTCCGCACCCACATCGACGGCTACCGCGGGCGCGACCGGCTGCTCCGGGTGCGGTTTCCCGCCGACGTGCCCGGCGGCCTGCCGCTGTACCAGACGGCGACGGCGGTGATCGGCCGGTCGTTCGGCGTCGCGGACGTGGACACGGCCGAGCACTGGTTCACCCTGGACAACCCGGCCCACCAGTGGTTCGGCCTCGGTTCGGCGGCGAGGGTCCGCACCGGGGACCGTAACGGGCTGACGCAGGCGATCGGGGTCGCCGAGGTGATCTGCCCCGATTTTCAGAACGGACATCGGAGCGTGATCCGGGACCTGATGATCGCGCTGGCCGGGGCGGGCGTGACCGCGACCTGCAGCCAGGCCGGAGGATCCAGGTACGGCGCGATCGACGCGGACTCCAACCTGCCCGACGTCCGGATTACGGTCGGCGGCCCCGAAGTGAACGGGTTCACCGCCGAGGTGCTCGCCGCCGCGGGGCCCGGCTACGCTAAGGCCCTGGAGGCCAGGCTGGCCGCCGGGGCGGGGACCGCGCGGCTGTGGGTCCCGGCCGCGCGCAGCCGGGAGGACGCCTTCGGGCCGGACGCCGACGTGCGCGGGCCCGGCGACCTGCCGGCGCTGATCGTGGCGGGCACCGGGCCAGGTGAGCTGGCGGCGGCGGTCACGGCCCTGGCCGAGGACCTGGCCGACGCGCTGGTGGACACCGACCCCGAGACCCCGGACGGTCTCGGGGTCGGCTCCGACCTCAGTGGTCTCGGGGTCGACGCCGACCCGGACCGTCTAGGCGGGAGCCAGCGGCCGGTGCCGGTGCCGCTGGCCGACCGTACGGTCGCGGTACTGAACCGGGGCACGCCCAGCTGCGTGGTCACCCCCGACGGCACGCTGCACATGTCGCTGATGCGGTCCTGCAGCGCGTGGCCGTCGGGGATATGGATCGACGGGGATCCCCGGAAGGCGCCGGACGGCAGCAGTTTCGCCTGGCAGCACTGGAGCCACACGTTCGAGTACGCCCTGGCCTCGGGCCAGGGCGACTGGCGCGCAGCGGGCTTCAACATCGCCGCCGAGGATTACAATCACGACCTGATCACCGCGGTGACCAGGTCCGGGGGCGCCGGCTCACCCGGGACCGCCGGGACCGCCGGGACCGCCGGGTCCGGTGAGGCCGGGGGCGGCATGGTGGCGGTGGAGCCGGCCAACGTCACGGTCAGCGCGGTGAAGCCGCGTGGCAACCCGCTGGCGGCCGGGAAGGTCCGCCCGCTCGTGGCCGCGGGAGCGCCGGGACCCGATGCGGTCACCGTGCGCCTGCGGGAAACCGCGGGGAAAGCTACCACCGCGCGGCTGCGGCTCGCGGCTACCGGGGGTCCGCGGGCCGGGATCTCGGCGGCATGGCTCACCGACCTGATCGAGGAGTCAGACGGCGTTCCGCTTCCGGTGCGGGACGGGGCCGTCACTGTCGACATTGCGGCCTTCGGCACGGTAACCCTGGTGGTGCGGACGAGTTCGCTCGCCGCAGCGGGCGGCCAGCTGCTCTCGCCGACCGAACCAGTCCAGCCGGTTTACGCCCGCTACTGGCTGCACGGCAAGGGCCCGGCGCCGGCCGGCAACCTCCCGGTCGCGGTGCACCTCTCCCCCACCCGGGTCGCCCTGGCCGATCCCGGTGACGCCGCCACGCTGACGTTGACGGTGGGCTGCGGGACCGAGCCCGCGTCGGGGACGGTAGAGCTGGTCGTGCCCAGCGGGGTTACCGTCGCCGTGGCGGAGGACCCGCACGCGGCGAGCCTGGACTACGAGCTCGCGCCGGGCGGGTACGCGGCCTGGGAGCTGACCGTGCGAGCGGCGCCCGGGACCGCGGCGGGGCGCTATTTCGTGGCTGCGCGGATCCAGGACGAGTTCGGCCACCTCATCGAGGACACGGCGATGGTGGCGGTCGGGGAGCGCCGCTGGCCCGATCCGCAACTGCCGCCCGAGGAGAGCCTGGAGCTGCTGCAACTCGACTACGCCGCGGCCGCGGCCGAGGTCGAGCTCAAGGTGCTGACGCCTGAGCTGCGCCTGATCCCGGGCGCCCGCGACGAGCTGCGGGTGCGCGTGACCAACAGGCTGGCGTCTGAGCTGCACGGCGAGGCTCAGCTCGTGTCGCCGTTCGGTACCTGGCAGATGCTCGGACCGTGGACGCAGGGTTTCGGCGCCGCCTCGCAGGAGAGCGTGACGTTGCGGTTCCCCGTCAGCGTGCCGGTGACGGAACGTCCTGGGTCACAGTGGTGGGCTCTGGTGAAGGTGATGTATTTCGGGCGGGTGAGGTACACCGAGACCGTCCCGGTCGTCGTCGAGCCCGGTAACTGAGCACCTACGCTTCAAGCGAACGGGTACGGTGAGACACTTACTCTTGTTCCCCTTTCAAGCATCAGATCCCTAGAGGGCCAATGCAGTCCGCCACCGCTCTCCTGCGCGGCAACCTGCCAGCGGAGCCGAACAGCTTCATCGGCCGTGAGCGTGATCTCGCCGAACTTGCCCGGCTGCTTGGCGATGTGCGTGCCCTGACCCTGAGCGGTCCCGGCGGCATCGGCAAAACGCGGCTGGCGATACGGCTCGCCCGTCACGTGATCGCCGAGGGTTCCGAGGCTCCCGGTGATCTCGATGAGGCCTGGCTGGTCGAGCTGGCCGACTGGCACGGCCAGACCGCCCAGCATGTCGCGGCCACGATCGGGGTGCGCGAGGAGCCGGGCGTTCCGCTCGCGCAGACGCTGGCCGAGGCGCTGCGCTCGCGGCACATGCTTCTCATCCTCGACACCTGCGAGCATCAGGTCGGCGACTGCGCCACCCTCGTCCAGCTCCTGCTGGCCCGGTGTCCCTGGCTGCGGATCGTCGCCACCAGCCGCGAGCCGCTGCGGGTACGGGGCGAGACCGTCTGGCGGGTGCCGCCCCTTGACCTGCCGCCCGAAAGGGCGGACGGCGCCGGTCTCGACACCCACGAAGCGGTCCGGCTGTTCGCGGCCCGGGCCGCGGGCGCCCGGCCCGGATTCGTCCTGACCGAGGACAACGTGGTGCCGGTGGCCAGGCTGTGCCGCACGCTCGACGGCATACCGCTCGCCATCGAGCTGGCGGCGGCCCGGGTGCGGGCCCTGTCGGTCGAGCAGATCGCCGACCGGCTGCGAGGCCGATTCCAGCTGCTCGACTCCGGGGATCGGACCGCGCCGCTGCGACAGCAGACGCTGCGGGCCACCGTTGACTGGAGCTACGAGCTGCTCGACGAGCCGGAGCAGGTACTGCTACGCCGGCTGGCGGTGTTTTCCGGCTGGAACCTGGACATGGCCGAGCAGGTGTGCTCCGACACGGTGCCGGAAGCCGGGAGCATCCCGGCCGACGCGGTGCTCGGCCTGCTCATCTCCCTCATCGACAAGTCGCTGGTCGTCCTGGACGGCGAAGCGGCCGGCGATGCCAGGTACCGGCTGCTCGACACGCTCCGGGAGTACGCCGCCGAGCGGCTCGCCGCCGCGGGCGAACAGCCGCAGCTGGCGCTGCGGCACCGCGACTGCATCCTCGCGCTGGTGGAAGACACGACCCGGGGGATGTTCAACCGCGGCGCACCGTCCTGGCCGGTGCGCCGGGCCACCTTCCGCCGCGGCATCGCCGAATACGGGAACTTCCGCATCGCCCTGGCTACTTCCCTGGCTCACGCTCACGCGGAGGAGGGACTGCGACTGTGCACCGGGCTGCGCAACATGTGGGTACCGCACGGCGACGCACGTGAGGCGGCCACCTGGTTCGACCGGTTCCTCACGCAGGACAGCGTCGAGGTGTCCCCGCAGGTGCGCGGACGCGCGCTCGCCTGCCGCGCGGAAATCGCCTTCGACCTGCAGGACTACGACACGCTTGTGCGCAGCGCCCAGGACAGCCTGGCGCTGAGCCGGGCCCACGATGACGACTTCACGGTGCCGACCGCGCTGCGGGTGCTTGGCCAGGCCGCGGCGCGGGCCGGGCGGCTCGGCGACGCCGCCGCCTACGTCGACGAGGCCATCACCGCCGCCGAGATGTCAGGCAACGACTGGGAGACCGGGATCTCGCTCGCGGTCAGGGCCGCCATCGCGGTCCGGCAGGGCAAGCTGAAGTCGGCTCAGCGGGCCTACGAGGCGGCGCTTGAGGTGCTGAGCGACAACAACCACTGGGGCATCGCCACGGTGGAGTACGGCATGGGGACGCTCGCGCGAGCGCGAGGCGACGACAAGATGGCGATGCGGTACTTCGAGGACGCGATGGAGATCTTCCGTGAGCTGGACGCCTGGCCCGAGATAGCCCGCTGCCAGGCTGGGATCGGGTGGATCGCGATCGCCGGCGACGAGCTTGACCTGGCCCACGAGAGCCTGGCCGAAAGCTTGCGGCTGAACCAGATGTGCGGGCAGCGTCTCGGCATCGCCCGCGGACTTGAAGCGTTCGCTGCGCTGGCCGTGGCCAGGCAACAGCCCGAACAGGCGGCGCAGCTGGCAGGCGCAGCATGCCAGCTGCGTGATTCTCTCGGCCTCCCTAGTGGGGTAGGACCTAAAGTCGAACAGGTACTTGAATTTACCCGGGAACGCCTTAGCGCAGCGACGGGCGCCGCACTGTTCGCCGAAGGGCGCGAGATGACGGTGGAAGACGCCACCCGGTACGCGCTCGGACCGCAGCCGCCACTTGCCATGCCAGCGTCCGGGGGCGCCGAGGCACCGGGGGCGACGGGATGGGCTGATCAGGCACGGCCGGACGCCGTGGGTGGACCGCGTCACGACGAGGGCGCCGTCCGCCGGGCACCCTCGCCGCTTACCCCGCGCGAGCACGAGATCGTGCTCCTGATCACCCAGGGCCTGTCCAACCGGGACATCGCCGACGAACTGGTGATCAGCCCGGCGACCGCGGCGCGTCACGTGGCGAACATCCTCGCCAAGCTGGGCTTCACCTCGCGTACACAGGTTGCCTCGTGGGCCACCCGCCACGAGTCGCGGGACTGAACGTTATCGCGCGGATGTACACGTGTCCGGGAGCGTCAGCCGGTCAATATGCACACCGGGATACATAGTTCTGCTCATGTGCTCCCCCGTTCCCCCGGCATAGCGTTCAACTGTCGCTAACGCGCGGCAGCGGGCCGCAAGACCCGCCCGGCTGGTACCCAAGGGGGGGTGGGCACCGGCCGGGGCCGGCGGCAGTGGCCGGGCGGGTCCCGGCGCCACGCCAGGACCCGCCTGTTATAGCACTCCGGCCGGGGAGGTTCTGGTGGAACGCGGCGTCAGCATGAGGACACCCATCGAGGCAGACCCGCTCATCCTGGGCGCGGGCATGTCGTACCGCACGGTTACCGAACGCATTCTGGCGCTGGCCGACCGGTCGGGCCATAAGGCCGCTGTCATCGACGCCGTGGATGGCACCGTGACCGCGTGGCCGCGGCTCGGCTGGACCATCCGCGCGGCCGCCCGCGGACTCAGCCGGCGCGGACTTGCCGCCGGGGATACGGTCGGCGTCTTCGTCCAGGACGCGGCCAGTTTCGCGATAGCGGTGAACGCGATCCGCGCGGCCGGAGCCACTGCCCTGCCTATCCGGCCCGACATCAGCGTGGCGGACGTCGCCACCCAGCTCAACGTCGGCGGCGCGCGGCTGCTCATCACCTCGGCCCCGCTGGCCGGGCTCGCGGCCGAGGCCGCGGACCGGTCCCGGGTGCGGCAGGTATTCGCGTTCGGCGAGGCCGCCGGAACCACTCCGTTCCGTTCGCTGCTCGCCGTGGCTGAGCACCGGGCAGGTCCGCACGATGCCGAAACAGGCGGCCGGCCGGGCGGTGCCGGGCCGGGCGGCATGATGGGAGCGGCGGAAGATGCCACGGGTGAGCTGACCTCGCTGGACGGCCGGGCCGGGCTGAGCCACCGGGACGTGGTGGTCGCGGGACCGCCGTGCGGCGGCGGGCACGCATACACCTCCCTGCTTGATCTCACCTTGCTGACCGGAGCCACGATCGTGGCGGCGCCGGTCCCGCTGGTCACCGCCGCGATGCGGGTCTACAAGGGCACCGCCGCGATCGTTCCCGGCGGCACCACCGTCCCCGGACTTGCGCCGGACCGGATTTTCACCGTCACCTTAGCCAGCCCCAGTTACCCAGGTCCAGAGGTGGACGCTTCCTGCTGTGTTCGCTGAACGGACACCGAAGCAGGCGCGGGCTTCGGTCTCCTGATGAGCGTGACGATCACCAGCAGGCTGCACACGTTGAGGATCGCGGCGAAGCCGAACGCGGCCGCTATCCCGTGCGTCAGGACATGCTGCGAGGCAGCCAGCGGGCTAAGCCCGGCCAGCGGATGGCTGGCGGCGTGCCTGCTCGCGGTGCCGTACACCGCGACCAGAACGCCGAGGCCGAGGGCGCCGCCGACCTGCTGCAGCATGTTCACCAGGCCCGAGGCGGCCCCGGAGTCAGCGGCCGGGACGCCAGCCAGCGATGTGGTCGTCAGCGGCACGAACACCAGCCCCATACCCAGGCCGATCAGCAGCATCGGGCCGAAGATGCCTGACCAGTAGCCGGTGGCGGGCGTGACGCGCCACAGCCAGGCCATCGAAGCGATGGCGGGTAGCATCCCGGCGATCATCAGCGGCTTGGTCCCCACCCGCGGCATCAGCCTCGGCGCCAGCCGCGACACCGCGAACAGCGCGATGGTCATCGGCAGGAATGCCACGCCCGCGCGTATCGGGCTGAAGCCCATGACCTTCTGCAGGAACTGGGTGAGGAAGAAGAACACCCCGAACAAGCCCGCGATGAGCAGCAGCCTGGCCAGGAACGATCCGGCCCGGCTGACGTCGGTGAACAGGCGCAGCGGGGTAATCGGCTGGCGGGCCCGGGTCTCCGTGAGCACGAAGATCCCTAGCAGCGCCGCGGCGCCGCCGAACGCGGCCAGCGCCATGTGATCACCCCAGCCGCTGGACGCGGCCCGGATAAACCCGTACACCAGGGCGGTCACGCCCGCCGTGGCGGTGAGGGCGCCTGCCAGGTCGAAGCGACCCGGCAGGCGCGGGGTCTCGCCGACAAACAGCGGGGTGACGGCCAGCACCGCTACGCCGATCGGCACGTTGATGAACAGGACCCACCGCCAGGACAGCCATTCGGTGATCACCCCGCCGAGCACGAGGCCCAGCGATGAGCCACCGGTGATCACGCCCATGTAGATGCCGAGGGCACGAGTCCGCTCCCTGCCCTCGGGAAAACTGGTGACGATCAGCGCGAGCACCGCCGGGGAAGCGAGCGCGCCGCCTGCTCCTTGCACGGCCCGGGCGGCGAGGAGCAGTCCTGCCGTCGTCGCGAGGCCGCCTGCCAGCGAGGCGAGGGTGAACAAGCCGATCCCGGCGATGAACATCCGCCGCCGGCCCAAGATGTCGCCGGCCCGGCCCCCGAGAAGCAGCAGGCCGCCGGAAGTCAGCACGTAGCTGTTCAGCACCCAGGACAGGCTCGTGGCGGAAAAGTGCAGGCCGGACTGGATGTGCGGCAGCGCGATGTTCACCACGGTCATGTCGAGGATGATCATGAGCTGGGCGCTCAGCATGATGGCCAGCGCGATTCCGGGTCGGCCCGGAAGCTTTGAGCGGCGCGGCTGACGCGGACGGCTCCTAGCCAGCCGACCGGTCTTGATGGGCACCCCGTCGGCCCTGCTGACCCCATTGAACTCTCTGGCACCTTCAGCCCCATGCGGGGCGGACGAAGAAGACAAGATGCCTCCGTGGGTTGTCGGGCGATATCGGCTCGACCACGACGATTGACCTTTGATGCTGGCCTGACCGACAGCAGCGAAACATCGCTGTGGTTGACCGGTAGAGCCTCCGGCCCGCTGACAGGCCGCTGGCCGGGCGGTACGATCAGGAGTGAAGCGGAGGTCTACTCCGGTTACTATACGGAGGCATCCTCCGTTTCGCAACCCTATTAATCCTCCGAACCGGTATTAGTCTCGAAGCGATGACCAGAACACCTGACCAGGTACCACAGCGACCCGCGGAGCAGCAGCGTGCCTCGGAGCAGCGACCCGCGGAGCAGCAGCGTGCCGACGCGCGGCAAAACCATATCCGGCTGATCACCGCCGCCACGCAGGCGTTCGCGGAAAAGGGTGCCGACGCGCCGCTCGAAGACATCGCCCGGCGCGCCGGAGTCGGCATCGGCACCCTCTACCGGCACTTCCCCACCCGGCTCGACCTGCAGGCGGCAGTCTTCCGCAACCAGGTCGTCAGCGTCTGCGGAGCAGGGGACGCGCTGCTGGAGACCGCGCCTCCCGAGCAGGCCTTTACCGCCTGGATTCGCTCGCTGAACGCCTACCTGGTGACCAAGCGCGGGCTCTCGCACGCGCTGATCGAGGCGGTCGGGATCGAATCCGAGCTCATCTCGTCGTGCTGGGTCGCGATGCGCGAAACCACCGAGCGGCTGCTGAGGAGCGGGCAGCAGGCCGGCGTCATCCGTTCGGACGTCAGCGCTACGGACGTGATGCGGCTGGTACACGGGGTGGCGGTGAGCACGGAGCGAGCGCCGGACCGGGCCGACGCGCTGCTATCCATCATGCTCGACGGCCTCAAGGCCAGGCCGGCGTCATAGGTCGGGCGGGCGGTTCTCGTACGGGGTGCTCAGCACGACGGTGGTACGGGTCGAGACGCCGCCGATGGTGCGGATCTGCTGCAGCAGGTCCTCGAGCACCGCGGGAGAAGGCACCCGGACCTTGAGAATGTAGTTCTCGTCTCCTGCGACGCTGTAACAGGCCTCGATCGCGACCAGGTGCTCCAGCCGCTGGGGCAGGTCATCGGGGGCGGCGGCGTCGAACGGCTTGATCGATACGAAGGCCGTCAGCGGCAGGCCGACGTCATCCGGGTCGAACACCGCGACATAGCCCCTGATCACGCCATCCTGCTCGAGCCTGCGCACGCGCTGGTGGACCGCCGACACCGACAGGCCCGCCTGCCTGGCTAGCTCGGTAAAGCTCATCCGACCGTTGCGGGTCAGCAGCGACACGAGCTTGCGATCTATCTCTTCCACGTGGTCACGTTAGCGCCATCGATTGCATACGGCGACAACATCCCAATATAACGAAACGATAACGAAGTTTACGCTACTGTAACATCGCCGTTCGCGTACTTACCGGCAGATCACGGGAAGGTTACGCTGCCGCTATGGCACAGATCATCCTCGATCACGTGGAAAAGACCTATACAGGTGACGTCAAGGCCATCGACGACTTGAGCCTTGACGTCAAAGACGGCGAATTCATGGTGTTTGTCGGTCCCTCAGGCTGCGGCAAGTCGACCGCGTTGCGGTCCATCGCCGGGCTTGAGGAGATCACCGCGGGCAAGATCCAGATCGGTGACCGGGTGGTCAACGACCTGCCGCCCAAGGACCGGGACATCGCGATGGTGTTCCAGAACTACGCGCTGTACCCGCACATGACGGTCGAGCAGAACCTCGCGTTCGGCCTCCAGTTGAGGAAGACGCCCAAGGAAGAGATCAAGCGCCGGGTCGACGAGGCGGCCAGGATGCTCGGCCTGGAGCAGTACCTCAAGCGCAAGCCCGCTGCGCTGTCCGGCGGTCAGCGGCAGCGGGTGGCGATGGGCCGTGCCATCGTCCGCGAGCCGCAGGCCTTCTTGATGGACGAGCCGCTGTCCAACCTAGACGCCAAGCTGCGGGTATCCATGCGAGCCTCGCTCAAGCAACTGCACGAGCGGCTCGGCGTCACCACCGTCTACGTGACGCACGACCAGATCGAGGCCATGACGCTCGGCAACCGCGTCTGCGTCCTGCGGGACGGCCGGCTGCAGCAGGTCGACACGCCGCAGTACCTGTTCGAGGCACCGGTTAACCTATTCGTGGCGGGTTTTATCGGCTCGCCCGCGATGAACTTCGTCAACGCGGACCTGGTCCGCGACGACGGTCCGGCGGTCACGTTCGCCGGCTACAAGCTGTCGGTGCCGTCCGCGGTCATCGAGGCCAAGCAGGGGCTGGCGGACTACATCGGCAAGAAGGTCATCTTGGGAATCCGGCCCTCGGACTTCGAGGACGCCAGCCTGGCCGACGACCGGTGGGGCAGGATGCAGGTCACCACCAGCGTCACCGAGGAGCTCGGCACCGAGATCCACGTGATCTTCACCATCGACGCGCCACCAGTCGAGCACGCCAGCCTGACCAAGGCGGCCGACAGGGAAGATGACGACGACGAGTCCGTGGCCGCGCTGGTGGGCGGCAAATCGCTGTGGACGGCCCGCGTCTCGGCCCGGAGCAGGGTCAGACCCGGGCAGGCCATCGAGCTCGCGGTCGACACCCACCACCTGCACTTCTTCGACCCTAACAGCGGCCTTTCCATCGGTCACCCGGAGGCCACGGCCGGGCTGGCCGAGCAGTCCGCTTAGAAGGCAAAGTCGTCCGCCGGCGGCCAGCAGCGCCGCCGGCGGGTAGACACGGAACCGGCAGCGGACAACGGCGGAACCGTCGGCGGACAAGGGCGGAGCCGTCAGCACGGGCCACAGCATTCGGCGGCCCGTGCGAAACTATTGGGATGCAGCGGAATCCGGAAGAACTCTTCGACCTGAGTCCGGCCGCGCCCGACATCGCAGACGCACCGATCTTGCTCTACCTGGAGGGCTTCATCGA